>Ga0137413_10000259_pt1 | contig 15910 bp, 15 predicted proteins | sample CZODoug2_1_16fun_FD_108280 | JGI IMG/M metagenome (GOLD analysis project Ga0137413, IMG submission 108280) | Vadose zone soil fungal communities from Angelo Coast Range Reserve, California, USA - CZODoug2_1_16fungal (Illumina Assembly) | ecosystem: Environmental > Terrestrial > Soil > Vadose... | reverse complement strand
GGTAAGTCATCGAGCCTACGATTGACTTACCTGGTCAAGTGAATCAGGCCTCGCTACCCAGCTGAACTAGGAGGGCCGAGGAACACCGGGCGGCCAGGTACCTCTTCGACGTACTCCCTGACATGACTCCAACCCTTCCAACGAATGGAGTCTCCGGACTCGCCGGGGCGGTTCATCCAGCCTGCATTCAGGGATGAAGGTGCCTCGGACGGGACGGGCAGTGTTACAGGGTCGGAGAGCCCGGCCTCACGCGAGTGCCATTTCGGCCCAGTTCGAGAACTCGCATGCCAGGTGCCACCGATGCCCGGAGATCATCGTCGGCGGGGTCAACATCGGGAACTCGACCGCCAGCCGCGCCTGATAGCCGGTAGCCGTGTCGCGGAACAGGTGTCGCGTACCGCCGACCGCTGTTCCGTCCGAGGCACGGGCGACTACCGCGAGCTGGTCAGAGAAGGCGGGATCGACCGGCGTCGTCAGAGTGGACAGGTCGTCGTAGTCGAGGGCGATAAGCAGCGCCAGCGGGCTGGAGCCGGTCGTTTCCAGAACCTGGTGGCCAGTGGGCCCGCCATTGCGGACCACGAAATGGTCTGGGCAGGCGCGCAGCATTGCCGCCTCGTCGGGCGTGTTGGCCGCGTCTTCGAACCACGCGACGAAGTCGCCCGCGTTTCCGCCGCCGACGTGCAGGTCGATGGTGCTCACGCGCCGACGGGCACTCGGTTTCGCCGACAGCCGGGCCACCCGATCGGCCCAACGGGTATCGCGGGCGAGACGGCGCACAATCACGTCGACACCCAGGTCGAGCTTTGCGGCGAGAAATGCCTCTCGGCGAGCGGTCACGTCACCGCCGCTCGGCGCCGCTATCCCCAGCTTCCTCGCCGCCCGGTCGATGCGCTTGTTCTCCCACGCGAGCACCTCGCGGCGCTGGACACGGCGGCCCGCAAACTCAGCGACGATCTCCATCATCATTCCTGCCTTGACAAGGCCCCTGAAGCTACGCAGCGATTGTTGCGCGTCGCGACTAGGGAGTGGGTAGAGAGATCGATGGTCTCATCAGCGTCCGATGAAAAGGGTCTAGCCCTCCAATTGGATGACTCGCGTGGGGCAGAGATTCGCGGTTCGGGGACCTGGCCCAGCCGGCCTTGCGGGGGCGTCTCCGTGAGCAGCATGACGCCGCCGTCGTCCTCGCTCTGATCGAAGGCATCGGGCGCCGAAAGCACGCAACCGTGGCCAGGGCGGGCAGGTAGCGTTCGGCGGTTGCCGGAGCAGATCGCTCACACCGTCACGTCGGTGGTCGACGAATCCCGCGCGTGGGCGTCCTTGACGGCTACGCGGTGATCATCGACCCGCGGCGATGCGAGTCGGCACAACCCCGCTCGGTGCGTTTGTCCACACTCGACATGTGGCCACGGCCGGCCATATGTGCACTGTCGGGTCGTCGACGTCGCGCTCCAACGCACCCGTGTAACGACCTGATTAATTCCAACTCAGGTCTGGTCTCAACCGCAACCGCTGCCTTAGCATAAGTATTATGTCCTACAAACAACGCAGCGATGTTGTCGCGACGAACGACGTCGAAGGACGAGATGTGTCGCGTCAGCCGACACTGACCGCGCAAGGCGTGGTCAAGCACTTCGGCGGAACTGCTGCGCTGCGCGGGGTTGACCTCGCGCTGTACCCCGGCGAGGTGCACTCGCTGGTAGGCGAGAACGGCTCAGGCAAATCCACCCTGTTGAAGGTCCTCTCGGGCGTGTACAAGCCAGACGCCGGTGTCGTCGCAGTGGACGGCGTGACCCACGCCTTTCACGGGCCCCGCGACGCAGCAACCGCCGGCGTCTGTCTTGTCAGCCAGGAAGGAAGCCTCGTTCCGGAACTCTCCGTCGGAGAGAACCTTCTGTCCGGGCGACTGCCACGGCGAGCCGGCTTCGTTCAGTGGTCGCGTGTGTGGCGTCTGGCGGCCGAACTTCTCGATCGCGCGGACCTCAACATATCGCCGAAGACGAGGGTTGCGGCGCTGAATCCGAGCCAGCGCCAGATGGTGGAGATTGCGCGGGTCCTGGCCCATCAGCCGCGCGTCGTCCTCTTCGACGAACCTACGAGTTCACTCGGCACGCGTGAGGTCGACGTCCTCCTTGCCACGATCCAGGGGCTCAAAACCGAGGGCATGGCAGTCGCGTTTGTGTCCCATCGCCTATCAGAAATGTTCGCTGTCAGCGACCGCTACACGGTCCTGCGTGACGGGGACATCTCCGGCAGGCATGTAGGCGGAGATGTCGAAGAGGCCTGGATCGTGCGATCCATGGTCGGCCGCGAACTCAAGCGCGTGACAGTTGCATCGCGAGAACCGGCTGGAGTGAACCTGCTTGAAATCCGGTCTATCAGCGACGCATCCGGCGCGGTCCGGGACGTCTCGCTCAGTGTTGAACCGGGGGAGATCGTGGGCATCGGTGGTCTCGTGGGTGCAGGCCGCACGGAACTCTTGGAAACCGTGTTCGGTGCCCGGCACCGTCGAGGCGGTGAGATACTCGTAGAGGGCAAACCAGTCAGCCACGGCATCCGACACGCAATGGCCAGCGGACTGGGTCTCGTCACTGAGGACCGCAAGACGCAAGCGCTCCTACCGGCACTCTCGGTGTACGACAATGCGGCGCTCCTGCTGAAGCGCCGTCGCCTGGTCCCGATCCGACGCCGGAGATGGGAGCGCGCGACGATCGAGCCCTGGATGCAGCGAATGGACGTTCGGTGCGGCTCGTACTCGCAGAGCATCGCTGGACTGTCCGGAGGTAACCAACAGAAGGTGCTGATCGCCCGCGCCCTGCTCGGCGCCCCGCGAGTTCTCATGCTCGATGAGCCCACCCGAGGCATCGATCTTGCCGCTAAGCAGCGCATCTACGAGGAGATCGTCGCACTCGCCGAAAGCGGAATGGGTGTCCTCATGGTCTCCTCCGAGATTCCGGAGCTTCTCGCCCTCTCCCATCGCGTCCTGGTGATGCGTGAAGGCACGATCGTCGCGCATCTCGAAGGCTCCCCGATGACCGAGGAAGCCATTGTCGCCGCAGCAACAGGAGCCATCAACAATGTCCACGCCGCTTAGCACCCGCGAAAGCGACAGTCTGGTCGTCCCCGCCAGGAAACCATCACGCAGCTCCTTGCTCAGCAGCATTACGAGGCACCCACTAGCACCCTTGCTCGCGCTTTGGATTGCAGTCGTCATCTACTTCTGGATCACCGAGCCTCGATACCTCACAGGCTCGAATATCTCGAACATGCTGCAACAGAACTCGATCCTCTTTGTGGTCGCCTTGGCCGAGACCGTCATTCTCCTGATGGGAGCGGTCGATCTCTCGATCGGCGGAATGGTCGTACTCATCGGCTTGGTGCTGCTTTGGATCAACCATGGCATCCCCTCGGTGCTGGTGATCATCTTGACCGTGGTTGCCGGCGCAGCGCTCTCGGCTCTGGTGAACGGCGTTCCGATCGGAGGGTGGCGGATGAACCCATTCGTCGTGACCCTCGGAACCGCCGCGGTCTTCCGAGGTCTTGCCAACGTGTTCACCGGCGGTGGCAACACCAAGATCATCAACAATCCCGGGTTCGTGTCTACTCTTGCCAACGGCTCCGTCGGGCCCATTCCGGCAGCCGTCATCGTGATGGCAGTGGCCCTTCTGATCTTCTGGGCTCTGCTCCGCTTCACGTACTTCGGGCGAGACGTCTACGCGGTCGGCGGCAACCCTGAAGCTGCTGCGCTCTCGGGCATATCCGTGGCACGGGTACGCATCGCCGGATTCGGGCTGCTCGGGGCGGCAGGAGGCACAGCCGCTGTGCTACAGGCAGGCCAGCTCAGCTCTGTGGCTCCCACGGCAGCGGTCGGCTTGGAGCTCACCGCCATCGCCGCCGTCCTCCTCGGCGGCACCAGCCTCGCGGGCGGAAAGGGCGGCGTGATCGGAACCTCGGTAGCGGTGTTGTTCTTGGGCTCACTGTCCAACGGCTTGGATCTGGGTGGCATTTCCAGTTTCTGGCAGAACGTCGTAACCGGCTTCATCCTCTTCACGGCAGTCGGATTCGATCAATTGCGTGGGCAACTCCTTGCGCGTCGTACACGAAGGGAAACTACATGAGGAAGTTCAAAGCCATTGCCGCTGGCATCACCGCGGCAGCTGCGGCGGTGGCACTGACTGCCTGTAGTTCGAGTTCCGGACGGGGCACGACGAATACTCCGCCAGGCGCTGAGAGCGGATCGACGACTCCCGCGGGCACAAGCTCGTCTCCGACAGGCGGAAAGCACTACAGCATCGGCATATCAGTCCCGAACATGCAGAACAGCGCCCTCAAAACCGGCGTCCTCGGTGTCGAGGCACAGGCCAAGCTCAACGGAGCCTCCGTCGAGATTGCCGATGCCAATGAGAACCCGGCTACACAGGTAACGCAGCTCAAGCGCTTCGTTGACGAAGGCAAGGACGCCATCATTGTGAATCAGGCGATGCTCCAAGCTGCGGTCGGCCCTGTGCTGAAGCAAGCCCAGGCGAAGGGGATCAAGGTCTTCCTGAACGAGTGGAGCCTCAACGCATCGGACCTTGCAGCTGCGCCGCCGGCACCGGTCGACGGCCAGGTCATCCTCGATCGAACTGGCGAGGGTACAGATCAAGTCGCCCTGGCCCGCCAGGCATTGGGGAGCACCCCGATCAAGGCCATCTACATCGGACTTCCATTCCCTGTAATCGGGGTCGATACGTCATTCGCGGGAATCAAGGCAGCACTCGGCGCTGATGGCAAGATCGTGGCGCAGGTTGCGAACCCCACGGACAACGCTGATGGCGCGCGCGGACCGCTCTTGGGAGCGTTGACAGCTCATTCCGATGCAAATGTGATCTTCACATACAACGGCCCGTCTGCCCAAGGTGCGGTTTCGGCGGTTCAAGCGGCAGGCCGAACCGGCAAGGTGTTCATCATTACCGCGCAACTCGACGACAGTTCTGTCGCAGACATCAAGAACGGAACGGTCTACGGCGGTGAGGACGTTCTGAGCTGGACGGAAGGCAAGTACATGGCCAATCTGGCGGACGCAGCTGTACAGGGCAAGCCCGAGTCCGAATGGCGTAAGACCGTCGTGGTCAAGGCCGTGCGCATCACGAAGGACAACACCAGCGACTGGGACACCTCGATTCAGTAGCGAGCAAGTAACGGGCGACCACGACCGGTTGGATGCCATTGAGACGGCCACCCACTCGTGTTGCTAGAGATTGCGCGAATGTCTACCGCACGCCTCGCCAATGCGTGGCATCACCCGCCGACCAGCCTTTTGCGTCACTACCCGTCATACCCGTCGAACTTGGCTGTCACACCTTCTGGCAACGGCGTGCGCCACACTCTCAGAGTCAGGTCGAGATGGTCGTAGTAGCCCACCAGTGTGACGAGCTCGCAGAGGCGCTGGAGCCCGAGTTCCTCCCGCGCGAGGAGGAAACGATCATCATCGAGATCCCGGCTAACGACCAAGCTGGTGGTAACCGAATGCACGATGGCTTCACGCCGGGTCAGGGTCGCTGGCGTCAGCTCGCGTGAAAGTGCGTCTAGCTCCGCCGCCGTGAGCCCGACACGGTAGCCGACGCGTTCGTGTGCGTACCACTCGAACTCGCTGCTGCGGCACGCGGCCAGCGTCAGGATCCCGATCTCGCGCTCTCGATCGGTGAGCGATGTGCGATATCGGATCGTCGCACCGAGATTCTGAAGCGCTTCGCCTAGAGCAGGAACGAGCAACATGGCATTGAACGGTCCTTCCAGGCGTCCCTGGCCATCGGTGAGCGCGAAAGCGGGGTTTGCCGCCCGCGGTCCGTCAGCGATCGCGTCGTAAACGCTTCGGCGTTCCGGCTCTAACTCGTCTCTCGTCGGCCACGGGATACGTCCGTGCTCCATCAGCGTCCTCCTATCCACTGCGCGGCAGGCGCCAGGCCACACTCGCCGCGCGATCTGTGTAACACGCGCCGTGCTTGCAGTATGTACGACAAGCGACAATGATAGAGGTCATCTGAAGAGTGAAGAAGGAGGAACTCGTGACGACGGTAGATGCGACTGAGGTTGCGGTTCGCCGCGAACGATGGTCCGACGACGAGTTGCTCGAGTTGGAGTTGAAGAACATCTTCGCAAGGTGCTGGCAGTACCTTGCGCACGAGAGCGAGGTACCCGAACCGGGTGACTACGTGCTTCGAAAGATGGGGCGCGACTCAGTGATCGTCACACGAGACGAGAACGCGGAGCTCAAGGTTCTGCTCAACACGTGCCGGCACCGTGGCGTTCCATTATGTCGAGCCGACAGCGGAAACACGTCCCACTTCCGGTGCAGCTATCACGGGTGGACCTACGCCAACACAGGAGAGTTGCGAGGCGTCACCTATCAGCGTGACGTGTACGGCAAGGACGGCATCAACAAGGCGGAGCTGTCACTGGTCAGCCCGGCCAAGGTAGACACCGTCTTCGGGTTGGTCTTCGCTACCTGGGATCCCCAGGCGCCGTCTCTGCCCGACTACTTGGGCGACATCGTGTGGTACCTGCAGGCAGTCTTCGACAAGTATCCCGACGGCCTGGAGGTCGTCGGAACACCAGTGCGCAACATCATCAGGACCAACTGGAAAACCGAGGGCGAGAACCTTTCGGGCGATGGGTACCACACAACGATCACCCACGCGTCGGCCTTTCCGCTCGGCCTGTTCGCAACCGAGAAGGACCTGGTCAAGCTCAGCGACGAGGTCGCTCCCAAGTTCACTGGTCGCACTGTCGTGACCCCGCAGGGCCACTCCATGCGCGTGCAACGACTGCCGCTCGTCCTGGAGGGCAATCACTACTTCGGTTACCCGAAGGAGTTGTGGGATGTCTTCGACTCGCGGCTGTCGCCGGCGCAGCAGCAGTTGATGTCCGCGATGTCGGTCGGGCACGGCTCGGTCTTTCCGAACATGTCGTTCATCGAGAACTTCAAGACGAACGTCGACGGCCCCGACCTGCACGCACGCTACGTTCGGATCACCGTTCGCTACCCGATCAACGCGACAACGTCTGAGCAGCTCTGGTTCGTCCTTTGCCCCAGGGGTGTGGACCCGGATTGGGCTCGACTGTCGCGGCTGGGCTATCTGCGGACCAACGGGCCATCGGGCTTGTTCGAGATCGACGACACGGAGAACTTCGTCGGTATCTCCGAGGCAGGCGTCGGCCAGCAGTCGCGTTCGCTGCCGGTCGTCCTTGAGGGGGGCCGAGACCATCCGGCGACGCCGGCGACGGTCGGATGGCCCGGCGAGGTCGTCGACGGGGATCGGACGGAGAGGACCATTCGATCGTTCCACCGGCGGTGGGACGAACTCATGGCGCCTATGTATGACGAGGGCAGCAGGTGAGTGCGCCGACTGCGGCCGGTCAGCGCCGACCGCTCACCCGCCCCCACTTTGTTCCTCCTGACGTCCGTGCCGCAATCGCTGACTTTCTCGCGTTCGAGGCGTCACTGCTCGACGATCGCCGATACCAGGAGTGGGTCGATTTGGTGACCGACGACTTCGTGTACCTGGTGCCGACTCCGCGCACACCCGACTCGCCGTTCCGTCCACATTGGGATGAGCGATCGATGCTCATCGACGAGTCGAAGTGGTCGTTGTCCGCGCAGTGGTTCCGTCGCTTCGACGAGGACATCTACGAAATGGCTTGGGCCGAGAATCCGCCCGTCCGGTTCCGCCACCTGGTCACGAACATCAAAGCTGTGGCACTCACTGATGAGAAACTTGAAGTCCGGAGCAACGTCGCCCTCATCGGCACACGCCAGTCGGATCTGCCGAAGTACATCACCGGTGAACGAACCGACACACTCGTCCGGCACGACCGCCAGCTCTTCCTCGCCAGGCGTTGGGTAACGCTTGATCAGGTCCTCATTGACTTTCCTCAGCTGAGGATCATGTTGTGACGCCTGAGCATGAGGGATTCGTAGTCGCGAACGAATTCGCGACCGTCAGCATCCGCAAGGTTCATACCCGCAACGGTGAACGCGTCGAGATCCGCTCGCTCGGCCACGACAAATCTATCCAGCTTGACGCCATCGCCCTGGAGGCGTTGACGTGGTCGACCTCGCTCGATGTCGGTCGCGGCCTCGAAACCCCCTTCGGGCCAGACCCGAGCGAGCCACGACCCGGCAAATCAGCCGGATGACCCGACACTACGAAAGACCGAGTCATGACAACCAAGTACCAGATCGGCGAGGCCCGCAGCTGGGCGCTGAGTTCGCTCCGCGGTTGCTGCGGCTGTATCAGCCCAACCTTCACCAATGACCTCACCGAGTTGAACGAGGTAGCCATCCGCCATGACGTAACGGTGGCCAAAGCTCACGGACTCACAGGATTGCTGATCGTGTCCGAGGCTGGAACGACCCCCGCTGAAATGGGACGGTTCACCGAAGTCGTCGTGGATGAGGCCGGCGAGGACTTGATCACTGTGCTGCAGGCCAGCCAACCGACTCTCGCTGAAACGATCGCATCGGTCCAGCAAGGCGCTGCGTACGGGGTGGACCTCGTCATGCCGTCATACCCCCTCTACTTCAATCCGACATCGACCGACGAAGTGGCGGCCTTCACCAAGGCTGTCGCTGACGCAGGCAACATCGGCGTCATCATCTTCGCGATGGATCAGTGGAACTTCAGTCGACTGCACGCAGCCGGGTTCTCCGTCGAACTGCTCGAGCAGATGATCGATGGCATCCCTCAGGTTGTGGCGATCAAGAACGAGGTCGGTGGCCCGGGCGTGGGCGGAATCGCCGCAGTGTTCGAGCGGTTCAACGGTGAGGTTGTCGTCACCGATCCACTGGAGTTCAATTCGCCAGCCTGGATCGCCAACTACGGCATGCAGTTCATGGGAACCTCGAACTACGAGCTCACCGGCCCCGTCATCCCGCAGATGTTCAAGCTGCTGTCCCAGCCGGCCACGTGGGCCAAGGGCATGGAACTCTATTGGCAGATCGCGCCAGCGCGCCGCGCACACGCCTCGGTCTGCACTCCGTTGGTGGCAAACAGCGGCCTGGTTCCTCGCATGCACTGGAAGTACCAAGGCTGGCTCAACGGCTACAACGGCGGACCTATCCGGCAGCCCCACATGCGTGTCAGCGCCGGCCAGATGGCAACACTTCGCAACGCCGCCCTGGCTTCACGGCTCGATGTCACGTCCGACGCCGACGAGCTCTTCTATGTCGGCAGGAACCCACGATGACAGACGCGGAGCCTATGCGTCTGATCAACGGCGATGATGTCGATGCGCTGGCCACCGTCACGCTCGGGCTCGACGCGGCCGAGACGGCCGCGCGACTGGATCGCGGCAAGGTCACGACCGGACGCGTCCAAGTCAACGGTGATGTCTCCTGGTCCCGGGTCCTGGCCGGCTCGCTGACCGAACTCGACGTCACCGGCTACAAGGAATTCCACCGTGTCGGCAAACGCGTCCGCTACCACATCCACCTGTTTCGTGAATCGACGGGAGATCCTCTCGGCATCGTGGACGGACGGCGAATCACCAGCCTACGGACCTCCTCGACCGCTGCGGTAGCCGTCCGCGCCTGGGCCGCAGGCCGCAGCCTCAGCGTCGGTGTTGTCGGATCCGGCGAGGAAGCACGCGAAGGCCTGCGGGCACTGCACGGCGCGCTTGACGTCACACGTGCATCGGTCTTCAGCCCGACACCTGCCAATCGCAAGGCTTACGCCGAGTCGATGGCCGCAGCGCTCGACATCGACGTGCGGCCGGTGGACAGCCAGAACGACGCTCTCACAGACGCCGACCTGCTCTACGTCGCAACGTCGTCAAAGGGCGAGCCGTTCTTGGGACTAGCTGACATTCGCTCCATCCCCATGGTCGCCGCCGTCGGCGCGACCCAGCGGATCGACCGCGAGCTGCGCGGTGATGTCTTCCCGGAAGCAACCGTCATTGTCGATGCGATCGATGCGGTGCTCGAGTCAGGAGATGGCGTCGAGGCAATAGAGCAGGGATGGGATCCGCAGTCTGCCGTGCTTCTCGGTGACTATCTCGACCAACCCGGCGCTGCCGCGGCCAGGCGGACCGTGTTCAAGAGCATCGGCAGCGTTGAGCAGGATCTTGTCCTCGCGCTACGCGTGCTCGAAGCAGCAGAGGAGCAAGCGTGCGGCGTTCTCGTCAACCCCATCGGGAGCCTGCGACTCATGCGCTGACCCTCAGCAAGATCTCGTGTTCGTCCACGGCGTGGTGGACCCAGCACATCGCATCCCGGCGTCTGCCGGACAAAGACAACTAGGACGACCAGTCAAGGAGTCTCATGCGAGTCATCGACCTCACCCACCCTTGGGGAATCCACACTCCAGGCTGGGTGGGATATCCGGGCGGCAAGCTCTACTACACACAGAATCTGCAGACCAACCAGATCGTGTCGCAAAAGATCGAGACTTCGTTGCACAGCGGGACGCACCTCGACGGACCGATCCACGCTGCCGACGGAGGCCTCGACATGGCCTCACTTCCCCTGGACAAGCTGATCCACGCTGGGGCAATCGTTGACGTCTCTGACGAGGTCGGTGACTGGGACCTGATCGAGCCGGAGCACATCACATCCAAGGTGGAGGTGAAAAAGGGCGACATCCTCATACTCCATACGGGCTTCCACCAGTACTACCAAGGGCAGCCCAAGCAAGACCTGGTGCGCTACTTCACAATGCATCCTGGCGGCAGCGTCCGGCTCGCGCGATGGATGGCAGAGATGGATATCCGCTGGTGGGGCATCGACGCCGGATCCGGCGACCACCCGATGAACACCACGATCCGTAACATGCGGCCTGATCTGCTGGCGCGCTTCGAAAAGCACGTGGGAAAGACGTACTCAGAGTTCTTTGGCGGCGACTACCAGTACACCCACCACCTGTCGGGTCGTGAAATCGACTCGGACATCTTCCCCATGCACCATTTGGCTTTCCAAGACGGCTGCATCCATGCGGAGAATGTCGGCGGCGACATCGCGACGGTACTCAACCGGCGAGCGGTAATCGGCGCGTTTCCGTGGAAGATCGAGGGCGGCGAAGCCTGCCCGTGTCGGATCATGGCGTTCTTCGACATCGGCACGGATGAGGTCATCGAGGGAATCGCCGAAGGAACGCTGAGCTGATCAATGCGACCGCTTCGAATTGGCCTCGCACAGCTCGACCTAGACGCACTCGACATCGAGGCGAACGTCGCGCGGACGATGGCTGCCATCGAACAGGCGGCAGCCACCGGAGCAACGATCGTTGTTCTGCCTGAGCTGGCGAACACCGGTTACGTGCTGGATCACACGCTCCTCGCGCTGGCGGCCGAAGAGGTAGACGCAGATGGCCTGGCTATCACGGCGTGGTCGACGGCAGCCGCCCGGCTCGACGTGACGGTCGTGGCTGGCTTTGCCGAAAGGGACGGCGACCGTCTCTACAACTCCGCTGTCATTCTGGGACCAGACGGCGCGGTAGCGGCGCACTATCGCAAACTGCACCTCTTCGCCGGCGAGTCGGATGTGTTCACTCCCGGCGACCTCGGGCTACCAATGGCCGAGGTCGCCGGGATCCAGCTGGGTGTGCTGATCTGCTACGACTTGCGCTTCCCCGAGGCACTTCGCATCCACGCCGTGGAGGGCGCGGACCTCGTCGCCGTTCCGACGGCGTGGGTCGGAGGATTCGACCGGGACAAGGAACCGCAGGAAGACATTGGTCAAGTGAGAACAGTCCGCGTTCTCGCCAACCTCAACGCGACCCCAGTCGCCTGCGCCAGCCAAGTAGGTCAGACCGGGCCGTTTGAGTTCCTGGGCAGCTCGCTGGTGGTCGACGCGTTCGGGCAGGACGTAGCGCCGCCTGCCGCACGCGACGCTGCGGGGGTAACCGTGGCAGACCTCGATCTCGGACAGGTTGCGCTCGCACGGACCCGGGGCGACGGGATGAGTCCGCTGACACAGCGCCGCCTTGACGTCTATGACGAACTGCTCGGCTACCGCCCGCCGGCGTCCGCGACGATCAAGCCGAAAGGAGCACGTCATGCTTGACCAACTGAACAAGCAACGGCCCAGTCGGTTCGCGCCGGTGCAGGATCTCTTCGAATGCCGGATCACGCACGTGCGCTACGTGGCGTTCGGTGTGGAGGACCTCGACTCCAGCCTGGGTTTCTACCGCGACGAATGGGGCCTTGAGGCCGAGACGGTGGACAGCGATATCGCCTTCCTCGCCGCAGCGGGGTCGCGAGACCCCTTCGCACTCCGCCTGAGGCAAGCCGGGCAGAATCGGCTTGATTTGCTGTCCTTTGCCGTTCGCACCCGCGAAGACGTTGACTGGTACGCGGAGCGGCTGGTCAACGCCGGCGTCCAGATCGTCTCAGAGCCGGGTACCGTGCACGCGCCGGGTGCCGGCTACGGGTTCCGATTCCTTGACCCTGTCGAGGGCCGCACGCTTGAGATCGCGGCGGAGGTTGTTCCCCGTGCAGCCCGCGAGGTCGCTGCTCGTGAGCACATTCCCGTGGGTATCTCGCACGTGGTGCTGAACAGTGCCCGTCTGCCCGAGCTTGTCGAGTTCTTCCACCGGCAGATGGGCTTTTACAAGAGCGACTACCTCGAGGACGTCATGGTGTTCCTCAAGGGAGACAGCGTCGAGCATCACCAGTTCGCGGTCAGCGCCAACGAGCACGCGAACGTGAATCACGTCGCCTACGAGACACGGGGTATCGACGAGTTCCTTCGCGCCGCAGGCTCGCTGGTGCAGCACGGCCACGACATCGTGTGGGGTCCCGGACGGCATGGCCCCGGCGACAACACCTTCGCCTACTTCCAGGACCCCAACGGGTACGTGGCGGAGTACACGACCGCGCTCGAACCGATCGAGGACATTGCGTCGTGGCAGCCCCGCATCTGGCACCGCGTTCCCGACGAGTCCGACCAGTGGGGCATCGTGCACAACCGCAAGCCTCAACCGTTCATCGGACACCCTGATCAGGGCCTTTGGGCGCCGCCGCCCGTCTGATCGCAGCGGCTAGCGCGGAAGAGCTGCGGAAGAATTGAGGACTGAATGAAGATCGTCTCCGATCTATACATCAACGGACGCTGGACCGGTGGCGTTGGGCGTTCGCCGGTGCTAAATCCAGCCACCGGAGAAACGATCGCAGAGGTAGCCGTAGCTGGCCCCGAAGAGTGCGACGCGGCGATCGCAGCGGCAACTGCTGCCGCGCACGACTGGGCCCGCAGGCCGCCACGACAGCGGGCCGAAATCTTGCGCCGGGCCTTCGAGCTGATGACGGAGGAAGCCGAAGACTTCGCTCGTCTGATCACTCGAGAGAACGGCAAGGCATTGGCCGATTCGCGATCAGAAGTGACCTACGCCGCCGAGTTCTTTCGCTGGTTCTCCGAGGAGACGGTTCGGGTCCGCGGCGACTACCGACTGGCTCCCGGCGGAGACAAACGGATCATCACCATCCACGAGCCAGTGGGTGTCTCTCTGCTGGTCACACCGTGGAACTATCCAGCAGCCATGGCAACGCGCAAACTCGCGCCCGCGTTGGCAGCCGGCTGCACAACCATCCTCAAACCCGCCGGGGAGACACCCCTGACGGCGCTGGCGGTGGCCGACCTCCTGGAGCGCGCTGGCGTCCCGGCCGGAGTCGTGAACGTAGTCCTGCCGCAGCCAGTAGGACCCCTGGTCAGGTTGATGATCGATGACCCGCGGGTACGGAACCTCTCGTTCACCGGCTCGACCGAGGTTGGCCGGATCCTTCTTCACGCCTGCGCCGACACTGTCGTTCGCGTCAGCATGGAACTGGGAGGCAACGCTCCGTTCCTCGTCCTCAAGGAAGCCGATATCGCGGCGAGCATCGACGGGGCAGTCGTCGCCAAGCTTCGTAACGGCGGTTCGGCATGCACCGCCGCCAACCGCTTCTACGTCCACCGAAGTCTCGCCGAGGACTTTACCGCGGCTCTCACAGCGGCAATGTCCGAGATCGTCGTCGGTCCCGGAGCCGCAGACGGTGTCCAGCTGGGCTCGCTGGTCTCAGCGCAGGAGCGCGACAAGATCTCCGCGCTGGTCGACGCTGCCATCAACGATGGTGCTGCACGCACAACCTCAACCGTTGTGCCCGATGACCGCGGCGCCTACTACCCCGCGACGGTACTGGCCGGCGTCTCGGCCACATCCACTCTGCTGCGTCACGAGATCTTCGGCCCAGTGGCTCCGATCGTCGTCGTCGACGATGAGGTCGAAGCCGTCCGGCTCGCCAACGACTCCGAGTACGGCCTGATTGCCTACGTCTATGGACCCGAACACCACGCGCTGCGTGTCGCATCACGACTCGAGGCAGGCATGGTCGCGGTCAACCGTGGCCTCCTGTCCGATCCGGCGGCTTCCTTCGGCGGAGTCAAGCAGAGCGGTCTCGGCCGCGAAGGCGGCTTCGACGGCATCCACGAGTTCTTGGAGAGCAAGTACATCGCTGTCAACACATGACAAGGCGACGCAATCGCGGAGAGGAGCACGAGTGAGGATCGAGGTCGACCAGACGCTGTGTCGCGAGTACGCCAACTGCGTGTTGGAGGCACCTGACGTATTCGACATCGACGAGTCGCGAGGCAAAGCGATTGTGCTTGTAGCCAAGGTAGATCCCGCACAGCACGCGGAAGTCCGCACAGCCGTGGCAGCGTGCCCGGCTCGAGCGATCACGCTCTTCGACTGACGGTGCCGACCCCAAAGTGAATGCCGTCATTGTCGGGTCCGGTGTCGCAGCGATCGCCACAGTGCGGGCGCTGCGTTCAGCCGGCTATGCCGGTTCTATGACCATGGTGAGCGAAGAGGCAGAGCCCCCCTACGATAGGCCGCCACTGTCGAAGCAGTACCTGGCTGGCAGCCTGACCCGCTCGGACCTTCGCCTCTTGCGAGATGAACGGGCTGACGAGATCGGCCTGACGACCGTCATCGGCACTGCCACCAGATTGGACACTCACGTCAACGTGCTGACGCTGGCGGACGGTCGCGCGATCCGCTACGACGGCTTGGTGATCGCCACCGGCGCGGCCGCACGCACGCTGCCCTACGGTGAGGATCTAGCTGGAGTGCACTACCTGCGGACTCGACGAGATGCGGACTCCCTGCGCAAGTCCCTGCTCCGTGGAGGCCCTCTGGTCGTCGTCGGGGCCGGCTTCATCGGCCTCGAAGTTGCGGCAACCGCGCGGGTGCTGGGCCTGGACGTCACCGTGATCGAGGCTGCGTCGGCGCCCTTGACGCGGGTGCTCGGTGCAACCGGCGGACAGGTGATTACCGATATCCATCGCAGCCGCGGCGTCGACTTCAGGTTCGACGCTAGGGTCACCGGCATCGTCGGAGATAGTCGAGTGACGGCCGTCGAGATACAGACGCTAGCTGGAACGGCGACGCTTGCCGCAGACAGCGTGGTCGTTGGCGTTGGAGCCGTTCCGCGTACCGAGTGGCTCACCGGTAGCGGGGTCCACGTCGAAGACGGGGTGGTCTGTGATGCACGTGGACGCACATCCGCTGCCGATGTCTATGCTGCGGGCGATGTGAGTCGATGGCTCAATGAGCTGACCGGTGCGCACGTCAGAATGGAGCAGTGGCAGACCGCGATCGAGCAGGGTGGCATTGTGGGCGACGCGCTGACCGCCGACCTCGGCACGTCGGATGTCCGTCCGCGGTCGTGGGCATCGGTTCCGTATTTCTGGTCGGACCAGTACGACCACAAGATCCAATTCTGCGGTGCGCCAGGAGCCGTCTGGGAGTCTCGTCAGACTGAGCGCGGCTGGGTCGCCTGTTGCGCCGCTGACGAGACGACGCTGTCGGGCATTCTGGCGATCGACGGGCCGGTCGCGCTGGCTCGTGGTCGACGGAAGGTCGCGGCGAAGGCGCCATGGCGCGAGGCTGTTGCCTGGCTG
>Ga0137413_10000257_pt1 | contig 15978 bp, 12 predicted proteins | sample CZODoug2_1_16fun_FD_108280 | JGI IMG/M metagenome (GOLD analysis project Ga0137413, IMG submission 108280) | Vadose zone soil fungal communities from Angelo Coast Range Reserve, California, USA - CZODoug2_1_16fungal (Illumina Assembly) | ecosystem: Environmental > Terrestrial > Soil > Vadose... | reverse complement strand
GATCGCATTCAAATTGCGCTTGCCTTCGCAAAGCAGAACCTTCGCGAACCGCTGACGGTTGAGCAGTTGGCCGAAGCTGCCCGACTAAGCCCTCGACAATTTAGTCGAGTGTTCCGCACTGAGACCGGCCTTTCACCGGCAAAGGCAATTGAAAACCTGCGTCTGGAGGCCGCCAGGTTCATGCTGGAGCAAGGTCGGCTGCCAATCGAGGAAATTGCTCGCGAGACGGGATTCGGCGATCGCGAGCGAATGCGGCGCAGTTTCCTTCGCACCTTCGGTGAGACGCCCCGAGACCTTCGCAACGCAGCGCATCCGTTGGCGACGATGTAACCGTCAGGTGACCGCGGTATCTGTCGCCTGACAGACGTTCTATCCGAAGTCGCTTATATGGTGCTCGGTAACCAACGCCACGCGGCGGGAGTACTTGACTCCTGATCTCATATGCACGGAGGGCGATCCGCAGCGCGACTCTGCTTGCAGTGCGCCTTAGCCTGGGTATATTACTTCCGCCGTCCACTTGTCGATTGGCTGTGAATGCAGGTGCCAAAAACACTCGGCCACCGCTTCGGCCGCCTCGGAGTCGGGGGCAACGGCGGTTGAAACTGTTACGGTGGCGATGTGGATGCCTTTCTGCTTGAGACTCTCAAAAGTGCCGAGCGTCAGCGCTCGGATACCCGCCTTGCCGATGCTGAGGGAGATGAGCTCCGAATTTGGCGCGAGCGCGAGACCTCCTCCCGTCAGGAGGATTGTCCCTGAGCGACGTTCGCTCATCTGCTGAGTCACCGCTTGTGTCGCTACAAGTGCTCCACCGATATTAACGGCCAGGTCTTGGAGAATAGTGGCTCGTGGCTGCTCCGAGAGCGTCGCCTGCCGTATCGAAGCCGCGTTGTAGTGAAGTACATCGATGGACCCGAACTGCTTCTCTGCTTCGGCAATCAGGGCGGCGACACTGTCCGGATCAGCCGAATTGACGGTACGCACCTCGGCACGGAAACCCTTCGCTTTCAGCCGATCGGCTAACTTCTGCGTGTTGGCAGGATTGCGAGCGCTCAGTACGATCTGGAAGCCCTCCCTGGCGAAGCGTGCCGCAGTGGCGTAACCCATTCCAGGCCCGGAGCCAATGCTGAGAAATGTCTTCATCGTCTTACCTCTTGATTGTCAGTGTCATTCCGCTCTAGTCGATATTCGCGAGGTGACTCCTTCAGTTCAAGCGGCCTCACTCATGCCATACCGGCGCGTGGGTGACCGCATCGTAACGAGTTCCTCAGCAAGAGTCGGATGCACCGCCAGCGTCGCGTCGAGGTCGGCCTTGCGCGCGCCGGCAGTGATGGCGATGCCGAGCAGCTGGATCATTTCTGCAGCCTCCGGCCCAATCAGGTGGGCGCCGAGTAAGCGTCCATCGCCACCGTGCACCACGAGCTTGAAGAAGCATTTTCCCGCCCGGCCACTCAGTACGGACTTCATCGAGCGAAACCGCGCGATAAAGACCTCCACGGTGCCAAATTGCCTGACGGCCTCCGCCTCGGAAAAGCCTACCGTACCCAATTCCGGGGTCGTGAAGACTGCGCTGGGAACTAAGCCGAGCCGCGAAGGGCGGGGCCCCGCACCAAAGACCGCCTGGGCAAAGGCGTGTCCGTCACGAATCGCCAAGGGGGTGAGGTGAATTGAATTCGCGACATCGCCGACCGCGTAGATGCCAGGGGCGGTGCTTTGGAACATCTCATCGACCGCAATGGCACCGCGCTCATCCGTGCCCACCGAAGCCACCTCGAGTCCGAGCCCCTGTACATTCGGGCGGCGGCCGACCGCACGAATCACCGCATCCACCTCCACTCTGTGCCCATCGGAGAGCTCCGCGCTGAGGCCCCCCGTCACGTGAGTCACGCCGGCTAGGGTTTGCTGGGTGACAAACTGGATGCCGGCCGTGGACAATTCTGCCTGCAGGCACACCCGCAAGTCCTCATCGAACCCCCGCAGGATGTGACTGCTCCGGCAAACGACGGTGACCTCGCTGCCGAGCCGGACCAACAGACAGGCGAGTTCCAGCGCGATATACCCGGCGCCTTGCACCAGCACGCGCCGCGGCTGGGTCGTCCACTCAAAGACATCGTCGGAGGTTGCACAGAATTCCCATCCGGGGAGCGATTCGTCGGCGACCGGACGCGCGCCTGTCGCGATCAGGATGTGTTTCGCAGAGATGATCTGTCCGTTGGCCGAGAGTTTCACCCGGCCCGCTCCCAGGAGTTCCGCGCGCGAATTCGCGATCTGCACGCCGGCGGAACGGAGTGTGGTCTCGTAGGCTCTCTCGAGCCGCGTGAGTTCATTCGCCACATTGCCCATCAGGGCGCCCCAGTTGAATTCTCGCTCCTGAAAGGACCAGCCGAATCCTCGGCCATCTTCGAATTCCATGCCCATGCGCGAGGCATACACCAGCAGCTTCTTAGGCACACAGCCGCGAATGACACAGGTGCCGCCGATGCGTGATTCTTCGGCCAGGAGCGTAGTGGCACCATGGGATGCGGCGATCCGCGCCGCGCGCACGCCGCCCGACCCCGCGCCGATCACCACCAGATCGTAGGATTTTATGCAGGAGGCATTTAACTTTCTCTCGGGGGTGCTCAAATGTTGCCCTTCCAGCTGCGTTGGATCGAGGCCGCAGCGAAGCTCGGCCGTTCGCTGACGCGCTGGTAGTAGGCGGCAACCGCCGGGCGGGCCTGCAGCTGCGCGTGTAATCCCAGCATGTCCATTCGGGCGAGCGTCACTGTCCACATGACATCGGCGATCGAGTAGGTATCCGCGGCGATGAACGCATTGTTCTTGACCACCCCGTTCAACTCATCCAGGCGCATTTCGAGCTCCTGAACCGCGGTGCCTGACTCTCGGAATGACTGCGCCGAGGACTGCAACTTGCTCACCCGGACATGCAGCGCATCGTAGGTGTCGGCCAGGGTGGGATTGCTCGTGCGCAACTCCGCGATGCGTGCCAGGCGCTTCTCCAAGAGCTCATCGCCTCGCGGGATGCCGCCGCGACTATAGCTGATGGCATGCAGGGGGATGGCATCCGCCACGCCCACCCAGCGCTCCGTCTCCGCCCGTTGCCGCGCATCACGCGGCAGCCCCGAGCCGGACCGCAATGCCAGGTAGTGCAGAATCTTGGCCGAGTTGGTGACGATCCGTTGCCCGTCCCGGAGCGTGGGCACGACGCCGGCGGGATTCAAACGCACGTACCAGGGTTCGAAATTTTCCATGCCGAAGCCGATGTCAACGACCCGTCCCTCGAAGGGCAATTGCAGTTCGGCAAGACAGAGACGAACCTTCTGCGAACAGATCGACATCGGATAGTGATACAACGTTAGCTGGCTCATGAATCCCTCACTCCCTTCCTTCCTGGCATCAAACGGCTGGAATTGCCAGGCCCTCCGCCTTCATCGCGGCCTGCACGGTGGGCCGAGTGAGCAGCCGAGACGCCATCGCGCGCATCGCCGGGAATTCGGGCATTGAGGCCACGAGCCCTTCGCGCCGGCTCCAGAGAAAGAAGACCATCAGGTATCCGTCACACAAGCTGAAGCGCTCACCGAGCGTGTAAGGCGCCTTGCCGAGCTTCGCTTCGGCGTGCTTCAACGCCTCAACCACACCGCTCACGCCCAAGCGACGGACGGAGTTCACGCAACCCTCTCCCTCCGCCAGACGCTCGGGCCGAAAGACAGGGCGGAAGGCGATATGCACGGTGCTCGATAAGAAATTGAGCCACTCATGGGCGATCGCCCGCTTGAGCGTGCCCGCCGGCGGCAGCAACTCCTTCTCGGGCACGCGATCGGCAATATAGGAAAGGATGGCGGCGGCTTCAGTCAGAATTCGCCCCTCGATGGCGAGCGCCGGCACTTTGCCCAAGGGATTGATGGCGGTGTAGCTCGCCGAGAGATTCGCTTGTGTTTTGGTGTTGATCTCAACCGTCTCGTACCTAAGACCCGATTCTTCGAGCGCGACGTGACAGGAGAGCGAGCAGGCCATCGGGCTGTAAAAGAGCTTGAGCATGGAAAGGGTGGTCCTTGGTGATGATGCGGCCGGTCATGCCGGAGGAGGGCGCGTGTGGTTTTGGCGGGCGAACCATTCCGAGGCGACGCGAAGTTTGGCGGCCGAAATTTCATGCCCACCGGCCACCACCCGAAGCACGGCGTCCGCGCCACTCTGATTGGCCAGATAGTCGGACGATTTTTGCAGCAACTCGCGGGGAATCATCCGATCAGAAGCCCCGTAGACCATGAGCACCGAGAGTCCCCGCAGCCGACTTTCGGGCCATGGTTCGGCGTCCACGATCGGCCCGCTCAGCAATAGCCCGCCGCGATAGCGCCCGGGTCGTGACAAGATCAGCGCAGCCGCCATGGCCGCGCCGTTACTGAAGCCGCAGAGCCAGGGCTTCACATTCGGATCATGCGCGTCCAACACCTGCTCGAATGCCAGGACTTCGCCCCGTAGACTCTCCTGATCCGCGATCCCGGGGCTTGTGTTTCGAAACCACGCGTAGCCAGCGCCCGCTTCCAATCGGCCGCGAAACGCGACGAGTTCGGAGTTGCCGAACGAGCGCCGCAGCAGATCGGCGTCCGACTCGCTCCCGCCGCGTCCGTGCAAGAACACCACTGTCGGTCGCGCGGCAGCCGAGATGGCGCCAGCGCGGACTGCCATCATCTCGCTGCTCATCGGCGTCGGCCTTCCTTACCTTAAGCAGCGCTCGTGACGGTCGTCTGCTGGTACTGACTCGGCGGCCGAAGGTCCGGCGCACAATCCACAATGGGCTCGAGCGAAGATAAGAATTCGTCGCGACGGTCGAGCAACCAGGGCGGTGTGCAAATTTGCGTGCCCAAGGTCTCAACCGGCTCATCCTTCAAGAATCCGCCACCGTACAGATAGGCCGCCTCGAAGAGCGTCCCGGCGGGGGTCCGGAAATAGACCGACATCATGTAGCCCCGATCCTTTGGTTCCGAGCAGTCCGTGTATCCCAGGCCTTCCAGGTACGCCTTGAAGCTCGCCTGCGTCCCCTTGTCATCGACATGAAAGGCGATGTGATGCACGGTGCCGGCACCGAAGCGCCAGCTGCCTTGCGGCAGATCGGGATTGTGAACGATCTCCACAATCCGCCCGGGCGCGCCATCGCGAATGCCATAGCGCGTCTCGCGATTATCTCGGCCCGCGACTTTGAAGCCCATGGCATCGGTCATGAACTCATGCATTTCGGACACATCGCGCGCGCTGATCGTCGTGCCATAAATTCCGCGGATGGCCGCTTCCGCCGGCACGCCTGCACCGGCGTACGGTGTGCGCGAATCGTCCGGAACACCGACCAGTTCGTATTCGATGCCACAGGGATGCTTCAACGCCAGGCGCTTAGTGCCCAATCTCTCCAACTTCTGGTACTGCACCTGTTCACTCTTCAAGCGATGTTCCCAGAAATCGAGAGCGCTTTGGGGAACCGACATGCTCACGGTCTTTACCTGTCCGGAGCCGGGCTTGGCCACGCGACCGTCCTGGCGGAACGGAAAGGTGGTGAGCAAAGTGCTCTCCTCGCCGCGTTCGTTGCCGTAGTAGAGGTGATATACCGGTCGTGTGCCGTCAAAGAGAATGGTCTTCTTCACCATTCTCAAGCCCAGCAGCTTGACGTGAAAGTCGTAGTCCTCCTGCGCGCCGCCGGTGTTCATGGTGATGTGATGGAACCCAATGATCGGGCTTGACTGCATGGTCGTTCCTCCAAAATTGATGATGCGGCTTGCGAGCGCGGCCTGGCTCTCCCATCGCTGCAATAGCAGCGGACAGCTGGACGCCCGTCATGTGGGGTTACCTTGCCGCAGCCCACCTACGCCGCCAAGCAGCGTTTGAGCATAGTCTCTACTCGGAAAGCGCATAGAACCGGCCTCATTCCCAGGGCGTTCCGTGCATCCGCGGACCCCTGTATGCAATTCGCGGATAAAGCGAATTTGATTCCAGGGATGGTCGCCCCCCTTAGGGATAGCCAGACTCCGCACAAACTGCAGTGCTGGCTTTTAGGACGACACGAAGATAGGGGGCGCATTTGACCATCGAGCGAAGCCACTGGCTTGTGCACTTTGTCGGTAGCGTGCCCTTGAAGAGCACGGCCGAGGTTTTGAAGGCCATCGGGCCGCTGTTTGGCGAACTGGCGCCGAGAATTCCGGACGGTGAAACGGGCGCCCGTTCGCTCTGGATTCAATTCCAACGCGCGGCCATGGAGCGAGCCGCGAATCTTGGGAAGCATCGAGAATATGTGCTCTCGCCCAACATCACTCAGCTGGTCTTCGGACTCTTGGACAAGACTGCACCCGTTTCTTTCGGTCGGCTCGGTTATGCAGAAAATGCGATTGACTCTTATCAAGAATTCAGCGCGCTCAAGCGTTCAGGGCAGATTCACAAAGACACGCGTTTCCAGGTGTCATTGCCCACGCCCCTGGCCGTCACGGCCGGTTTCATCGAACCTCACTCGCAGCAGGCGACCGAAAGCGCCTATGAGCAACGACTGCTGGACGAGCTGCGAGAGATTTGCCGTACCGTGCCAGCCAAAGAATTGTCGGTTCAGTGGGACGTCGCCTACGAGATCCTGTTTCTCGCCGGCTATGAGGGCAGCACCTACTACGATATGTCTCGCGCCGGCCTGCTGCGACGCCTCGTCGCGCTCGGCGAACAGGTGCCCGTTGACGTGGAGTTGGGTTACCACCTCTGCTACGGCGACCCGGGACACAAGCACTTGGTGGAACCGGTCGATCTCACCTTGTGCGTCGAGATGTCGAACGAGCTGGTGAGGAGGGTGACGCGCAGCATCGAGTGGATTCATATGCCCGTGCCCCGCGAACGCAATGATGCCAATTACTTTCGTCCCCTGCGCGCGCTGTCGGTACCGAGCCACACCCATATCATTCTCGGACTCATCCACCTCACCGATGGATTCGACGGGGCGGTGGATCGCATACGCACAGCAACAGCCTTCCTACCTTGTTTCGACCTTGCCACCGAATGCGGATTCGGGCGTCGCGATCCGAAGACGGTCGAGGAGCTGTTGGCGCTGCATAAACGACTCGCTCTTGCAGGCGTGGCGGGATCGACGGTGGACAGTGACACGAAAGCCCGGGAGTTCCAGCCGAACTGACGAAACATCGTCGCGACTTCCAATTCATTCCAACAAACAGGGCGCAGGAGAGGGGAGATGAGAACATCGGGGGAGAACACCGCAATGCGCGGCAGGAACTTTCTGAGCCGAGGGCTGGCTGTAGGGACGCTCAGCATGGCGCTCGCCTGGCCGTGTGGGGCCACCAGCATACCGACGGGGAGTGACCTTGAGATTCGCTGGGACAACACCATCAAGTACAGCGATGGCTGGCGCGTGCATGCGCAGGACGGCTATCTGCTCAGCAACCCCAACCAGGACGACGGCGATCGGGACTTTGCACGCGGCTTGATCTCGAATCGCATCGATCTCTTAAGCGAGTTCGACCTCAAGTACCACGATTTCGGTTTGAATGCGAGCGCTGCCGCCTGGTACGACACGGTCTACAACGGACGCGAGGACAACGACTCGCCGGCAACGTTTAACCCCGTTTCGGTGCCGAACTATCACTTCCCGCGTGACACGCGCAAGATCAACGGACGGGATGCGGAGCTGCTCAATGCCTTCATCTACGGGAAGGAGAGCTTTGGCAGCACCACCTTCAGTTTCCGCGCCGGCAGGCACACCTTGCTCTGGGGCGAGAGCCTCCTCATTCCAAACAACGGCATCGCATACGGCCAGGCGCCACTGGACATCATCAAGCTGTTGAGCGTCCCCAATACGCTGGCGAAGGAACTGTTCCTGCCCGTCGCGCAACTGTCAACTCAGCTGCAGCTGCCGGCGGGCTTTTCAATCGCGGGCTACACGCAGTTCGAATACCGCAAGACGCGCCTGCCCGGCGTTGGCAGCTACTTCAGCTTCCTGGATGTCGCGGACTATGGCGGAGAACGCATCCTCACAGGAGGCCCGACCTTCAATCGGGGGCAGGATCAAAAGCCGAGCGATACCGGTCAGTGGGGTGTCGCGCTGCGCTACTCCTCGGATCTACTGGGCGCTGACTTTGGGCTCTATGCCATCACCTACGATGACAAGTTGCCGCAGGTGGCGCTGCTCATCAATCCGAATTTTGCGGCCGGACAGTTGGGGAATTACTTCTTGGTCTACCCGCACTCCGTCCACGCCTACGGTTTCAGCGTCAGTACCAGCGTCGGACCGGCGAACGTGGCCGGCGAGGTCTCGGTGCGAACCAGCGAACCCTTGGTGAGTGAACCGACCGTGGTCGGCGCGGTCCCCACCGCCAGCAGTTCCCCGGGCGCCATCGGCAAATCGATTCATGCGCAGGTCTCCGTGCTCTACCTGCTGCATCCGACCTGGCTCTGGCAGGGCGGTGATTTCGCCGGAGAAATCGCCTACAACTCGCGCCTGTCAATCACGCGAAATGCCGCGGCCTTGGACCCTACCACCACGAGGAACGCTGCCGGCTTGCGTTTCATTTTCAATCCGACCTGGTTTCAGGTTCTACCCGGTGCTGACCTCACGGTGCCGATCGGTGTCGGCTGGAACTTCTCGGGAAACTCATCCGTGGTGCAACTCTTCAACGGCGGCGCCGTGCACGGCGGCGATGCAACGACCGGACTCAGTGTGGCATTTCGTACCGTGTGGAAGGGCAGCCTCACATACACGAAGTACTTCGAATACGACGGACACAATCCCGCCAACTTCTACGTGGACCGCGATTTTGTCGCGTTGTCCCTTCAGCGCACATTTTAGGGAGGTTCTCATCATGCGCAATTTCGTTCTGGCAGCAGCGCTCTTGGGCGCCACTTCACAGCTCCTCGTTCATGGGCTGACATTCGCGGCCGTCTCCACCGAGGAGGCCGCCAAGCTCAAAACGACGCTGACACCACTGGGTGCCGAGCGCGCGGGCAACGCAGACGGCAGCATCCCGGCCTGGGATGGTGGCTTCACCACCATGCCTCCGGGCTATAAGAGCGGCGATCCGCGCGCGGACTTCTTTGCTTCGGAAAAGCCTTTGGTGCAAATCACCAAAGCAAACATGGCGCAATATGCGGACAAGCTCTCGGAAGGCGACAAAGCGCTACTCGAGAAGCACCCCAGCTATCGAATCGATGTCTACCCGAGCCATCGGACGGCATCAGCACCGCAGTGGGTCTACGAGAACACCTACCAGAACGCCCTCGGCGCGACAACGACGAATGACGGCCTCACGCTCAAGGGTGCCTATGGTGGAATTCCCTTTCCGATCCCCAAGACGGGAAACGAGCTGATCTGGAATCATGAGCTCGCGTGGAACGGGACCGCGACTATGTTCCGATTCAGCACCTGGACGGTGACCGATGCGGGAAATGTGGTCTTGTCGTCGAAGGCGACCAACACCCAACAATATCCGTACTACTACAAGAGCGGCTCCGCGAAGACTTTTGCGGGGACTGCCTTTATGGTCGACAACGTCACGACCGATCCTCCCTTCAGAGCCGGCGAGGTGATTCTGTATCGAGATCCCACGGACTATGCGGGCGGCCAACGCCAGGCCTGGCAGTACCTAACCGGTCAACGTCGGGTGCGTCGCGCACCGACCATCGGCTTCGACACACCCAATCAGGAGGCCTCCGGCGTCTCGAATTTCGACGAGATCTTCGTGTTTAACGGCTCGCCCGAGCGCTACGACTGGAAGATCGTCGGTAAGCAGGAGTTATATGTTCCCTATAACTGCAATCGCCTGCTCGGCAGCCCGCACGCAGCCATCTTCAAGAATGGGCCGGCACACATGAATCCGGACCTGGTGCGCTGGGAATTGCATCGCGTCTGGGTGGTGGACGGAACTTTGAGGTCGGGCAAGCGTCACGTCATTCCGCACCGTCGCTTCTACATCGACGAGGATACCTGGACGATTCTCCTGGCGGACGGTTGGGATGCCAACGGCAAACTGTGGAAGCATTACTACGGCTTGACCCTGCTGACGCCCGATATTCCGGCGCTCGTCAACATCACGCATGTCTACAACAATGTGCAAACCGGCGCGTGGGGTATTGCGGCCGTCTTCGAGGACGCGCCTGGAGCGCAAGTTCGCCCGATCGAACCGAAGGATGATTCCTACTTCACACCCGATGCACTCGCCGCCCGCGGCGTGCGTTGACTTGAGCATGTCGAGGGCTCTGCGCACCATGGCCGGCGCGCTGCTCGCACTTTCGGTGACAATCGCGCAGGCTGCGGCGGAGCCTCCCGGCTCCCTCGATCCGCTCGACCGTCCTGCACTGCTGATGAAAGAGCCGGCGCGCAATGTGTTGTTGTCTATCACGGCGGCGGGCAAGCGGCTGGTGGCGGTCGGCGCCGGCGGTGCGATCTTGCACTCGGAAGATCAGGGCTCCACGTGGTTGCAGGCGCCTTGCCCGACCAGCGTGACGCTGACGAGCGTGGCTTTCGTCGACAGCTCCATCGGCTGGGCGGTGGGTCACAGCGGCGTCATCCTCGTTACGCATGATGGTGGAATCAGTTGGAGCCGCCAGTTCGACGGTCGATTGATGCTCGCTGCGCTCGAGCGCCAGCTCAGTGAGACTCCAACGTCTAACGAGGCACAGCGGAACGCGATGCAGCAGATGATCGACGACGGGCCCGACAAGCCCCTCCTCGAAGTCCTGGCCTTGAGCCCCCGTCGCGTCCTTGCCGTGGGCGCTTATGGGTTGTTGCTTCTTTCCGAGGATGCCGGCAGCCATTGGAGCGTTCGGCTTGACCTTACGGCCGCCGCCAAGGGGAAGCATCTCTATGCAGTCCGTTCGTTGCAGAAGACAATGATCTTCGCCGGCGAAGCCGGCACACTGGGCAGAACGAACGGCTTCCCGGCCGAGATCGTCGCCTCCACCGCGCCCTATACGGGGAGCTTTTTCGGTCTGGTATCCACACCCGGCGGCGGCATCATCGCCTACGGACTTCGCGGGCATGCTGTGGCTTCGACGGATGCGGGACGCACGTGGTCTGCGCTCGACACCGGCGTCACCACCTCCATCAATGCCGGACTGCTCCTATCCGACGGTCGCATCCTGCTCGGTACGGACACCGGCGCAATCCTCATGAGCCAAGACAGCGGCAGGACGTTCCGACCCCTGCCGGCCACCATTCCCGAACCCGTGTCAGGTCTTGCCGAGACCGTCGGGGGCTTGATTGCGGTAGGCCCCCGCGGCGTTGCCCACCTGTCTTTGTCATCGGATCGCCCCGACCTGCGACCGGGAAGCATCGAGGGTCTTCATGCACCGTAATTCTTTTGATGTGGGTCCATCGGGCGCATATGCCGAGACCTTCGACCGCCGCTCCGGCTCCTTGCTGGAGCGGATCATTTTCAACCATCGGATTCTTGTGCTGGTGTTGTGCATCTTAGCAACCGCAGGTCTGGGTGCCGCGAGCCTCAAACTCCAACTTGCGGCAAGCTTTGAGCAAACCCTCCCCGAGCATCACGAGTACATCGTCAATTATCTCGCCCACCGCCAGGACCTGAAGGGCTTCGGCAATGCACTGCGCATTGCAGTGGAGACCCGCGACGGGGACATTTTCTCGGCCGGCTACCTCGACAGTTTGCGCCGAATCAATGACGAGGTCTTTCTCTTGCCGGGTGTTGACCGCTCGGCGATGAAGTCCCTCTGGACTCCGGCGACGCGCTGGGCGGCGGTCACGGAAGAGGGCCTCGATGGCGGTCCCGTGTTGCCACCGGACTACGATGGGAGCGAAAAAAGCCTCGCGGTCGTGCGAGCCAATGTCGACCGCTCAGGAGAAATCGGACAACTGGTCGCAGCGGACTTCAAGTCGAGCGTGCTGTTCGTGCCGCTGCTGGAGCGCAACAATGAGACCGGAAAGCCTCTGGACTATGCGGCCCTGTCGCGACAGCTGGAGAGCCTACGCGCGAAGTATCAAAGCCCAACCCTAATTTTGCATATCGTGGGTTTCGCCAAGCTGATCGGCGATCTGATCGACGGGCTGCATCAAATCCTGATGTTTTTCGTGGCCGCGGTATTGATCACGGGCACCATTCTCTATCTGTCCACGCGCTGTGTCCGCAGTACCACGCTGGTGATCAGTTGCTCGCTCATCGCCGTGGTTTGGCAGCTGGGCCTGGTCGCCCTGCTGGGATTATCCGTCGACCCGTATTCGATCTTGGTACCTTTCCTCATTTTCGCGATCGGCATGAGTCACGGCGTTCAGAAGATGAACGGCATCACGCAAGACATCGGCCGCGGCGTTCCGCCATGGATCGCGGCACGGTACACGTTCCGACGACTCTTCATGGCGGGTTTGACAGCATTGCTCTGTGACACCGTCGGATTCGCGGTCCTGGCGACGATCCAGATTCAAGTGATCCAAAAGCTCGCGCTGGTCGCGAGCATCGGGGTTGCCGCACTCATTGTCACCAATCTCGTGCTGCTGCCCGTGACATTGTCCTTCATTGGGGTATCGCGCTCCGGGGCCGCGCGCAGTCTCGCCAAGGAACAAGGTGGTAATGAAAGCCCTCTGTTGCGGTTCTTCGGCAAGTTCACCAGGCGCCGCTGGGCAGTGGCTGCCCTTGTGGGGGGCGCCGGCCTCGCGGTGGCCGCCAGCATGGTCAGCAGCCGCTTGCAAATTGGGGACATCGACCCGGGGGCACCGGAACTACGGCCCAATTCGCGATACAACCGGGACACAGGCTACATGGCGAGCCACTATGCGGCCTCGAGCGACGTGTTTGTGGTGATGGCGCAGACCGCACAGTACGGGTGTACCTCGTACGACACCTTGATACGGCTAGATGCGCTGGCAGGCGAGCTTCGGCAACTCCCGGGGGTGGTCGACACCAATTCTCTCGCAGGACTCAGCAAGTTTGCCGTGGTCGGGATGAATGAGGGCAACCCGAAATGGTACGACTTGGTCAGAACTCAGAGCATGCTCAATGCCGTCACCTACCGCGCACCGCGGGAATTGTTCAACGAATCCTGTGATCTGCTCTCCCTGATCGTGTACCTCAAGGACCACCGCGCCAGTACGCTCACCGATGTGGTCGATCATGTCACCGCCTTTGCATCCCGCAGCGACACCCAGGATGTGAAGTTTCTGATGGCTGCCGGCAACGCGGGTTTCGAGGCCGCGACCAACATCGTCGTTTCCCGCGCCATGACCCAAATGCTTCTCTTAGTGTATACGGCAGTCGGTCTCCTGTGCCTGGTGGCCTTTCGCTCCTGGCGTGCAACACTCGCCGCCATTCTGCCGCTGGCACTGACCTCGGTGGTCTGCGAGGCGCTCATGGTCGTTTTGGGAATCGGCGTCAAAGTCGCTACGTTACCGGTCGTGGCGCTCGGCGTCGGCATCGGCGTGGACTACGCGCTCTACACGCTGGCGGTGATCCTCGGGCGTCTACGCGCGAACGATGACTTTGAAACGGCAGCGCGGCGTGCGCGCCTCTTCACCGGTCGCGTCGTCATGCTGACCGGCTTCATGCTGTCGGTGGCGGTGGCGAGTTGGGTCTGGTCACCTATCAAGAGTCAGGCGGACATGGGCGTTCTCTTGGCGTTCATGTTCCTGCTCAACATGGTCGGTGCGCTGGTGCTGCTCCCGTCGCTCGGTGTGTTCCTCATTCCGAAGGGATCGGGCGGCGTGCGCGCCACGCAGTCCGTAATGGAGGGCGTCTCCTCGACCTCCTAGCGTAGGAAACGGTGCGCGGATTGTCAGACGGGATCAGTTCCCGGCGAAGCCGTTAAGTCGCGGCTGCCAGCGCCGAACGCACACGCGCGTCGGGCTGTTTGATCACCTTTTCGAAGTAGGGGGCCGGGGCGACTTTAACGCGAACTTCACGCAGCGAGTTCTTCTCGACCGTCGGCCGCGGCATGTGCGCCTCGCCCCAGAGTAGGGTCAGCTCAGTCCCCACCTCGGCGTGCTCTAGGTCGACCACGGACAGCGAAATGAACTCGCGTGCATTGGCACTGAAACCGGAAAACTGCGCGATACCGACGTGGCGACCTTGCTTCTGCACATCATCGATGTGGAAGGTCGAGTAAGTCGCCAGCGGAAAGTTGATAAAGCGAGCGGGCGGGTCCGCGTACAGCGAGTCGTGAATAACGCTCATGAGGTCCTGATGGTTCCAGACCAGGGTGACCTTTTTGCGGCGTTGGTGTAGCTGCCGCTCCTTCAAGGCCTTGGCGCCGATAAAGTCGCGACTGGCATCGATGAGTGGACCATAGCCGACCTCCACCGGATCCATATAGTAGTCTTTGATGTCCTCTGAATAGAAGCTCCCACCCATGGAACCAAGCACTTCCAGGTGCGGCGGCGTCAGCCATTCGCGAAACGGCTTCATCGCATCACTGTGATAGATGGCCGGCACGGGGTGGGGCATCCAGGAGGATTCCAACGTGCTGGTGGGGTAGGCCAGCGAGCCTACCTTCCTCATGCCGTACTTCGCGCCGACCTCTTCGAGGGCTTCCAGGACGACTTCATGGTCGCTCCAGGGTCCGAACATTTCGAAGCCAGTCTCTCCGGCCATGCCGTGTCGCAATGCCCGGACAGGCTTCCCGCGAATGGTGAAATCCCCGATGTGGAAAAAGGCGATCTCGGGTAGCGTTGCGTCGGTCACCTCGCGCATCATGTCGAGAGCGCGAGGCCCCTGTACTTGGTAGATATAGATGCGCGGATCGCCGGGGCGAAAGGTGACGGTCTCGTCCCGGTCCACCTCCACGTCAAAATTCCCGGTGCGGGCGTGGAATTCCACCCAATCGGAGATCACCGGCGGGCCCACGATCCGGAAATAGTCCTGCTCGAGATGAAACACGATGCCATCGCCGAGCAGGTAACCGTCATGACTCGCCGCAATCAACTGTTTGCCACGATTCGGCGGAAAGGATTGCAGCTTCGTGAGGGCGACGTTACGCAGGACTTCTAGCGCGTCTTTACCGCGCAGATAGAGATCGGTCATATGGTAGGAGAGATTGAGGAGCGCCACTCCCTCTTTCCACGCACGTTGCTCATCGCGCCAGTTGGTGTGTTCGGGAGCATTCACAGGAAACATGTAAGGTCCAAGTCGCGATCCGCGCAGTAGCTTGACGGGACCCCCGACGGCCTTAAGGACCTCTTCAAGATTTGCATACTGCATCAATGGATTCTTCATCACCTACTCCCACGCAGTGACGGCCACGACGCAAACCTCTCGTCGGGCAAGTTATCTGACTCCTTCGAGACGATGGAGCGCTGGCAGCGGCTCAACGCCACTGAAGGCTCCACGGGCTTAACTTGAAACAAAATAGCCCGGATGACCAGACTGACTTTCGGATTGGTCGTATGCAGATCTCGCATAGAGCATCGCCCAGACAGGCCCTTCGAGCTCTACGAATGATCTAATCCGCGGCGCCGTTCGAGTCCACGCGCAGGGAACTGGCGATGCCACGGCGCAACCATTGATTTCCGGGATCGTGATCGAAGCGCGTATGCCAGTATTGCTTGACGTCGAAACCAGGCAACTCAATGGGCGGTTCAATCATCTTGAGCGCTCCAAAGCGATTGCCAAGAAAGCCCGACGCTTTTCCCGGCATCGTGACTACCAGGTTCGACTTTTCAACGAGCAACGCGCCGAGAAGAAAGCTCTCTGAGATCACCCTCACGTGATTGGGAGGACATATCTCCAACAGGCGCTTTTCCACTTCCTGGTGCACGTGACCGAGCAGATGCGCGGACACGACGACGTGTTGAGCGCGCTGGAATTCCCGGAGAGTCATCTTGTCGCCGATGGTCGGATGGTCGCTACGCATCAGGCAGGTGTAGTGCTCACGAAAAAGTGTCTGCTCCTTGACACCCGCGTATAGGTTGGGAAACCCGCCAACGGCCACGTCGATCTCGCCGGATTCCAGGCGCTCGATCATCGCCGTTCGTGACAATGGGACCGCCACAAAGCTGACGTTTGG
>Ga0137413_10000256_pt1 | contig 15990 bp, 14 predicted proteins | sample CZODoug2_1_16fun_FD_108280 | JGI IMG/M metagenome (GOLD analysis project Ga0137413, IMG submission 108280) | Vadose zone soil fungal communities from Angelo Coast Range Reserve, California, USA - CZODoug2_1_16fungal (Illumina Assembly) | ecosystem: Environmental > Terrestrial > Soil > Vadose... | reverse complement strand
GGCTCGGGCGCGCAAAGAACGGGCTTCCTTTGGAACACCCGCAGTCCCATGGCGAGACCGAAATCTGCCATGAAATGGACTGTGCCATCCGGATCGCGACGCACTTCGCGATCTTGGGACAAACCAGCCGCCAGGCTCTCCAACGCGTCCCGATCTTCGACACCCCAGATGATTTCGCGGACGCCCGCTCCCACCATCACAGACGAAGGCAGCGTGGGATCGTTCTGCTGCCGCAGCACCACAGAGGAGCCCTCAGGCAGTCTGAAACGCGTTTCGGAGGCACTCGCCTCTTCGAGGCGCAGACCAAAATCCTCGAAGAACCGCCGCGACTCTTCGAGGACGGGTACGCCATATACCAGTGATTGAATGCCGGTAATTTTCACTGTTCGGTTCTCAAAGTCCTTACACCGAGGGTCCGTTACCGCCGCTTCCCACGTTCATTTGGGTGCGGTGCGACGACCGGGTTGACCCACGTTCAAACCCAGTTGCTACTTCAAGCGATAGTTCAGCGTCACTCCAAACGTCCGCGGCGGCAGGAGGAAACCAATCACCGGAGATCCCACCAGCGTCGAGGCAACGTTGGCGGATGCCTTGATCGTCAGATCGCCGACATTTTTGATGTAACCGGTCACCCGCCAGTTGCCTTGCGCGGGCGCGAGGGTGATAAAAGCGTTCTGTAAACTGTATGGCGCCTGCGACACCTCGTTACGGTCGAAGCCAGTGAAGTAAACCCGATCGGACCAGTTACTCTCACCCCGCAGGGTGACGTTCCAACTGGGCAATCGAATGACATACTCCACTGCCAGGTCGACCGTGTAATTGGGCGATTGCGCTAGCTCGTTGCCCTTCAAATTGAATGCGGGCGCACCCGAGGAGTCAATCGTGGTGCCATCGCCGCCCGGACGTGACTGGTCCGCGGTTACGTATTGCGTGAAGCGCGCGTGCAGCCACGCTGCATTGACGTTCAGTGTCAGATCTTTGAGCGGCTTAACAGTGAACTCCCCCTCGGTGCCATAAATGCGCGCCGCGGCAGCGTTCTCCAGGACGACGAGTTGGCCTTCTACTTTGCCAACCTGAAGATCCTTGTAGTTGTAATAGAAGCCGGCAATGTTTGCGCGGAAGATTCCGTCCGCGGAAGTGGTCTTCAAACCTGCCTCGTAGGCGTCGACCTTTTCCGGCCTGATGGGTGGACCGGCGGACCCCAGGTTGTAGGTTCCCGACTTGAAGCCTTGAGAATAGGACGCGTAGATCAATGTGCGCGCGGCCAGATCGAAATCAACTCCAGCCTTGGGCGTAAACGAGCTGAAGTCGGCGCTGTCGACGTGGTGAGGCGTCAGCACGACGTTGCCCGGCGCGTAAGGTCTGTCGAAGTCGAACTCCGATTGGTCGTCGACTTCTTTGCGTTCCCAACTGTATCGGCCGCCGAGAGTGAAGCGCAGACTGTCGGTCAGGCTATAGGTATCCTGCGCGTAGGCAGCGGCGGCGTCGGTGGTCAAATTGCCGCCGCTGAAGAAGCCCTGTACGAACAGGTCCGGCCCCCCCACCGCCAGCAGATTCAGCGGTCCGACCTCGAAACCGTTGATACTCTCGCGCAGGTAGAACAGACCCGATACGAACTTGTTTCGCTCACGATCGTCATTGAGCTGAAACTCCTGTGTGTACTGGTTCGATTTTTCGGCTACGGTCAACGGAAACAGCTCGATCGACATGGGACTGATCGTCGAATGCACCTCGTATTGCGCACGGCGGTACGCGGACAACGAGCGAAAAGTGGTGCTGTCGGACAGTTCATAGCTCGCATCAATACGGGCACCGTAAAACTGATCATGCGCACTTGGATCACTCGGGCTCGCAACATCTCGCGGGTCGCTCGCGGCGATGCCACCCAGCAGCAGCGCGGTTGGAGCGACCGGCGCACCCGTAGCAGTTTCTCCCGCGGGTCCCAGATAGTGATAGGCGTTGGATCGGTCTTGGGACCGGTAATAGTCGCCCCCCACCAGGATCTGCAGGCGGTCGATGGGTTTGAAGAGCAACTGGCCGCGGACAGCCTGCGAATCCTTCGTGTCAATATCATCGTTGGTCACGATGTTCGTGCCGTAGCCATCGTGATGTTGCACCTGGAACGACAACCTGCCGGACGTCGTCGAGGACAGCGGACCGCTGATGAAGCCATCGCCATTGGCGGTCTGGTAATTGCCGAGTGTCAGGTTGATTCCACCGTCGAACGTGTTCGTCGGCCTGTTAGTGATGATATTGATGGAACCACCCGTCGCGTTGCGGCCGTATAACGTGCCCTGTGGTCCACGCAGAACTTCGACGCGATCGACATCGAAAAACGAGGCCAGCGCAGCGGCAGAACGGGAGTAGAAGATGCCGTCCTGGTTGAACGCCACGCTGCTCTCAGCACCCGTGGAGATATTGTCGAGCCCGATCCCACGCAGCGTCAGCCTGGCCTGGCCAACCTGTTCCGAGACGTTGAGGCCCGGCACCTCCTGACTCAGAGCTTCCAGGTTAGTCGCGCCGCGCTCCAAGAGAGCATCTCCGCCAAGGGCGGTCACGGCCAAAGGTATCTTCTGAACCGACTCCGAGCGCTTCTGAGCCGTGACGACGATCTCGTCGAGCCCTGCGGAATCATTCGCAACGACCGCCGGCTGGTTGGCTGTTGATTGTACCGCCACCGGTGCCACCTGCGCGTGCGGTGTCGAGCAAATCGCCACCGCGGCCGCCGCACTGAGATACAGTCGTCCCCTTCTCATTCGCTTCCCCCTAGAGTCGCCCCCGCGCTCCTGTGAGGACTATGGAGCAGCGCCGAGAAGGGAAGAAATCACATCGGTCGATAGCAACCACAAGTTTCACTTGTGGCTGGCTGGCACCTGCTAATCGAGGTCCGAAACGGCCGCTTCGAAGGTTTTGCGAAGGTAGTTGTGAACCGGACTGTCCTCGGTTCGCTCATGCCACGTCAGGTTTTCCTGGAGCTTCGGCAGCGTGAGCGGGCATTCCGTAATCGCCAGGCCGAGAGGGGGAGCGAGCGCATTCGCGAGCCGCCGCTGTGCGGTGGCAACCAAGGGCGTTCCCGGTAACATGAGGATCAGCGCCGAGAAGGAGGGCGCTTTGACTGCGACGTCGTATTCGAATCCTGAGGCGGCCCAAGCTGTCTCGACAATCGTGGCTATTCCTTCACCAAACGCCACTGAATTGTGACGCAGCTGCCGGTAGGTCTTTAGCGGCATGCCGCGCGAAACGTCCACGTTGCGCGGATCGACGACGCAGACGAAATCGTCATGAAACATAGCGGCGGACCGGGTCCGTTTACTAGGCCGATGGATGCCGTACAAGCGGACATCGTGCGCCGTCAGGCAGAAGTCCAACTCGCCCATGTCGAGTCGCTCGAAACTGGTCCTGGTCACCGGCTCAACCACGCAGCGCATGTGTGGCGCCTGAACCGTCAGACGCCGAAGAAAACGTGGCAGCAACACCGACAATGCGTAGTCGGACATCGCTATGCGACACGTTCCACGGGCGTTCTGAGGATCGAAGCTCGGCCGAGTATTCAGCGCGATTTTGGCTGCAAGCAGGGCTTCTCTGACCGGAACGACCAATGAGTCTGCCAGCGGTGTCAGCTCGAAGTGTCGCCCTACTCTAGTCAGCAGCTCGTCGTCAAAATGCCGTCGCAGCCTCTGGAGTGCGCCGCTCGTAGCTTGTTGAGTAATAAACAGGCGCTCGGCGGCATGAGTTACATTTCGCTCTTCGAGAAGGACGTCGAGTGTCCTCAACAGGTTGAGGTCGAATTTGCTGAGATCCATACGCCCCTCATTCGGGCCGTTTTCGGCTTGGTCAGGAAAGATCAGCGGTGCGTCGTATTATGCGGCCCCACGGGCAGCACGGCTAGCAGGCTCGAGCTTGGTCCGAAGTACGACATCGTGCAGGGTGAGATTCCTCGCCGGCGATAGTCAATCTGCGCGAGATGTTGATAGCGTCGCGACAGCTGTGGTCCGCAGATAAAACCCATCTCCGAGGAGTTGTAGCCGATATCGAGCACAGTCTTGCGTACCAGCGCCTCCACATCGATCCAGGCCTTGCTGGTCACTTCGCCCGCGACGACCACGACGCATCAGCGTCTCGCAGGCTACGCGGCCCCGCTCGTCCACCTTCAGAATGGCATCCAGAACAGCATCCGAGATCTGATCGGCCACCTTGTCAGGATGACCTTCAGAGACGGACTCGGAAGTAAACACGTAGTTGTTGGCCATGTGCGATCCCGCGGAACAAAAGGTGATCGGTTGCAAAGAATGAGGGTCGGTCCTTCGCGCTGCAGCGACTATTTCTGATCCAGTCCTCTCAAGCGTTCATTCCGAATTTGCCGCCGTTCAGCGGTATCTCAAAGGTCCCGTCGATCACTGCGCGCAGCCAGCGGGCCGTGGCGACCGCACCGCCGAACGAGTAGAAGTGCGGCTGGGCGAGCCGGGTGTCGGCACATGCGGCGCAACCTTGCACGAGGCCGACAAGCATCTCATCCGGAGAGGTGGCGAGTTGAGCCTTGTTACTCATGGCACTGATGTTCTTCATGAGGGCATGCAAGGAAGAACCTACTCCGCACTGCATGGCAAACCTGATCAGCTTCGGCAGCGTGGCGGGACCTGCTATCCCAACGTGCACCGGCAGGCAGATTCCGCGCTCGGCGAGGTGCTGGTCCCACGCGCATATCGCTTCCGGATTGAAGCCGAACTGGGTGACAATGTGCACGTCGAGCCCCGTTTGGCGGGCGAAGTCCTGCTTGAGGCGCAGCGCATGCCACAGGGCTGTTGGACCGATTGCCTTGTGTCCCTCCGGATGACCACACACGCCGATCGACTTGAATCCCTCCTCGACAATTGCCCCGGTGTCCAAAACTTCGAGGGTTCTCGAAAATCTTCCCGACGGTCGCTCCAGGTCTCCGGCAACTAACAGCATCCGCTCAACCCCACCGTCGCGAAGCTCGCGAAGCGCTGCTCTAAGATCGTGCTCGCTTCCCAACCGCCGCGCCGCAATGTGCGGAGACGCTCGAAATCCCAACGCCTCTACCTTGATCGCGACCCGCACTACATCGTCAAGCGATGCCTTCGGTGGGTGGGCAACGTAGATGGTGGTGCCTGCTGGCAATCGATTAGCGAGAGCCGGCAGCAGTTCCTCGTCGTGTGTGGAGACCTCCATCGAGGCTCCCCGCGTGAACTCGACAATGCGACCCTTGATTTCACCTATGCTCATAGGCGAGACGGCGGCTTTCGTGGCGGCCCCACTCAGGGCTTGCGCCGGCTGACGAGGAACGTCTCGTCGTTGAACCACAATCCGCCGTGCTTCTGCAGCACTGCGTGAGTCGCGTCCAGATACACACCGGTCTGCACGACCGAGTCGAGCCGCTCGTCTTCGACCTGATTCACGTATATCGCGGCATTCCAAGCCGCAAAAAGCGTCGACGTGCCGATCCGGTCGCCGATCTCGGACGGCAATGTATGCATGTCGTAGCGAAACAGCGCTTTCTCGTCCGGGAGCGCAGTAAGCGTGAAGTCCCGCGCATCGCGCCCCAGTTCGGTCTTTAGCGCCGCAAGCAACTGGTGTCGATCGACCTGGAACGGATTCTCGCCGGGCCACAGCTGCTGGATGACCTCGAGTCCAGCGTCCTTGCCTGCCGACTGTATTGCCAGCATGCGGCCGCCCGGCGCCAGGCTGCGCGCCAGTGGCGCCAACACTTTCTGTGCCTTGAATTCCGCGGACATGCGGGCCCGCCATGGCTGCGAGGCAAGGATCAGGTCGTAACTCTCGAATATGCGCCCGGGCTTCGGGATGACCGCGTCCAGCAGAAACTTGTGATCCTCCCGATAGATCACCAGAACGGATGGCCGTACGTAGATCGGGTTGCCGGAGTGGATGCTCGGCTTTGTCTGCCAGCCGTGCGAGAGAGTAGGTCCAAGCTCCTCAATCTGCGCCGCATATTCGTGTGCGGAACTGCCTGTGAGCCGGACCTCTTGCCAGTTGAGAGCTGCGGCGGACTGCACATCGCGTGGCATGAGCCGCGGCGCCTCCGCATAATGCAGGTTCGTGATCACCAACACAGTGGCCGGATGCTCATAAAAGCGGTCCGCCATCTTCTCCAGACCGAGCCGCACGTCCTCGAGACTGATTTCCTTGGCAACCACCAATAGCGGCAACGTCGGAAACGCGCGATGCGTGTTGCGCATTAGGCGCGATAGCACCGTCGCATCACCCATTCCCGCATCGAAGAAACGCAGTGCGGGAGGCGTTGGTCGAATGTGACTCAACTCCTGCGCCGCGCGGCGCGCGACCGCAGACTTCTCATTGCATGTGTTGACGAACGCGAGATATTTCTGACGGTTATCATAGAAACGGAATGGGGGGGAATCGTTCGTTTTCGTCGCGGAGCGTATTCCCGCTGCGCCTCGATCGTGGTCTGCAACTGCCTGCCGTCCTGCGACACTCATGCGCCGCCCCTCCGTTCCGCATTGATGGCCACACAATAACCAACCTGCGGCGCATGCGGAAATCGACAGTTGCGATAGCCAGCGCAGTCGGCATCAGTCAAACGTATGTCAGACAGATTTTCCAACGCAGCGGTGTCCCGATGTACTTTGTTGGAAACATCGGATCCAATTTTGCCGTTCCTTTTCTATAGGTCTTTGGACGAAACGGTCTTACGGAAACTATTGCGCTGACTGATGACGTCGAGCCATCTGCCGAGGCGTGGATAGTCGGCCAGCACAGCCTTCCCCTCCGGCGTCGAGGCGAACGCAGCGAGGTGTGGCCCCGCCATGATGTCTGCGAGTGTGAGCGCGCTGCCCGCCATGTAGAGTTGATCGCCGAGGATTGCATCGAGCGCCGCGGAGCAGGTATAGGCGTTCGGCACATGTGACTTGATTGCCTCCTCGTTGGGCGCCAAACCCATCTTTTTTGCGTAAATGCGCACCCTGGAGATTGGAAAAGTAACCTGCGTAACCAAGTAGGCGTCCACGATGCCGATCACCTGATTCATCCGCGCAGCTCGACGCGGTTCGCCAGGGACTAGCGGATCGCCCGGGAATACATCGGCAACATATCGGAGGATTGCCTGGGTCTCATAGATGATGAAGCCGTGGTGCTCGAGCACTGGTACCTTGGCGAATGGATGACGCCCCAGATGCTCTGGTACTCGCCGCTCCTCGCGAGTTGACTGGATGATGTCATACTCGATGCCACGCTCATTCAGGCAGAAGCGCACCGACTGCCCGAATGGGCTCGTAAGGGACGTGTAGACGATGGGGTGTCTCAATTGGACGCCTGCCCCGGATCGGGCACCAGACCGGCCCGTTCGATACCGGCAATCGCACAGGCTTCGTCCTTGTCCGGTAGATCTCCACTGATGCCAACTGCTCCCACCAAACAGCCGGAGGCATCGCGAATCAACACGCCGCCAGGCACCGGAATCAGACGTCCACCCGACGTACTCGCAATCGCCACGAAGAAACCGGGCGCTGCAACTGCGCGGGCGGCCAGGGCGCGACTGCCAACCCCCATGCCAAGCGCACCCCATGCTTTCCCATGGGAAATCTCCGGCCGGAGGATGCCCGAACCATCCTCGCGCTTAAACGCCACGAGATGGCCACCCGAGTCGAGCACTGCGACAGTCAACGGGTTGAGTCCGAGACCGCGGGCGTGCGACAAAGCGGCATCTACGATGCAAGCTGACTGTTCGAGGGTGAGACTTGCCATAAATATCTCCCGAGCGTCGCGTCAGGCCGCCCGAATCTCGTTCATTCGCCCACGTGCGGGCGTTCCTTCGGCTCCCGCGTCATCCCGCCGGACCACGGTGGAAGCGGCCGTCCTTCATCACCGCCGGAATACGCGCTTTGTCTTGTAAGATCGTGACGTCTTCGGTCGGATCGCCGTCGACGAGCAGCAGGTCGGCGAGATATCCCGGCTTTACGCATCCAAGCGGCATTTCCATCAGTTCGCCGCCGAGCTTGGTCGCCGCGACCAATGCTTCCGTCGGTGAATACCCGAACAGATCAACAAAAAGAGACAGATCGCGCGCGTTGCGCCCCACCGGATTGTAGGGGAAACCATAATCACCCCCCGGAAGCACACGGATGCCGCGCTTCTTCATCTCCGGACAGAGCGCCTGGAAAACCTCCAGGTCTGCAATTGACGCCTTGCGCAGCCCTTCGCCGATCGCGAAGGCCTCTGCCTCATAAGCACGGGCGTAGAGCAGTCCCGCCGCAGGCGTCGTGAACACCTCGCCTCTCTTGGCCTCCAACATATCAAGTGCCTCTTCGTCGGCGTGCGTACAGTGAAAAATACAGCGAAAGCCCGCTCGTAGCCCTTGCTTGATGGCATCGGCGGTTTGCGCATGACAGGCCAATCGAACCCCGTCCTGACGCGCAGCCTCACCTATGGCCTGCACAGCTTCCTCTGTATAAAGCAGCGATTGGCTTCCTGGTGGTGCAAACGCATCGTTGAGTACGAACTTGATTGAATCGATCGTTTGAGCGGCCATTGCATGGACATAGTTGCGCAGCTCATCTACATCACGATTTCTGACCAGATCATGTGTTGCCGGCACGCCCAACACGCCATCAAAGCCCTTTTCCAGCGAGGACGCGCGCAGCCGCGGCCCCGCCAGATGGCCGGCATTGATCATGTCGCGGAGCGCAACCTCGAAGCGCTCTCCCAATGAGCCCGCCGAATAGGCGCTCGTGAAGCCATAATCGAGTATGACGCGAGCGTTTTGCGCGGTGACCAGCAGATGCTCCTCGGCCGGCAGTTTCATAGTATTGATCACGCGCTCGACCGATGAGGGCCAGGACAGATGCGCGTGCGCTTCGACCATGCCGGGCATGAGCGTCATACCCCTTCCGTCCACGACATTTACATCGTAGCGGTCGACGTGCTGGCCTCCTTCCGTCACGGCGTCGATACTATTGCCGCAAACCCGCACCTCTCCCGGGTAGAGTGCCTTACCGGAGCCGTCGAATATATTTATGTTTGTGAATAGTGTTGGCTTCATGGCTCGTCAATCCCGGCAGTTAAGTGTTTCCACGTCCGGACGCGGGAGCCGAGAGCAGTCGCGATTTCTCCACCTTGCGCGCCGAGCGAACCGGCGCAGGGGAAGGCTCCGGCGCTGAAAATCCCGCCACCGCAAACGCTATGAGCTGGCGGAATTGCTCTCCATGGTCATTCGCCATACATTCCCCATTCGAGAGGGCGCGCATGGCATCCTGATACACGCCATCCCGATAGATCTGCGTCGCACCGGCGAGCGCGTGGAGCCGCCAGATCACAGTTGGGCGCGATAGCAACGGAAGCCGCTGCAACAGAGCCGCGACGAACACATTGTTAGTCGAATCGAAAACCTCGCTGAACAGCCGTGCTGCAAGCGACGGATGGTGGGTTTGCATGAACGTCATCAGAGCATGCCGCTCCGCAAACTCCTCGTGGTCGTGAAGATCGAGCATTGGCGCAAGCCATGTTGCCAGCACGGCTTCCAAATCTGCCTCGGCGCCCATTTTGCGAAGAGACTCGGTTCGCACCTGAGCTGAAGGAACCATCTTGGCACGATAGAGCTCAGCGAGGCACCCCTCCTTGCCGCCAAAGTGGTAACTGACGAGAGCTAGATTGACACGCGCTTTAGCGGCGATTTCGCGCACCGAAATATCCTGCCTGGCACCGCTTCGAGCGATGAGTTTCATCGCCGCCGCCAATATTGCGACACGCGCATCCCGCCGGGCCAATGGCGATTGTTGCTTAGCCAACTGCCGCCTCACCGCCGCTCGACTGCGAACGACCCATCGTTTCCTGCTGCAGGAGGCGCTTCGTTACGCTTCGAACGCGCAGCGCACCCGCATCGGCGGGCAACACCGCGGGCCGCATGTTCGTCAGATCGGCGCCATTCATCTCCGCGTGAATAGCATCGAGCATTGGACAGTCTTCGGTTCCGACGACCTTGACTTGCAGTTGGGCCAAAGCCCTATCGACTGCAGGGTCGTCTATTGCGTAGTGGCGCGTACCGGACATGAAATAATGCGTGCCGTTCGCGGATTCTGGTGTTGTGATATGACTGAAGTGGATGACGTGGCCGCACTCAAAGGGCGTTCCGGCGGCGACAGTTCTGATCACGAATGTCATCACCTGCCCGGAACGCCAATGGATACGGATGGACTGATCGACGAAATCTCCTAAGTCCGCGTCACGGGGCGCCGAACGCGCATGGTACTGGAGCCGCTCGAGGATAACTTCGTTCTCCATTTCACGCACAGTCATCTCGCTCCGCGCCGCAGGCCCGCCGGAGAAAGAGCCGACGTGGAGATATTGCGCATGGGAAAGATCGAGCAGATTATCCACCAGGATGTCGTAGCGAAAATCTGTCTTGAGATAGTTGTGAACGGTTTTTGCGCCGGGGGCCTCCATATAAGACAAGTCGGGGATGAGCTTGGGATCAGCCAGGCTCTGATCGCCTAGCCATATCCAAACCAGACCATGCCGCTCAACGAGCGCATAGCCCGGAATATGCATGTTGCGCCGGATATTCCCCTGTGGGTTGAGGGTACAACGCCCCTGCGCATCAAACCGGAGGCCGTGATAACCGCACTCCACGACATCGCCGTGCAGCTTGCCGCGGCTGAGCGGAGCGAAGCGGTGTGGACAGCGATCGAATATGGCCGCCGGCGAGCCATCCTCCCGCCGATAAAGTAACACCGGTGTTTCGAGAATTTCGCGGCGCCGCAGAGTCCGATCAACCTGATCGGGCAGTGCAGCCACATACCACACGTTCTTTTGGAAGGTCATTACTACCGCCACCAGCAGGCAAATATGAATCTATTAAACGCCGTTTAAACAGACGTGTCAATCATGCGCGGCGCTGTCGCCTCGTTGACACCATTATTTAAACGTTGTTTAATCTAGCCGTACTTTTTGAATTCGTCAGTCGACGCAGGTTGTTCGCCGTCGCCGAGCAAATGGGGGAGCATCGATGACTGAGACCATGACAAAACGCGTTCACCTGGTGGGGAGCGTCTCGCTATCCTCTGCCACCGAGGTGTTTGAACAGGTTGCCGCGCGGGTCGGTAACGACATCGCCAGACTTTCGGATGGCGAGACCGGCGGGCGGGCCATGCCGTTCTTCCTGCAAGCGGGCCTGACCGCCGCGATTACCAAGACGCCCGGGATCATCTTCAAGGACATCTGGGAAGTTGCAGGTTTGAAGATCAACCTTTACGGCTTGGCGCCGGGAGCCAAGGCGCAGGACATCGAGTTCGGCGTGCTGGGATTTGCAGAAGCAGCCAAGACGTCGTATCTGGAATTCAAGCGCCTTCGAGCGGCAGGCAGGATTCCGGCGGGTGTGCGGCTGCAGGTTGGCCTTCCCACTCCCTTCATGATGGAGGTGGGCTTCATTACGGCTACGGATCTATTGGCGCTCGGGCCTGTTTTTGAGCGCGCGATGCTACGCGAATTGGCGCAGATCGCGGCCTCGATTCCTCACGGCGATCTGGCGATTCAATGGGACGTCGCACCGGAGATAACCTCGATCCTCGAAGGCGACGTCCCAACACTGGCCGGGATTTTCAAACGCCAGCAGGTTGTCGACAGTATCGCCAAGATCACTGACGCCGTGCCCTTGGATGTCCAGACGGGCTGGCATTTCTGCTATGGCGATACCGGAACCTCCACCGAGGATCGCGAGACCCAGCACTTTTTCGAGCCGAGGGATCTCGGCGTGCTGGTGGCGCTGGCCAACGACGTCTGTGCCATGGTCAGGCGGCCGGTGCACTGGCTGCACATGCCAGTGCCCCGCATCCGCGATGATGAAGCCTATTTCGCCCCACTGAAAGATCTGCATCTCAAGCCAGGCATGCAGCTGTATCTGGGCCTGGTCCACAAATTTGACGGCCTCGAAGGGGCCAGGCGCCGAATCGCGGCAGCCAAGGTCTTTTATCCTGAATTCGGTGTCGGCACCGAATGCGGCCTGGGCCGGCGCAAGCCGGGGGATATTCCGGGTCTGCTCGATCTTCACCATGAAATCGCGTGCGCACTGTGACACTGGATGTCTGGTCGACAGCACGGGTCCTCGGCGTTGAATGAGACCACATTGACGCGACATTGCGCGAAGGCACCCTCCACGGTGTTTGTTTCGAGACGTTCACTTCGCGCATCTATGGGATCCGCTTGATCCCGCAACCTCCAGAGGCTCCAAAGAAGTAGAAAAAAGCAAAGTCTCCGTTCATAGGCATCGAACAAGTGTAGGGGGAACAATCGATGTATACGCAGCTCATGTCCCATGTGTCGGTTGTTGCGCTCATCCTGGGAATGGCAAGCAACTGTGCTCATGCTCAGTCTACTGCCGCGGCGGAGTCAGATGTCGGCCTCGAGCAGGTCGTCGTAACGGCCCAGCGACGCTCCGAAGGCCTCCAAAAATCGTCCCTGGCGATTCAATCCGTGAGCGGCGATCAACTGGTCGCCGCAGGAGTGACGCAGGCGAAGGATCTAACCACGCTCGTTCCTGGTTTACAGATCGCCACGGGCGGAACGGCTACGCAGATCTTCATCCGCGGCGTCGGGGACTATTCGACGAACCCGCAGTCCAATCCCGGTGTCGCCTTCAACGTCGATGGCATCTATGTTGGGCGACCGGAAGCCGTTGGTGCCAATTTCTATGATGTAGAGCGGATCGAGGTATTGAAAGGTCCGCAAGGCACGCTCTACGGCCGCAACTCCTCGGGGGGCGCGATCAATCTGAACACGCGCAAGCCGACTCTGGGAGAATACTCAGGCAATCTCAGCGTCGCGGGCAGCAATTATGGGATGAAGGAAATCGAAGGAGCGGTCAATGTTCCGATCGCCGCTACACTGGCCTTACGGGCGGCCTTTGATGTGGTCGATCGCGACGGCTATCTGAGTGACGGTACAGACGACGACAAACACCAGGCGGTACGTCTTCACCTTTTGTGGGCACCCAGCGATAACGTCTCAATGCTGACGACCGTCGATTATGCCCATACCGGCGGTGAGGGGCCGGGCTATGTGCCTCGCCCGCTGCTGGGCGAATCCAACCCATGGACGGCGGCGGGCAGCCCAGCGGGCCTGGCACAGCTGGCAACTCAATTGCCATTCGGCCCACTGCTAGCCTCACCCTTGATCTGGCAGGGAAACAACTTTGTCGACAACACGTCCGCGAATGCCAGTACGGAGTTCAAATATGACATGGGATGGGCGGCGCTGACGATTCTGCCTGCCTATCGGCATTTTTCCGACAACGAGTTGAATTTCCCTGGCTTCAACAATGGTGAGGACTTCCGATCAAAGGAATTTACTACCGAAGCGAGGCTCAGCCATGACGATGAAAGGGTGCACTGGGTAGGCGGGCTCTATTACTACGATGAAACGGTAACTGGTCATGCCGTCGTCCAGGATGGGTTGGTTTTTTCCGCCCAAGTCAAATATGCATCGCTCGCTACCAAGTCCTATGCAGCATTCGGTCAGACCAGCTACAGCATCTCGAACGACTTGCGGCTCATCGGCGGCGTCCGCTATACGAAGGAAAAGCGCAGTGTCGATGGCTCGGTCGCGTCCGTATTCCTGGGGCTCGGTGGCGGTCCGGAGCCATTCGCCGGGATGCATGATTATTCGTCCTTCACCTGGAAGACCGGTCTCGAATATGACGTCGCACCTGAGAACATGCTGTATTTCACCGCCAGCACGGGCTACAAGGCCGGGGGCATCAACCAGGAACCGCCGCCGAACTCCTTCGCACCGGAAACGCTGACGGCCTTCGAGCTTGGCTCGCGCAATCGGTTCTTCGATCAAAGGCTCCAGGTGAACCTGGAAGTGTTCAAGTGGGATTACAATGATCACCAGGAGAGCGTTCTTACCTTCGACACTACGGGTGCTCCCAATTTCCTGACGGTCAATGCAGGCAGCGCCTCGATCGAGGGCTTCAGCGTGGATACTCGAGCGAGAATCACGCCATTCGATACCTTCAGGGCCTATGGTGAATACAACCATACGCGTTACGACAGTTTCTCCCTCGATGAGGCTGCTCCCACCTTTAATCCGCTCTCGACCTCCTGTCCGGTGAGTCCGGTGCATCCGAACGGCGCGGGGCTGCCAGTTGTCACCGAGAACTGCGCGGGCTTCCAGCTAGCACGTACACCGACCTGGACGGGGTCGGTCGGGTGGGAGCATCGCTTTGCTCTGGCGAACGGTGGCGGCGTCAATACCAATGTCAGCGCCCAGTTCGCCGCGAAACGTTGGGGTGCGGTTGATTTCACCGTCAATGAGCGGCTCCCAAGTTATGTCGTCAGCAATGTCGATCTGACGTATGTGCCCGAGCGAGCGAATTGGTCGTTGACCGGCTTTGTTCACAACATCAGCAACGAGGCGGTCTATATGGGCGGAATTCAGCAATCGTATGCACCACCTCAGTTCTTTTCGACGATCGGTCCGCCCCGGACCTTTGGGGGTCGCTTCAATTTCGATTTCTGATGTGCTCTGTCTTTGCAAAGAATGACAAAAGCGACCATTGTGAGTTCAATGCGCCTCAACCGTTTTGATCTCAACTTGCTAACGGCGCTCGATGCGTTGCTGCATGAAAAAAATGTGACCCGCGCCGGTGAGCGGGTCTTCCTATCGCAACCCGCCATGAGTGCCGCCCTCCACAAGCTTCGCGAATACTTCGGAGATCCTCTGCTGGTGCGAGTTGGTCGCGATCTGGAACTGACAGCGCAAGGCTTGGCATTGGTTGAGCCGGTGCGCGATATGCTGAAGCAAGCGCATGTGGTGTTAGGCACGCAGGCGGCTTTCGACGTCGCTGGCTCAAACCGCATATTTACCCTAATGGTGCCTGATTTCGTGGTTCCGTGGCTGATGCCCCGGATGCTGCAGCGCCTTACCAAGTCAGCCCCAGGACTCGAGATCAGGACCGAGGGGTGGTCCACGAGCGGACTTGCAAAACTGACAAATGGAGAGATTGATCTGTTCATTACACTCGACAGCCCAAGCATACTGGGCCTTACTTCGTATCCCGAATCATTCTTCAGCGCACAACTGCGACCGCTTCGCTGGGTCTGCGTGGCTTCGCGGGATCACCCTGCTGTGCAGGGTGAATTGACGCGCGATCAGTTTTTGAATCTTCCGCATATCTACGCGCGCATACACGGCAATTCTCGACCAATGGAACGAGCGGTCTGGAAACAGTTGCACGTAAAACTGGATATACGCGTCATTGCGGATAACGTGATGCAAATCCCCTTTATGATACCTGGCACGCCCCTGCTTGCAGTTGTTCCGGAAAGCCTGGGACGCCAACTTGCCAACTGCCTCGCAATCAGGATTCTCGAGCTTCCTCAGGGTCTTCTGCCGCCAAGCAGGGTCGATCTTTACTGGCACCGACGCAGCGGAACTGATCTGGGGCACACCTGGATTCGGACTTTGATAGCCGACATCGCGGCATCAGGATTCCAGGCGACGACTTGATTTCCCGTCGCAAGCAGGCGACGGCCATCGGAAGACCCATATTACTCGCAGCCGGCCAGCTTTGTTAGGCGCCCTCGAAAGGTATCCCGTCGCGTACCGTCAACAGTTACAAGTGATCGGCTACCTGCAGGCAGAGAACCGACTTCTCAGAGCCCGCTTGGGCAACCAACGTTTGCGATTCACCGACGCAGAGCGCCGTTGGCTTGCGAGGAAGGCACATGCGATCGGTCGCCGGGCGCTCTCGGATCTGGAAACTCTGGCCACGCCCGACACTCTGCTGAAATGGTACCGTCGACTTGTGGCGCACAAGTGGAACTATACCCACCGCCGAGGTCCCGGACGTCCGTGCGTAATACAGCATCGCCACACTCGTCGCGCGCATCGCTGTTGAGAATCCTTCCTGGGGATACACGCGCATTCACGCCGGAGAAGACGGAGTTATCGGAGTGGTCACCCCAAAAATGATCAGTAGGGTAATTGCAGTGCCCTTCGGAG
>Ga0137413_10000254_pt1 | contig 16008 bp, 10 predicted proteins | sample CZODoug2_1_16fun_FD_108280 | JGI IMG/M metagenome (GOLD analysis project Ga0137413, IMG submission 108280) | Vadose zone soil fungal communities from Angelo Coast Range Reserve, California, USA - CZODoug2_1_16fungal (Illumina Assembly) | ecosystem: Environmental > Terrestrial > Soil > Vadose... | reverse complement strand
TTTCGTGAGCTCGTCCGCCAAACGATGATTTGCAGTTACATTGATGTCCAGCGTCGTGCCCCACTGCCCATCATGAATAACGCCGTCTGGCGATGATGGGAATACCGCGGCGGTATTGATGAGCACGTCGATGCCGCCATACATTGCGATCACTTCTCGAAAAGCTTTATGAATGCCTTCTCGGTCACGAATGTCGATACAAACAACCGCGGCTGCTTCCTTGTCGGCAATTTTTTGCGCTTCCGCTGCAGTTTTCGCCGCCGCGTCCATATCGCGGTCCGCAACCACTACGTGCGCTCCGCGTTGTGTTGCCTGCAGAGCTGTGGCCTGGCCCACTCCATTGCCGCCTCCCACTACCACGACCACGCGCCGGCTTAATTCCTTCTCCGGTGGTTGCCGCCTGATTTTTGCTTCCTCCAGCTGCCAATATTCGATACGGAATGCCTCCGAAGGAGGCAAAGCCACATAGTTCGCGTGGACGGTAAAGGCCTCTGTTTTCGCGGCAGGCCCCGCTTGCGGCAGCACTTCGTGAGTCTTCCCAGTCCCTAACGCAGTCGCTCCCTCCATGACGTGAATCGCATTCGTATAAAACTCTCCGGTGATTCTCGCTTCCGTCTTGTTTTTGCCAAAACTGAACATGCCGATGCCCGGAATCAGCACAACCGTAGGATTCGTATCCCGCATCTTGGGCGAATCGGGCACTGCAAACGCGTCGTAGTACCGCTTGTACTCTTCGCGGTAGACCTTCAGCGTCCCGTCGATCTTCTCGCGAAGGCCGCTTAGCTTACTCGATGGTTCCCATGCCACGAAAAGCGGCCGAATTTTTGTGCGAATGAAATGATCGGGACAGCTTGTCCCCAGGTGTGCTAGTTTCTGCGCATCTCGTGAGTTGATGAACCGCAAAACCTCCGCGCTGCTGCTGAAACTACCGATCATGCGCTGCCGGCCGGAAACACGGCCGCGGATGAATGGAAAAATGTCTAGCGCCAGTTCGTGCTGGTCTCCAAGGGCCGCCGAAAGAGTTCCACCGAAGAGAGCATTTCCCTTTTCTTCCACATGTTTCACGATAAACTGGCCCAATTGATCGATGACAGTCAGCGTGTTGCAATAGCAGTCTCGCTGGGTTTCTCCCCACGTAAACAAACCATGCCCTCCCAAAACAACACCGTCACAACCCCTGCTGGTGCTAACCGCTTTGCGCAACATCATGGCCAGTTCGAATCCCGGCCGTTGCCACGGCAGCCAGATCAACCGGTGTTCAAACCGTCGATTGAACTCCTCCATCTTCTCGCGTCCGTTTGCTGCCGCTGCCAAAGCAATTCCCCAGTCCGGATGCAAGTGATCAACATGAGCGAATGGAAGAAAACCATGCAAAGGCGTATCGATCGAAGCCGCCACGGCGTTGTTCCCAAACGCGCACAACGGGTACATCTCGACCATTTCGTCTTCAAACTCCACCCCGCGATATCGCTGCGCCAAGGCATGCAGCTTATCGAGATATAAGGTCGCGAACCCCTTCTTTTGAATGCTTCCGATATCTCCACCGCTTCCTTTGATCCACAAGGCGGTTGCTTTGCTCCCGTCAAGTGGGTCTTTCTCTTGAATTTTGGAGCTGGTGTTGCCACCGCCGAAATTCGTTATCCGCAGATCGGATCCCAATAAATTCGACCGATACCGCAGCAATTCAGCGCCATCCAAGCGCCTCGCAATCTGGTCGTCCCAGCGGTCTTCGAGGTATCGTGGTTTCTCTTTGGATTTCATGGGAAAAACCATCGTCGGCTTCCGCGCGAGCAAGTTGCCCGATTAATTCCGGTTTCGACCACTAGGAGCGTTCTAGACGATACGCTCCGGGAAGAAAGACTGCAATAGGTTAATTCTTTCAATACAGGAATGACCTAGCTTGACGATGTCCGCTTTCGCAGACGCTCTGGTATCGAGCGAACCGCATTTCTGCGCCTTGTGCCACTGCGCCGGCCACGCTCAGCTTGCCGCCCGTGCTCTTTTTGCCAACGACGTGGCCGTGACTAGCTTGTGCGCAATGTAATTGTAAGGCGGCACGGTTTGCCCGTTTAGTATTCCCAATCCCAATTGAATCAATCGCGGACCATAGCTTCCCGCTTCATGTGATACGGAAGCAATGTAGGGTGTCCCGGGAGTCTTCATCTCTTCGAGTGCCTCATGGATGCAATCCTGGCCCACGATCGCAACGTCCTTTTCTCTCTTCATTTCTCTCACCGCCTGCAGAGCTCCCAGCCCGCTGGTATCAGTGGCTGCGACGATCAACAGCCCTCGTTCTTTCGAATGCTGTCGAAGGAAGACTTGCACCTGTCGACAGCTTTTTTCTCGCAAGCCTTCTCCGTCCATCAAGACGTAAGCGTCATCCTTCAGGCCGGGAAGCCGCGAGCGCACTCCCGCGAAAGCGCCGGTGATCCGGCTTTGCACCAGCGGCCCCGCCTCCTCAATCCCCAGTCCAAGCACTCGGCTCACTTCCCCGCCCCAGTGACTCTTGGCAAAATGAGCCAAACACTGCCCTGCCTCAAATCCGACCCGATAATTATCCACTCCAAAGAAAGTAGCGTGCGGATGTGGGATGTCTACCGCGATCAGCGGAATCCCTGCTCCACTGATTTTGTCTGCGATCGCTGGCGCGATTCGCTGATCGATCTGGAATTCGATGACCAGGTCAACCTGCTGTCGGACAAATTCCTCGGCATTCCGCACTGCTGTCTGCGCGTCGTAGTGGTTGTCCAGAACTAACAAATCTACTCCCGCCGAGTTCGCCGCTGCTTGCAAGCTCTCTCTCACTCCCTCCGAGAAAGGCATCTCGGATGATTCACCTCCGAAGCCAAACCGGACTTTTCTTGGCCTGGACACTAGTCGATACAGCCCATTCTCCGAATGCGCCAGGTAGCCGCGGTGAACCAGCGTCTTTAGAATGCGATAGACGGTCGTCTTGGAAATGTTTGTACGTTGATAGATTTCCTCGAGCGTCCTTGGAGTATTCTCCTTCTGCATCAGTTCCAGAACATCGAGCGCCTTGGACAAGACGGGAATCACGTACAATCGGCTGCGGAACGAATTGCTCATAGTGTTTCGCTTCAACGCGAGTTGTTCTCTGGAAGTATACCCTAGCGGTAAATTTCAATACGGACATTCGTTTTGTATTGACAGGCCTTCACTCAGGCACTACAGTCGCGAGTCGCCGTGCCCCCCTTCAGTTGCTTGGCTTTCTCGGGAGGCACTATTCTAATCCGCTTGACTCAAGAACAGAGAGGACCGTTTGCTCGCTCCAAACCCTTCCTTGGGCGTGTTCTTACACTGGCTTGGTGGTTTGGCGTCCGCAAGCTTTTACGTTCCCTACCGCCGGGTGAAAGCCTGGTCGTGGGAAACTTATTGGTTAGTCGGCGGTTTCTTCAGCTGGATAATTGCACCTTGGTTCTTGGCCTTCGTGATGACGCGCAGTGTTGCCCAAGTCCTTCATGAGACTCCAATGAGCAGCCTCTTCTGGACCTACATATTCGGGGCTCTTTGGGGCCTAGGCGGCCTCACGTTCGGCCTCACCATGCGTTATCTCGGCATGTCCCTCGGTATGGCCGTCGCGCTCGGCTACACCGCTGTTTTCGGGACCTTGATGCCACCCATTTTCCGCGGCGAGTTCAGGTCCGAGGTATTGGGTACCTCCTCAGGGCGGGTCATCCTGGTGGGTGTCGTCGTCTGCCTCCTGGGCATCATTTTTGCCGGAGCAGCGGGGATGTCGAAGGAAAAGGAGATGTCCGCGGAGCAGAAGCGCGCCTCCATCAAGGAATTTGATTTGAAACGCGGCCTTTTGGTCGCAACCTTCTCAGGAATCATGAGTGCCTGCTTCGCTTATGGCCTCGCGGCAGGCGATCCCATCAAAGCTCTTTCCGTGAAGTACGGAACCTCGCCAATTTGGCAGGGGCTCCCGGCACTAATCGTCGTACTGCTCGGCGGATTCACTACAAACTTTGTTTGGTGCTTGATCCTGAATGTACGAAACCGCACGGGTTATCAATACTTTTCCTCTAAAATCCGCGAGGGCGGGCCCGACCGAACGAAAGAGCCGATTCTCGAATCGGTCACGGATGCCCCTGGCGAGGAAATGGCAGTAGCCGCAGCGATTTCGGCCGGCAAAACTACTCTAACAAGAGCGCCCATGCTCCCGAACTACTTCTTTTCAGCTTTGGCAGGAACAACCTGGTATTTTCAATTTTTCTTCTACACCATGGGCGAAACCCAGATGGGTCGCTTCAAGTTTTCTAGCTGGACTCTGCATATGGCCAGCATCATTATCTTCAGCACGTTGTGGGGCATTGCCCTTAAAGAATGGAAGGGCACCGGCACGCGCACGAAATTACTCGTTGCCCTAAGTCTCTTGGTGCTGGTGGGCTCAACGATGATTGTGGGCTATGGCAATTACATAGGTAAAACCAGTACGGCAACGCAATCCGCACCTTCACACTGAACTAAGTCCTCCATGAGACTGCATGTCGCGACAAGAAATCCGGGGCACCGTGCGTAGTACACCACGCTCGTTGGCCTCTCCGCGGGTCATTAATATCCACGACCTCCGCCATCTGGCGCAGCGCCGTCTCCCTAAAGTTGTCTTCGACTATCTTGATGGCGGCGCCGAGAGTGAAGTCACTCTACGCGAAAACTGCCGGGTGTTCGATGACGTCACCTTTCGCCCTCGGCAAGCTGTTGCCATTCCCGAATGTGACCTCCGCACTCGCGTTCTCTCCGCTGATTTGGCCTTCCCCGCAATTTTAGCCCCCATTGGTTACAGTAGATTGATGCATCCCGGCGGAGAAGTCGCCGCGGCAGCCGCAGCGGAGGAAGCTGGCCTTGCCTATACCCTATCCACGATTTCTGGTCACAAACTGGAAAATGTCCGGGCCGCTTCAAAAGGACCCGTTTGGTATCAACTCTACCTCGTGGGTGGGCGCGAGGTTGCTGGAGGGGCCATTGATCGCGCTCGGCGCGCTGGATTCTCGGCACTGGTAGTTACCATCGACACTCCCGTGGCGGGAATGCGCGAGCGCGATCCGCGCAACGGAATGAAGGAACTCCTGGGCGGCACTCTATTTTCCAAATTGCCTTTCCTGCCACAAATGTTTGCACATCCCGGCTGGCTCGCATCTTTTTTTCTGGATGGGGGCGTGCCAAAACTAGAGAACATCGTTATTCCAGGTAAAGGGCCCATGTCCCTCATCGACGTTACAGCTGCACTTTCTCATGCTGTCGTCACTTGGGAGGACATTCGCTGGCTCAAGGGCATCTGGACGGGGCCGATTGTCGTCAAAGGGGTTCTCACCGGGGATGACGCGAGGCGCGCCCTAGACGAGGGAGCGGCGGCGATCATCGTCTCCAATCACGGTGGACGTCAGCTGGACGGCGCTCCGGCCGCCTTGAGAGTGCTCCCAGAAGTAGTTGCCGCCGTCAACGGCCAAGCGGAAGTCCTTATGGATGGCGGGGTTCGGCGTGGCAGCGATATCGTAAAAGCGATTTGTCTTGGTGCACGCGCCGTTCTCCTGGGCCGTGCTTATGCATTCGGCCTCGCCGCAGCCGGAAAGCCGGGCGTCACGCGCGCCCTCCAGATCTTACGTGAAGATGTGGAACGTACTCTGCGCCTCCTTGGCTGTCCGTCTGTCTCCGCGCTGGATTCCTCCTATCTGAACATTCCGAAGCATTGGTGAGTGCGACCCACGTTGCTATTCAAGCCGACGTCAACCAATGCGTCCAATATCTCATCATCTCCGGGCCATCATTCTCGACTACGGCATGGTTCTCTGCCGCCAGCCTTCGCTAGGAGAGATTGATCGAATCGCCCAAATCTTCGGCGTTGATCACGCTACTTTCTGGCAACTCTACGAAAAACACCGCAGCGCATACGACAAGAACGATATTGAAGGTAAGGAATACTGGGGCCGTTTTGCCAGCGACACAAACACTCATCTTGATGACGATACCATCGAGCAATTACTGCGGTGGGACATCGAGATATGGAGCAATCTTGAACAACCCTTGCTCTCCTGGACACGGTCCCTGCGAGTAGCAGGCTTTCAGACGGCTCTTCTCTCCAACTTGCATCTGAGATTTTCCGCTCATCTCCGCTCGCATTCAGAATGGTTGCAGTTGTTTGATCACCTGATCTTTTCCTCGGAAGTCCGTCTCCTTAAGCCCGATCCCGCAATATTTCTGAACTGCCTCGAGGCTCTGCGCGTGAAGCCAGAGCAAGCTCTTTTCATTGACGATCGCGGTGCCAATGTCGAGACAGCCATCGCGCTGGGAATTTACGCCATCAAGTACGAGTCTGTGCCTCAGCTGGCCAAAAATCTAAAGGCTTTGCAATTCCCAGTATTACCCACTTGATGCCTCCGCCCAAAGCGGCGGATTCCTCGGCTAAGCGAGGACACCTTTAGTGGGTTCCTGACACGAGGCACTTACGGCATGCGAAGAGGACGAAACAGGCTAGCGAGGCGAGTCCTGATATTTACGGCACCAACCCAGTCTGCATTGCCCGAGAACCCGCGAAGAGAATTTTCGGTTACCAATTCACAATGCGCCGGTCACAGTGCACTAGACTGACCGTTCGTATTTCCGCCTGACGGAGAGTGCGTACCGGCAGTTTCTCATCAGGCCCGACCAAGGGTTCACAGAACTCATGCCCTCTTCACGGAGCCTGAACAACCCGATCCAAATCCAGCCGCAGGCCTCCGAGAATCCCGGAGGGCAGGGCTTCGAGGTTCACCATATCTTTAGGCACGAATCGTTCACCATATCTCTGTTTGAGCAATCGATAAGTAGGGAGCGTACCGCCAGCCAACGAATTGATGGCCGTATTGCCCACAATAATGCGCAGGTTATTTTTTCCGACCCTGAGAAGTCTGGTCACGTCAATGGCATACGGCGGACGCCACACGAACCCTGCGCGCTCACCGTTGAGGCAAACCTCCGCCGCCTCGCGGACCGGCACTTCAAGATAAGCCTTCATGCTGTGCTGCGGCAGCGGAGTAGGTTCCGCAATCGCCGCAGCCCGTCCGAAATCGAGCACGCCATTGGTTCCAGGGCTCAAGTCCTCGGATGAAAGATCGAACGTTTTCAGGTAGGTAGCTCGACCGGAATAATATTTGAATGTTGGGTCTTCGCTCCAGGAATGAAGCTTGGCCATGGCGATCGTTTGGTTCCTTCCGTCGAATGCAACTCTCCAATCCGTTGTGAGGTCAATTATTTTTGTGCGAGATCGTACTGTCGGCTGCGCTTTCTTAATTTGAGTCGCGGAATCCGTGAGGAGGATCAATCGTGACTCGTAAGGCTGCAAGTCAAAGTCTACGGAGGTGGGGTTCTCCACCGGAGAAACCACGCCCGTAAACGGATCCCACCACTCAGCACGTTTCGCGGGGTGTCGAAATGTCGCCTGAAGGTGATGCGATTGATTGCTGGTGTTTGCAATGAAATACAAATCTCCAACCGCCAGCTTTCGATGGACGAACCCTATTCGAGGAGCCCTAGGAGATAAAACGAGATCAGGAGTGAGATAGGTTGCCAGAGAAGCACCGAGCTGCGTCTCATCAGAAATAAAATGCCCTCCCATGTCGCCCGCACGGAATAGGTGTTGCGAGATTTCTCGAATTCGCCGGCCGTCGGTTTCCGCCTCCATGAGACCCGGCGCCGTCGAGGGGAAGCTATGCTCGGCAACGACAATACCTCCGTGCCGTGCATATTCTTTAATTTTCTGGTATGTCGCGAGCGGTAGTCGTTCTACTCCGGGCAGGATCAACGCCGCGTACGGAATGCCCATGACATCAATTGCTTCTGCGTCGATCAAGTCAACATTGAATCCAGAGTCGAGAACCTGTTGAATAGCAGAACTTACGAGCGAATTACCCAAGGATTCATCAACGCTGAAATTCGAATTCGTGGCATTGAAGCCGGTTTGACTAATGACTGGATTCGTGGAATCAACTCTTGCGGAGAATGTTGACCAAACATCGTCAGTGGGTAAGAGCACCGCCACATCGTTGGCGGGCTTTCCCTGCCGAAGAGCGAAGCTGACGCGTTGAAGATAGCGCGCCAGGTCCGGCATCACAAACGACCATGGGTTGTGAGCATTGAGAGCGGCCGCCGCATACATCCGCCATCCAGGTTCCCCAGCCTCTTTGGGTGAATACGGCCAACCGTGCCCAACCAATTGGTTGATGCCTTGCAAGAAGTGCAGATCGGCTTCTGCCTTCAGGTCCAGAGGGGTGGCGCGAAACGCGGGGGAATGCAACCACGTCCAGGTTTCCGACGAAATGACCGGACTGCCAAAAAGATGGCCTGCCGACGCTGCCCACCGGGTGTCGGAGAATTCTCGCCACATCAGCAAGGACGCCTTGCCCTCGCCTTCTGGAAGATCTTCATAGCGGTTGCTCGAGAGTGTAACGGGTGGAAATCCATAGGTCTGCGATCGAAGTAATGTGTGGTGCGCTTGTGCCCAAGCATGCAACGGAGCAAGGAAGCGCTCGTTCGCCAATTCGGTGAGTGTCTTTCCCCAATCATGCCGAACGGAGGAAGTCAGCGGGCCTGCATCGCCGATCAGCGCTGGCAAGTAGGGAGTCAGATCATACCCGCGTCGTGCGCGAAACTGCTCCATCAGATCATCACTCCAATCGGATCCGTAATCCTCCAAGCTATCGCTGAAGACTGCGTATGGGGGTTGGTTGCCAAATGCTTCCATTAACCGGTCCCCCACTGCGTGGAGATGAGTCAGTATCGCAGTTCGATCATAGTGGTCGAGCACGAATCCCTCGGCGCCAACTGCTGGACGCTTCACCATCATCCCGGTCCGACTTGATATAAAGAAAATCGCGCAGCTCGCATCTCTTAACGGAAGCGCAAACCTCAACCGGCTATCTACGATCGGCGACACTTGTTTCGCTTCCTGCAACGAAAGCTGGCCTGCTCTGAAGGGAACTATAAAGGCAGTGATCAGCTGCTCGCCAGTCGTGGTGTTGGGCACAGGGATCGAGTCTGCCCCTGGTGGGACTGGCGTCGTTTCGATACGCAACTCTCCGGCTGCTTGAGTTATTGGTATGTGCGGGCCTCCAAAAGGCCAGCCGCTCCCCAATGTGATGTCAACGCGCAAGCCAAGTTTCCTAGCCAAAGCGGCGGCAAAGCGAATCGCTTCGAGATGTTCGTCGGAGAGAAATGGCAGATTGTGGAACCCGGTCTTCGAGTCATCGAGCGCAAGAGGGTACAGGGTGGCAATCTCGACTCCACCAATGCCTTCCGCCTTCATTTGTTCGAGCTCTCGCTGCAATTCGGGCTTCGTGACGGCAGGGCCAAACCACCACCAGCGCATCATAATCCGGCAGTCATCTGGCGGATTGGCGAATGACTTTTCAAGAAGTGCCAAGCTTTCGTCTTGGAGCTGCGCGCTCCCGGAAAGTTGCACGAACCAAGTAGACAGTAGAATGACTATCGCCATCTTTCTGTCGCGGGTGCCATTTTTCATAAGGGAGACCCTGTTTGAGATTTCGACTCGAAGCGAATCCTGCCGACAGTCGGTCGCCGAACTCCTTAGTTCATAAATTTTCAATGCTCAGGCACTTTAACTAGCATAGCTTTCCGTGGCAAAAGCAAAGAAATTATTTATCTATCACACGCTAGATCATGAACTCGTGTTAGCCAGGGGTTGCTTTGAGCACCAGACTCTTCGAACTTTCGCGGCTGTCACGTCTTGGGTTTTGGAAGTTCCATTTTCCAATTCGGCGTGGCCTTGCCGTGTATAAGTGTCGCCAGGTCAGCGTGTTAGGATTTGCTAGCGGAATCTTGGGAAGTTCCCGTTCTGTCATTGGACTACGCCCGCTCGGTGTTTCTGATTGTATTTCATGGATTACCCGTCTGTATAGCGGTTTGAGTGATTCTCCTTCAGGGTCGAGGAATGGCGCCCGGATGGTCAAGAACCCGTCCCAATATCATTGCTCAGCACACGTGGATGATAAATTAAGCGTCCGGAATCTCCATATTGGCGGCTTTGGCAGGGGCAGCTGCTACCGTATGCACCGCAAGCGAAACATGCGCCGCATGCGAAACTTGCAAAGGCCTTATTTGCAAGGCTCTACGGTAAGTTGTTGATTCCACGGCAGGGGAAGTAGTTCAGGTGGTTAGAACCCTGCCCTTTGCTGCACACTGTCACGGACGCTCCTGTCCTTCCTTCGACAAACAGAAGCGCAGAACCTTCACGACCTTGCGGTCACCGGATTTTGAGTCCAGTGCCTCTGCCCGTTCCGCCACTCCGGCGTGGAAACTTCGAAGCTAGCCAGAGGCCAAATCGGAAATTCCGATCCAAAACCTTGGGCAGCTTACGCAAATTACCTGCCGGAAATTGCAGTTTATCCCCTATTGCCTGCCCGCTAGGCCGTGGTAGAAAAACATTGGGAAGTGCCGCGTAAGGAGCGCTTCGGCGGCCTAGACTGTTCGAGGCTCGGAGTTCCTCAATCCCCAGCCGCGGGGACCGCTTTCACTTGTAGTGCTGCTGGCGCTAGCACATCAAGCCATGTGCAAGCAGGAGGTTGGCCTTCCAAGACTGAGACGAACCAGCATGGAACACACCGGCCAGCGGGGTGCAATGAAAAAATGTTGCCCTGGCAAGTGGATGTGACAACGCCTATGCCGACTGGCAGAATGGAAAAACGAATCGCGAAAACGGTGATCCTGGAAATTTGTCTCTACGATAAACCAGGGCTTAAAGAAAGGACGATCACAGAAAACGTGAGTCCCCGCGGCGCACGCGTCCTTGTTGAGCGGGAATGGCGGCCGAGGCAGCAAGTGCTGGTTATCTCTCCAAATGAGGGGGTGCGGTCGCGAGGACAGATCGTTTACTGCGAGCGCGTGGCTGAGGGTAGGTTTGCTGTCGGGCTGGAACTGTCAGTCGGGGCGGAACGGTGAGAGAGGCCTCGCTTGTTGTAAAACGCCACTCTTTTTAACATTCTACAGGTAGGGGTCATGGCCAGAGTCTATCCCAACCACCCGCTGGGTGGCTCTGCTGCTTGCGCTATCCGCACGAATCTCCTGATTGGTATGACTCGCGGCACATTCCGGACATTTCCACAAGCGGAAACTTCTTTTCGCGCGCAACCTTGGCAAGGTACATGAGCTGTCCATCCTTGGGACAACGGACGCATGGCTCCATCTCCCGCTCGGTAGCAGTTGTGTCCTGTGCAAGGATGAAGTACCCGCGCGAATTTGCGTAGTGGACTAGACAGCCGTGCTCCTGGCATGCATACAGGGTCGTCTCTGCCGACTCGTCACGGAGTTCCAGCTGAGCTCGGCCAATCTTCATCTCAACGTGATGTTCGTAGCACAGCACGTGAGGCTCCTTCTCGTACTCTTCTTTCCCTTGCCAAGTCTAGATGGACGCAGGCTTGTGCCCCAGTGCGTGGCTAGCAAACTCTAATCCACTCCCAGATAGGCATTCGTAAGTACGTTTATCTTACAGATAGTAAGAAACTTATGGGCGCAAGCCGGAGGTAGCATGTATTTCCAGGTATCCTGGGAATGAGAAAAGTCTTGCACATTATGATCAATTTTCAACTGCCCCTCCCCTTGCCTAGCGGAGAAGGGTGATGAAATAGCCAAGAAATATACCTGCCGGGAAGACCGACGACGCCCTCCAAGAGGCAGCTTCGCAGTCTGGAAGAAGAGCAGGCACGGTTAGCACGCCAGCTTTATGAGTTGCACTTCGAGAGATCATTCAGCAGACTGGTTTGGGGCAACTTTGACGTCTCATTACCCTGATCTTGCCAAATCGGGACTCCCCGGCGACCCCAGCGACCCGTCATGGCTTATACGTGAATTGGCGGTGAGCTACGATGATTGCGCTGCACATACCCCAGGTGTGCGAGCCGTACACACACCACACACAACTGAGGTATTCAACCAGTCCAATTTAATGTAAACACCCGATTGATTCTTAGTGTTGCGAATCCTATACATACCATCCGATTTGCACTTGAGGCATCCTGCCGTCCGGGAGGTCCCCGGGGCTCGTGACCGCACACATTTCAACCAGTCGAACCGACGGTCGATCCGAAAGGCGTATCCCACAGATATCGCCCGCAGAGCTATTGCCCGCAGACGAATCTAGGCTTAAGGAAATGACGTCCACTGAGAACGTGAGTCCCCAGGGCGTGCGCGTCACCACGGTGCGGCGCTGGCAAACTGGGACTCGCGTGCTGGTTACTTTTCTCCGGAATGGCGTTCGGTCTGAAGGAAGGGTCGCTTACTGCCAGCGCAAGGAGAGCGGCGACTTCGCCATAGGAATAGAGCTATTCGGACAGTTGCAAGCCGCATAAGGAACCTAACGTGATCATGATAAGGACGGACAGGGCCGAAACTGTTGTCCGGCATGTAAAGCCCGGTAGCGGACTGGGGTTAAGATTCACCACGCTGATTGAGGAAGGCGGCCCGCGTCTGAAAGCCCGATTCGGACAGCGTCATGCGTGGGACCACCGAAGGATCACAAATCCCTGAGACACCCGGAGATTCCGCGGCTCAGAAAGACGTGCATCCCAAGGGGAAGAAGAGAAGGTAACTTATGAAGTTCAAAGTGCTCTGCGTACTCCTGTTTCTCGGTGGACTCTGGCCCGCCAAAGCCTCTGACGACAACCGGTTTATCGTCCGCTCGAGACTCGATCTCCAGACACTTCAAACGGTGTGCAACCCTCCCCTATTGCCCCCAATCTGCACAGTGGTAAGTGGGCTGGGCGATCCCTTGGGGAAACTCTTCCTGATCACCAGTCCGTTTGACTTAAACGGCTTGTTAGATCTCCCGGGCAATCCGCTGGGAATTGTGCGTGCCGAAGTGGACCAGTTGCTCAACTTATTTCCGATTGGCGCACTGAACGTGCTCCCCTCGCCATTGCCTGCCGACCTGCTGTCGGACAGAACTCCGGTGCCTTATCCCAATTCCGGTGGAACCGTGTGGAATAGCTTTGCGAACCAACCCGCCGCACAAAAAGTCCGCGTCTCAGATGCCCAAAGCCAGTTTGGAGTCAGTGGCAGCGGAATTGTCGCGGATATTGACACTGGAGTGGATCCCACGCATCCCGCGCTACAGAGTGTTCTATTGCCAGGCTATGACTTTACGCGCAATCAGCCGGGTGGTTCAGAATTAACAGATATTCCTTCTTCGCCGTGCCCTTTCACTTCGTGTCCGCCTCCACCCTGCCCGAGTTGCTCCTCGGCTCAAGTCAATCAATCCACTGCTGCTGTACTGGATCAATCCACCGCTGCGGTGTTAGATGGGAACGACCAGTACGCCGCCTTCGGCCACGGTACTATGGTGATGGGCGTGATCCATCTGGTCGCTCCGACGGCGCAACTCTTGCCCTTGAAAACCTTCAAAGCGGACGGTACCGGTTTTCTCTCCGACATTCTGCGGGCCATCTATTACGCCGTCGAGAATAACGCCAACGTAATCAACATGAGCTTTGACACCCAGACGAGGTCGCGGGAACTGCGGAAGGCGCTGGACTACGCCAACCAAAACAACGTCATTTGCGCGGCGTCAGCTGGGAACGAAGGTCAATCAGCTCCGCCCATTAATGTTTACCCTGCCGAGTGGCAAAACGATGTGATGGGAGTCGCATCCACCAGCGATCAAGATACGCGGTCTTCGTTTTCCAACTATGGCGATGAGATTGTGTGGGTCGCCGCTCCGGGCGAAGCCATTGTCACCACCTATCCCTTTAGCACGTACGCCGCAGGATGGGGAACTTCGTTTAGCGCGCCGTTTGTTTCCGGCGGTTCTTCCCTGCTGCTGAACAAACAAGCGAATACCAATGAGTCTCAAGCTGCCGCCGCTGTGGCTCATGCAGTGCCCTTGGGCCCCGATATGGGCAACGGCAGGTTGGATTTAGTCCAGGCGCTTGGGTCACTGGCCCTACCAGATTTGCCGCCCACGGGATCGATTGACAGTCCCTCGGGCAATGTGGTCATCTTCGCCGGACGGTCCGTATTCTTCTCTGGATCGGGTACGGACCTAGATGGAACCGTCACTGGATATTCGTGGTCATTCCCTGGCGGCAACCCCGGGTCTAGCAATGTGGCTACGCCCGGCGATGTGACGTACTCGACGCCCGGCATATTCGTTGCGACTCTCACGGTGACCGACAACGCTGGCCTGAGCGATCCATCGCCGAAAACACGCACCATCGTCGTTTTGCCCTGCGTTTTGTTTTGCAATCCGCTCTAGTCTAGTGTGCCGCCCCGGAAATACGTTCACGTAGTCGCTGGACTTTGGCAAAGATCCAATCCGCCGTGGCGGTTCAGACGTCGCGCTAGCCGTGGCTAGCTTTCGTTTTTCTCGCCGTGCTGAAGCCGACTTGCTGGGCATCGGCGACTACGCCCTTCGCACATGGGCAAGACCCAAGCCACCCACTACATCGGCGAGCTTCAGGGAAGCGGCGTCGCCTTTGAGCCAAATTTCGCGCCGCGGATAGCAAGGCGACGGACGCAAAATAAGGAACGCTTCCTGGGGGTCCGCCCCTTCTTGCACGCGCCGATGTCGCGGAAGCGCGTGAATTGAGTAACCGGGCCCGCATCAATTTTTATGACAGTTGTAACAGGTCGTCGCGCCGTAAACGTAGTTGCTATTGCCCAGGTGTTGTTGGTCCGTAGTAGTCTTGCTGTGTGCACCAGTGCGTGTATGACAGTTGATACAGGAGAACGTCGAGTAGTTCGTTGAGACCAGGTGGCAGTCCGAACAGACCGAGCCATTATGCGGAATGCGGAACCAGCTGTGAGTAAATGTCGCGCCCAGCCATCCGGTGGTGACCCACGTGGTATGGCAGGTCAGGCAAGTGGTCGGGTACAGCGCGGCAACGTGGTTCGGGACATTGCCGCCAAGCGTTTGCGTGCTCAACCAGGCCGCCTTATGGCAACCATAGCAATCCGTGTTCGCCGAGGTAAGACCGAATGCGTTGGTACCCAAGTGGCATGAAGTGCAAGGCGTGGTCACGTGCGCTCCCTGCAGCGGCCAACCCGTCGTGCTATGGTCGAACCTGCCATCCGCCCACAGTTGCGTGTCATGGCAGGTCGAGCAAATCGACGTGGGGAAACCGGCCGTGATGTGGTTCGGGACGGCTCCACCGAGTGTTGTCGTGCTCTGCCAGGCTGTCTGGTGGCACCCATAGCAATCCGTGTTCACCGCCGTGAAGGTGTAATTGTTGCCCACGTGGCAGTCGGTGCAGGCCACCACTTTACCCGCCGGCGCCATTTGGTGTGCGCCCGTCAAGGCCCACCCCGTCGCGCTGTGGTCGAAGGTTGCCGTGGTCCAGGTGATGGTACTGTGGCATGTCGAGCAATTCGCCGCCGCAAAGGGCGCTCCCGCTGACGCGTGCGTCGGATTATTCGTCTGCTGCCAGGTCGTCAAATGGCATCCCGAGTTCCCGCAGTCGGTCGGTGCAATCGTCAGTGTGTAGTTATTGTTTATGTGGCAAGACGCGCAGGTCGGTACTTTGCCTCCGTTGGCCACCAGCTGGTGCGCATTCGTCAGCGGGAAGCCCGTGTTGGCGTGATTAAAGCTTGAGTCTGACCACAAGATCGTGTCATGGCACTGCGAGCAGAGCGACGTCGGAAAACCCGCAGCGACATGGTTCGGTACATTGCCGCCTAGCGTTTGCGTGCTCTGCCAGGCCGTCTGGTGGCACCCATAGCAATCCGTGTTCGCCGCCGTGAAGGTGTAATTGTTGCCCACGTGGCAGTCGGTGCAGGCCACCACTTTACCCGCCGGCGCCATTTGGTGCGCGCCCGTCAAGGCCCACCCCGTCGCGTTGTGGTCGAAGGTTGCCGTGGTCCAGGTGATGGTACTGTGGCATGTCGAGCAATTCGCCGCCGCAAAGGGCGCTCCCGCGGACACGTGCGTCGGATTATTCGTCTGCTGCCAGGTCGTCAAATGGCATCCCGAGTTCCCGCAGTCGGTCGGTGCAATCGTCAGCGTGTAGT
>Ga0137413_10000253_pt1 | contig 16010 bp, 12 predicted proteins | sample CZODoug2_1_16fun_FD_108280 | JGI IMG/M metagenome (GOLD analysis project Ga0137413, IMG submission 108280) | Vadose zone soil fungal communities from Angelo Coast Range Reserve, California, USA - CZODoug2_1_16fungal (Illumina Assembly) | ecosystem: Environmental > Terrestrial > Soil > Vadose... | reverse complement strand
GACGGATTCGCCACGCCGGCGATCTTCATATCGGGTCATGCCACTCTGACGGAAGCCGCGCAGGCCGTGCAGATCGGCGGATTCGACTTTCTGGAGAAGCCCTTCAGCGCCGAAAAGATTGCGGTCACGGCCAAACGCTGCTTGGAACTGTCCGCAATCAAAGAGCGCCTGCGGTTGATTGAAGGCCGCTCCGGTCCCCGCGATCTCATCGGCGATTCACAGCTCATTCAACAGCTCATCCACGAGGCGCTCAAGGTCGCCCCCACGCAGGCGAACGTGCAAATCAGCGGCGAGAGCGGCACAGGAAAAGAGCTGGTGGCCAGCACCATCCACGCGAACAGCAACCGCCGCGACGCACCCTTCGTAAAGGTCAACTGCTCGGCGATCCCCGACAGCCTGTTGGAGAGCGAGTTGTTCGGCTACGAAAAGGGTGCGTTCACCGGCGCCGGAGCCGGCAAGCGCGGCCTGTTTGAAGTGGCCCACCGGGGTACGCTGTTTCTCGATGAAGTGGCCGACCTGTCCATGGCCGCACAGGCGAAAATCCTGCGGGTACTACAGAACGGGGATGTGCAAAAGGTCGGCTCGGAACGCACCATCCAGGTTGATGTGCGCATTCTCTCCGGCACTCACAAGGACCTGAAACAGGCCATTCTCGCGGGCTGTTTCCGTGAGGACCTGTACTATCGCCTGAATGTGGTGCCGATCAGGGTGCCCGCTTTGCGCGAGCGGGCTGCAGACATTCCGCTGCTCATCACGCATTTTTCACAGCTGATCTGCGAAAAGCACAATCTCAAGCCGAAGGTGATCGACAATGACGTTGTCGGGGAGTTGCAGCGGTACGCGTGGCCCGGAAACGTGCGCCAACTGCGGAACGTGTTGGAGCACATGCTCATCATGAGCGGCGAACAGGTTTCAATCCACGATCTGCCCGAAGAGTTGTTGGCCCATGACGATACGAGCGCCGAAAACCGTCCGTCTGCGCTGAAAGCGTTCCGCGATAATGCGGAGCGCGACTTCATCATCGCCTCGCTGAAAAGGAATCGCGGCAATGTCAGTCAATCCGCAATCGAGCTCGGGGTGGGCCGCACCTATCTGCATCGTCGCATGAGCACGCTGAAAATCAGCAAGAAAGATTTCTTCAATTGAACGACTGGCTGGCGCTACTCTGGGCCCGGAAAAAGCCGTGCGAGGGCGCTCTTCAGCCAGCCTGCTTGCTCGGTCGAACCTCTGTGTTGCCGTGCCGGAATCGTGTCGAGAATCAACTTGCGAAACTGCTGCTCGAACGCGATCAGACTCAACCGTGAGCCCGTGAGATCGGCGCGCCGCCTGGTCTCGTAGGCGGCGTGCGAGGACTCGAGCCTCTCCAGTTCGCAGATGACATCCCCGCGGCGGATGGGGATGATCGACTCTCCGTTTAATCGTTCGATACACGCGCCGTGGTAGATGGGCACCGTTCCAGCGAACCACGCTTGAAAGGGCTTTTCGGTGATGTAGCCCGGCTCATGTGAGTTCTCGAGGCAGATCATGTACTTATATTTCGCGATCCACCGCAGGAAGTCGGTTCCACGCGGTGCGCGATAGCCCACGTTGTTACAGACGGCTCCCGCCGAATCGACGCGTTTCCAGGCGTTGACTTGCTCGAACAGTGCGATCCGCTCGGCGGCCAGGTTGCCGTGCTTCTTTGAGCGGTGTCTTTTCGAAACGACGAAGCAGCAGAACCCGGTCTTGCTGACTGCGAGCAGTTCCTCCCGGAGCGTGTACAACTCCTCCACCGGTACTCCGAAATGCACCGCGGCGAGCGGATATTCGATGAACGTACACGGCTCGGCGGGCGGATACAAACCGACCACCGCATGGTATCGGTGCAACGGAGCATGCGGTTTGAAGACCTTCCAATTCTCGTTGGAGACGAGGACTACCGGCAGTCCTCGCGGGAAACGGTGTCGTCTCCAGATGCTCGCAATCATCAGATCAGGCTGAGCGTTCTGTCCGACGATCGTGATGCGACCTTCCAGGAGAAACGTGCGCAGTAGGTTCGATACCCACCGGATGAAATCACGATCCGTCTCCTCGGAAAAGAAAATTCGTAGCGACACGACTCCTCGTTGGCTGTTAGCGATCCAGCTATTGCGCGGCCTTGCTTTGAAAGCAAAGGCCATGCCAACGACGTCGCACGGCGTACAGTTAGGTTAGATACCTCTCGGGGCCCTAAAGAGGCAGCAATCGGCTGTGAAGAGTGTCCGGGGTGTCCACGGAAGTAGACAAGTGTCCACTTCGGGTTGACCTGTTCATCGGTTCCGATCCGGGATTGCGCAACGAGCTCTCGGTGGCCGCAAGCGGCCGTGGACGATACCTGTAAGTCAACGCGGCATTATTGTTCGGACCGCGCTTTTACGGCCTCGAGCAATTTTCCGATGACCGCAACCAATCGATCCGGATCGACGGGCTTCGGCAGGTGAGCATCAAATCCAGCAGCGATGGCGCGGTCGCGATCCTCCGCGCGAGCAAAGGCGGTGACCGCGACAGCAGGTATCCGCGCAGTTTTCTGTTCTCGCTCGATATTCCGAATGCTTGCAAGAAGCTCGTTACCATCCTCCCCGGGCATCCCGATATCCGCGACAATCACGTCCGGACGACGAATTTCAAATGCCTCGCGAGCACCTGCTGCGCTGCTCGACGCACGCACTTGAGCACCGTACTGTTCCAGTAACCGCTCGGTCGCTGCGCGCGCCATCGTCTCGTCTTCGGCCAGTAGGATCTCAACTCCGGTAAGGTCCTTCGCGGATGGGCCGTCACTCGGCAAAGCACTATCCTCCAAGGCACCGAGCTTTCGCTCGAGAGGCAGATACACGACAAACGCTGCCCCGTGTCCCTCGCCTTCACTGCTTGCAATGACGGTGCCATTGTGTAGGTCCACGAGCTGCTTCACGATGGCCAGTCCCAGTCCAATTCCTGCGTAGCGTCGGGTCGTACTGGCATCGCCCTGACGAAATCGGTCAAACACATGAGCAAGAAACTCCGCTCGAATTCCTACCCCGGTATCCTTGATCCTGATTTCGACAGTACCGCCTTCCCGGTGCACAGCTACATCGACCCGTCCTCCTTCCGGCGTGAATTTGACAGCGTTCGCCAGCAGATTCCAGACGACCTGCTGAATGCGATCCGGATCGACACGCACGACGCCTACATCGGGACTGAGGTCAACAACCAACCTTATCCCACGACCTGTCGCGAGCGGCTGCACCGCCTCGACCGCGCCTTCCACGGCTCGAATCAGGTAAGTGTCGCGTAAGTTCAAGCGCAATTGGCCGGTCGCCATGCGTGAAACATCCAGCAGATCGTCTATCAATTGCTGCTGCGCCAGAGCCGCGCGATCAATGAATTTCGCGCCCTCAACGACATCCTTGCCGTGCACGGTGCCACTGATAAACATGCGCGACCACAATCGGATCGTATTCAAGGGCGTACGCAGTTCATGACTTACCGTGGAGATAAACTCATCCTTGGCTCGATTGGCGCCTTCCGCCCGAGCGCGTAATTGCTGTGCTGACAGCAACGCTTCCTCCAGCCTCGCATCCATTGATTTGCGATCGGTCTGATCCCGCATGATCTTGACGAAGCCCCGCAGGTTACCGTTCGCGTCGCGCGCGGCAGTCATGACTCCACTCGCCCAGAAGCGAGTGCCATCTTTACGCAGATGCCATCGCTCATCGAGTGCGTGCGTGGAAAGGGCAGCCTCGCGCATCTCGTGCTCGGGAGCGCCTGCCGCGCGATCCTCGGGGGTAAAGAGGACGGCGCCCGACTGTCCGAGGATGTCCTGTTCGCTAAAGCCAGTAACGCGCTCTGCGCCCTGATTCCAACTGACGACATCGCCACTTTGATCGAGCATGAAAATCGCGTAGTCGTGAGCGCTTTCCACCAGCATGCGAAAGTGCTCCTCGCTATCGCGTAGTGCTTCGCTGGCGACCTTTCGCTCGGTGATATCCCAGAAAGCGGCAACGGCGGCGACCAGGCCCCCAGATGCATCGCGAACAGGTGAGGCGCTCATCGATATTGTTGTCGCGGTGTTGTTCGAACGAAGAAAGTTGAGCTCCGCGTCGAGTACCTGCTCTCCAGTCGCCAGCGCTCGGGCAAGCGGCCAATCCTGAGCCTCGAAGGCTCGTCCATCTGAGTGGAATCCACGTAACGCGGAGTGCACGGTCATCCATGTATGTCCGATGAACGGCAACGGATATGGCTGATTGAAAAGCATAGCCGCGTGGCGATTCGCCAAAAGTAGCTCGCCCGTGGCTGCATCAACCATCAACACGGCAGCCGGCATCTGCTCGATAACCGCCTGCAGGCGTGCTTGCGTCGCCTCAATCGTCCGCTCAGCGCGCTTACGCACGGTAATGTCGATGAAAGTGATGACCACACCGGCGATACGATCATCCTGGGTGCGATACGGGAGACTTCGACGCAGGTACCACCGATCGCTGTGACTCTGCACTTCAGACTCGATCGGCACGAGCTTCGCCATAACGCGACCTGCCTCAGCAATGACGTCGCTACCTGTGAATTTTTGAGTGAAATGGGCAAGGGGGCGGCCGACGTCGGCCGGAATCAACTCGATCAGATCACTCATCGCCGGCGTGAAGCGCCTGACGTTCAGCTGCGGGTCGAGGAATAACACCGCGATGTCGGTGCTGCTCAGCAGGTTGTCCAGGTCGTTCGTCAGTGCCTCGAGCTCGATGACCTTCGTGTGCAACTGGGCATTGACCGTGATGAGCTCTTCGTTCAGAGACTGCAATTCTTCCTTGCCTGTCTCGAGCTCCTCGTTGGCACTCTGCAACTCCTCGTTCGTGGAGGTGCCTTCTTCATTGGACGCCTTGAGCTCCTCGTTTGCGGCCTCGAATGCCTCTACAGTCGCCTGCAACTCGCGTCGCAGGGTGGTGACTTCTTCCTCCAGGCTCGAGTCCTGATCAGCTCGACCAAACAGGTGCATTACAGACGCGGGTTCGACGCCAATGGAACCGGGCCTTACCGCGGCTGTCTGCGAAAAGCTCACGCGAAAGTGTCCGCTTGGATAGGTTTGCTTCATTGGAGCCGCTGTCACGGCCACGCGGTTGCCACCCTCCTGCGACTCGATCTCCACGGTGACTGCACGCTCTTCTGCGGTCGCCTGCCGCAATGCGCTTCGTACTGCGGGTCGTAATGGCGCCCGCACCAATTCCAACAGATTCTGGGTAGTCTCGCCGGAAGGGTGGTGCAGGTAGGCTTCCGCGTCGCCGTGGAAGTACACGATCCGATTATTTGCATCCACCACGGCAGTCGGAGGTCCAAATTCCGCGAGCAGTGCGGCTTGAATCAAGTTCGTTGTCGCGGGTCGCGTGATGCTCACCGGCGCAACCCGGGTGATGGGACGTATTTCCAAGGCACTTACTGCAGTGGTCGGCAGCTGGACAAAAGGGCGATGTGTGGACCCGATTCTGCGGTAGATACGCCATCGCTTGCTGACTACTTCGAAGAGACTGTCGGCCTGGCCGAGCGTCTCGCTGGTGCCCAATACGAGATTTCCTCCATCACGCAAGGAGAAATGCAGCAGGGTCAGCGCGCGACGCTGCGCCTCGGGCTCGAGATAGATCAGCAGATTGCGGCAACTAACGATATCCAAACGTGAGAACGGAGGGTCGCGCAACAAATCCTGCGGGGCGAATACAACTTGATCGCGAAGGGTTTTCTTGACGCGATACGTATGCTCGTCTTTATCGAAAAATCTCTCCAGCCGTTCGGGAGACACGTCACCTTCAATTCCGCCTGGATAGACTCCCGCGCGGGCGAGCGCAAGTGACTTGTCGGCCGTGTCGGTGGCGAAGATTTTGACGTCGATGTCCTTTCGAGCCCGTTCGGCCTCTTCTGCAATCAGCATGGCGAGCGAGTAAGGCTCTTCGCCGCTGGCGCACGCGCACACCCAGGCACGGATTGGATCATCCGACCCGCGCTGTTCGACCATGGGTCGCACCACAGCTTCGCGAAGCGCCTCCCAAACTCCGGCATCGCGGAAAAAACCCGTCACGTTGATCATCAAGTCATTGGCCAGAGCCTCTGCCTCGCCGGATTTGTCCTTCAGATAAGACTCGTAACTTTGAAGCGTCGCCACGCCGGCCAGACCCATGCGGCGCTGAATGCGTCGCAGCAGCGTCGGATGCCTGTAAGGGCTGAAATCATGTTTGGTTCGCGCGCGCACGGTCGCAATGATGTCGTGCAATTGTTGCCGATGCTGCTCGAGCTCCTCCGCTGCGCGAGCTCGGCCCACCGGATCGAGTTGCAAATAGGGATGTTGAACATAGCGCAGCAGAACGGACGGCATCTCCTCAACTCTCAAAACCTGGTCAGCGTAGCCGGCGTAAATCAGGCTCTGCGGCATGCCCGGAAAATCAGCGGTCTTGGGGTCCTGAGCGATGCACAATCCGCCGGCAGCCTTGATCGCTTGCGCGCCGGCGCTGCCGTTTGTGCCCGTGCCGGACAGAACTATGGCAATCGCAGCCTCTTTTTGCTCACGCGCGAGGGAACGGAAGAAATCGTCTACAGGTCGCCGATGCCCGCGGCGCTCAACTGGAGCGCCCAACCGAAGAAACTCACCCTCGAGCGTGACGGTGTAGCCGGGTCGAATCACGTAGACGTGATTGGGCTCCACACGCACCCCGTCCTCGATCTGGTGCACAGGCATAGAGGTGGAGCGGCCCAAAATCTCCGCCATCAGGCTGCCATGATCGGGAGACAGGTGCTGAATGACCACGTAAGCGATGCCGCTGGCGGCGGGTGTCGCCTCAAAAAAGCCCCGCAAGGCCTCCACGCCCCCCGCCGAAGCGCCAATGCCCACCACCGGAAACGCAAGCTTTGCGCGAATTGCGAAATCTTCGGGGGCTACGGCTTCGTCATTGGGCGCGGAAACCACGTGCCCCCGCGGTTCTATCTGCTCTGACGTCATCGCGCGATTACCCCTGTCCGCTCGAGGCGGATGTCGGCAGCTGGCTCACCGGGGCCAAGCTACGCCGACAAGAATCTGATTTTTTTGGCCGGCCCACCCAGAATAACGCTCAAAGGCGCTTTGAGTGCCACTGCCATTTTTACGGTCTCTTGGCTCTTCGGCTGCCAAGGTGGCGGGCAAGCGGGGCATTCGATGTTGAGGTTCAATCCATTGTCCTCACTAGTGCGAACGCGCGCATATCCCCCTTCGAATGGGCATGCGGATCCGCACGTCGCTTGCTTGTTTGCCGGAGTTGGCTGAGCTCGTCATGAACCGTCCATCTGATTGCGGTCGCCTGCGACCAAACAACCTGCCAAAGACCGGTACTTCAGCTGGCCGGTTTCAATCTCGCCAAGGTACTGATCCTTCAGGTATAGGTGACCAGTTGGGGTTATCAGTTGAAAGTCTACGGAGTGAAGCTGCCGAGCGAGATCCATATTTCGCTCAACCAGGGCTCGAAGCCGCGATCGTTCCAATTTTCGAAATGCATCTGCGTCGGTCGTAAGTGCAGCTGCGTTGATCTTCTGCTCCGTCACAGTAACGCGCCGCGCGGGAAGTGTTTAGACGGCTGCTGATCAACTACCCGGCGCGCTACGAGCATGTAAAATTTCTCCGCGGAAGAAGCCATGCAGCGATACGGACGAAATCGGCAATTCGGAAGTTGGCTGGGGTGGCAGGATTCGAACCTCCGAATGGCGGGATCAAAACCCGCGAGCGGACTAACGCAATCAACAAGTTACTGATTCAACACAGAAGAGGATCCCCGACAGTCCCCTTGAGCCCCCATTTCTGTCACTAGATCTGTCTCTAGAAGACTCTTTTGCGTCGATTAAATCGCAACGACTTTGACGATTTCCTTCAGTGCGCGAAAGTCATCGGGATTGCGGGTGTAAAGAGGCAAATTATTTGCAGCAGCAGTAGAAGCGATTAGCAAGTCAGCAAAACGCGAACGACTGGATTGCCCCGCCGCTCGAGCCGCTGCGAACATGCGGCCGTATACCCTCGCCCCCTCATCATCAAACGGTATCGCATCCCATGTGGCAGTGGCCCATTGCAATCGGTCTTGGCGCTTGGCGCGTTCATCACGGTTGTCCGTGGCATGTGGTCCCGCAGCCAACTCCGCGAGGGTGACTGCTGAAATAGCTGACTCGTCAGGAAGCAACTTAGGATCGATCACATCATGATCGATCACTACTGAGGTATCGAGCAAACCTCTGGTGGGGTCAGTCATCGATGCTCTGGTCGATCACGGCGTCGAGATCGGCCCGGAATTGGTGAGCATCTACACGAGGAGCGCGGCTACCAGAGTCGGCAATCACTGCTCGGGGTACAAACCGGCGCGGCCGAATGGGCCGCAGCTCTGCCACTGCAGTGCCGTTGCGGGTCAATACAAAGGTCCGCCCCGCCTCGACCTCTCGAAGTACCGCGGCGGACTGGTTACGGAGCTCTCGCTGGGTGATCACGCGATTCATAGCAAACAGCGTAGCACATGTAGCACATTGTGGCAAACTGCCCCAGCAGGGCCCACGCTTGCCAGGTGCCGGCTACCCGGGCCGAAGTCATCCGGCGCCTATGCGCAGAAATCTCCCGACATCGCGTTAGTCGACATCGGCCTCCCCACCATGGGCGGATACGAGCTAGCTCGACGCATCCGAGCCCATCCGGGCGACACGCTCACAAAGCTCATCGCTCTACAGGTCATACGCAGCCATCGGAGGATCGGCGATGAACACAATCGGCCGGCTTCAATCTCCATCTGGTAAAACCGGTGGACATGACCGCCCTCGAGCGGGTGCTACCCGGGTATGGAGTTGACGGAACTCCTCTCAGCTGAATCAACAGCGGACGTTGAAAACTGGACGAAGAACGTACATCCGCGGCCGTCGAGGCCATCAGTAATGCGCACCGTACGTCCGAGCCGCGCTGCGGCTGTGCGAACTGGCGGCTCGTTCCTCTGCCAATACCGCACTTACTGCTCAACAGCTCGTGTACGGGGGTGCTCGATCTGCATTCGCTCTCTGCCATCCACCAGGCCATCATGCCGCAACGACGTGTTTTACGGGTCATTGCACGGTGATCCAAAACAAAATTATCCATACTTCCTGGGCTATGCAGATGAGCGAGGCGTTGGAGTCGGCGAAGGTTATAACAGAAACTGTCCGCTGCCTTCGGGAAGCGGGGCGAAGACTTGGTTCGAAGCACTGGCCCTACTGCTGAGTGACATCGAACGCTATGGCCCTGATGAGTTAGTGGTGTCTCTCGGCGTGGACGCGTTTGAGGGAGATCCGATATCGTCATTCAAACTTTCCTCGGGAGACTTTCTCAAACTCGGCGAGCACCAGCCATGTTCCTCGTCGTTCACAAGGCGAGCGGCGCCGCTTCATCGGGACTGATCGCATGGGTGCTCGACGATCTGCTAAACCTTATTAAGCGTCGCTACTGCAGGCTATATGTCGGGCTGCCTCGAGCCAGGCAACCATCGCAGCCCCACGATTGCCGGCCATGCATCGGTCGACGCGTCAGCCCCCACACCCTGAGTAATGGAGCTACCATGAAAAACACAGCGAATCCGCTCATCGGGCCAGGGCGCGCACTGTGCTCCCGCGTCAATTTCGAGCGACTCGAGTGCAACGATACTCACCCCGGTTGGCTTGCCATTGTGAGACGACGTGTGAGGCAACTCGCAGAAGGTATCCTTGCGGATTCCGGACATCATTCAGGTCCCTTGCACGCAGCAGCCGTAGATAGGTCTCCTGGGCCAAGTCCTCGACATCCATCCCCACTCGGACCCGGCGCCCAATGAATCTGCGCAGGCTCACGTTCCAACGCGCTTGCCAGTCCGCGATCAGGGATCGATTAGACATCTACCTTCGGCACAGGCCGACACCCTCCAGTTCGACACCTTCGGTTGACAGAACCGATGCGCAGGAATTGGCCCGCATGCAGAAGATCACTGATGCCGAGCACCGGCTCCGCGCTGCCACGAACTGCCCGACGGGACGGGGAGCCGCATTTTGACTGCGTCCCGCGATTTCACCTCGGATTGCCGCTCTAACTAGATCGAGACGGTTTCACGTGCAATCGGCCCCCCTAACGAAAAAATACTTTTTCTGCAGGGCCCGTCTTCTGTTAACTCGAAGGCACTCTCAACCTGGCCGTTGCTGTTGCCGGGACGTTTGCCGGCCGAGCCTCCAGGGCATTCCGTGATGTCACTGAGTGGCGAGACTGCGTCACACGCGGTTGTGATACACAGACGCTCCGAGCCCGGGGGATAATGCGGGAGCGGAGTCAAATATGCGTTTCATCAGTTTCGAGCATCGCGGACGCGAATCTTACGGAGCCATCGACGGCGACGGTGTAATCGATCTCGCACCGTCCGGTAACAGCTGCTTTCCGCACCTGCGCAGCCGGATTCTGGATCTTCCTCGTGAGCTGAGTGAGGGAGGGCTCGCCTGCGAACCGCGAATCCCACTCAGTGACATTCAATTCCGCCCGCTCATCCCGAATCCGTCGAAAATCATTTGCGTCGGGCTGAACTACCGCGAGCACGTGGGAGAAACCGGGCGACCGATGTCGCAATACCCGGTGTTGTTTCTGCGTCTGCCGGAGTCACAGATCGGCCACCTGCAGCCGCTCCTGCGGCCCCGAGTCTCACAGCAACTGGACTTTGAGGGTGAGCTCGCTGTCGTCATCGGCCAGCCAGGCCGCCACATCCGCGCATCGCAGGCGCTGGATCACGTGGCGGGCTACTCGATTTACAACGAGGCATCCATACGCGACTGGCAAAAGCACACGCATCAGTTCACAGCCGGAAAGAACTTCTCCGGCACCGGTGCGTTCGGCCCGTGGCTGGTCACTCCCGATGAGATTCCCGACCCACGTAAGCTCACCCTGACGACCCGGCTGAACGGCGCTGTGATGCAGCACGCAAGCGTTGGTGATCTCATCTTTCCCATCGAAGAACTGATTGCTTACGTCTCGAGGATCACCGAGCTCAGACCTGGTGACGTATTGGTCACGGGCACGCCGAGCGGCGTAGGTGGCTTGCGCACGCCGCCCGTGTGGATGCAACCGGGTGACCTCGTCGAAGTCGAGATTTCGCAATTGGGTGTCCTGCGCAACCCGGTAGCCGAGGAATAGTCCGAATGATCGTCGATACTCACGTGCACGTCGTCTCCGGGAATCGCAAGCATTACGCGGCACTACCAGATGCGCCGGAGTGGCCTGTCACCGAAGTCGATGCACTCGTACAGAACATGGATGCTTTGGGAATCGATCGGGCCCTGCTCGTCCAAACATTCTTCACCTATGGAACCGACAATCGATTCATGATCGATTGCGCCCAGCGACACGCGCGCCGGCTGGCCTCGGTCTGCGTCATCGACCAGACTGCGCAGGACGCACCTCAGATCCTCACGGATCTCGTGACGAACCATGCCGTCAGCGGCGTACGACTCATGCCCAAAGGACACTCTCCCGGCGTCCTCAGCGACCCGGGCACGTTTCCAGTCTGGGAACGCGCTACCGAATTGGGCATCGTCGTGACTGTGGCCGCCGAGCTCGAGCACCTTCATGAAATGCCACCCGTGATCGCCCGCTTCCCTGAGGTGAAAGTATGCTTCGAGCACATGTGGGGCCTGGAGGTGGGCAATCCGCCCTACTTGCAGGTGAGTCCGCTTTTGGAGCTAGCCGCGTTTCCCAATGTCAACTTGAAACTCTGTCCAAACAACTCGTACGCCGCGCGTGCAGGTACCGGCACTCCGCGTCAGTTTTTCGGCATGCTGATTGACAGCTTCGGGATCCACAGATTGCTGTGGGGTTCAAACTATCCGGCCCATACCGGCCGCTTCGGCAATCTCGAGGCACGACTGCGGATCATGCAGGATGACTTATCCTTCCTCGGCGAGGCCGACCGCTGCGCGTTCTTCGGCGAGAACGCCCTGCGCCTCTGGCCTGTCTTGCGCGCCCAATCATGAGCGACACGGATGCGACCGCTCAGGCGATCGCGGCGCGGCTGGAAAGAATTCCGCCACTCCCGATCCACGTGCGCTGGGCGGCAACCGTCGGCATTGGAGTCTTTCTCGACGGATTTACCACACTGACCGTCGCTGCCGCGTTGCCGGTGTTGATTACGACACTGCACATCGACTTTGCACGGGTCGGTTTGTTGATCAGCGCATCCTTCTGCGGAATGTTCGTCGGAGCAATCTTTTTTGGTGCGGCGAGCGAGCGTTTCGGCCGGCGGCCGATATTTATCATGGCGGTCGCCCTCTTTGGCCTGCTCTCGATCCTGGCTGCCTTCGCCTATGATTTCTCCAGCCTGTTCTGGTTGCGGGCCATCCAGGGCCTCGGGCTCGGCGGCGCCGTTCCAGTGGCCGCCGCCCTGGTAGCCGAATGTCTGCCGGCGAAAGTGCGCGGCCGGACATTCAGCCTCACCTACGCGCTGCTGTTTGCTCTTGGTTATGTACTGGCACCCCTCGGAGGCCTCGTTTGCATACAGCTGTTTGGGCCGGAGCTCGGGTGGCGCGCACTGTTTGCACTCGCCGGGTTGGCATTGCCATTCGCGTTTGTCGCTGCCCGGGTACTACCGGAGTCACCGCGCTGGCTGGCATCGAAGGGCCGCCTCGAAGAAGCGTCTGCACTGATTGAGATGCTGGAAGCAAAGGCCCGCGCCGCACGCCGTACGCTGGACGTCGCCGCTGCCCCGCAACCCTCGGCCGGCAACCAGTCATCCCGTCTGACTGAAGCATTCACCGGGGTGTACTTACATCGCACGCTGCTCACGTGGACTCTTTTCTTCTGCATTTACTTTGTCCAATATGGCCTCAATGCCTGGCTTCCAACGCTGTATGTAAAGGTTGGAGGATTAGCGCCCCAGAATGCCCTGGCGCTCGCCGTGGCAAACGGACTAGTCGCACTCGCCGCCGCTGTCGTCTTTGGTATCACGGTCGATCGCATCGGCCGCAAAACCTGGTTCATTGCGGGCTTCACACTCAGCCTGTTTGGCACCGTGTGTGCGGTTGGCGCGCTCGGTGTATTTCACATTGCCGCGTGGCCCGTTTTGTTTTCCGCCGCCGTGCTTCTCACCGCGGGCACTTCTGTGAATGCGGGGTCAATCTATTTGTACGCGCCCGAGCTGTTCCCGACGCGAATGCGGGCTTGGGCCACTTCAACGGGTTCTGCCGCGAGCCGCATCGGCAGCATTGTGGCACCCCTTGCAATCGGGTCGCTTCTGCAGGCCGGTTTCGGACTGGTGAGCGTATTTGCACTGCTGGGTACGTTGTGCCTGACCGGCCTGATTGCGATCGTCGTTGCCGGCATCGAGACCAAACAACGCCGGTTGGAAGAACTGGCCGCCTGAGCCTCGCGGAGAAGTCCATGAACACTGAAGCATTGCCGACCAAGAAAATCCTGACACTGGAATGGGCGCGGAAAATCGGCGATGCCGCCCTAATTGCCGCTGTCGATCAGAAACTGGACAGCATCGTCATTGCCGTAGTGGATGACGCCGGCATGCTTCTGTACCTGCTCAGGCAAGACAGTGCAGAACCCGCCGCGGTCGATATCGGAATCGCAAAAGCAAGGACGGCAGCCCTCTTCCGGCGAGCCACGAAGCATTGGAAGGAGACGTTGCTCGAAGGCAAACTGTGGGTCCTGGGCATGCCCAACATGACTCCGGTCGAAGGCGGGCAGCCGGTCGTAGTCGACGGCAAAGTGATCGGCGCGTTGGGCATCGCCGGCGCCTCGGGAGTCCTCGACACCCAGATTGGCACCGCCGCACTCGCGGTCCTCTCCTAATACACCCTCACCGGATAACCCTGATGAGCGACGCCAGCACACCCAGCCGAATCAGCGAGATTCCCCGCGACCAACTGTCTGCTCAACAGCGGGATATTATGAACAGGCTGCTGAGGGACCGTGGCCGCGTCCCGACTCCGTTCAAGATCTGGCTGCACAGCTCTACCCTCGCGGACCACCTCGAGGGGCTCGGCGAGTTTTTAACGAGCCGCTCGACGCTCACCCCCCGCGAAGCGAAAATAGTGATCCTCTGGATGGCCGTACATTGGCATGCGGACTATGTCTTCAAAGTCCACGCCCGCGAGGCCCGGGTGCTCGGCTTGGCCGAGAATGTCATCGAAGCGATCGGTGCCGGTCGATCACCGCCACTCAAGAGTTCTCGCGAGCAGATTGTCTACGAACTCGTGAGACAGTCCGCTGTATTGGAGCCGGCGTCGGACGACCTATTCGAATCGGCGATCGAGGAGCTCGGCCATGCCGGTGTAGCAGAGCTCCTCGCCACCTGTGGGTATTTTACCGCTGTCGCGCTGGCCACAAAGCTCTACCGGGTAAAGATCCCCCCAATCAGAAGTGAGCTGTAATGCGCACACCGTACGTACGCGGCGCACGCAAGAGCGCGCTATCGACATTCGGATGATTGCTGCTGTTCTTGATGGCCTTGTCCGTGAAGTTGTTGACGAACGCGGCGGTGCTCCAGCGATTTCGGCGCGCGCTGTAGGTGAGTGAGAAGTCACCACTCGTATAACCACCCTGCAGGTCAGTCGGCAGAAAATTCGTCGCCATGTACGACTGTGTCTGGTAGTGACCCAGCAGATTGGCCACGAGGAGACTGCCGCCGGGTAGCGGAAACGTCTGCTCGATCTGGGAGCTGAAGGTCCATCGTGGCGACTGGGGCGGCGTGAGCCCGCTGCAGTTCACACTGAAGTGTCCGGGGGATACGAAGGTGGAGTGACAGGCACTCAGCGGCGACACGGGGAACGGTTGTATGAACTTGAAGGTATCCAGGTAGGAGTCCAGGAACTGCCCCTGTAACCCCAGGCGCGTGTGTGTGGCCGCCAGATAGTCCAAATCGAATTCCGCCCCTTTGATCTTCGAGCTCGCGGCGTTCACCGTTGCGAAGATCGTGCTGCCGGACGAATCCGAAGACACGCCACTCAACTGCTGGTTCGTATAGTCCCAGTAGAAGGCCTCGAGGTTGGCGTGCAGGCGGTTGTCAAGAAAACGGTTCTTGGACCCCACAGTGTAGGCCTTGAGCTTCTCGGGCTGGTAGACCGGATCATCGTGTGTGAAAAAGAACCCGCCGGAGTGGAACCCGGTCGCGACAGTCGCATACAGCATGGAAGTGAGACTCACATCCCATTGCACTCCGGCGCGCCAGTCGGTTGAGTTCCAGGTTCGCGACTGATCGATCGGCAGGGCAGGAACGAACACGGCATAGGTGGTGAGTGTCCCATCCAGGGATTTCGTCTCCCGCGTATAGCGCAGGCCGCCGATTAATCGGAACGAATCTATCACCGCATATGTTGCATCCGCGAAGCCCGCTTCCGTCCGGGTAACCTGGCGGAAGTCCTGCGTGTTTCCCGACGCCGGTAAAGTGCGGTTGGGCGCGAGGTTATCCACTTCAAACCGGCCTCGGACGTTATCCTCGAGATAAAACCCACCGAGAATCAGTCTCAAGCCGTACATCTCGCTGAAAGCGAAGCGACTCTCGAACGACTGTTGATGATCGTGCTCGGCATCTTTGAGCAGGGGCCCACTGATCGCAACAGACTCGTACTCCGCCGCGCGATAGGCGGGAATCACCACGAGGTCGCCCAAGTCGCTGTTCCAGGTGAGTGTTGCCTTACCGCCGCCATAATTCCCGTCGATCGACAACTCCTGTGGAGTCACAGGGACCCGCCCGATCGACTGGTAATACGCCTGGGCTCGTGGATCAGCCAGACCGATCCGGTCGTTCGCCGTGAAACCGCCATCCAACAGAGCGTTGCCACCGCCCCGCCCCCCCTGGTGAAAATAATCACCAGCCACGACCAGTGATACGCGATCTACGGGATCGAGGCGATACTGCAACCGTGCGGCCTGGCTGTTCTCGTTGTCTTCGCCGTCTGATAGATAACCATCATGGTGGATCGTTTGAAACGACAAGCGCGCAGCCTGATAATCCGTCAGTGAAGCGTTGAGTGCACCGTCCGTCTGCACGCCG
>Ga0137413_10000247_pt1 | contig 16102 bp, 13 predicted proteins | sample CZODoug2_1_16fun_FD_108280 | JGI IMG/M metagenome (GOLD analysis project Ga0137413, IMG submission 108280) | Vadose zone soil fungal communities from Angelo Coast Range Reserve, California, USA - CZODoug2_1_16fungal (Illumina Assembly) | ecosystem: Environmental > Terrestrial > Soil > Vadose... | reverse complement strand
TAGACGGAATTGAAGTCCACATTCGCCTGGCTTCGCGTGTAATACTGCTTGAAGAAATAATACGTCTCGGTGGATTGAAGCGGTTCGGCAGCTGCGAGATCGTCCACAGCGAGACCAAACCGCTTGGCAAGGGAAAGAACCACCTTGTGTCTGCTATCGATAAGTTCTCCGCAGTGTTCGCTCACTTGGCCATTTACCCAGGAACTGGTGTCCGAATGCATGCGCCCGCCCAAACGCCCTGAAGCTTCATAAATCGTCGAGCTGTAGCCGGCGTCCTGCAGCGTGAGTGCCGCGTTGAGCCCAGCGATTCCCCCGCCCACGATCGCTATCCTCGGAGCAGTGGCCGCAAAAGCCCTCGTGGCAGGCGCGACCATCGCAAAGGCCAGGGACGCGCCTCCGGCTTTCATCAGTTCTCGCCGCGCCGCATCATGGCGAATGCGTTCCTGATGGATTTGTACGACCGAGCGTCCGGTCTTCTCCGCCGCGGCGAATTCCCCATACAACTGCTGGAGGTTTGTCAAAAGGCTTGTTCGGGCCACGAGAATTCTCCTGAGAAGGAACTACATCGGTGGCGTTGAATAAGCAGCTAGCGCGTCAACAACGAATCGCATTGCCGAAGAGTCTGCATGAGCAGTGGCAGAGTGTTAACCCCAACCAATCATGATTGATCAGGGAAGGCGAGTCAATTTCATTTTTTACGATCAAGTGGTGATCCCAGTCGTACGATTGTGGCTCCACTTTTTTGTCAACGGGGTCGCGCCGCAGACGCCGACAACGTTTCCCGGTTTGCGGACGGCTTTTAGGTGAAGATCGGCCAACGGGATCAAGCCGGATTCGAAGGTGGCAAGTGGGGCGGCCAGATCGACGTATGACTTGCCCGATCAGCGTACGAGGATGTTCGTGAATTGCCACGGATCGTCGAGATCCCACGGCTCGGCAAACAAGGGACGTCTCGCCTCCAGCGGCGTCCAATCGCCCCAAACGCCAACCATTTCGCCCAGGTACGGACGAGCCAAGACGAGTGCACGTTCGAAATCGACTCCCTCAGGTTCGACCACACCACAACCGTCGTGTTCCAGAACCCAAACCATCCCGGCGAGAATGCCGGCAGCCGTCTGCAGCGTCGTCGCGTTATTGAACGGCGCCAACATGCGAGCCTGAGCGATTGTCAGCCGGGAACCGTACCAATAAACGCCGGCAGGGTTGCCACAAAGCAACACACCCAGCTCGTCCATGCCCGCCGTAAGTTTCTCTTTGATTACACGCCGATGAGACTGCAGGTGCAATCCCCTTCCGGTAAATTCATGCACCGACAAAATGGCGTCGTCGCACGGATGGTAGGAATAGTGGACTGTCGGCCGATAGATCACTTCATCCCCGTCGAGCACCGTTAGAAATTCGGCGATCGAGATCGATTCGGCGTGCGTGATCAGGAGTCCGTGAAAAGGACCTTCGAGCGGCGTCCAACTCCTGACCCAAACCGAGACCCCAGGCCGACCAAGGTAGATCGCTGCGCGACCGCCATCCGCATGTGTTCTTGCCCCCAAGGGAAGAGATTTTTCGTGCGTACCCCAGCCCAGCTCTGCGGGCTGACTTCCTTCGCTGACGAACGCCTCGACCGACCAAGTATTGACGAATTCATCGTGCCGCTTGGGCTCGTCGGTGACCTGCGAATCGCGCTCGGCTATGTGGATTACCTTGACCCCTAGTTCCATCGCCAGACGCGCCCAGTCTGAGCGGGCTTTCGGCTGCGTCACAGCACGGCCAAGGTCGCGCGCCATGTCGAGTAGCGCATGCTTTGTGAAGTGGGATACCAGTCCCGGATTGACGCCGTGCGTAACAAGAGCCGTTGGCCGCTGGCGCCAGGAACGGCGATTGATTGCCAGCACCTGCTCGCGCAGGTTGTAATTGGACCTTTCGGCGGGGGACAGCCGTATATCGGTGTAGCCACCGGCCCAGGGCTCGATGCACGAATCGAGGTAGCGAGCGCCGAGTTCGTGACACAGTTCAATTAGCGCAGCCGATGAGACGTCAATCGACATATTGAGCAAAAACGAGTCATTGCAGAGAAGAGGCTCGAGAAGCACCCGGAAATTGAATGGATCGAGCGCGTGCACGCGAAAGTCGGCAACACCGCAGCGCCGTGCCCATTCCCGCCCCTGCTCCTCCGCGGCGATGATCGTTATATGATTCGGATCGAGCGTGATGTGCCGCAGAATAAGGGGCAGCGCACCTTGGCCGACTGAACCGAAGCCGACAATCACCAAACGACTGCGCAATTGGGCCTCCTTTCCCATGTCCGACCCATGCGCACCCATCGTTTTTGTCTCCCTGTCACCGGCTACTTCTGCTGATTCGGGTAACTTAGACAAGCGTCATTGATCCGAGCCAAGCAGTCCCGCTTGAAAGTCAGGGATCTTACCGAGACATTTCGACGTATTTGCCGAAATACGGTCGCGAACCGCTAAACGCATAGATTGCCACTCAACTGGACCTCGGGCAGGACAAGAAACGCCCGAAATCGCAAGTCGGTGGTGGTCGGCTTTGGAGCGCCAGCAGCTGCTAAGTCATGCCTGGATGCGCACGGCCTCGGTCTGTGGTTCCAGTTGTTCGCGCTTGCCGGAATCAGGTGACGCGGCTTCCTCCTTCATACCGACCTTTCAGCGCGATGCAATGCCCAATTAGGTCCAGCGTTGGACGACGCTGCTGTCACCGAACATGTCGGCAAATCCCCTCGCCTTCAAAACGCCGAATGTGTCATTCCGCCAGGCTGACGCCCGAGCCACCCATTTCCTTGGGCAGATCCTTCATCTTCGGCAACCCGTCCTTGGCCCGCAGCTTCGTCTCCTGATAGTGGACATGGACCCCGGGCTGGTACGGGAAGCCCGGAATGACCGCTGCATACACGTCGATGAGTCCCATGCCCGGATGGTCGGTGAACAGGTGGCCCCCACACGTCTTGCACCATTTGCGATAGCTGTGCGGCGTCTTGTTGTAAGTGCCGATGCTGTCTGATCCCCGCGTGACCCGCACGGCATCGGATTTCCATAGGGTGAAGGCGTTGACAGGACCTGCCGACCAGCTTCGACACGACTCACAATGGCAATAACCCATTCCAGCTGGCTCGCCGCTCACCGTGAACTGAACCTCGCCACAGAAGCAGCCGCCTTTATAAGCTCTTGCGTTGTTCATCATGCCTCTCCTGGGTGGTTTGCGCTCGCCCTGCCGGCGCAGGAATGTCCGCCGGATTTCTTCTTCCGCGGATCATCGCGTCCGCTCGATCACGACTTCGAGGTACTCGCTCGGCAGCACCAGCGTGCCGTCGCCCGAGCGGTTGCGGCTCTCCATCAGCGCCAGCAAGTCCTGGGTGAAGGCAGCCTGCTTGTCGGCGTCAAGCGCGCCGAAAGTCTTGTTCATCGGGCCGTAGTAGGTGCGGAACACTTCGATCCAGTGCGACGGCGAGCGGTACCGGAAGGCAAACTCGCGGCCGGTAGTGCGGATCTGTTGCGCGGTGTTGCCAAACAGCTCGTCGAGCCTTGCGCTCGTGCCCCACAGCGCCGGTGATCTGACGCCCGATGCCGGAGGGATGTACCTGGCGATCGTCTTGAACAGCTGCCCGATGAAGCTCTCGGGCGTCCAGTTCGCCAGGCCGATCTTGCCGCCGGGCTTGCACACGCGCGCGAGCTCGCTCGCCGCCCTGTCCTGGTTCGGAGTGAACATCACGCCGAAGGTGGACATCACGACATCGAACGACGCGTCGGGAAACGGCAGATTCTCGGCGTCGGCTTCCTGGAACCGGATCGCATGGCCTTCGGCTTGCGCTCGTGCCCGCCCGGACTCGAGCAGCGCCGCTACATAGTCGGTGGAGGTCACCTCGCACCAGCGGCGCGCGGCCGCGAGCGTGGCATTGCCGTTGCCAGCGGCGACGTCGAGAACCCGGCTGCCTGCGCGCAGGTCGAGCGCTTCGCACAGGTTCTCGCCGACGATCTGCAGCGTGGTGCCGACAACCGCATAGTTGCCAGTGGACCAGGCGGCTTGCTGGCGGGTCTTGACGGCGGCGAGATCGACGGCGGGCGGGGAAGCGGAAGCGACTGCAGACATGGCTGTACTCCAGGTGAGAGGCATAAGGATTGGTTTTGGTTCAAGACAGCGGTTCTCTGGCTCGTTGTCGAAGCCGGGTTTGAAGGTGGCGATCGGCGTGCGGCATTTGACTCGAGCGGCGAAGGGCACGGGTCCCGAAAAGCGGGACAAGAAGCGGGACAAGCTGCTAGAGTCAAACGCGTCGGCAGGTGCGGAGGGTCGGATCGCGTGCAGGACCGGACGCATTCGTTTGGCTACTGGTTGCGGCGTCGCCGCAAGGCGCTGGATCTGACCCAGGAGGCGCTTGCCCAGCGGGTCAGCTGCTCGGGTTTCTCGATCCGAAAGATCGAGGCCGACGAGCGGCGGCCATCGCGCGGGCTCGCTGAGCGGCTCGCCGCGTCGCTCGCCGTACCGGAGCAGGATCGGCACGATTTCCTCGAAGCTGCGCGTGCGGTGCGCGCCGCAAGCCGTCTGCGACTGGACGCGGTGCCGATCGGCACCGACGCGCGCGCCGAAGCGCTCGGTTCGCCGATGCATGCCTCGCCCGATCCGGTATTCGACTGCATCAGCGCTGCCACACCATTTGTCGGCCGAGGTAACGAGTCCAGCCTGCTCATCGGACTCATCGCGCGGCTGTCCGCCGGCACCGGCCACACCGTGCTGATCGGAGGCGAACCGGGTATCGGCAAGAGCCGGCTGATGCGGGAGGTCGCGCGCCATGCGGATGCCCAGGGCTTGCTGACGCTGACGACGAACTGCTACGAGATCGAACGCGCAATGCCGTACCAGCCCGTGATCGACCTGGTGACGCGCGCGCTGGACGTCGTACCGGCCGCCGCGCTGCGCGGTCTGCCGCCTGTGTTGCTCGCCGAGCTCGCCGCCCTGGTCCCCGAAGTCGGAGAGCGTTTTCCGCGCCTGCCGCAGCTGTCGAATGATTTTCCGCAGGCGCGCCAGGCACGCTTGCCCCGCGCCGTGGGTCAACTGCTCGAGGCATCGAGCGACGGCCGTCCTTCGCTTCTCATGGTGGATGACATTCAGTGGGCCGACGATGCGAGCGCGCAGGTGTTTCATTACCTGGCCCGCCACGCCGCCCGGCGTCCGGTGCTTGTGATCTACGCCTATCGCGATGAGGACGTCGACAGCGACGAGCGGCTCGCGCAGCTGGTCCAGAGCTTGCGCCGCGAGACCGGCGCCCACCATCTGCCACTGGCCCGACTGGATTCAGTGGATACCGAAAGGCTTGTCGCGGCGCTCGCCGATTCGAGCCTCGGCGGACCCGGGTTGGCTGAGCGCTTGCATCGCGAAACCGAGGGCAATCCGTTCTTCCTGATCTCGATCCTGCAATCCTTGAGCGCGGGCGAGACGCAACTGGAGGCGCGCGCGAGCCCTGTAGCGGGATTGCTTCCAGACGCTTTGCGTGCCGCCGTGCGCGTGCGACTCGCGCACGTGCCCAAGGAAATCCGGCCGATGCTCGAGACCGCCGCGGTCCTTGGACGGCGCTTCGACTTCGACACGCTGCTCGACGTGACGCGCGAGCCCGAGGAGCAGCTGCTGGCCGCGCTGGAAGTGCTTGTCAAGCGCCGTTTGCTGCGCGAGGAGCCCGAGGGCGGCGTCTACGATTTCAGCCACGACAAGGTTCGCGAGGTGGTCTACCGTGACATCGGAGGGGCGCGCCGCAGACTGCTGCATCAGTTGGTGGCCGAGGCTCTGGAGCGCCGCGGCGAAGGCGAAGCGCACGAGCGCGACGCCCAGCTCGCGGAGCACTACGAGCGCGCCCACGTCTGGTCGAAGGCGCTCCGATACCTTGTTCTCGCAGGTGAGCACTCGCAGACGCTGTTCGCGATGGGCGATGCGCTGCGCTGGTTGGATCGCGCGGTCGCGTTGTGCGAGGCGCACCCGGAGTCGCCGGACGCGATTGAACGCACCGCGATCTACGAGCGGCGCGGGTCGGCGCGTGCACAGGCCGGACAGACTCAAGGCGCAGTCGCCGATATGCGCCTTGTCGTCGATGCTGTGCGCGCCGGCGGCGAACGCGCGAAAACGCGAGACGCGCTGGTCCAGCTGGGCATGGCGTATCGACGAGCCGATGCGTACGAAGAGGCGACCGCGTGCCTCACCGAGGCGCTGGCCGAATCGCGCGCCATGAACGACGAGCGGCACGCAGCTGACACGCTCTATCACCTCGGGACGGTCGCGTGGAGCACCGGGCGCAACGATCAGGCGATCGGATTCCACCGGCACGCAGTGGAGATCTGCGAGCGCGCGGGATTCACCGACCTCGTCGCGGTGCAGGCCTACCACGGCCGCGGAGAGGCGCACTTCGCCAACGCGGAGCCGGCGGCGGCGATCGACTGCTACACGCGATCGCTCGAACTTGCCCGCGGCATCGGCGACAAGAGCTACGAGTCCGAGAACCTGATGATGATCGGGCACGCGTGCGTCGGGACCAAGGGGCTGGGCGACTACCCGCGCGCAATGGCAAGCCTCGAGGCGGCGCTCGAAATCGCGCGTGAAGCAGACCTGCAGTGGCACATCGGACCCACGCTTCTGGGGCTCGACCATACTCGGGCGTGCATCGGTCGCTACGGCGAAGCCTGGTCGGGCATGCAAAATACGCTGTGCTGGCTTGAGAGTCTTAAGCAGGCGCGCTACCAACTGGTCGCCCACGATTACATCGGGCATCTGCTGCTCGACCTTGGCCTGAACGAACTGGCGGCTGAACAACTGGAGCGCGGCCTCGCGCTCGCGCGCGACACCGGCATCATGTTCTGGCGGGCCGCGATCGAGGCAAGCCTTGCCGTCGCGCGCTCGCGCCTCGGGCACAAGGACGTCGCGCCGGCGTTGCAGGCCACGCTCGAGCAGACGCGCCGCACCTCGGAGCGCTATTTGATGGTCCGGTGTATCGACGGGTTGGCCGAGATCGCGCTTGCGTCGGGCGACCTGAGCCGCTGCCGTGGGTACGGGGACGAACTGCTCGCGATCGCCGAGTCGAACGGCCTGCGCGAGGTCGAGGCGGGCGCGCGGCGCTGGCGTGGCGAAGCCTTGCTCGCGGAGCGGTCGTACGTGCAGGCCCAGGCAGAGTTGTCCCGTGCCGCGGCTCTGGCGGAAAGTATCGGCCGCGTACGCCTTCAGATGGACACGCAGGCCGCGCTGGCTCGTCTACTGGGCGCGCAGGGTCGCAGCGGCGCCGCGCACCGTGCCAGGGCGCGTGCGATTGCAGAGGCGGTCGAGAAAAGCCTGACGTCGTCCGGGCTCGAGGCAAGGCTTTGCCCATGACCGGCGAGCCGCACTGACCCGATTGGCCCCTAAATCGTTGGACGAGATTTTCTGGGGGGACCAACCCATGCGAAAGTGGGAATATTTCCTCTTTAGCGCGCCCGCAGGAAGTGCATAGTTGGGGTGACGAACTTCTGATCTTCCGCGTCCGTCCCGATGGTCGCGACGCACCGGCAGCATCACAAGTGTCCAGCTGTGCGTGCGATGCGGCGGAGCCGAGCGAGCTGCCACAGCGGTGGAATCATGGAGGTGCACTGTGGACAGGACCCCGACACCCAGAGGCTTTGAGCAGCGACCGCTCCGGCCGCGGAAGATACGGCTCGATTGCGACGTCTATCGCCCGCATTCAGTCCGGGAAAGCGATGGCGATGCCCAGTGCGATCACGATTTCGAGACTGCCCCGACCGTGAGGGAAGATACTTTCGCGATCTGGAATTGCACGAAGTGCAGACGCGCCTTCAAGTACGAGCCCTGGAACAACTGATCCACGTTCCTATCCGCCGGCAATGCATCGGGGAAACCAAAGCGGATTAGGGAGATTCGGCGAATTCCTCGATGTGTCAGGCTGTCGCGGCTTCTCGGCGATGTGCTGATGCGCGGTGACGCGTTTCGGTCTTTTTCGCAGCCTTGGAATGCACGGATCGCATCGGGCCGTGCGCGGGCGTAACGACAAGTATGACGCCGAGGGCTTGGGTGATTCTTTGAACCGTCTCGAAGCGCGGTTTTGACCGGGCCGCGAGCGTCTTGTAAAGGCTTTCCCGGCCAAGGCCCGCGTGCTGTGCTACAGCCGTCATACCTCTTGCTTTCACGACATCGCCTAGGGCGCTAAGAAATACAGCGTAGTCCCCACTCGCGAGGGCTTCGTTCAGGTAGGCGGAAATGACCTCTTCACTATCGAGAAATTTCGACGCGTCGAAGGGCGTAATTTTGATCCTGCTCATCTGCGTTCCTTTTGAATCTGCTTCCACATCGCCTTTGCCGCTTTGATGTCGGCTCCAACGGGTTCGCACTCTCCGAAGTTTCCATGCCCCGCCCGCGTTATGCGGGTCAGGATGGCAGCCTTTCCGATGGCGTCGCGAAGCCTCTCTAACCAATCGGAGAATTCGTCCGTCTGGTTAATCGTGTTCATGGGGAATTGTATCCATATGGATACTACTGTCAAGGGGTCCGTATGCGCGAAAGCAGCGTTTAGCGGGGCGCTTTCTTGGCGGTAGCCGGCGCGTCCTTACACAGCTTGCAGCGGTCTGTGATTGGATCGCACCCGCCGTGCGCCTCGTCGTGAATTTGGTTTAAATTGCCGTGTCACTTGCCGAAGCAGGCGCAAGCCGATTAACCCGCATGGGAGCAAGACAATGGTCAAGGTCGCATTGTTTGTTCGATTGGAAGCAAAACCTGGCAAAGAGTCGGCGGTCGAAGAATTCCTGCGTGGTGGCCTTGCGCTGGTGCAGCAGGAGCCGGCCACGAGTACGTGGTACGGCATCAAGCTGGGACCATCGACCTATGGCATCTTCGATACATTTGCGGACGATGCGGGACGCCAGGCGCATCTGACGGGTCGCGTGGCCGCAGCGCTGATGGCCAAAGCGTCCGAGCTTTTCAGCAAGCCGCCCGTGATCGAGAAGGTTGAAATTCTCGCGGCCAAACTTCCGCAATAGATGGTTCCGGCACGGACGCGCGCCCGCGAACAGGAACTTGTCGTGAATCCCTGGCGCCTGTGCGTGGCGCCGATGATGGACTGGACCGACCGCCACTGCCGTTACTTTCATCGCGTGCTGAGCCGGCATGCGAGGCTGTACACGGAGATGGTCACCACCGGCGCCCTGATCCACGGGGATGCTGCGCGCCACCTGGATTTTCATCGCGCTGAAAGCCCGGTCGCGCTGCAGCTCGGAGGCTCCGAGCCGGCCGAGCTCGCCCATTGCGCCCGTCTGGGGGAGCGCTGGGGTTACAGCGAGATCAACCTGAACTGCGGATGTCCTTCGGAACGCGTGCAGCGTGGGGCTTTCGGGGCCTGCCTGATGGCCGAGCCCGCGACCGTCGCGGACTGTGTGAAGGCGATGCGTGATGCGGTGGCGATCGAGGTCACGGTCAAGCATCGAATCGGAATCGACCGGCGCGATGAGTACGGTTTCGTACGCGATTTCGTCGGAGCCCTTCGCGCCGCGGGCTGTTCGACGTTCATCGTGCACGCCCGCAGTGCCTGGCTCACCGGGCTGAACCCGAAGGAAAATCGCGAGGTGCCGCCGCTGCGCTACGAGGCGGTGCGCCAGCTCAAGCACGACTTTCCGGACTGCACGTTCGTGCTCAACGGCGGCCTGGCCGACGCCGACGCGATCCTGCGCGAGCTCGAGCAGGTCGAGGGCGTGATGCTGGGGCGGGCCGCCTATCAGTCGCCCTGGTTGCTGGCCCAGCTGGAGCGCCGCCTGTTCGGATCCACGGGCGCGCCCCGCAGCGAGGTCGAGGTGGTGCGCGTCATGAGCGAGTATCTGGAAGGGGCCTGCTCGTCCGGCGTGCCGGTGCGCGCTGCGGTCCGGCCGATGCTGGGCCTGCTTCATGGTCAGCGCGGTGCACGCACCTGGCGCCGCCTGCTGTCGGATCCGCTATTTCTGGAGCGTCACGGCAAGGATTCGCTGCGGTCGGCCGCGGCTCAGGCAATCGAGGAGGTCGCCCGCGAGCGCGGCGGACCGAACCTCATTTGTGCTTGACGCACTTGTCCTGGTGCTCGGCCTGCAGCCGCCTGAGCGATAGCTCGGCTGAAGCACGTTCGCTCTCCGTGGCCGCGTCCAGGTCGCGCTGCGCATATTCGACGCGGCGCACAAGATCATCGCACTGCGCAAGCTTGATCTTGCGCAGCTCCGAGGCGGCCTCCGGATCGCGGTCCGGATCGGCTGATCCCGCGGTCGCCTGAGCGGCGCGTCGAACGCTGCCCGCACTCCTGGCGTCGTGCGCGCGCGCGTCCGCTGGTGTTTTACCGACCTCGACCGCAGGTTTCTCGTCCACCGTTCGCATGTGCTGGGTGCCGGCGGGACACGGGTCATCCGAATAGACGACCCGACCGTCGGCGGACTCGCACCGACTGATGGGCCCGGCCCGGCACGTCGAGCCGAAGCACAGTCCCAGCACCAAGAGCATGACCCAGACGCGCATCGATTTTTGCAGCGGTGACACCAACGCCAGTGTAGCCCGATCGCACTGGCGCTCATAGCATCTTGCCCGGGTTCATCCGTCCGTCTGGGTCCAGCGCACACTTGATCGACCGCATCAGCGCAATCTCGACCGCAGACTTGTAGCGATGGGCGGCGGCGAGCTTGAGCTGTCCGAGCCCATGCTCGGCGCTGAAGGATCCGCGGTGCCGGTGTACCGCCTCGTAAACGATTTCATTTAGGGCCTGTTCGTGATCGAACGCCGTCTGCGCCGCAACGCCGGCGCGGCACCCGACGTTGTAATGCAGATTGCCATCCCCCAGGTGCCCGAAAACGAGCGCTTGTGCCCAGTCGAACTGCTGCGCAAGTCGGGCCCCGGTCTCCAGTACGAAGGCGCTCATGGCCGACAGAGGAAGCGAGATGTCGTGCTTGACGTTTCCGCCGGCACGAGCCTGCGCCTCCGGGATCGCCTCGCGCAGGCTCCACAGCTGGGCCGACTCGGCTAGCGAGCGCGCAAGGACCGCGTCGATCACCGGCGCGCCGGCTTGGGTATCCAATCCCGCCTCGAGCAGTGACATCGCGTGAGACTCGTCCTGGTGATCGGAGACCTCGAGCAGGATGTTCCACGGGGCAAGCGGCTCCATCGGGAAACGTTTGACGCCCAGCACGTGCGCCACCTGCTGCAGGCTGTCGTGCGACATCAGCTCGAAGGCGGTCAGGCCGGGGCCGGCGACCGAACGCATCCTCCTGAGCAGCGCGATGGCCGCCTCGACCGACTCCAGGCCTGCCAGCGCAGTCAAGCGCGATCGGGGCAGAGCGAACAGTTTGAGCGTGGCCGCCGTGATCACGCCCAGCGTGCCTTCGGACCCGATGAACACCTGCTTCAGGTCGTATCCCGAGTTGTCCTTGCGCAGCCCGCGCAGACCATCCCAGACTTCCCCGCTGGGCAAGACGACTTCAAGTCCCAGCGCCAGGTCACGCGCGTTGCCGAACTGCAGCACCTGGGTTCCGCCGGCATTGGTTGCGAGGTTGCCTCCGATCGTGCAGCTGCCCTGTGCCGCAAGGCTCAGCGGAAAGAGCCTGCCGCTGCCCTCGGCGGCATCCCGCACCGCCTGTAGCGTGCAGCCCGCTTCCACCGTCATCGTGTCATTTTCGACGTCGACCTCCCGGATCCGGTTCATGCGCCGTGTGCTCAGGACGACCGACAGGCCCTGCGGCGCAGGCGTTGCCCCCCCGGACAATCCAGTGTTACCGCCTTGCACGACGATGCCAGCGCGGTGGCGGGCGCACGCAGCCACGACGGCCGCGGTCTGCTCGGTCGTTGCCGGCAATGCCACGGCCTGCGCAAGCCCGGTAAACCGTCCCCGCCAGTCCGTCAGGTGCGGGGCCATGTCGACCGCCTCGGTCAGCACGTGGCGCGGACCGACCGCTTCGATCAACTGGGCGATGAGGGGCGAACTCGTCATGAGGGCGGCGTCCAAGGGTGCACTTTGCAGGCCGGTGCGCCGATCACCGTGGGTGAATCGATCCGGCAGATTATATTGAGCGCCCGACCTTGGCTGGATCGGACCGAAAATGCGTAAAAAGGCTTCGAACGATTCGAATACCCGCAATCGGGCTCTGCGGGAACCTTGGGCGCATTTTCTGCGCCGGCAGCTTGCGCGCGCCAGGGCGGTTCTGGAATTTGCGGCGCGTCGCGCCGACGAGGCGCGATTGACTCAGGTTGCCGGCAGCCTGACGTTTTCGACCGTCTTGTCCTTGGTTCCCTTGCTGGCGATCGCGCTGGCGCTGTTCACCGTGTTTCCTCAGTTCGGGGAATTTCGCGATTCGCTCACCAGAACCCTGCTGCGGGGCCTGCTGCCGGACCCGTTTGCCAGCACGATCCTGCGCTACCTGAACGATTTTTCGGCCAAGGCGACCCGGGTCGGCGCCGCGGGGTTCGCGGTGTTCGCGCTGACCGCGCTCACGATGGTCATGACCGTGGACCACGCATTAAACGACATCTGGCGGGTGCGCACCCGGCGGGCGCTGCTGCAGCGCGTCCTCGTGTACTGGGCCCTGATCAGCGCGGGGCCGGTCCTGATTGGCGCCAGCCTGACCCTGACCTCGATGGTCGCGTCCATGTCATTGGGCCTGATGCACCAGTTGCCGCCTGCGGTTCGTTCGGCCCTGGCGGCCGCGCCCCTGCTGTTCAGTTGCCTGGCCTTCACGGCCCTGTACATGATTGTCCCCAATCGCCGGATTGACTGGCGCGACGCGCTGACGGGCGGACTGGTCGCCAGCATCCTGGCCGAGGTGCTGAGCCGCGGATTTGCCTCCTACGTGTCGCACGGCAGCGTGCTCACCGTGTACGGGGCTTTTGCGGTGGCGCCGATCTTTCTGCTGTGGATATATTTCTCCTGGTTCACGGTCCTGTTCGGTGCCGCGATCGCCGCAACGGTGTCGGGATTGCGGGCGACGCGCTATTCCGATGAAACGAGGGCGGGCAACCGCTTTGTCACGGCAGTGGGCCTGCTTAAGCTGCTGCTGCAGGCTCGTTGCGAGTCGCCGGGTACCGAACGATCCACCCTGGAGCTGGCACTTCGGGTCCGCAGCCACGAAGAGGAGGTCATCGAGCTGCTGGAACAGATGGAACGGCTGGGCTATGTGCGCCAGCTCGGATCGCCTCGCTCAAGGCGCTCCGTGCGCTGGCTGCTGGTCTGTGACCCGGCCAAGACCGGACTGGCCGGCCTGTTTCATCGCCTGGGCGTCGACCCCGACAATTCGCTGATGCCGCCAGGCTCGGGACTCGGGCTGGAGGACTGGCTAGCCCCTGGGGTGCGCGGTCAATGGCTGCAAAAACCGCTCGACAAGATCATGCGCGAGTCCGAACGCGCGGCATAAATTCGCAAATCCGCGGCTCGATCGTCAGGCCGCGGCCTTTGCTCGGAACAGCGTGGTGCCGCGCACGGCTGTTACACCGGCGTGGGTCAGCGCATCGGCATAGCCCACCCCGGCCAGCACGCCCAGCTCCATTCGCCTCGCGGAGCTGATCGGGTCCTGGGCGCTGGACTTGCTCGACGGATGGCACATGAATACGGCGCCGTCGGAGCCTGCTTCGAGCCACTGGCGTACCCGCGCCAGATAGGCATCGCGCCTCAGATCGAAACCATAGACCCCGACCAGGCAGGCGCTGGTCGGAAACCCGGCGCCGCGTGCCAGCTGCTGCAGCGCGGGCGCGCCCAGCATCGCGATGATGCGGGATTTGGAGTCTTCGACGCCGGCAGGCGGCACGCAGATCCTGAGCCAGGGTCGCGACTTGGCCTCCAGCGCGAGCAGACTCTCGAGCAGCTGATCGCGCACGACCGGAAGTTGATGGACGTGGTGATGCCCGTCGACAAAATCCGGAATGCGGCCGAACTCGTCGGTGAATGCCCCCAGTTGTCGCTCGACGTGGTCGCGTATCCGCCAGCGTGGCAGGCCACGCAGCAACGACTGAACCACCAGGGACGGCAGCGGCCAGGTGGTCGACCCGTGGTCCAGCGCCTGGGTCAGATTCAGGTGCAACCCAACATCGGCGCGATCCGCGACGTCTTTGAGTTCGCCGGCCGCCGCCTTCCAGTGCGGCGAATCGACCAGCACGCTGGTGGCGGTGACACGGCCCAGCTTGATCAAAGCCAGCGTTGCCTCGATCGCTCCGCGATCCAATGCGAAATCGTCGGCGCACACGACCCAGCGGCGCACCGCACGCTTGGGCGTTGCGGCCTGGATCATCGCAGCGCAGGTGGATCGAACGGGCTGCCTCCGAGCCGGCGCGCAACCAGATAGCGCGGTCGGCGCTTGACCTCGTCGTAGACTCTTCCCAGGTATTCGCCGAGGATTCCGATCGTCAGCAACTGAACCCCGCTGAAAAACATCAATCCGGCGACGATCGTGGCCCAACCCGGCACGTCGTGCCCCGTCACGAAGTGCTCGATCACGACCCAGACGCCGTATCCGATGGCGATCACTGCCAGAAAGGCGCCCAGCGCACTGCCGAGCCGCAGCGGAAGATTGGAGAACGCGGTAAGCCCGGACGCGGCCAGCGACAGAAGCGCCCGAATTCCGAAGCCGCTGCGGCCGCTGGCGCGGGCGGGTGGATCGAAATCGATTGCACGTGAGGAAAATCCGACCCAGGCATACAGTCCCTTCATGAAGCGCGTGCGTTCGGGCAGGCTGCTCAGCGCTTCGACCACGCATCGATCGAGCAAGCGGAAGTCACCGGCGTTGGGTGGAATCTCGATCGAAGATCCCATCTTCATGATCGCGTAGAACATGCGGGTGCCGATGCGTTTGATGACCGACTCGCCGCTGCGATCGCGGCGTACCGCGTACACCATGTCGGCGCCTTCACGCCAGGCCTGCAGCATCTGCGGCAGGAATTCGACCGGATGCTGCAAATCCGCATCGAGCGTGAACACGACGTCGCCGCGTGCGTGATCCAGGCCGGCGCCCAGCGCCGCTTCCTTGCCGAAGTTGCGGGACAGCTGCAGGCAGACGACCCCGGGCCGCCCCAGCCACGGGGCGATCGCCGCCAGCGTTTCATCGCGACTGCCATCATCGACGATCACCACCTCCCATCGCGGCGACATCTGACGAAGCTGACTCGTGAGCTTTTCCAGCAGGATCGGAAGATTGCTCGCCTCGTCGTGAGCGGGCACTACGCAGGACAGCGAAGGTTGCGAGGGACGTGCCGGCTGCACGATCTGGGCGAGATCGCGGTGCTGCTGCCCGGACCGGGCCGCCCGCTCGTAAACTTGCGGTGGTGCGTCGCTGCGCATGTCGGAACTTTACTTGAACCGCGACGTTTCGGCTCGACTCGCGCGATCAGGGTGGCCTAAAATCCGAGGCGTCGCCCCCGGTCGCGTCGTGAAATTCTGTTTCGCTCCCGCCCCTGAAGCCTGTGTTCCGATCGCCGGCAGCCAGCAGGCATTTCCGGTCCACCGGATCTACTGCGTCGGTCGCAATTACGAGGAACATGCGCGCGAAATGGGAGCGGCCGGGCGCGAAGCGCCGTTTTTCTTTTCCAAGCCGCCTGATGCCATCTTGCCGTCCGATGGCGGGCCGATTCTGATCCCGTATCCTGATCAGACCTCGGACTTGCAGCACGAGGTCGAACTGGTGGTCGCGATCGGCGCGCCGGGATACCGGGTCACGTTCGCCGAGGCTGCGCGCCTGATCTGGGGTTACGCAGTCGGGCTCGATCTGACGCGGCGCGACCTGCAGGCCGAGATGAAACGCTTGGGCCGACCGTGGGAGGTGGGGAAAGGGTTCGACCGGTCGGCGCCGATCGGTCCGGTTCGTCCGATCGGCGAGGTCGGTGAGCTGGGTGCCCGACGCATCTGGCTCAGCGTCAACGGGCGCGTCCGGCAGGACAGCGAACTGTCCCGCATGATCTGGAGCGTCGAGGAAACGATCGGGCAGCTTTCGCGCTTTTTTGAGCTTCGCCCCGGCGATCTGATATTCACGGGGACACCGGCGGGGGTCGGACCTCTGGTGCCGGGCGATCGGATCGATGCCGGCATCGATGGAATCGGGACCATCCAGGCAGACGTCACGGATCGCGAACCCTCACCCCCGACCCC
>Ga0137413_10000245_pt1 | contig 16147 bp, 14 predicted proteins | sample CZODoug2_1_16fun_FD_108280 | JGI IMG/M metagenome (GOLD analysis project Ga0137413, IMG submission 108280) | Vadose zone soil fungal communities from Angelo Coast Range Reserve, California, USA - CZODoug2_1_16fungal (Illumina Assembly) | ecosystem: Environmental > Terrestrial > Soil > Vadose... | reverse complement strand
GCGACCTCTGACTATGACAAGGAAAAACTCCAGGAGCGCGTTGCCAAGCTCTCCGGTGGCGTTGCCGTGATCAAAGTCGGTGCCGCGACCGAAATCGAAATGAAGGAAAAGAAGGCCCGCGTCGAGGACGCACTGCACGCGACGCGTGCGGCCGTCGAAGAGGGCGTGGTCCCGGGCGGCGGAGTCGCTCTGGTACGCGCGTTGAAGGCCATCGAGAAGCTGATCGGCAAGAACGAAGATCAGACCACGGGCATCAAGATTCTGGCCCGCGCCATCGAAGAGCCGCTGCGTCAGATCGTCACCAATGCCGGTGAGGATGCCGCGGTTGTTCTGAACCGGGTCCGTGAGGGCAAGGGCACGTTCGGCTACAACGCTGCGACGGGTGAGTACGGCGATATGATCGAAATGGGCATTTTGGATCCTACCAAGGTAACGCGTCTGGCTCTGCTGAACGCCGCCTCGGTGTCGGGACTTCTGCTCACGACGGAAGTCATGATCGCCGAGTCGCCGAAGGAAGAAGAGCATGCACACGGCGGCGGCGGCGGTGGTGGCATGGGCGGAATGGGCGGTATGGATATGTAATTACCGCTTAAACGGTAATTGCGATCAAGAAAGAGCGGACTTCATGTCCGCTCTTTTTTTTTGCATCGATTAATGCCGGCTGCCGTTCGCGGCGGGCAAGCTGTTGCTGACGATGCTGATTTTTTCGGACTCGGTTGGCGCGTGATTTCGGCGCCGCCGCGCCGTTCGACCGGTTAACGTTGTCGAGCGTCGCAGCGAGCCGGCGATGACTCGCGGCTCATCTCGCCAAAACTACGACGACCACCGTCAATAAAGCCATCGCTGTCAGAAGCAAATTGTGGCCCCAGCGGGCGACTAGTCCAAGCATGTTCAATTTCCTATAAGGCTAAAGTTGTGCGGTCTGATGGTGAATGACCGTGAATTCATTGCGCGCATTATGAACGCGAGGCGTTACGGTTATATGTTGGCGCGTCCGGGATTAGGATGCAGAATGCGATATGCATCACAATTAGAGAAATTGCTTAAGACACTTGATTCCCTCGAAGGAGATTTGAATGGTGGCAAAAATACCGCCGGGCGTTGGGCCGCAGTTCCCCCAGGTCGTGGTTCTGGTGGGCGCGACCGGCGATCTTGCGCGACGCAAACTGTTGCCCGGGCTGTTCCATCTGTCGAGTTCAGGGTTCATCCCGGGCTGCCGGATCATCGGCGTCTCGCTCGAGAATATGGACGCCGACGGCTTTCGGCAGTTGGCGCGGGACGCGCTCACCGAATTCTCCACGCGCAAAGTTGCACCGGCCGACTGGGATACGTTCGCAAAAAGCCTTCAATATGTACCGTTGAGCGCCGGCGCCGCCGTGCTGAAGGCAGCCGTGCTGGAGGCGGAGCGCAGTTTCAACGTTGAGTGCCGCCGGCTGCACTACTTGAGCGTGCCGCCAAACGCCGCATTGTCCGCGGTGCGCCTGTTGGGGGAGGCCGAATTGGTCGACCGCTCCCGGGTGATCATGGAGAAACCGTTTGGCACGGACCTCGCGAGCGCGGTTTTGTTGAACAACAAACTGCACGAGGTGTTCGACGAGGATCGGATCTTCCGCATCGATCACTTTCTCGGAAAAGAGGCCGCGCAGAACATTCTCGCCTTCCGCTTTGCGAATGGTCTGTTTGAACCGATCTGGAACCGCAACTTCATCAATCACGTGCAAATCGATGTGCCTGAGAAGTTGGGCCTCGGCAAGCGCTCCGCTTTTTACGAACAGACCGGCGCCTACAAAGACATGGTGGTCACTCACCTGTTTCAGATTCTTGGATTCATGGCGATGGAGGCCCCGACCTCTCTGGAGCCGAAACCCATCAGCGAGGAGAAAAACAAAGTCTTCCGCAGCATGCTGCCGATCAAGCCCGCCGATGTCGTCCGCGGACAATACACGGGATACCGATCGGAAGAAGGCGTCTCCCCCGATTCGGATACGGAGACCTTCATTGCGTTGAGGTGCCACATCGACAATTGGCGCTGGGCGGGCGTGCCTTTCTATCTGCGCACAGGCAAGCGCCTTGCGGAAGGTCAACGCATCATTTCGATTGCCTTTCGCGAGCCGCCCAAGAGCATGTTTCCGACCGGGTCCGGAATCGGCGAGCAAGGCCCGGACCATTTGACTTTCGACCTGGCGGATGCCGCAAAGATGTCGCTGTCATTCTATGGCAAGCGCCCCGGTCCCGGCATGCGTCTGGACAAGCTCAGTATGCAGTTCGCCATGCACGACACAGGGCACATCGGCGATGTGCTCGAAGCGTATGAGCGCTTGATTCTTGATGCGATGCGCGGCGACCACACGCTGTTCACGACCGCCGACGGCATCGAACGGCTTTGGGAGGTTTCCACCAACCTGTTGGAGGCGCCGCTTCCGGTTCGTTTCTATGAGCCCGGATCGTGGGGACCGAACGCCATTCACCAGCTCATCGCCCCCAGCGCGTGGCGGCTGCCTTTCGAGCGGGCTTGGCGACAACCGGACAGCGCCGCCGGCTGACCTTGATTGCTCCGCACCCGCTTACCCACTAAAATATGGAAATAGTGGGTAATGGATGCATTGCCCCCACCCCCTTAACTGCAGGCGGGCGTGTTGCTGCCATCCAAGCCTCTTTACCGCCTCCATGAAATAGCGATCCGCGCGCTCTATACGGAAGTCAAAGCGCGTGCCAACGCCACGAGCGACCTGCTTCCCGGTACGCCGGGCACCCTGGTCAAGCGCGCAGGCACGGGCCACGAATATTGGTACCGCTCCTACTACCCGGTGCCGACGAAGCGATCGGAACAATTTGTGGGCACGGTGAGCAATTCGGCAGCCTATGAGGCGATGCAGAGTCGAATTGCCAATTCTGAGTGGACCGCCAAACAGGTGGCGGCGCTCGCCAAGCTCGGCTATCAAGTGGCGGACAAAAGTGTCGCCAGCGTCCTCGTTGAGCTGCGAAACCGAAGAATCTTCGAAGCCGGCATGGTGGTAGTCGGCACCTTGGCCTACTTGAGCTGGCTCAATGAGTACGGCGCCACGGCAACTGCGGCCGCAGCGCAAGACGTGGATCTGGCGCGCCGGCAGACATTGAAACTGGCGACCACGGTTTCGTTTCTAGCCGCCATGCATGCGACGCAGTTGCCCTTCGCCCTGGTCCCGGGCATGCCGGGCAAGAATCCGCCGACCTCGGTGAAGCTGCCGGGCGCCGAAGGCCGGCGCGTGAACATCCTTGCTCCCGGTCCCCTGTTGGGCGAAATCGTCGCGGTTCCGGAACTCGAATGGCACGCGCAGACAATTCCGTTCTACGATTACCTGCTCGAAGGCAGCCGCGCCGCCGCCGCGCTCGCCGGCGGGCACTGTATTCCGATCATGCTGCCGGCAGCCGCTCGCATGATTTGGCACAAGCTCTACTCGAGCACACGCCGCAGCAAGGATCCGGCCAAGGCGGAAAAGGATCTCGCGCAGGCGGCAACGCTGGCGGCGATCCTGGTCGAGCAGAAGAGCGCATTGCTTCGCGAGTCTTACCGCGAGGCGCCGCGAGAACTGCGAAACGCCGCCCACTCCCGGCTGCCGCGGCTCGAAAAGCTCCTCGCTGAACATCCGCAGGCGCGCGATGAATTTCGGAAGTTAAGATAGCGGCAGTGACAGGTCTTGTTAGGTGTAAATACAGCGGCTTGGACGGCCTTCGGGGCGTCATGCTGATTCCTGAATGGGATTCAGCTCCGGGAGCTCATCACCCGCCAACGCCCCGTCCCAGCCGCCTCGGAACATGGCCAGGTACCTACCAACCGTTCGATCCCCGCCGGCTTGATGGGACCGCTGAAAAATCGACCCTGGGCAGTATCAAAACCGGCACTTCGCACGAATCCGAGCATCTCGCGGCTCTCAACGCCCGCCGCGCACACCACGAGCTCCAAAGTGTGTGCGAGATTGGCGATCGCTTGCACGATTAGCGTCGCCTCGCGCACACGAACTACGTCGGCAATGAGTGCATGATCAACTTTGATCTCAGAGAAGGGCAATCGGTAGAGTTCCGTGAGCGATGAAACCCCGGTGCCAAAATTATCCAATGTCAAGCCCACGCCAAGAATACGTAACCGCGTGAAGACATCGAGCATGAGGTCCCTGGCTTCGATGCTCGGCGCTTCGGTCACATCGAAAATAAGCTGCTGCGCGGGAACCTCGTTTTCGCGCAGCAATACGGCGACCCGTTCGGGGAATTCACGATCCGTTATGAGCTTGGGACTGAGATTTACCACCATTTCGAGCGGCAAACCCAGCGCACGCCATTGGCTGGCCTGGCGCACGGCCTCTGTCATGACAAAATCCGTGAGCCGGACCATCAGACCGTGGTCCTCCATGGCGCCGAGAAAATGGCTCGGATACAACAAGCCCCGACGCGGATGCTGCCACCGAACCAGCGCTTCAACGCCCTGCATTTTTAGCTCAGCGGTACGGATATCGATCTTCGGCAGATATTCGAGTATCAGTTCGTGCTCCGTGAGCGCGCGTTCGAGTTCGCCGAGCGCAATCGGAGGCGCCTTCTTCAAATAGGGCATCAGGAGCAGTTCGACGGCACCCGAATCGAGCGGTCGAGCAGCGACACCGATCACTCGGAGACCCTGTGTTTCCGCGGTCCTCCTGGCGCCGGCAAGAACCCGCGCGTGGACATCGCCAATGAGCAGCGTCGCTGCTTGGGCAGCCCCTTGTGCGAGAACCCGCACCATGGCAAGACCGTCAACATCGAGACCGTCGACCGCCAAAATCGCGATTGTGGGGTGGCAGGTCGTGAGAAGTGCAAGCAGTCCATCGGCCGAATCGGCTTGTACAAAATCGCATCCCAAGCTCTCTGCAACCGTCCGTAGGGTGTACAGAGATTTCGGGTCTTTATCCAGAATCAACAGTATGTCTTTAGCGTTCATCTGCGAAGGTACCCGGTATCATGCTGCTTGGCACCGCACATCGCAAATTCGGCTCGCACGGCCACTGCCGGCCGACCAGCGATTATCTCGAGCAATTCGCTGCGTGGGGTCCATATGTAGCTGCCGAGCGCTATCAGAGTTTTCCTACCTTTACTGATCCTCCCCCAGTGAGCGTCGTTTATCATATGCAACTACTCCATGCCAACCCCTGAATGAGGTGTCCATGATGCGAGCGTCGCTATGCTGCGTGCTGATGAGTTGCTGCGTCTCATCGACGGGACTCCTCGCGTCGGGGGTCTCGGCGCAATCGCTGCCGCCGGCCATCTCCACGGATCCGCCCGCGGATTCGAGGCATCCGGCAGCCATGACGGTGCTGCACATCCCCAGTCACGGAGTGCTCATCAATGGATTGGTGTATTCGCCGCCCGGTGCCGGTCCGCATCCCACGCTGCTCATTTGCCACGGCCTGCCGGGAAATGAGAAGAACCTCGACTTGGCGCAGGCCGTGCGCCGCGCGGGTTGGAATGCGGTGACCTTCAACTACCGCGGCTCCTGGGGCAGCCCGGGCCCATTTCGATTTGCGCAGAATCTGGAGGATGCCGACGCGGTATTGTCGTACCTGCGAAATCCGGCAAACGCATTGAAGCTTGGGTTAGACCCTACTCGCATCGCCATCGCGGGTCACAGCATGGGTGGCTGGGTCGTCGCGCACACCGCAGCTCACGATCATGCGCTGATTGGCGCCATCCTGATCTCGATGGCGGATATGGGCTTGGTCGGCAAGAGGCCGCGCGCCCAGGCGGTAGCGCAGATGGCCGATGACATGGAAACACTCTCCGATGTCACCGCCGAAAGCATGGTCGCTGAGCTCACGGCGCATGCGAAGGAATTCGTGGTGGCTGGAACTGCGGAAGGACTGGCGCGCATTCCCGTACTGGCGCTGACGGCGAACGATCATTTGGCATCACAGACGGACGCCTTGGTGGCCGCGATCAAGGCCAAAGGCGGGACGAAAGTCACCGCGATGCACGTGGATACGGACCACAGTTGGTCCGATCATCGTATTGCACTCGAAAGCGCGGTGATCACGTGGTTGACGGGATTGAATTGAGTTGGTCCGCTGAACAGTACATCGCCTTCGAGGATGAACGCACGCGCCCGGTGCGCGATCTGCTCGCAGCATTGCCGCCCATCGATGCCCGTTCGGTGATCGATCTTGGCTGCGGGCCCGGCAATTCGACCGAAGTCTTGGCTGCGCGCTATCCCGAAGCTCGAGTCGCCGGCATCGATAGCTCGCCGGACATGATTGCGGCGGCGCGACGGCGGCTGCCGCAGGTCAACTTTGCGGTGGACGACGTGCAGGACTGCAAGCTCGGCGGGCCGTTCGATGTGATCTTGGCGAACGCCGTGCTGCAATGGGTGCCGCATCATGAAACGCTGCTGCCGCAACTCATCGGGACACTCGCGCCCCGGGGTGGGCTGGCGGTGCAAATGCCGGACAATCTGGATGGGCCCGCACATCGCCTCATGCGGCAGATTGCCGCGGAGGGTCCCTGGGCGGCCAAGCTCGCCGACGCCTCGGCGGCGCGCACGCCGCTGGCCGGCATCGAGTGGTACCACGAATTGTTGCGGCCGCTTTGCGCGAAGCTGGATTTTTGGCGCACCACTTACTATCACTCACTTTCCGGAGGCGCAGCGGCAATCGTGGAGTGGTTCAAGGGCAGCGGTCTTAGGCCGTTTATCGAACCCTTGAGCGATGCGGAGCGTAGCGCGTACCTCACGCGTTATACCGCCGCGATCGCGGACGCCTATCCTGCCAACACCGATGGCAGCGTCTTGTTGCCCTTTCCGCGAGTGTTCATGGTGGCGATTCGATAGCAGCGCCTTCAAGCAGCCGCGCCTCATGAGCATCCCCATTCAATGCATTGGTTCGGTCCCGGAGGAGTTGCGTGATTCCGTGGAGCGCTGGTGGGAACGCGCGAGCGCGCAGGAAGGCTTTCTTCAGGCCTATCAAGTGCTGGATGAGCGTCACCGAGCGCAGCTGCCGCGCGTGGTGGCGGCCAGTGAGTTTGTCGCGTCCGCATTGATCCAGGACCCGCAATCTCTCACCTCGAACCTCGCGAATGCCGACTATGAGCGCCAAGCGGCAACCGCGTCCACGGTTGAGCAGGCTCAATTCACACTGCGTGAGTGGCGCCGACGCGCCATGTTGCGCATCGCGTGGCGCGACATCGTCGGAATCGCGCCCGTGATTGAGACATTGCAAGGCGTGTCCGACCTGGCCGACGCCACGATCCGCGCTGCCGCGTCGGCCGCTCAACTGCACCTGCAGCCGATTTTTGGCCGGCCTCACAGCTCGAACGATTCGTCATCCCCCTTCATCATTCTGGGCATGGGCAAACTGGGCGGCCGCGAGCTCAACTTCTCGTCCGATATCGACCTGATTTTCCTGTTTTCGGAGGCCGGAGAGACCAGCGGGCCCCGCATCGTCGACAATGAGGAATACTTCAATCGCCTTGGCCGCGAGGTCATTCGCTTGCTGGATGTGCGCAACGCCGACGGCTTCGTGTTTCGCGTCGACATGCGTCTGCGGCCCTTCGGCGAGAGCGGGCCCTTGGTCGTCAGTCTGGCCTCTCTCGAGGACTACTTGCAACAACACGGCCGCGACTGGGAGCGCTACGCATGGATCAAGGCGCGTGCCATTGTCGGCGCCGACGCCTATGGCGCCGCTTACGAAGAGTTCGTGCGCCCATTTGTCTACCGTCGATACCTGGACTTTGGCGTGTTCGAATCCTTGCGCAGCATGAAGGCGCTCATCGTGCGCGAAGTGTCGCGCCGCGACCTCGAGCATCACCTGAAGCTCGGCAAAGGGGGTATTCGCGAGGTCGAGTTCATCGTGCAATCCATGCAATTGGTGCGGGGAGGCAGCGACCGCCGCCTGCAAAACCCGGCCTTGCTCGAAGTGCTGCCGCTGCTCGCCGGCTCGAAACTGGTGTCGGCCGAAGACATCGCGGAGCTGACCGCTGCTTACCTGCAGCTGCGCAAAGCCGAAAACGCGCTGCAGATGATGCGCGATGAGCAAACCCACGTCTTGCCGGACGATCCGCGCGATCGCGCGCGGCTGGCGTTGAACATGGGATTGAAGGATTGGCCGAGCACAGCGGCGCTTCTGAAGTCGACTCTCGACAAAGTCGCGACGCAATTCGATGCCTTGCTGTTCGGTACGCCGGACGCGCCGCGCGGCTACGACGACATGGGTGTCGCGTGGCTGGACTCGGACGATGCAAAGATCGACGAGGAACTGGCCAATAGCGGCTTTCCGAGCGGCGAGATCGCGGCGGTTACGGCAATTTTAGAAGCCTATCGCCACGCAGCGCCGTACCGCCGTCTCGATGAAGCAGGGCATCGGCGCCTGTACGTGATTCTTGCCCGCTTGCTGAAATCGGCGGCGCAACTTCCGGCTCCGGCCATCGTCGTGCAGCGGGTGCTTCGCGTCCTGGAGGCAATCGGCACGCGCTCATCGTATCTGGCGCTGCTCAAGGAACAGCCCTCGGCGCTGGATAGGCTGATCGACGTGTGCGCAATCAGCGGTTTTTTGTCGAGGCAGATCGCCGATTTTCCGCTGCTGCTCGATGAGCTCATCGATGCCAAGGCGTTCGATGAGCTGCCGTCCCGCCAAGGATTTACTCTGGAATTGGCGGCGCGCACCGAGAGGTTGTCGCCGGATGATCCGGAAAGACAGGTGGAAGCGTTGCGGCAATTTCAAAAGGTGGCCGTCTTTGCCGTGGCGCTCGCCGACCTGACCGGCCGCTTACCGTTGATGCGCGTCAGCGATCGGCTCACCGACATTGCCGAACTGATCATCCAATGTTGCATGGATCTCGCCTGGCAACAAATGACGCAGATGTACGGCACGCCGTATTGCGGCGAGGAGCTCGGGCATTTGCGCCCGGTGGTGGTCGCGGTCGCCGGATACGGCAAGCTCGGCGGCTTGGAACTGGGTTACGCGTCGGATCTTGATCTGGTGTTCCTGCACGACTCAACCGGCAGCATTCAACTGACCGATGGCGAGCGTCCGCTGGACAACGGCATATTCTTCTTGCGCCTGGGGCAACGCATCGTGCATCTGCTCACCATGCATTCAGCGGCGGGCCGCCTCTACGAGGTTGATATGCGCCTGCGGCCGAACGGTAAGGGCGGCTTCCTGATGACCGGAATCGATGCCTTCGAACGCTACCAGCAGACAGACGCGTGGACCTGGGAGCACCAGGCGTTGCTGCGCGCCCGGGCCGTGGCGGGGAACGCAAACCTTTGCGACGCCTTCGAGGTGGTGCGCCGGCGCACCTTGTCGGTGGCCGTGCGGCGGGACACCCTGCGGGCCGATGTGTCGGAGATGCGGCTCCGCATGCGCCGTGAGTTGTCGCGTTCGGGCGCAGGGCAATTTGACATCAAGCAGGATGCGGGTGGCATCGCGGACATCGAGTTTCTGGTGCAGTACTGGGTGCTGGCGGCGGCGCAGGCTCACCCGGAACTGTTGACCTACACCGACAATATCCGGCAGCTCGAGGGATTGGCGGCCGTCGGCGTGCTCGATGAGGCAACGGCGGCGTGGCTCAAAGAAGCGTATATCAGCTACCGCATGGTGCTGCATCACCTGTCGCTTGAGGGTGACGGCGAGCGCATCGTCGCAGCGGCGCCGTACACGCCGACGCTCGATCGGCTGCGCGAGATCTGGCGCGCGACCTTTGAATCCGTTGCGCTCGAGACCGCCGGCGAGCAAAATCGCGGGTCGCCGGACGCCGGCCAAACGAAGCCACCGAGACCTTAAAGACCCAGGAGTGACGAATGCCGGCGATGGTCCAAGACGATTCCAAGCATCAATTGATCGCGCCGAACGCGCTGCATCACTACACGGTGAACATGGCGGACTTGCCGCTTTCGTGTCCGATGCCGGGTATGTTGCTGTGGAATTCGCATCCCAAGGTTTATCTGGCGATCGAGTCGACAGGCTGGGCCAAATGTTCCTACTGCGGCGCCGAGTACACGCTCAATCGAAGCGCGGCCGGACCCGCCGACATCAAATCGGAGACCGGCTAGGTCTTGTATTCGGCGTAGGATTTTTCTTCGACGATGCCGGAGCCGAGCTGCAAATTGATACGCCGCTTGATGGCTGCGCGCTCGTCGTTCTCGAAGTAGACGGCTCTCGCGAGCCGGATGAATTCGGCATCGAAGGCCTGTGCCCGCTCCTTGTCGCGGATGTCGTCTTCGATCACCCACAGGCGCTCGTTCACCTCGAGCAACGCGTTCACGTCGGCCTCGATGCCCGGCTTGGCGTAGGGTGAGCCGCGCCAGGTTTCCTCGAGCACCTGCAATTCCATGCGCACGTTGGCGAGCTTTTCCGGATCGCTCATGCGCGTGGATTTGATCCGCAGGATCGTGATCTTATCCAGCAATTCGCCGGGTGATATGGGAACTCTGATCTCGTTCATGGCGGTATTTTAGCGAATATCTTGCGCAAGGATGAGGGCATCGAGTTTCGCGGTCGCATCGTTCACGGCAATCAGGTCCATCACGCCCGGACGTTCGATTTTCGTCGTCCAGGGGATTTGCGCGGCGGGCTTGCCCAAGAATTTGCGCGCCGCTGCGTCGTACTTGTCGACGCACCACTGACGGCTGTAGTAGGGGCCGGCTCGTTGAGGATTGGTGGCGGCATACAGGCCGATCACCGGCAGCCCGACCATGCTCGCCATGTGTGCGGGCCCGGAGTCGGGCGACAACAGCACGGTGCTCTGCGACATGAGGCCCAACAATTGCGGCAGGGTATCTTTACCGATTTGATCGACCAGCGCCGTCTGCGCTGCCGCCGCAATCGCCGCGCCCATCCGGGCTTCCTCAGAACTTCGGCCGCCCACCAGCACGACGCGCATGTGATGAACCTGGGCGGCATGATCGGCAACGGCAGCGTATCGTTCGGCCGGCCAATTGCGCATCGCGTGGCTGGAGCAGGGACTGATCAATAGTGTGGGGCGCTGGTCGGTGATGATCTGGCGCGCGTACTGGAGCGCGCCTTGCGGCAGGGGCACATCCCAGTGAGGAGCCTTGGGGGCAATGCCGCAGGCCCGTACAAAGCCCATGAACGAGTCGAGCACATGCTCCGAAGTCGCAGGCTCAATTTGCGCATTCGTGAACAACCACTGCAGCTCGCGCGCGCGCCGGCGGTCGAAGCCGAGTTTGATGGGTGAATCGATCAAACGGCTCAGCATGCTGGCGCGAAAGGACAACTGCAGGTCGAGCAGCAAATCGAAGCGCCGTCCGCTCAAGGCTGCGCGCAGCCGCCACCATTCCCGAAGAGTTGCGGCCTTATCGAAGGTGATAAACTCGATTTCCGGAAGGAGCTCCGTCATCAGCTTGGCTTCGAGTTTGCCGATGATCCAGGTAAAGCGGGTTTCCGGCCATGCCGCTTGGAAGGCTCGCAGCGCCGCCAGTGCGTGGCAGGTATCGCCGATTGCCGAGAGACGCAGCAGGCACACGCGCTGCAGCGGCGGTTTGAAGCTTAAGGTGGTCATAAGAATGATAGAGGGCGGCCAACGCATTGCCACTGCAACGGGCGTCATGCTGGCTGATCCCAATGGCCTTGGCAATGCACTGCAGAGCGCCGCCGAGTCTCTGTTCGATCCGAACTATTGGTCCGCGCGCGGTGAACTTGACCCCGTGTCGGGCGGCCGCGGCTCGGCATGGTTCGTCGGGCCCGCAGCTCAGGCTGCCGCATCTCAGCCTCTGGTGCTGCGTCACTACCGCCGCGGAGGCTTCATCGCGAGGCTATCCCAGGATAGATACTGGTGGGCAGGCGAGGATCGGGTGCGTGCCTTCGCCGAGTGGCGTTTGCTTGATTACCTTGCGCAGCGAGGTCTGCGTGTTCCCAAGCCCGTCGCCGCATTCTATCGGCGCGCCGGCATGACCTATCGGTGCGATCTCATTACACAGCGCATCCCGGATGCGCAATCGCTGAGCGCGGCGCTGGCGCGAGGTCCCGTGCCGGAGAGTACCTGGCGGGCCATCGGGGCCGCGATAGCACGCCTCCACAGTCACGGCGTTGATCATGCGGACCTGAATGCGCACAACATTTTGCTCGATGGCAACCAGAGCATCAGCGTGATCGACTTCGATCGCGGACGGCTGCGCGCGCCGGGTCGGTGGACGTTGCGGAATTTGCGGCGCCTTGAGCGCTCCCTGGCGAAGCTATCGATGAGTTGGCCGCCCGATCGATTCACGCCGGCCGACTGGAAGCGGTTGTTGGCCGGATATCAGGCGGGCTAGCGGTTGCGCTTTATCTATTCCTGGCTGATTCGAATTGCCGCGCCGTTCGCCTTTGCAGCAGTGCTATGGCGCGGTGTGCGCGATCGCAGCTATTGGCAGGGATTGGCGGAGCGTTTCGGGCGGGGTGTGCCCTTGCCCTCCTCGAGCATTTGGTTGCATGCGGTTTCCTTGGGTGAGATGTCGGCCGCCGCGCCGCTGGTGCGCGCGTTGCATTCACGATACCCGCAGCTTGCCCTGGCAGTGACCGCGGCAACACCGGCCGGCAGAGCCCGGGCGCGAGATTTGTTCGCCGAAGTGGCAGACATTCGCTTTTTGCCCTACGACACGCCGGGCTCGGTCAGGCGCTTCCTGGAGCGGATTCGGCCGCGCGTCGCCATCATCATGGAAACCGAACTCTGGCCGAACTTGTTCCGCGAATGCGAGCGCCGCCGTGTACCCGTGTTTCTCGCCAGCGCGCGTCTGTCGGCGAAATCGGTGTCGCGCTACCGGCGTCTGGGCAGTTTATTCTCGGGCGTATTCACCCCGAACGTGGCGATTGCGGCCCAATCCGCGGACGATGCCGAGCGATTCAAATCGATCGGCGCCTCTGCAAATCAAACGCGCGTGATCGGCAACGTCAAATTCGATCTGGCCATGAGCGGCGGCATCATCCACAGCGGAAAAATCCTGCGTGCCGCCTACGGCGCCAAACCCGTTTGGGTCGCCGGCAGTACTCACGCCGGTGAGGAGGAGCAGGTGCTCGAGGCGCATGCCCTGCTGCAAGCGCATCGCCCGGACACGCTATTGCTATTGGTGCCGCGGCATAAGGATCGCTTCGCCGCTGTCGCCGGCTTGCTCGCGCGCCGCGGCGTTAAATTCGCGCGCCGCAGCGGCATGGCGCGCGGTTCGCCTGGGGCGGGATCGCCGATCGACACCCTGCCCGCCGATACGGCGGTGTTGCTGGTGGACACGATCGGAGAACTCGCGGCGCTGTACGCCTCTGCCGACGTGGCTTTCGTGGGCGGCAGCCTGGTGCCGATCGGCGGGCACAATCTGCTCGAGCCCGCGGCGCTGGGTCTGCCGGTGCTGACGGGACCGTCGCATTTCAACAGCAAGGAAATTGCGCTGCTGCTACTGCGCCGTGGCGCGGCCCAGCAGGTGGCCAATCCAAAAGAGCTGGCAGCAGCGCTGCAGCGGCTGCTCGATGAGCCCGCTGAACGCCGGCGCATCGGCGATATCGGAAAAGACATCGTCGAGTCGAATCGCGGCAGCGTTGATCGGTTACTGGCCCTTATCGAGCCTTCGCTGCCGGCGGCACATCGGTCTTGATCGGCGGCGCAGGGGCATCCGTCAGCAGAGCGTTGATTCGCTGCAGGCTCTGTTCAGACAGCGTGCCGGCCGCCTGCTGCAGCTTGATCACATTCAGCATGTAGTCATAGCGGCTGTGGGCATAGTCCGTCTGCGCCTGAATCCATTGTTGGCGCGACTGCAATACATCAACCGCGGTGCGCGTACCCGCTTCGTAGCCGGATTCGGTGGCGTGCAACGCAATCAGGTTGGATTCGACGGCACGATGCAGCGCCTTGACCCGCGATATTTCGGAGAGCACCCCGAGATAGGCGTCGCGCGCATCGTGCTCGGTCTGCCGAGCCACCCGCTCGAGACGCTCTTTGGCTGCTCGATGCTGATAGACAGCCTGGCGAACTTGCGAAGAAACCAAGCCTCCCGAGTAAATCGGAAACGTCAACTGAATACCGATCGAGCGCTGCCGTTCGTCCAAGAACGTGCCGCCCGCGGGACTGCCATCGGGGTACACGTCGAGCTGGTTGTTCGTGAGCTTGCCGGCGCTGCCCACCAAATCCAGCGACGGGAAATGCCCGCCACGGGCGACCGAGACGTTTTCGCGGGCGATGTCCGCGGCCAGGCGGCTCGACACCAGCGATAGGTTCTGTTGCAGGGCCATCTCGACCCAGCGGTCCTCGCTGATCGGGTCCGGGTTCGCCATCTCGAAGGGTTCGACGGGACGTGCCAGGCGGTCAAACGGGTCGCCGATGATTTCCCGCAGCAGTTCCAGTGTCGAGGCGAGGGCACGTTTGGCGGCGATGACCGCCGCCGCAGTGCTGTCGTGGGAAGCACGCGCTTCCTCCACGTCGGTGACGGCGATGAGTCCGATTTGATACCGGGCCTCGGCCTGGTCGAGCTGGCGGGTGACCGAAATCAGTGCGACTTCCTGCGCCTCGAGATCGTCCTGCGCGCCGAGCACATCGAAATAGCGCTGTGAGACGCGCTCCATCAGGTCCTGTTGGGCGGCCTGATAATCCGCTTCGGCCTGCGCCACTTGCGAGTCCGCGCGCTTCAGCGCCTGCCAGTTTTCCCAGCGGAACAGGCTTTGCTTCAAGTCAACGGTGTAGTGGTGAACGGTGGTATCCACTCTGCCGCTGAAGGGGAAGAATTCGGTCACCGTCGTGGGCGTACCCGCCGCAGCACACGGCGCGCCGGCCGGTACTGCGGGACCGCACGGGGGCAGGGCGAGCGACTGGGTCTGGTTGATCGAGCCGCTGTCGCGCTCGCGACTGATCAGGCCGTTACCGGCGAGCTGCGGCAATAACGCCGACAGGGCCTGCGGCTTAGCCTCCAGCGCGGCCAGGCGTGTGGCCTCCGCTTCCCGCAGCTGCGGGTCGTTTTGCAGTGCGCGCTGATAGACCGCCAACAGATCCGCTGCCGGAGCAGGGGTGCTCGCGACCAGATACAGGGCAAAAACCGTCAAAAGTCGCTTCATGAATTACCCATTTGGCACATCCCCAGGCCGGTAGTATAGTGTTATATACTACTATATCACTAACTCAAGGCGGGTCAATACTGCGGAATCCTAGGGTCTATAACCCGGGACCAGGCCAAAATTCCGCCGGAGAGATTAAAAACTTTTGTAAATCCCTGGCGCTCAAGAAAATCAGCCACTTGTGCGCTGCGACCGCCTGAGCGACAGATCACCACCGTCTCCTTCATCGGATCCAGTTCGCCGATCCGGTCGGAAATCTCACCCATGGGAATGTGCACGGTGTCCGTCGGTACCGGCGCCAGGGCGACCTCCCAATCCTCGCGCACGTCGAGGAGGGTCATTTCCTCGCCGCTCTCGCGCCGATCGAGGAATTCTCGCGGGCTGAGCTCTTGACCCATGCCTAAAACACGAACCTTCGGGCCGCGGTCGCGTTGATCAAAGGTTCAATGACGGTTTCGAACAAACTCTCCCGGATCCACTCAGCAGTATCCACCCGGCGCACCAAAATGGCGTCCATGACCGGCGCTTCGCCCACGACGGCGAATAGCCGTCCGCCGATGCGCAGCGAGCGCTCGAAGCGCGCGTCGTATACCGGCAGTGAGCCGGTGACCGCGATCGCGTCGTATTCGCCCAAGGGAGCGGCGGAAAACGCATCCCGAGTCTCAAACTCCACGCGCGCGGTCGGCACGGCGCGCAGGTTCGCGGCCGCTGAGGCGGTGAATCGGGGGTGAATGTCGATGGAGCGGGTCTTGGAGCCCAGCAAACTCAAGCAAGCGGCAAGATAGCCCGTACCACTGCCGACCTCGAGCACGCTGTCGGAGGCCATGACCCCCAAGGCTTGCAGAATGCGGCCCTGAATTTTCGGCGCCAGCATGGATTGACCCAATCCGATCGGAATGGGCACGTCCGCAAATGCCAGCTCATCGTATTCGGGGGGCACAAACGCTTCACGCGGCACCACGGAAAAGACATCGAGCACTCGGGGATCGAGCACTTCCCACGTGCGAATCTGCTGATCCACCATTTGCCGGCGAGCGGTCAGGTTATCCATGATTTCTCGTGCGCGATTAAGGCCGCTGATTATGGTCAATTTCGACAGGCTACGCGAGTCCCTTGCGCTATTC
>Ga0137413_10000240_pt1 | contig 16334 bp, 40 predicted proteins | sample CZODoug2_1_16fun_FD_108280 | JGI IMG/M metagenome (GOLD analysis project Ga0137413, IMG submission 108280) | Vadose zone soil fungal communities from Angelo Coast Range Reserve, California, USA - CZODoug2_1_16fungal (Illumina Assembly) | ecosystem: Environmental > Terrestrial > Soil > Vadose... | reverse complement strand
ATGGGTTCCTTCAAAGTCAACACTTCTTTCTTCAGGTTCTCAGCTTCAATCAGCTTTGCACGCAGTAGATCCGAATCAGGTTTGTACCGTTGCGCTTCTTCATGCAACCTGAAGTTCTCACGCTCAAGCTTCTGAATCAGCGACTCTTTAGCCTTCAGAACGTACTCGTGCACACCCTTCTTGGCATCAAACTCAATCTGGACATGCTGTAGCCTCGATTTGATCAATGAGCGGTCTATAAGCCATCCTAGAGCGATTACGCCACCGATTATCTCAGGAATCATAGTTACCTCGCCCAACTGCTACGTCTCTGATGCTTCCTATTCGCCTTTGCATCGAATGCTATACGCCTCATCACATTGTCATGCATCGATGATTCAGGATGTGCATTCCATAGCTCAACAGCTTGAATCGCCAATGGCTTGTCTGCAGGCTTCCCAAAGATATGATAAATGCCATACCCGGCACCCTGCAATGGATCATCGCCGATATACTGCGCAATGTGCTCGGGCCGCTTCTCATCACGTGGTGCAGTCCCTAAGCATTGAATCAGATCAGGACAATTAGCCGACACAATCCAGTTCGGCACCATATGAGGCTGTCCATCGCGCTCACCTGAAGGTATGGTCCGTCGAAGCATGTTGTACATCTGCTGTTCACGGCCAAGCTTGTCTTTACCTGCACTTACAGGAGATGGAATCCCATATGGCTTGAGTATCTGAGACATACGAGCAGCCACTGGAGTAGCATTCATGCCCATAGTAGCTGTCTCCTTACTCGCAAATGCATCATGCGAGAACGGGAATGCCAGGAACTTGGGCATCTTGCCATCCTCGTCGACAGACTCACGAATGATCGCCTCAGCCAACATCTCAGCGTCATGCTTATCGACAACCAACTCCTTGTAAGTCCTAAGCACTCCGAAGTCGTCCATATAATGCCAGTAAATCGCAGACTTGTGAGCGAATCCCCAATCACCACTAATCCATCGCCTATGCCAGTACTTCGGCTGACATTCACTCGGATCACACACATTCACCGCTGAATCGAATGCACCAACGAAGTAACCACCCACCACATCCCATGAACCATTCATCATGGCCTCACGGATAGCCTGAGGCAGACTCATCAGACTCGCAATGAATGTAGGATTGTTGGCATAGATGGGGTTATCGAGATAGGTACATGGGAAATACCCGTAATCATTGGGGTTGTACATAGCCTTCTGCGCGTCGTCCATCTCGACATAAGGCTTCTTATCAACGAACAGTGCACGAACCCAAGGAGAGCCTATTCCTATCGGATTACCAGCACCATCCTTCGTGCTATTGTCGCTGACCGGGCAACGATTCCAAGGTGAAATTGCATTCCACTGCTTGAACGTGAACTCGCACATCTCATCGAAGAAGATCTTGTACCACTGACCTTGCATATACGCATCTGACTCATACTGCATCGATGCGAACTTGGTTGTAGCTCCATTGTGCCAAGTCACAACCTTCTTTGTTTCGTTGAACTTAGCATACAACTCACGCGGTATCAGCTCCATAAAGCGCTTGATGACCGTATCTTCGAGCTTAGGATTCGTTCTACGCACGAACAATGTTGTTACATGAGGCGCATCATCGATGTTGAACTCATTGCACGCCATCATATGCTCAACGATGCCACAAGCAGTCTTGCCAGGACCTGCAGCACCACCTAAGAAGTTGTATGTCTTGGTTGATGCATGGAATAAAGCCTGTTTTTCGTAGGGTTTATAGCGCTTATTGAAGTCTATCTGGAACCTATCGAGTCCTGACGTCATCGCGCAACCGTCACAACGCCTGTACCGGGATCAGTGGCGAAGTTGAGCCTTAGAAGTGGCCCAGATAGCTGGATATACAACATCGTTCCAGCCGTAACCACGGTCCCATTGAATGATGTATATGCTGAATCCTGATCGATTGGAGCAACCTGTACATTCGCGTCGACAGCCGAAGCATTGAATATGCCAATGAATGGTCGCTGTGCAGCATCTCTACCAATCGCAACAGCCTGTGTATTGAGGCTTGCGAGACTAGAGTTGCTCAGTATCTGCTGTTCGCCAACCCCTAAATTAGTGGTCAATCTCGGGCTGTAATCCGCCATTAGCGCACCACAGTAAACGTTGTTGCTCCTGGATCTGACGGGAACGATACGCGAAGGAATGGGCCAATTGTGGTGAAGTAGAGCGCATTCCCTGCAGCTACAGTCGTGCAAGCCACGTAGGCAGCATCTACATCAACCGGTGCAGCCTGAATCGTAGCCAATAGTGCTGTGTTGTTGAAGAAGGCCACAATCGGCGTCTGTGCGCCATCACGGCCGACTGCAATCGCCTGTGTTGAGAATGGTGTCGTAAGTGTTGCATTCGTAAGCACTTGCGACTCGCCAACACCAAGATTCGTTGTGAGCTGTGGATTATAGTTTGCCATTATGCTGCCGCCTCTAGATCAGGATTGTACTTGAACATCGAAACCTGCACCTCAGATATGAACTTAGCGAGAGACTCTTTCGTCATCTTGCTGCGATGGAATACAGCAGAAGTCTTGTATCTACCCACTATCTCAATAGAGCATAAATCGCTATCTTCTCTATATGGAGTGCTGCAATTATGCACATTCCAATCATTATCATGGAATTGATTGACCAAACGACCTTGAGCAACTTCACGGACATCTTGAATTGTCATTTTTCCCTTTCAGGTCGAGGAATGCTATGAACCAACTGTACACCAACGCTGCCAGTGTGCTCTTGCTGGATCTTGTCGCCAAATCTACGAGATGCACGCTTGCTTGCTTCCCATTGACGAGCGAAAATCCTTAGTTTTGCTACATTTACATCTTCTGGGGTAGCTAAATCCGCTATTTGCTTGCATTCATCGATTGAGTAATCCTGTCCTATATCACGCGCACGCGCAATACGTGATGCAAGTTCTTCATCATTCGCTTGCCATCTTGAGATTGTTGCTCTATCTGGCATGTGTGGATCTTGGCAGATTTCAACTAGATTTGATCCGATTGAGAGTCTTTCGCAGATTTCGTCTACGATTGCATCTGTTCGTATCGAATTGGCTGCGATTTGCATTGATTTGAGTATATCAAAGGCGAATTTGTACTTTGTCTGTCCTCAAGCCCGGCGTAAAGTCAAGCCTATCACATGCGTCAAGTTAAATAGAAAAGGCCTCCGAAGTGGAAGCCAGATCTATTGATTCTAGTTGATTTAGCTCAACTGTGTGATTACAAATGAATTGACTCCAGTCGCAGCCAAAAACGGCACAGCAACCGCACCATTGACCACAGTCCCATCTGCCAATGTAGCCGTAATGTTCAGAAGGAACGTTGTACCCACAAGCGTGGTTGGTGCTGTAGTCGGTACTGTGACAGTTGCGGTAGTTCCATCCGCAGATGCCACCACGGGCGCGTTTACGGTGTCGGATGATGTCCAGGTTGGTGTAATGCCCGTGGGCAGCGTAATGGGGTTTCCTGAAGGATCTGTGTATGTTTCCTGAAAGGTGCCGGTTGCACCAATCTTTACTCCTACAACGGGCTGTTGAGTAGCCATATCGTCTCCAATCTGCGTGATGATGAAATGTGGGGGATTGAGTACACGGAGAATCTGCTTCAGAACGTAGAGTTGTTGCTCAAGCAGATGCTCAATGCGGTCATGGTGATGTGCGGAAAATATCCACATGCTGTGTTTGGATGCAGTCTGGAGAAAAAGGATTACTTCTCCAGTTTCTTCAGCAGATCGGCAAGTATTCGATCAGATGTTGATTCGAGCTTGGAATATTCTCGCTCTTTCGCTTCATAGCGTCGTTCTTCACGTGATCTTGGAGGCTTTATGGCAAGTGGCTTGAACTTATTCTTAGTCACAATCAAACCATCCTTCCGGGGCAATAAACTCAGCGAGTTTTCCACGTAAATACCAGATTCTATTCATAATCTTCCATGAAATCTTCTTACGCTTGATAGCTTCTAATCGATCTCTTTCTTCGTTTATTTCCCTCCGTTTTTCATAAGAAAGACTCCAGTACCACGTTAGGTACTCTCCAGCATTGCATGGAATTCCAGGAGTTATGTATTTCCTGGGGTGTTTTGATCGATCAATCATTGTCAGACTCCATAAAGAGAGGATCATAATTGGTCCCTAATACGGCATCTAAATCCCTCTTCGTTGCTTTAGCCGTAGGAAATCTACCCACAAACCTTCCGGGGAATCTAGAGCGAGACATGCCAGCAATCGGTGAATTGATATTTACTTCATGCTTTATGAGCTCCTTTGGCCCAAACCAATCAGGAGGAGGTAGATGTCTCGGCACATTCGTATCCGCCCAAAAGTATTTAATTTTGCCCACAAATCGGCCCTTAGCGTCCCGTCTCTGCTTTTTGGGCCTGCCATGCATATCCCCAATCACGAAGCCCAGGAGGGCGAACGCTGAGGCTCCTAGTGCTAAATAGATGATTGTTTCCATAATCCCCTCGATTCCCATTATTTCCCTCCAAACAGAGCGCACTTGTAATCTCTTCCTAAACTCGAAAACTCCCCGAAATTCAAATAAGCGATCAATATGTAGACTTGAGCAGCATCCTCTTTGGAGGAAAACACTCCTTGATGCTTAGATGTTCTTCCTGTAATTTGTTGAGCCACACACCATTTACCTTTATCTCGATTATGGGGATAAACTCCCCTATATCCACTTGTATTATCTGAACGGAGCTTACTATTGCCGCTATTCTGATGGGGAGTAGCTATGCGCAAATTTGATCTTCGATTATCTAAAGTATTTCCGTTTATATGATCTCCATTCCTTTTATCTCCATATTCCAAACCTAAAAGGCGACGGTGCATTGAAATTGATCCAACCTTTCTTTCTGTATTAGGTCTATGGACATAAAAGCTCTTTGTATTCTTGCACCAAGCTGCGTACCAATTAGTTTTATTGAGTTCTTCGTAATCCGAAGCATCGACAATTGCAAATTGGCCCCTAGTTAATGGGATATATCTTATATTTTTATCGTCCGGTTGAGATATCAATGCTCTGATAAGCCTATATTTAGCCATTACTTATCACCAAGCAGGATGACACATATTCCAACGTTGAGTACGCAGGCGCCCCAAGTTATAAGCAGGATCAGCAGCCCTTCTTTGACTTTAGGCCCCATTAGACACACTCTTTCTTAAATGCCAGCTTAATTGAGAGTTTAGTTGCTGCGGCTTTAGACACCTTTACGCCAAACTTCTTGGAATAAGCAGTAGCCAGTGCATAAAGCATCCCGTCCTCTTCTTCCGTCAATTCGATGTGATACTTGATAGTCTTTTCCATATATAGAATGTACCCGACAAAATATATGGCGTCAACCCTAAAATAACTCTTGACGTATTTCTGAATAGAGCGCATAGTTATCGTGTTGGTGAATGGAGCTGCACAAATGATCACCGCAATCCTACTAACCGCATTCCTATCCCAAGACAAGATCGTATGGAACATCTATGACGAAGGCCATGGTGAGACGAATGCAATCTGCCAGTACATGCCCAGCACGGAAGACGTAGTGTGTTACGCGAATAGAAACCTCGCAGATTCTGAGTATTCCGAAGTGTTCCAGTACGCGCTGTCTCAATATGAAATGAGGTCAATATGAAGCTGTCTGACTCGATCCTGCTTGGTTCATCGATGTTCCAAGCCAATGACGGTACCCAATGGGTAAGCGACAAGGGAGGCACTGGGTGCGCTCTTGGACGTGCTTACCTAGCAGCTGGCGGCGAAGTGTTCTCCGATCGTACCGTCTGCGCCAATGACATAGCCTCTATCTGGCCCTGGCTAGCTGAAGGAGACATCATGTACGACATCTCGGACATGTTCAATGAAGTCGTCGACGGCCACCTAACGATGGATGAACTTGTTGACTTCGTAGCTTCACGTGAGCCTGCTGCATTGGAAGCAACCATTGAATCTCCGTGGCAAAAGATGGTGAGAGGAGCTTAGTCATGACCACATATGATATCTACGAACAAATGGTCTGTATCTTAGTTCGTTCTTTATATGATCTGTCCACCGCACGCCAAAAAGCTTTCAGACTTATCTGTTCTCAGAAAGTAGTGATACTTCCATGACAGTGAATCAATTGAAGCCTCATATCTGCATTGGTTTTTCCCGTCTACCGGAGAAATCCTACTTACACCTGAATGACATATACGAAGTGGACGAAATAACACGCAATGAAGTCCGTCTTCATTTAGTCAACACAGGTGAATCCATTCGGCAGTCGCTCTGCCACTTACGCAGCTCTCACATGTATCTAGCATAGGCATCGATATGACAAAGAAACAGTGGTTCGCTAAATTCGCACTAATATTGGCAGAACATCATAAGCGCCATTGTGATGGAGCCGAATGCAATATATCTCTAGGACAAATCAAAGAAATGGCTATGGCTGCGGGTGCCAAGTTTACAAAAGAAGAGAGCGAACAATTTGTATGACAGATATCGCTTTCTACATCCTGTCCTTGGCTATCGTTGCATTCTTCGCCATATTTATCGTACTTACAGTGAAGGCTGCAGTGATCACGATTGTCCACCTGTTCTCTAACTCAGATGATCATCATAAGAACGTCTTTACGGAGTGGAAATGAGGGTACGAGAACATCGTAAGGTATATCGGACATGGGCCAATATGAAGCAAAGATGCTACAACCCCAAAAATCCTATGTATTACCTATATGGAAAAGTAGGCATAACAGTTTGTGATGAATGGCTATCTAATTGGCGAATATTTGCAAATTGGTCATATGAAAATGGATATTCTGATGGACTCACCTTAGATCGCATAAATGGGCGTTTGAATTATTCCCCAGAAAATTGCAGATGGACTACGACGGAAGTCCAATCTAGAAATAAGAAAAGTAATATATGGATCACTGCATTCGGAGAGACTAAGTGCTGTACTGATTGGATAAATGATGGACGATGCTCTATTAGCATTAGATGTCTAAAATTGAGAATAGGCCTTGGCTGGGAAATCGAAAGAGCCATAACACTTCCAAGACTCAACGGAAATCAATGGAGCCGAAAATGCGTAAACCTTTAGTTTTAGCCACTGGTGGACTAGCAGCAGAGAAACTGAGAAGCATCCACCTATATCTACTCGGCAAGCCTGGATGCCATATTGTCCGTACATTACGGGCTGAGACATTAGATGAATTCGGCATGGCAGAAGCTGCCGAGTCTGTCCGAAACATGGAGGCATGATGATGAAGTTCATGATTCGCTTCGGCCTTGGTTTCACCGGCCATTACTACGACAAAGCACGTGATTGCGCCCCTTTAATCTTCATCGCCTGCGTCGTCCTCATCCTCTTCATCGGTGCGGCCGCAATTGGCCTTGCATCGGCGGGAACAACCGAAGCTATACAGCATGTGAGCAGGTACTAAATGGATATCGAGACGGTAATAGCAATCGCCAAGACGTTGACTCTTATAACTCCAAACGTCAGAAAGGATAAACATTACCTAACGTATAGCCTCTATCGATGTTCTTGCGGAAAAGAAAAAGTTATGAGAGATAGCCCAATAAAACTCGGGTCCACAAAAAGCTGCGGTTGCTTGAACGATGAACTGAATATTGAAAAAGGTAAGGTTCTCAACGCTAAATATTCGCACCTAAATAAAACTCATGGGATGATCCATTCGCGTGAATATAGGAGCTGGGGCGCTATGATGAACCGATGCAACAATCCTAACGCGGAGAAGTATCATCGCTATGGAGCTAGAGGTATCTCGGTATGTCCTCAATGGCATTCATTTGAACAATTCTATTCTGATATGGGTAATCGACCAATGGGGAAAACTTTAGACAGAATAAACAACGACGGCAATTATGAACCGAATAATTGCAAATGGTCTACTCCAAAGGAACAATCGAATAACCGGAGCAATACAAAATCAGCAGGCTGGAAAGATCCCAAAGAAAAACGAGTAGAAGAGCAAGATTTATGGACTAATTTGTAGTCTGGAAAGAGTGATTATGATTTCATATTGTCGACACTGCGGCCGATTCTGCGAGACATCCAATAGCGTTCTCTCTATGGGGAACGACTATTGGGTGCACATCGGATCAGGTGTCGCTATGTGTGCATGGCCGATCGAGCTGCGTGCCGATCAGGATACCTTCGCTGCACCAATATCGCAGCCTCTATTCAGCCCGATTGATGGTGCGCCGCTGATATGGCTCGGCAATTAGCATAGAATAGATCTACGAACCAACCATGATGTTGTGATTCGTTACAGCCGCCCCGATGTTTAGGGCGGCCAGCTTATGCATCTCTCTCTCGCCCTATGATGTACCGCTTTGCTGACCCCCAAGCCATACCACTCGTCCTCTTCATAATCCCAAGGGTTATCCCCATCGACCTGCTACGAACCTCGTAGAAGTCAAGGTGGCGATAAATCTTCACTATCTCAGCATCCGGATAGCGCATCGTTACGAACCGTTCATCTTTCATACGATCAGTAGTCCTCATGTTATCGGCAGTCAGTTCGAAATGATCAGGGTAACGGCGCAAGAACCCCAGTTCTTCTAAGTCGGAGAATAGCCACCTCAGTTCTTTGGCCTTGAAGTAGGGAAGCCAGTTATGGGGATAGATCTTCTTATCGCAAGATGGATTAGCTATCAGCATCGAGAGAAGCTTTGCGCGGCTCATAGGGATGCCTTCACGAAACTAGCCCATTCCTTGTTGGTTCGTACAGAATCCCATAAAGGCTCCATCTCACGGCAATAGCGGCAGAAATCCGTATATCGAACTCCATGCGCTTGATTGCTGAACTCATCAGTCTGACGTATCGGTGTCATAGCCCATACCTCTCTTCTTCGAGCTGTCTTTGCAGATTCTCTTTCCACTTATCCTGCTTGACTACTACTACACGCTCAACAACCTTTGGCAGTGCGGTGCGCCTAACTTCCTGCAATCGCTTCAGTTCAGATTTAGTCATGTAAATGCTCCATTTCGTTGACTGTTTCCTCAATTGCTTTCAGCGCATACGATTCCCGCCATGCATTCAGGCTAAGGCAAAGGTTCTCTGCCGAGTCGAGATCTGTACGTCCAAATGACCGAATGATCAATGGATTCTGCGTTCCACCTGACGATTCAATACAGACTCGCTTACCCAATTCCGTTTCTACAACATATGCTTTACCTTGCAGCTTCATCCGATTTCTCCTTTTCGATCTTCTCTCTAAGATTCTTCAGCCATCGCGCCTGCTTGACTTCTATTGGCTCGAGATATTCAGGGCTGATTGGTTTTAGCCACCACGGAGTTTTCTCCATGTCTCGCCTCCGCATAATCTTTTTCAACCGCCGCATGTAGGCGACGTAATTCCCGTTGCAGATACGCCTCTGTAATCGTTTCTGCGATGAACCATATGCCATCATCCTCAGCTTGTTCGTTTACTATCTCGATTGCGGTCATGTTTCCTCCTTTTGAACTCGTCGGGCCGTGGTGCTATTGAACACCAGCGCTTCTCATCTTGCGATCAAACACTGATACTGGTTTACGAAAATCTGTGGTTTGCTGTACTAATTTAGTCGACTCCGGACCGTCAACTATCTTGAAAGAGATAGGATCTACCGTAGTTTCCTTGCTCTCGAAATCTATACGGCGTATCCAATCTGATTTTTCATCATCTGGGTTAGTGGTGGTTATAGCCAATCCCCATTCCATCCAGCCATGCAACGATCCAGCACCACGCAAACGATTGAATACATTTGTGTTTCCTGTGTCCTTGTTGATGTGGTGAATGAGTGCAACCTGGCATCCTACCACCGCACCGAACTCAGAGAGACGTGCAGTGACCGATGCCATCTGCGTATTGTCGTTCTCATCGAGAGTATGTATGCGGTTGAATACATCGAAGAAGACTATCTCGCATTTACGATCACGGAAATCCCTAGTCAGCGTCTCGAAGTCATGGTCGTTGCGAATATCGAAAGTCTTTGTCTGCTCCCGGCTATTCACCCAAAGACGATCCTTTAGATAGGTAGTATTGAATCCATTTCCCTTGAGCAATCTCTGAATACGCTTCTTGGTGAGACCGGGAGCATCTTCCCTAGTAATCAAGCCAACACGAATGGGGTCTTTGATCTCGCAACCATGCCATGGTGCTCCAGCGATAAGGTGAATGATCATGTCCACGGTAGCAAGGCTCTTTCCTGCCTTCGGATCTCCCATGATTATGCCATTACCTTCCTTCTGGATAACACCTTCAATCAACCAATTCGTCTCTACGTTTCCAGACATAGCAAACTCTAGACCTTCGATAACTGCAGGTACGATCTCATCTTCCTTTATTTTGAATATCTCAGCCGATTTTATCTTCTCTAGAAGAGCTTCTTTCCCCATAGCCTGAACGAAGTCCGTGAGATCCGATTTCTCGGGTTGATCTTCAAAGCGAACAATCCTCACCGATTGAGCATATTTGACTACAGAATTTGCAACAATCTTGACGAAATCTCTTCCGTTTTGATCATTGTCCTCAAAGATGACAACCCTCTTTCCCGCCATATATGGGGCGTGGGCTTCTAGCCAGCTAGAGCATGACCCTGGAGTTGTTCCATAGACAATTCCCATTGGTCCAGCTTCCCATGAACCCATTCCATTTACGGTATCTGCGTCTTTTTCTCCCTCACATATGAAGATTATGTTGGCCGTAATGACGCCAGGTAGGCCGTACAGCGGTCGATCTACAGTTGGGGACTCATAGGTATACCCAGACTTTCCAGAAGGAGTCCTAAACCGGAAATCCTTTGGCTCTAGGCGAACCTTTTGGAAGAGAAGTTTCCCAGATGCATCAACATAGTCGTAAGTGCAGACCATTTGCTTTGCCGCATACTTTGCAACTATGCCAAGCTTCTTGAAGAGGCGTTCGGTAGCTTCCTGGCGGTCGCCCCCATTTAGTCTCTGATCAAGCTGAACCATTCCTCCAGATCCACAATGGGACCAGCACGTCCATAATCCACGATCCAGATTGAAAGCGAAATTCCTGTCATCCCCACCATGAATAGGGCATTTCATTCTCTGTTCTGGCCGAGTACCCATCTTCTGATCATGGAATATCTCTTCGGCGTATTTTCTAATTTGTTCAGGCGTAAACATTATCGGACTCCCTCATAATCTTTCCAGCGCTTCTCCATAACTTCTACGCTATGGAACACATGATCTTCCCACTCGATAAACTTCTTCACACTTCGTGAAGTCCTACCCATATTCCAATCATTCTTGAGGAGTCCATCGATAGCAGCATTCATCAAACTATGAGCTTGCTCTGTATCGCTCTCTGCAACTTTCAATGCATGACGGAAGCACGTGAGTCCTTTGTTCATCCTTCCTGGGGTTAGGCTATAGGTTTTGGGATTTCTCTTCGTCTTCTCGATGTAATAAGCGAACACATCTCGAACGATTTTTCGTTCGGGAGCTTTTAAGTCTGTGTCTGCGTGTGCGTCTGTAGGGGTGGAAACGGTGGAAAGTCCTTCATTGTCCGAGACAATTGGCTCTATCTTACTGATTTCACGTTTAGCCTCACGCTGTTTCTGTTTGTATTCCCGGAAGTATTCCCGACGAGCATCCTCATTGCGCATGGCGTTGTAATGAGAGAAATTGACGATAGTCCATCCCCAGTCACGATGATCATCGAGAGGAATCATCCTACGACCGTCCTCTGTCTCTGTACGACTTGCTGGATCAGGCCCGGTGAGTTTTGTTACCGCGTGTGATACTACATCAAATGGGACGTTAGTTCGCCGAGCAATAGCACCTATGGTCATGTCCACAACCCCATGACGATCAGCTAGGACAAGCAAATCCATAAAGACATGGCGCACCACGTGGTCATCGCTTATGGATGAATCGAATATCTGCTGGAAGACTTTAGAGTACATCAGGGTCCTCCTTGCCCATAGCATTATAGGGGGGAATATCAACCTGATCTGTTCTCATATCTACTTCAATATCCGAGAATGCCTCTTCTCGTTCTTTTTCTATTTTCCGAAGAGAGCACGATAGTGATATCGCAAATTCACACTCTAATGGGTTGATTGAAGTAGTTGCATATTCATTCAATATGCGAACGAGTTTCTTATTCTGTTCATAGCGTAACTTTATTACTGTATCCCCAAAACAGGGATGAGGCTCTGGATATTCCATAAATTTATCGTCCATGATGTATCCTAGAATGTCTTGCCCTGGTTGGCGGGAGGAGTTCCTGGGCTGGAACTGAACCTGTGGTAGTCAGGTACGGCGGAACTAGATGCTACCAACACCTAGTTCCATTCTCAGGGAGCTACCCAGAGTGCCATCGAATCTCCTGGAGGAAGACTCACTAAAACAGCTTACTACCGCACGCCGAACAATACAACAGCCCGGCGCAGGAATTCAAACCTCTGTAATGACAATTCCATGCACGTGGCGCATCAATTTCCGTTTCAAGTTATAAACCTCGGTCTTCATTCCCTTTACGTCGACGTAAACATAACCACCTTTCTCTTTGTCGAAGAACATGAAGTCTAGAATGTAGGTGCAGGCGCGCTCTCCATCCTGTTTAGGGATGATTTCGAACCGCACTTGCCGTTGAAGATCCCGTATTGCGCCGCACCGTTCAAGTAGTTCCAACTCAGCGCCGTACTTCGCCTCGCGCTTGCTGTCGTACTTAATGCCGGATGCGGTGACTACTTTCTTGTTTGAGTACTTGCGGTAGCTAGGAATTGTCATGCTTTCACCAATCGCATCGGAAGTTCGTCTTCTGCTAAGTCAATGCATCCTAGTAGTTTCATGCCTTCATTGATAATAGATTCTCCCTCCGCGCTCGATATCATATAACTCTTTCCATCATCGTAAGAATGGATGAAGGCCAATTCTCTCACTGCTCGATATAGCAACATGCGCAGTAGCTCGAGTTCGGATGTTATCGCTTCACCGGCCATTAGAATCCTCCTTTCCGCAGACATCCTGAAACTGATCTATGAGTTCCTTCATCTCCTTGAACTCCTCGATAGAGCAGTAATGTGTATCGTTCACTTTTATCCCCTCGATATTATCCGTGTTCTCTGGCAACTGGAAACCTGAACGGACAAGCCATGCAACGAACTCCTGGTGATTCATTATTCCCTCCCACTTTCCCAGATCTCATCGACTGGCTGCTCGGTTGCTTGCTCGGTGGGTTCTGCGGGTGCTGTCTGTGCATTGTCTCCCTTGAATCCGCACTCGCCAGCCTTCACCTTGTGCATGACCGCCTCCATAGGCTTCTTTCTGCCCTGTGGGATGGTGATGCTCATGTCCTCGGCAATGTCAGGAGATCCCCATACGCGGATACAATCCACGTCTTCCCGTCCGAACTTAGTCTTGGTTGGGTACCACGTAACTCTCTTGCCAACCCACTCACGAGGATTGTTTCCGAACATACGCTTGAGTGCGAACCCACATGTCTTGGGCATAACGTAGTCGAGCGGTCGTTCGGTAAATGATACGACCACCTTAGACTCTTTTCCTTTTTCACCTTGCAACTCCTCGATGTCGATATTCTTGATTGTTAGGGTTACTTTTCGGCCCTTGAATAGATCAGCCTTAAGGAACCTTCCTGGATACAGCTCGCTATATGTTTCAGGTAATGCCATCGTGATTCTCCTTTTCGTTTGTGCGAACGCGGTTCGCCTTCCCTACTCTTCCTCGCTTGAATCCATTGCCCAAGTCGGTAAGAGTAAATCTGTTTCAATCTCATGTTCGGCAGGCCAGTAGTTCGACTTCTCGCAATCATCAAGACGCGATACCAAGTTCATAAGCTCTTCTCGGCCCTGCAATAGGACATCTCTTGTTACCCGATAAACAGCGCTCTCATGTGGAGCCTTGCTATCAATGGCTCCGAGCACAACCTTTGGCTCCTTACCGGTCAAAAACTCGTAACCTTCAGCGTACAAGCCCATCTTTATGTGATATCCGAGCTGATATGCTTGTCCACCGAATTTGTAGCTATGGCAGTCTCGGGTTGTTTTCAGGTCAAAGATCGTGTGCGTATCTGGAATCAACTTGTCGATGCGCGCTTTGTACCGACGCCCCGTATGAGGATGTCTCCAGAACATGGAAACTTCAGTTGGACCCACTGCGGTCGAGTACTTGCTGATAGGCGAGTTCCTGAGTGCTCCAGAGGCCATATTAGAGGTTGATTCGTACTCGTCTGCTGTAAGTATCGTTCTACCCGCATTGGTAGCCTGGAACGCATCCCAAACCCCTCCACGACGAACCTTCTGCTCTGCTTCAAGTCCCCAGATCGCAATCTCACCTACGATGTTAGGCTCGAGCACCATCTTGTGCGTGATCGTTCCCAGTATCATGGTCGGTGTCGCAGGAGTGGGGTTATCCAGCTCATGCTTATACTTCATAGGAGACCTACGCATGTGGACTATCGAAGACCCGTTGAGCGCAGGAACCTTCTGATATTCCTCGAATGGTAAGTCGTAATAGAATCCCTCTAGTTCAGCCACTATGGTCCTCGATCCATGCCTGCTTACGCAATAGATGACCTTGATGCATCATTTCCTCGGTTGTATCGATAACCGCCTGATCTTCCGGCATATTCAAGCTCGACCAATCTGGATGCTTAGCGAGGTAGCGGTTCGAAGCCCTGAGGAAACTTTTCGCGGCTGATTGGGCAGTGAGGATTGACATTGCTCTCATCTGCTCACCTCATAAGTTACTTTGATACCAAGCTCCTTGATGACGCTCTCAGAAAGCTTAGTCCTGCTATCCAATATGTTGTATGCATGTTGGGTTGAAACCTTAGCTTCGGTAGCGAATTGCCTAACCGTATATCTCTCATTGAGATACAGAATAAGGTCTGAATAGGAAAATTCTTTCTTCTTTGCCATGAATAGATATTGCCACAACAACAACCGGTTGTCAAATATTTATTTCAAATACTGCTTGACTTATTCTTCCACCTATTCTATTGTTGAGGAACTGGAGAACGAACATGGATATCACACTGACCTTAGACTCTGCCTCAGCCGACATAAAGATTGCAGGCGGCCACGCAAAGAACCGCAACCTGGACGGCCAGAAACGCTGCCTAGACGCTGCGGCCACACGGATCGATGCGGTAGTCGATTATGCTATCAATCTCGGCATGGTGGTACCTTCTCGGGCTATGGAGCTCATGCTAGATTGCATGAATGGGTACGATGATTACCGTGATTCAGTAGAGATGCTGACCGGATTCAACAACATCCCACATACCGATGCAGAATCAATAGCATATTGGAAGTCGATTGAAGGACTTCCAAACGCAGAAAGCTTAGGGCTAATCTAATGATTCTAGAAATAATTGAAGAACAGCCAGCAGAGACGATTTGCGACTATTGCGATGATAGTCAGGGTCCTTGGTATTACCACAAGGAAGATATCAACTGCTATACATGCACGATATGTGAGGATTGCGCCTATAAAGTTATAGGAGACAAATTGGAGGACCCTGATGCGTGAATGGATTTGTAGCTGGTTTCGCCACAAACTCCGTACCGTGCAGACATTTCCGAACGGGAGTCATAAGCAGTATTGCTCACGATGCAAAGGCTATTTCATCTTCAATAGTGAATATGAAGTATTTGTACCTTGGAACGCTATTGTCGAGGATCACTATACCGAGGTTACGGGGGCGAGGACTATTTTATGACAGTCGAGATGGGCATACAGCATTTGAATCTCAATCCGCAGGTATATCAAGAGTTCTGGCTTGCTGAAGCGAATAATGGCATAAAAACTTTCACCGTGGACAACGTAGAGGATATGCCATTCGTAAGCCTAGAGACGTGCCAAGCTAGTTGTGATAGGTGGCATAAGGAGTTCCCGCATATCCATTACAAACCGGTACGCTACGTTAGATTCGAAGAAAAGAGAGTGAATTAAGTGGATATCAGACAAGCAAAGAGAATAGTTCTCACAAAGTACCCCAAGGCATTCGTCCAATCATTCAGCGGACTACATCTGGTCGATGGAGTAGAAGGTATTGCATTGTCGGACTCGCGTAAATACAACAATGACCTAAATGAAGCTCATTGGGTTGAGGCTGCCAAGCGCATAATGGAGCAAGAGGTTACTCGATGACACGAAATGAGATCGCTCAAATAATCTTTGTCGAGGCCATGAAGCAGAAAGTTTGCTGTTATGGGGCCTTTAGCGATGAAGATTACAAAGGAGTTGGATTGGATGGGACATTTGATCTTTTGGCAATCGCTGACAAGATCTTATCTGTATTGGAGGTACCACAATGTCAT
>Ga0137413_10000236_pt1 | contig 16482 bp, 9 predicted proteins | sample CZODoug2_1_16fun_FD_108280 | JGI IMG/M metagenome (GOLD analysis project Ga0137413, IMG submission 108280) | Vadose zone soil fungal communities from Angelo Coast Range Reserve, California, USA - CZODoug2_1_16fungal (Illumina Assembly) | ecosystem: Environmental > Terrestrial > Soil > Vadose... | reverse complement strand
TGTCCACGATCCTGATGAGCTTCGACGCGGTGGGCTCGCGCGCGTCCCGGATCGAGGTGCACGGGGACCGAGCCAGCTTGGCCGTTCCGGACCCCAACCTCTTCGACGGTGACGTGGCGCTGCGCAGGCTGGGCGGCACCGGCTGGGAAAGTGTGCCCGTCTCCGCCGGCTACCTCGGCGCGGGCCGCGGCTACGGAATCGCCGATCTCGCCGCCGCCGGGTCGACTCGTCCGCCGAGGGCGAGCGCACTGCTCGCCTACCACGTGCTGGAGGTGATGGAGCGGCTGCTCGAGTCCGCGCACTCCGGTGCTCGGCTGGCCGTGCACAGCACGGTGGAACGGCCGGAGCCGGTGCCGCTGCAGGAGTTGCCGAAGCGCGCGGGCTGACCGCGGCGCACGCCGAGCAGAGCCACGCGGGGGCAGGCTAGGCGCCGCTACCGAGCAGGTCCGCTATCCGGATCGGCGGGGTGGCCGAGCGGGCGAACGCCGAAGGCCACAGCTGGAGCCGCCGGTAGGCCCGCCGACCAAGCAGCTGAGTCAACTCCGCCTCGGGGTGGCCACCGCGGACCAGTTCGTCGAGGCACTGGTCGATCCGGTCGGAGTCGCGCTCCAGACCGATCAGTCGGCGCAGGTCCGCGTCGTCGGCCTGGCGCACCGAGGGCCCGAGGCGGGCGACCGCGACCAGGTGCTCGGCATAGGTGAGCACCGCGCCCGCCTGGCGCCGGGCCTCCGGGGTGCCCGCGTCAGGCACCAACAACTCACGGACGTCCCGCCCCAGATAGCCGAGTGCCTCCTCGCCGAAGGCCGCCGAGGGCTCCTCGGTCGCCGCCCAGTCCAGGTCGAGCTCCGCGCCTTCCAGATGCAGCAGGTCCCGCGCGATCTGGTAGCTCAGCGTCCAGACGATCGACAGCAGCACCGAGTGGTCGACCCCTCGGGCCTGGTTGTCCAGCGCGACGACGGCCACCACCACGGAGCGCAGCCGCACCGCGACCGTGTAGTAGTCGATCCGCCGACCGTCCAGCGCGATCCCAGTGCGGGCAGACCAGCGGCGCAGCTGGGTCGGCAGGTCCCCACAGCCGCAGGAGCGCTCATGGGCCCGCCAGATCCACCATGCCAGGTCGTCGAACGGCTCGCCGACGTGCCAGAACTCCCAGTCCAGCAGCGCGGTGACCCGACGGCCGTCGTGCAGGAAGTTGCGCGGACCGACGTCGCCGTGGCAGAGCACCAAATCAGCCGGTTCCGGCTCTGGCGCGTGCCGCCGCAGCGCTCGGAACGCCAGGCTCAGCAACGGCCACGGACGGCGCGACCGCCGGTCCAGCGCCGCCTCCCACCGATCGAGCTCGGCGACGATCGGATTGGTGCCCGCCTCGGCACGCCGACTCGGCAGGTCCAGCTCGTCCGGGCGCAGCAGGTGCAGGTCGGCGATCCGGTCCAGGTAGTCGTCGAGCACCGCCTCCCGGTCGGCGGTGGTGAGGTGGCCGAGCTCGTGGGTGCCTGGTGACCGTTCGAACAGCAGCGCCGAACCGTCCGCCGCCGAGGCGATCAGCTCCGGGCGGGGCAACCGCTGGCCGCGCAGCGCCTGGTGGACCTCGCGCTCCCGGGCCAGCGACACCTGGGTGCCGGCCAGCGGCCCGTCCGGGACATCCAGCCGGGCCACCAGCTCCCGCCCAGCGACGGTGGTCACCAGGAACGTCGAGCGGCTGAAACCGAGCGCGATCCGCTCGATGCCGGTGACGCGTTCACCGGTGGCCTCGGCGACCCAGCCGGCGAGCTGATCGGGCTCCATCACCGCTCCGGGCCGGTGCCAGTCGGCGGTGCCGCCTCGGCCAGCCGCTTCTGGTAGATCTCCCGGATGCGAGCCCGGGAGATCTTCTCCGTCGTGCTCCTCGGCAGCGCGTCCAACACCAGCAGCCGGGTCGGCAACTTGAACCGGGCGAGCCGGTCCTCGGCGAATGCCCGCAGGTCCTCGAGGGTGGGCGCGACCGCGCCGGCGGGGACCACGGCGACCAGGCCGGTCTCGCCCCATGTCGGGTCCGGCACGCCGAGTACGGCGAGCTCAGCCACCCCGGGGACGCCGGCGAGCTGGGCCTCGACCTCGGCCGGGTAGACGTTCTCACCGCCGGTGCGATACCGCTCGACAACTCGTCCGACGACGTGCAGATGTCCCGCGTTGTCCAACTGCCCGGCGTCGCCGGTACGGAACCAGCCATCCACGAACACCTCTTCCCGAGGTGTCCGCCAGTAGCCGGGTGTCACGCCGGGACCAGCGACCCAGATCTCGCCCACCCCGCCCGGCGCCACGTCGACCCCCTCGGCGTCCACCAGCCGGATCCGGACCTGCGGCAGCGGCGTGCCCGACGACCCCCGGTCGGCCGCATCGAGGTCACGCCCGGACAGCACCGACACATTGGGACCCAGCTCGGAGGCGCCGTAGGACAGCTGTACCCAGATGCCCTGTCGCGCCCAGGCCCGGTAGATCCGCGCGGCGCTCGGTCCCCAGCCGCCGAACAACACCGTGTGCAGCGTCGGGAACTCCACACCGGGGAACGCCTCGAGGTCGGTCAACCACTCGAAGTTCTGCAGCACCCCACACAGGTGGGTGATCCCTAGCTCGGGATCGGCAAGCAGGCGCAGCGTGGTGGCCGACTCGAACCGGCGGACGGTGCTGACCCGCCCGCCCCAGTACAGCATCGGGTTGGTGAACACGTTGAGCCCGCCGGCGTGGAACAGCGGCACGATGTTGAGGTGGTGAGCTCCGCGCTCCGCCATCCGGCTGCGGTGCGCCAGGTTCTGCGCCTGGGTGAGCAGCGTGCGGTTGTTGCACAGCACACCCTTGGGCCGCCCGGTGGTGCCGGAGGTGTAGAGCAGATGGGTCACCGCGTCGGGATCGAGCTCGCCGCCGTTGACCTCGCCGGTCGCGGTCTCGATCGCGGCGTCGTAGTCAGCCCCGGTGGAGCGGTCCGCCGCGGCGTGGCCCCAGCCCAGGGTCCGATCGACGTGCAGCTCGCCGGCGACCGCCGCCCAGCGCGCGTCGTGCACCAGCACGGAGACGTCCGCGTCGGACACCAATTCGGCCAACTCGGGGACGGTCAGCCGCCAGTTCAGCGGGACCAACACAGCCCCGATACGCATGCAGGCAAACTGCACCTCGAAGACCCGCACGCCGTTCTCCGCGATCAGCGCCACCCGGTCGCCCCGACCGACGCCGTATCGCCGCGCCAGCACATGCGCGAGCCGAGCCACCCGATCTTCCAGCTGGCCCCAGGTACGCGACTCGCTCGTGTCCAGATCCGCCACGGCGATGTCACCACCGCGGTGCCGGGCATGCTCGGCGACCCAGTCGACCAGCACCTCGATCATCCGGCCGGTCCCCGCCATTGGCTGATCACCCCGTCGTCCAGCAACGCCGCGATCGGTGTGCCCGGCAGCCAGCTGTCGAGCACCTCGCGGGTTTGCTCGCCCGGCCGGGGTGCGCCGCGGCGGGCGGCGAGCGGGTGCCCCCCGAACCGGGGCGCCGCGGCGGCGGACAGATTCGCCGGCGAGCCGTCTGCCACAACGGTGCCCCGGGCCAGCAGGTGCGAGTGCGACGCCGCCTCGCCGATGCTCAACACCGGTGCCACGCAGGCGTCGGTTCCGCCGAACACCGCCTCCCAGTGCGCCCGGTCCCGTTCGGCGAACCGCAGAGCGATCCGCTCCCGCAGGGCCGGCCAACCGGCCGGATCGCCGCGATCGGCCTCCGCGCCGGTGAGGCCGAGCAGCTCGGTGAACACCGCGTAGAACTTGTCCTCGATCGCCCCGACGGACACGTACCGGCCGTCGCGCGTTTCGTACACGTCATACCAGGGCCTACCTGAGTCCAGCAGATTTGTCCCGCGCTCGTCTCGCCACTGCCCGTCGGCGACCATCTCGTAGATCGGCTGCATGAGCGCGGCCGCGCCGTCCACGATCGCGGCGTCGACCACCTGGCCGCACCCGGTCTGGCCGGCCTCGTCGAGCCGATCCAACCGGACCACGTCGGCACCCATACCGGCCAGTTGCAGGGCGGCGAAGGGGCCGGGCCCGATACCGCCGAGTTCGAGCACCCGGACCCCGGCCAGCGGACCATCGCCCACTTCGGTCAGCTCCCCGAGCTCGATTTTAACAAACGTTGTTTGATATATTCTGGGCAGCGGCCGATGGGCTTGTCAACGCCTCTGACAGAGGAGAGCGAGCGTGTCCGACGAGCACCAGGCACTGACCGAGGCTGACGACTTGTTCCATCCCTCCGTCGGGAACGAACCGTGGTGGACCGAGACCAGCTGGTACGGGTTCGACATTCCCGAACGCAGGCTGAGCGGCGCGATCTACCCGCTGTTCCGGCCGAATCTCGGCGTGTGCTCGATCGCCGTGCATGTCTGGGACGACAGCGGGAGCACGCCGTGGGACGCCCGCTACTCGCGGCTGCTGTGGCACGTCCCGATGCCCGGGGGCGACCTGACCGCAATCGAGTTCGAGGGCCTGCGGTTCAGCACGCTCGAGCCGCTGACCCGCTATCACGTGGAGTACATCGACGGCGACCACCTGCGGCTGGACCTGGAGTACACCGGCCACCGGGCGCCGGTCGTCTCCACCACCCAGGTGCCCTCGGGCGCACGGCGGATCAGTCATTTCGACCAGGTTTGCGACGTGCGTGGCCAGATCACTCTGGGCGGCGAGCGCTTCGACATCGATGCCATCGGGCACCGGGACCGCAGCTGGTACGACCGGCCGGACAACCGCCCACGACGGTCGGCCTCGCTGTGCTTCGGCGACCTGTCCCGCGACGAGCAGTTCCTGCTGCTGCGCCCCAAGACTCTGCCCGGCGGTGACGACGTGGACGTCCCGGTCGGCGGACACCTCATTCGAGACGGGAAGAGTGCCGCCCTGGTTGCCGGCACTCGCCGGGTGGTGGAGCGGGCCGCTGGCCGGCCTCGGCGTTTCGAGCTGGCGGTCCGCGACGAGCTCGGACGCACTCTGGAGGCGGTTGGACGGGCGGTGAACAACTTCGCCTTCCAGTGCTCACCGCCGGTCTTCGCCTGGTTCAGCCTGGTCGAGTGGGCTTCGGACGCCGGCATCTTCCACGGTGAGGACCAAGAGGCCCACGGCATCCGGGAGACCCGTCGGGCGCTGAGCCGAACCGACGAGTGAGCCGGCGAAACCACCGAGAACTCTCGCTCCAACATAACCAATCGTCGTACGGTATTAAGATGGCACCCTCCTCCAGCGGCACACCCGCGCCGACCCTCTCGGCCGCCGGACACCGCGCGCCAACCACCGAGTTCGCCCACTGGTGGACCGAGGTGCTCACCCTGCACCCGCGAGGTGCGGATCGGTTCGAGGCCGCGCCGGCCCCGTCTGCGTTTCCACGGCTCTACGGCGGCCAGGTCGCTGCCCAGTGCCTGCTCGCCGCCGCGTGGACCGTCCGGCCGGCCCGCGAGCCGCACTCCGTGCAGGTCACCTACCTGCGCGGCGGGGACAACTCCCGCCCGGTCACCTACCGGGTCGAACACGTCCGCGAGTCGCGCACGCTGTCCACCCGGCTGGTGCGCGCCGAGCAGGGCGATCGACTGCTGGCCACCGCGACCGCGTCGTTCCACTACCCGCCGCCCGCCGGTGCGCGGTACGCGCTGGAGCACGATGCCCGGGATACCGACCACCCGAGCCAGCGGAACCCGCCGCCCGATCCGGCCACCCTGCCGAGCAGACCGGAACTGCTGGCGGCCGCCTTCGGTGATCAGATCCCGGCGGCGGCGGCGGCGGTGTGGCCGGTCGACGTGCGCTACATCGACCGCGCCCCCTGGGAAGCCACCGGTGCCAGCGGCCCGCGCAACCGCCAGTGGTTCCGGGCAGCCTCGGCGCTGCCGGACGTCCCCGCCGGCAACGCGGTCGGGCTCACCTTCGCCACCGATTACCCGATGTTCGAGCCGGTGTTGTTCCCGCACGCGCTGCCCTGGGACCAGGTGATAAGCGGCGACAATGTCTACGGCGCGAGCCTTGACCACGCCCTGTGGTTCCACCGGCCGGCGCGCTGCGATGACTGGCTCCTGCTCGAGCAGTTCTCCCCGGTCGCCAGCGGTGGCCGGGGACTGTGCCGCGCCGAGGTCCGCTCCCCGAACGGCGCTCTGGTAGCGACGGTCGTTCAGGAGATCGCCCTGATAGACCCCGCCACAACAAGCACCGCCTGATCGGGTAAACCAAGCACTTCATAACATCTCGGTAAAGACCTTGGGCGCACTGGTATACCAGTACACCCGTGCATCGTCACACTGCATACGGGCCGGGGTTTGACCAGGTCAGAGACCTGTCTCTGACACCCGCTCGACGATCTTCAAAAAAGGTCGGGATTACCCCCCAATACGCAGGGGGATGGCTCCTCCCAGTCCGGGTACTTGCCCCATCGTTCCTCGGCGCCTCTGGCCGCAGTCTTAGGCCAACGGAAATTCAGCCGCCGCGGCGTCGCCGCCGCAGACGAGGGGGAGGTCATCGTGCCCGTGATAACGGTTCCTCAGGAGTTCAACGAGGACGAGCTGTACGTCGACCTCCGGTCGATATTCGGGCACGCACTGTTCCTCAAGTGTGAGGGCTTCAACTTCGCCGGCTCGATCAAGCTGAAAGCCGCGGCCGAGATGGTTGACGCCGCCGAGCGGGACGGGCGGCTGCGGCCCGGATCGGTGCTGGTCGAGTCCTCGTCCGGGAACCTGGGCGTGGCGTTGAGCATGATCGCCGCGAGCAAGGGCTACCAGTTCTTGTGCATCACTGACACTAGGTGCAACCTGACGACCAGGCGGATGATGGACGCGTTGGGTAGCCAGGTGCACACCGTGACCGAGCCGGATGCCAATGGTGGCTTCCTGGGCGCGCGGATCGACTACGTCCGGGCCCTGTGCGCCTCGGACCGTCGATACGTGTGGCTCAACCAGTACGCCAACCCGAGCAACTGGCAGGCGCACTACGGCACCACGGCGCCGGCGATCGCGCGCGCGTTTCCGAACCTCGACGTCCTGTTCGTCGGCGCCGGCACCACCGGAACCCTGATGGGCTGCGCCCGCTACTTCCGCGAGTTGGAACGGCCGGTGCGGATCGTCGCGGTGGACGCGGTGGGATCGGTGACTTTCGGTGGCCCGGCGGCTCGCCGGATGATCCCCGGTCTGGGCACGAGTGTCCGCCCGGACATTCTGGATGAGTCCTACGTCGACGAGGTAATTCGGGTCGCGGAGCGGGACACCATCCGTGCCTGCCATCGGCTGGCCCGAAATGGTTTCCTGTTCGGCGGTTCAACCGGCACCGTGGTCAGCGGCGCGATGCAGTGGCTGGCCCAAAACGAACCGGACCTGACCGCGGTGGCCATCGCGCCGGACCTCGGCGAGCGCTACCTCGACACCGTTTATCAGACCAACTGGCTGCAGGACCTGTACGGCGACGACGTGCTCGGCACGGATGAGCTGACCGCGGGTTCCTGGGCAGCCTGACATTTTCACCTACACGGTCATCGGCGAATGGCTAAGGAGCAGGCGATGAGCCCAGTGGCGCAAACCGGCCACTCGCAGTTCGCTGGCGAATCGCAGGGTCCACAGTCGGACGAGCTGGCCGCCGGGGCGGAGAATCCCACCCAGGTCGCCGGGACTCCCACCACAGCGAGTGTATCGCTGTTCGACCTCGTCCTGGTCGACCAGCACGAGGCGCAGGGCTGGCGGGTCCGCCAGGACGAGCGGCTGGACCACTTGTTCGAGGTCCGCTCCGACTGGGTGCACAAGTACGGCCCGCCCGGCCAGCTCGCGGTGGACACCGAGGAGCTGTCGCTCAGCTACGACCAGCTGGACGCTGGCGCCAACCAGCTGGCGCGGTACCTGCGTCTGCACGGTTGCGGCGCCGGTGACCGGATCGGGCTGCTGTTCGACCGTCCGACCGACTCCTACATCGCGATGCTGGCTGTGCTCAAGATCGGCGCCGCCTACGTGCCGCTGGACGCCAGCTTCTCGGCGGACCGGATGGCGTACATCGTTGAGGACGCCCAGGTCCGCACCGTGCTGTCGATATCGCACGTGGCCGAGCGGGTGGACCAGATCCAGCTGCTGACCGCGCGCGGATCGGAGCTGGTGTACCTCGACCAAGCGGCACCGCTGATCGAGGAGCAGAACTCGCGTCGGCTCATCGCCGCCGAGCGGGGGGTGCTGGACAACCAGCTCGCCTACATCATCTATACCCCGCACGCCGACGGACAGCTCCGCGGTGTGGCGGTCGACCACGCCAGCATCTGCAACTTCGTCAAGGTCGCCGCCGAAGTGTTCGGCATCCGACCTCGGGACCGCATCTACCAGAGCCTGACGCTCGCCTACGACTTCTCGATCCAGGAGATCTGGGTCCCGTGGTTCTGCGGCGCGACCCTGGTGCCCAAACCCGCGGGCGCCAACCTGGTCGGCCAGGAGTTGCACCGGTTCCTCACCGAGCACCGCGTCACGGCGCTGTGCACCGTTCCCAGCCTGCTGGCCACCCTCGAGCACGAGTTGCCCGCCCTGCGGTTCCTGCTGGTGTCCGGCGAGGCCTGCCCGCCGGAACTGGTCGCCCGCTGGCACAAACCAGGACGGCGGTTCCTGAACGCCTACGGCCCGACCGAGGCCACCGTGACCACCGCCTGGACCGAGCTGCGCCCCGGCAAGCCGGCGACCCTGGGCGTGCCGCTGCCCACCTACAACACGGTCATCCTGGACGTCGCGGACCCGTACCACGCGCTGCCGCACGGGCAGACCGGCGAGATCGGAATTGCCGGTATCGGCCTGGCCCGCTGCTACCTCAACCGGGACGACCTCACCGACCAGGCGTTCATCCCGGATTTCCTGGGCATCCCGGGGAACCCGTCCGGCCGGATCTACCGCACCGGAGACCTGGGCAAGGTCACCATCGACGGAGAGATCGAGTACCACGGGCGGGTGGACCCGTCGACCAGGGCGCGCGGCTACCGGAGCGAGCTGGCCGAGATCGAGTCCGTGCTCATGCGCGTTCCCGGGATCGCCCAGGCGCTCTCCGACCTGGTCGCCGCGCCGGCCGCGCCAGGCGGGCAAGCCACCATGGCCCCTGGCGTCGAGCATGAGCTGGCGGCGGTGCTGGCCGAGGTGCTGGGTGTCGAGCAGGTGTCGGTGGACGGCCATTTCTTCACTGACCTCGGTGCTGACTCGATGGTGATGGCGCGGTTCTGCGCGCGGGCGCGCAAGCGTCCGGAGCTGCCGCCGGTGTCGATCAAGGATATCTACGCGCACACCACCATCCGGAGCCTGGCCACCGCGCTTGCCGGGCCGGCGCCGGCCGCGGTGGCTCTGGCCGCGCCGGTGGCCGCCCCCGCTGAGCGGGAGCTGGCGGCGGTGCTGGCCGAGGTGCTGGGTGTGGAGCGGGTGTCGGTGGATGGTCATTTCTTTGATGACCTTGGTGCTGACTCGATGGTGATGGCGCGGTTCTGCGCGCGGGCGCGCAAGCGTCCGGAGCTGCCCCCGGTGTCGATCAAGGATATCTACGCGCACACCACCATCCGGAGCCTGGCGGCATCGTTCGCGGCGCCGGTGCCCACCCCCGTCACGGCGCATCGGGCCGCCCCTCTCGGGGCGTCGGTGCAGCCGTCGACCGAGGTGGCGGAATATGCGGCGCGCGGTGGGGCGCGGCCACAGGCCCCGATCGGGAAGCCGAGATACGTCCTGTGCGGAATGCTGCAGGCGCTGTTCTTCGTCGCGTACGCCTATGGCCTCGCCTTCGCCATGGAGCGAGGCTTCCGGTGGGTCTCCGTCGCGCCTAGCTGGCTCGACGTCTACCTGCGGTCGGTGATATTCACTGGCGCGACCTTCGTGGGCCTGTCTGCGGTGCCGATCGTGGTGAAATGGCTGCTCATCGGGCGATGGAAGCCCCAGCAGATCAGGGTCTGGAGCCTGGCGTACGTCCGCTTCTGGATCGTCAAGACGCTGATCCGGACGAGCCCGCTGGTCCGGTTTGTCGGCTCGCCGATCTACGTGTTCTACCTCAGGGCCCTTGGCGCGAAGATCGGGCGAGGCGCGACGGTGCTCTCCCCGCACGTTCCGGTGTGCACTGACCTGCTCACCATCGGCGAGGGCAGCGTGGTCCACAAGGAGGTCTTCTTCAACTGCTACCGGGCCCACTCCGGCCTGATCCAGATCGGCCCGGTCACCATGGGCAGGGACGTCTTCATCGGCGAGCAGACCGTGCTCGACATCGGTACCTCGATGGGCGACGGGTCGCAGCTCGGCAACTCCTCCTCCCTGCACACCGGGCAGGCGGTGCCGGCCGGTGAGCACTGGCACGGGTCGCCCGCGCAGCGAACCGCCGTGGACTACCGGATGGCCGGTTCGAAGGACCGCCGTCGGCTGCGCCGGTTTGCCTTCCCCACCGTGCAGATGCTGACCATGCTGATCGTGTCCGCGCCGGTGGCCACCGCCGCTGTGATCATGCTGCTGGTTCAGGTTCCGAAGCTCGCCGCGTTGATCGCCCCGGGGCCGCTCGCCTTCCAGACCTGGACGTTCTACGCCGAGGCGCTGACGGCCTCCTACCTGATCTTCTTCGGCGGGTTGATCGGCGGCCTGCTGTTCATGGTCACCGTGCCGCGGCTAGTCAATCTCACCCTCAAGCCGGACAAGGTCTATCGCCTGTACGGGTTCCACTACTGGGCCCACCGGTTCGTCGTGCGCACCACCAACAGCAAGTTCCTGACCCGCCTGACCGGCGACAGCTCCTATGTCGTGGGTTTCCTGCGCAGCCTTGGCTACAAACTGACCCCGGTTGTGCAGACCGGTTCGAACTTCGCCAACGAGGTGAAGCACGACAACCCGTACCTCGTCTCGGTCGGCACCGAAACGGTGGTCGCCAGCGGGCTGACGATCGTCAACGCGGAGTACTCCAGCACCTCGTTCCGGGTGTCCCGGGTGACGATCGGTCCACGCAACTTCCTCGGCAACGACATCTTCTACCCCTCCCGAGGCAAGACCGGCGACAACTGCCTGCTCGCCACGAAGGTGATGGTTCCGATCGAGGGAGAGGTCCGGGAGGGTGTCGGGCTGCTGGGCTCGCCCAGCTTCGAGATCCCACGATCTGTGCAGCGGGACAGCCAGTTCGACCACCTGACCCGCGGCGAGGCGCTGCGCCGGGGGCTGGCGGCCAAGGACAGGTACAACGTCGCCACCATCGGCTGGTTGTTGCTGGCCCGATGGCTGCAGGTCTTCCTTTACCTGCTGCTCGCTCTGGGTGCTGCCGACCTGTTCCAGTCGTGGGGCGAATGGTCGATCGCGGCGGCCAACCTGCTCCTCCTGGTGGTCCGAGTCTGCTTCGGTGCGCTGGTCGAGCGCGCCGGTAGGAGGTTCCGGCCGCTGCAGCCGACGTACTGCTCGATCTACGACCGTGCCTTCTGGCGCCAGGAGCGCTTCTTCAAGCTGGCCGTCCAGATACCCCCGGTGTTCAACGGCACCCCGTTCCGCAACGTGATCTGGCGGCTGGTGGGCGTCAAGCTCGGCCGCCGGGTCTTCGACGACGGCGTCTCGATGTCCGAGAAGAACCTGGTGACCATCGGGGACAACGTCACCCTCAACGAAGGCTCGGTCATCCAGTGCCACTCGCAGGAAGACAACGCCTTCAAGTCCGACTCGGTCAGCGTCGAAGCCGGCTGCACCATCGGCATCGCCGCCTTCGTGCACTACGGCGTGACGATGGGCAAGGGCGCTGAACTCGAGCCCGACTCCTTCCTGATGAAGGGCGAGGAGATTCCGGATGGCGAGCGGTGGGGTGGCAACCCCGCCAGCCGGATGCGCGACCCCGCGCCAGCCCTCTTCAGCAGCTACCACAGCCGGGACGCCGTCCCGGTCGGTGTTCGGTGACTCCGTGGCAACGGTGAATGAAAGGGAAGACTCGATGGGAACGTTGACGGAGGCCGGCCGGGAGTTCTGGCGTGGGGTGCTCGTCGCCGGTGGGTTCAGCGCGATCCCGCGGTGGACCCTGGACCCGGAGCCAGGCGTGCTCGAGCACGAAGCGCCGGTGCCCGAGGATCTGGCGGCGGCATTGGGCCGGCTGACCGAGGGGCACGCGGTGGAGCTCGGTTCGGTGCTGCTGACCGCGCACGCAAAGGTGCTTGCCGCACTGTGCGGCGAGCGCGAGGTGGTGACCGGATACGTCGCCGAGGCGGGTGGCCAACCGCTGCCCTGCCGGCTGAGCAGCGAACCCGACTCGTGGCGGGCGTTGCTGCGCCACACCCAGCGCGCCGAGGCAGAACTGCTCGCGCACCAGGGCTACCCGGTCGAGGAACTCCGCCGCGAGCTGGGTCTGACCGAGCCGGCGTTCGAGACGGTGCTCGACCCCACCGGCGGCCCGCACGGCGGCGCCGGCGATCTCCCCGAGCACACCGTGCTGTGGGTGGGCATCTCCCGGCTCGGCGACCGACTCGCGCTGCGCTTGCGCTACCGCGCCGACGTGCTCGACGCCGACTGCGCCGCCCGGATCGCCGGCTACCACCTGACCGCGCTCGCGTTGATCGCCGCCGACCCGGATGCCGAGCACGGCCGGCAGAGCCTGCTGTCCGCCGAGGAGCTCGAGTTGCAGCTCGAAGGGCTGGCCGGACCCCGCCGCGAGCTGCCGGACCATCGAGTGCACGAGCTGTTCGAGCAGCGGGTCGCCGCCCACCCGGAGGCCATTGCCGCAGTCCTGGGGGACCGGCAGTGGACCTATCGGGAGCTCAACGCCCGGGCCAACCGGTTAGCCCGAGCCCTGCTGGCGCGGGGGCTGCGCCGGGAAGGCGTCGTCGCGGTCGTGACCGAGCGCAACCTGGACTGGATGGCCGCCGTGCTGGCCATCTTCAAGGCCGGCGGCACATACCTGCCCATCGAGCCGCACTTCCCGGGCGGCCGCATCGCCAAGGCACTCTCCCGTGCCGACTGTGAGCTCGTGCTGACCGAACACGGCAGCACCGCCACCCTCGACCAGGCCCTCGACTCGCTGCGCGGAATCCAGACGATCTTCATCGACGCGGCCTACCAGGAGGACCACGCCGACGGGAACCTCGGCATCGAGGTCGGGCCGGACCAGCTCGCCTACATGCTCTTCACCTCGGGCTCCACCGGGGAACCGAAGGGCGCGATGTGCGAGCACGCCGGGATGCTCAACCACATCTACGCCAAGCTCGCCGACCTCGAGGTCGCCGAGGGCGAGGTGATCCCCCAGACCGGGCCGCAGTGCTTCGACATCTCGGTGTGGCAGCTGGTCGCCGCGCTGCTGGTCGGCGGGCGGACCCTGCTCGTGGAGCAGGAGGTGATCCTGGACGTCGAGCGGTTCGTCGACACGATCGTCGAGGGCCGGGCCGCCGTGGTCCAGGTCGTGCCGTCCTACCTCGATGTCATCGTCACCTACCTGGAGCAGCACCCGAGGGAGCTGCCGGATCTGCACTCGGTATCTCCTACCGGCGACTTCGTGAAGAAGGAACTTGTGCAGCGCTGGTTCGCCGTGCAACCCGGGATCAAGCTGGTGAACACCTACGGGTTGACCGAGACCTCGGACGACGCCGTGCACGAGGTCATGGACCGGGTGCCGGACGAGGAACGCGTCCCGCTCGGCCGCCCCATCATCAACGTGCACGTCTACGTCGTCGACGAGCACCTGTCCCCGGTGCCGCTGGGTGCGCCCGGCATGATCACCTTCTCCGGGGTATGCGTCGGTCGCGGGTACGTCAACGACCCGGAGCGCACCAGCCAGCTCTTCATGCCTGATCCGCACCGCCCCGGCGAGCGGTTGTGCCGAAGCGGCGACTACGGCCGCTGGCAGCCGGGCGGCAAGCTGGACTTCCTCGGCCGCCGCGACAACCAGGTCAAGATCCGCGGCTTCCGGATCGAGATCGGCGAGATCGAGAACGCGCTGTTGCGGGTGCCCGGCGTCCGCGACGGTGCCGCCGTCGTGGCCGAGGGTGCGGACCGGAGCAAGCGCCTGGTGGCCTTCTACTTCGGCCCACAGCCGATCGAGGCCGACGTGCTGCGGACGCGGCTGGCGGAGTCGGTGCCCGAGTACATGGTCCCGTCGGTGTTCCACTGGCGGGAGAGCCTGCCGCTGACTCCCAACGGCAAGATCGACAGGAAGGCGCTGACCGTGCTGGCCGGCGAACTCGACACGGTCGTTGCGGTCGAGGAGGACCACCAACCGCCCGATACGCCGACTGAGCAGCGGCTGGCGGTCGTCTGGGCGAAGCTGCTGGGCGTGCCGGTCGAGCAGATCGGGCGGCAGGACCATTTCTTCGAGCGCGGCGGTTCCTCGCTGACGGCGGTCAAGTTGGTGATCAGCCTGAAGCGCGAAGTGTCGATCAAGGACGTCACCAGTCACCCGGTCCTCGCCGATCTGGCCGGGCTGCTAGACGGCAGGTCCCAGCGGCGTGCCGGGCTGCTGCAGCAGCTCTCGGAATCAGCTGGTGCGCAGGCTGATGCCCTGGTCTGCTTCCCGTATGCGGGAGGTAACGCGGTGAACTTTCTGCCGATGGCCAGCGCGCTGCGGGGCAGCGGGGTCGCGGTCTACGCGGTCGAGCTGCCCGGTCACGACATGGCGGCGCAGAGCGAACCGTTCGAGCCGATGGCGCGGGTGGTCGAGCAGGTCGTCGCCGAGATCATCGAGCGCGGCCTGACCAGAGTTTTGTTGTGGGGGCACTCCGCGGGCACCATTTTCGCGCTGGAGACGGCCCGAAAGCTGGGCGAGCGCGGAGTGGACGTGCAGCGGGTGTTCCTCGGCGCGTACCTGGTCGGTGACGCCGACGCGCGGCGCGGCGCAATCGCCGAGTTGAGCTCGCGGAGCAATACCGAGATCGCCGCTCGGCTGAGCGCGGGCAGCGGCTACACGGAGCTCGGCGAGCTGGATGCCCAGCGCGCCGAGCATGTGGGCGCGGCGTACCGGCACGACTGCCTGTGCGTGCACGGCTACCTCGCCGACGCCCTGGACAACCCGCCGGCGGTGAAGTTGGCGGTGCCGGTCACCGTCGTGGTCGCCGCCGATGACCCGAAGACGGCGGAGTCCGCGCGCCGGTACCGCGACTGGCAACTGCTGGCCGAGCAGGTGGACCTGCACGAGCTTGCCGACGGCGGCCACTACTTCCCGCGCACTCGCCCGACCGATGCCGCGAAGGCCGTGCTGCACGGCGTCGCGTCCTTGGCTTCTTCCTGACCTTCCAGCGGAACCGAAAGGGAATCGAATGTCGTCCTACCCCGCGTCACTCCTCGACGTGTCGTTGCAACCTGGCAAACCTCCGATTGTGCGAGCCGAGGCCCCAGCCGGGGCCGTGCCCTGGGCCGCCGAACACCGGGACGCGCTGCGCACGGTTGTCAACGAACACGGGTCCGCCCTGGTTCGCGGCCTCCGGCTGCGCGACACGACCGAGGTCGCGGGCGTGTTCGGGCGGGTGGCCAACGGACTGATGGCTGAGCGGGAGGCCTTCGCGCCCCGCGCGGTCTACTCGGACGGTGTGTACTCCTCGACCAAGTGGCCGGCGAACCAGCAGATGTGCATGCACCACGAGTTGAGCTACACCCTGGAGTTCCCGGGTCTGATGATGTTCGCCTGCCTGAGCGCGCCCACCCAGGGTGGGGCGACCACTGTGTCCGACTCGCCGACCGTGCTGGATGCATTGCCGGCGGATTTGGTGGCGCGTTTTGAGCAGGAGGGCTGGCTGCTCACTCGCAACTACAACGACGAGATCGGCGCGTCCTATGCCGAGGCGTTCGGCACCGAGGACCGGGCGGAGGTGGAGAACTACTGCCAGGCCAATGCGATCGAGTTCGAGTGGCAGCCCGATGGTGGGTTGCGTACCCGCCAGCGTCGCTATGCGGTGGTGCATCATCCGGTCACCGGCCAGCGGTGCTGGTTCAACCAGGTCGCGTTCCTCAACGAGTGGACGTTGGACCCAGAGGTCCGGGAGTTTCTGATCGAGATGTACGGGGAGGACGCGCTGCCGTTCAACACCCGCTTTGGGCACGGTGACCCGATCGGCGAGGACGTGGTGGAGGAGCTGAACCGGGTCTATACGGCGCACACGATGCGCGAGCCGTGGCAGGCCGGCGACCTGATGCTGGTGGACAACATCCGCTGCGCGCACAGCCGCGAGCCCTTCGACGGCCCACGCGAGGTACTCGTCGGGCTGGCGGACACGGTGCGCCTGGCCGACCTGCAGGCCGCGCAGTGACCGCCGTCGATTCCCCCTCGGGGCAGGCTGCGGCCGACGGACTCGTCGTGCCGCCGTTCTCGGTGATTTCCGGGGCACAGGTGCAGGGGGTGCTGCGGGGCCGGGAGAACGAGATCACCGAGTTGGTCGAGGCCACCTACCGGGTGCACGGGACCGGTGACTCGGTGAACCCGCCGTCGTATTTCCTGCGGTTCCCGGACCGTCCGACCTCGCGGATCATTGCGCTGCCGGCCTCGATCGGTGGGCAGGTGCGGGTGGACGGGCTGAAGTGGGTCT
>Ga0137413_10000235_pt1 | contig 16509 bp, 15 predicted proteins | sample CZODoug2_1_16fun_FD_108280 | JGI IMG/M metagenome (GOLD analysis project Ga0137413, IMG submission 108280) | Vadose zone soil fungal communities from Angelo Coast Range Reserve, California, USA - CZODoug2_1_16fungal (Illumina Assembly) | ecosystem: Environmental > Terrestrial > Soil > Vadose... | reverse complement strand
GAGCCGAAGCCCTGGAGCGAGGGACTTGCTCACGGTGCCCATGTAGACGACGTGTTCGGGATCGATGCCGTGCAGCGCGCCCACCGGGCTGCGGTCGTAGCGGAACTCCCCGTCGTAGTCGTCTTCGACGATCACCGCCCCGGTCTGGGCGAGTGCGGTGCGCCGGCCCGGCGCCATGGTCACCCCGAGCGGAGCCTGGTGCGCCGGGGTGACCACCACCGCCGGGCTGCGGAGCTGGTCGACCCGCAGGCCGTCCGCGTCGACCGGCACCCCGACCACGCGCTGGCCGCTCGCCTCGGCCAGATCCCGGAAGGCCCGCACCGACGGGTCTTCGAACGCCGTCTCGGTGATGCCCAACTCCCGCAGCGCCCGGCCGAGCACGCTCAGCGCGTGGCTGTACCCGGCGCAGACCACGATCCGCGTGGGATCCGCCAGCACCCCTCGGCCGCGGCCCAGGTAGGCCGCCAGGGTGGTGCGCAGCACCGAGGAGCCACGTGGTTCGCCGTAGTCGAAGGTCTCGTTGGGCGTGTGCTGCAGGACCCGCCGGGTGGCGGCCACCCAGGCACCCCTCGGGAACAGCGACGGATCGGGCCGCCCGGGCATGAAGGTCCAGCGCGGCCGGGGTTCCTCGGCGGACACGGTGCGCGGTGTCGACAGCGGTTCCACCCCGGCCGTGCCGACTCGGGTCGGCGCGCCCTGAGCGGTCAGCAGGTATCCCTCGGCGGCCAGGTCGGCGTACACCCGGGTGACCGTGCCTCGGGCCAGACCCAGGTCGTGGGCCAGCGCCCGGGTCGACGGGACGACACTGCCCGGGCGCCACCTCCCTTCCCGGATCGCCGCGCGGACCGCCTTCGCCAGCCCCTTGCGCCCACTTCCAGGCGCCCAGTCGAGGTGCGCGTCCACCGAACTGGACCACGAATCCGCCATAAAACTGGACTCTATCTGTGGACAAGTTCGAGCTAGCGTTCATGTCATGACACAGCGAATCCAACTCAGCCCCGGCATCCCGAAAGCCTTCAAGGCCCTGATCACCCTGTCCGACGAGGTCACCCGGGCAGGCGCCGACGCCGGCGTGGACCCGGCCCTGCTCGAACTGGTCAAGATCCGCGGCTCGCAGCTCAACGGCTGCGCGTACTGCCTCGACATGCACACCGCCGACGCGATCAAGCAGGGCGAGGACCCTCGGCGCATCTTCCTGCTCGACGCGTGGCGGGAGACCGAGTTGTTCACCGAGCAGGAGCGAGCCGCGCTGGAGCTCACCGAGGTCATCACCCGCCTGTCGCGGACCCAGGACGTGCCCGACGAGGTCTACCAGCAGGCCACCAAGGTGTTCACCGAGGCGCAGTACCAGGCGGTGGCCTGGATGATCGTGGTGATCAACACCTTCAACCGGCTGGGCGTGCCGAGCCGGGCTCGGCTGCCCCGGCGCTCAGCCTGAGCGCACCGTCAATCCGGCCTCTCAACCAGCTCCCGGTACAGGTCGCGGAGCAGGCCGATCTCGCCGCCGTGGTGCATCACCTCCCGGTTCAGGTGCAGCACCAGGGTGGCGAACGGGACCTCGGCGTAGGGCCCCTCGGCCGGCCCGGTGGGCTGGGTGAGCCGCTCCAGCCCGGCGGCCGCGACGGCGTCGTGCCACTCCTGATAGGCCCGCTCCAGGAACGCCACGCCGGCCGCGGCGGTCACCGGCCAGTCCCGGCGGTCCGGGGTCCACGAGCCGTCGCCGAAGTGGTGGTTGGCACGCATGGCGAGGGCGGGGCCGGCGACATGGCAGATCCGCCAGGCGATGGTGGTCAGCGGCGGCGGGTCCGGCGGCGGGAACGCCCAGTCGATGGTGGCGGTGCCGTCCGGCTTTGGGCGTACCGACCAGCAGCCGGGCACCGGTTCCCAGAGGTATTCGGCATCGGTCAACCCGGCCAGCCTCGGGCGCAGCGACGTGTCCCAGTAGAACTCCAACTGGCCGAGCAGCTCGGCGTGCCAGTCGACGTGCATGGCCATGTTTCTACCCGTTGGCCGCGCCGCCGAATCGCGGCCGCGTGGTCGCATTCTGGCCGGCCGGACGGCGCACAGAGAGGGCACATGCCAAGACACACAGGGAGGAGCTACCAGGTTGGCGCGGTGTGCACCACGTGCAGCTCGACCACGTCCTTGACGTAGCGCGCGCCGCGCAGATCCCCCGGCACCACCAGCCACGGCCGAGCCAGCGGCTTGCCGTCCGCGCTGGTGGCCAGGAGCACGCCCCGATTGCCGAACGCCGGGGCCATCTCCCCGTAGGAGATCAACGCCCGATACCCGTCGAGACCGATCACCACGATGCCGATGGACAGCTCGTCGTGGTCCCTGCCCTGGGCAAGCACCAGTCCTGCCTGGTCGACCAGCTCGAACAGCGGGACGCCCGCCGCGGTATGCCGTTCTTCTCCTCGGTCGGTGCGGTAGCTGACCGACACCGTCTGGCTGGTCATCCCGGCCAGCTGTTGGGCGGTGAGCACCCCTGGTCGGCGGACCGCGCCGGTGATCCGCAGCTGGCCGGCCGGCACCGGGTCGGCGGTCGGGGTGGCCGGCGGGCTGCCGATCGCCTTCGGCGGCGGGGCATCGATGGCCGGAGTCCCGCAGCTCACCGGCAGCAGCATCACCAGGACCGCGACCAGCCAGGTGCGTCTCCCCCGCCCCCGCGCCATACCCGCAGCATAGAGATCGCGTGCATGGCATGCCGACAACGGCGGCGGTCCCCCTGACCACATTTCCACGCCTCAGCGGCCCTGGTCACGGTGCCGCGACAGATCGTGCCCGACCCGGCGCGGCACCTGGTGGCCACCGATCTGGCCCCGGAATGCTTCGTCGGGGCGGGCGGTTGTCGCCCCCCAGGGCCGGTCGGACATGAATATTCTGGCTCGATGCCGAGTGGGGACGAGAGGGCAGGGCTGATGCCGGGGGAATCGCGGCCATCGAGACCAGCGAAAGTCACCCTCAACGACGTTGCCATGCTGGCCGGAGTGGACCGCTCGGTGGTCTCCCGGGTGATCAACGAGGACCCTCGGCTGAGCGTCCGCCCGGAGACCCGCAAGCGGGTCCGGGAGACCATCGAGAAGCTCGGCTACCGACCGAACGTGGCCGCCCGCAGCCTGCGCACCGCCCGCGCGTACATGTTCGGCCTGCTCATCCCGGACTTCGCCAACCCGGTCTACGCCGAGATCATCAAGGGTGCCGAGCGGGCCGCCGGAGTGCTCGGCTACGGGCTGATGACGGCCAGCTCGGCGGGGGTGCGGCTGGGTCTGGAGCACTACCTGGACCTGCTCGGTCAGGGCCGGGTCGACGGGTTGCTGTTCGCCGGCGAGGAGTCCGGCCACGAGCTGGCCCAGCTGCGCACCTCCCAGGTGCCGTGGGTACTGGTCAACCGCACGCTCGCCGGGTCGCAGCGCTACGTCATCCTGGACGACGAGCGGGCCAGCGCGCTGGCGGTGAACCACCTCCTGGAACTTGGCCATCGGCGCATCTGCCACCTGGCCGGGCCGGACGGGGCGGACACCGCCCGGCGCCGGCGGGCCGGCTACCTGGCGGCCATGGGCGCCGCCGGGCTGGAGGTGGATGCACAGTCCATCGTGCACGCCGACTACACCGCGGCCGGCGGGGTGGCCGCGCTGGACCGGCTGCTGTCCGCGCCGAATCCACCCACGGCGGTATTCGTGGCAAACGTGGCCTCGGCGGTCGGCGTGCTCTACGCGCTGCATGCCAGGGGCCTCTCGGTGCCGCGTGACCTGTCCGTGGTCGCGGTGCACGACATGCCACTGGCCAGCCACCTGGTGCCGGCTTTGACCACGGTGCGGATGCCACTGGAGGAGCTCGGTCGGCGGGCGCTGGAGCTGCTGGCCCGCCGGGGCCCCGACGAGCCGATCACCGAGGTGGTCACCGAGCCGGTGGAGCTGGTGGTCCGCGAGTCCACCGCCGCCCCGGCGAGCTGACCGCCACTCGAGCGAGGAGGCCGAGAGTCGCCGTGCCCACCGTGCTGCGGGACGCCTGGCACACACTGGTGCCCAGGCCGGAGAGCCCGCACGGGCCGCTGTCCCCGGTGCTGGTGGCGCTGACCGTGGTGGCCGGGCTGGTGGACGCGTTCAGCTACCTGGCACTGGGCCACGTGTTCGTGGCGAACATGACCGGGAACGTGGTGTTCATCGCCCTCGCGCTGGCCGGCGAGCCCGGATTCTCGCTGACCGCATCCGGGCTGTCGCTGGTCGCGTTCGTGGTCGGCGGGATCGCGGCCGGACGCCTGGGCCGGCTCACCGGGCCGCACCGGGGCCGCCAACTGCTCGCCCTGACCGGTGTTCAGTCCGTGCTGCTGTTCACCGCGTTCGCCGTCGCCACGCGAGTCGGCCAACCGTTCACCGTGACCGCCGGCTACCTGCTGATCGGGGTGACCGCCCTGGCCATGGGCATGCAGGGCGGACTGGTCCAGCATCTACGCGTACCCGACCTGAACACCTTGGTGATGACCACGACGATCACCAGCATGGCGGCCGGCGGGTGGCTCGGCGGCGGGTCGGACGGCCGCGTCGGGCGGCGGCTGGTGTCGGTGCTCTCGCTGGCGGTCGGCGCGCTGATCGGCGGCCTGATCGTGCGGTACGCCGCTCCCCCGCTGACCCTCCTGCTCGCCGCGCTCATCCTGGCCGCGGTCGCCGCCACCGCGGTGGGACTGGCCCGGTCACGCCGCCCCTGGACCATGCCGCACACCGTTCGCTGATGGCCGACCCTTCGCCGAGCCCGCGCTCCCGGGTGCGGGTCGCCGCTGTGTACGTGGGCGCGGCGCTGGGCCCGCTCGGCGGCGGGGTGGTCGCGCCGATGCTGAACCAGATCGGGCACACGCTCGGGGTCTCGGCGCACACCGTGGCGCTCTCCGTGACCGTGTACTTCGTGCCGTTCGCCGCCGTGCAGCTGGTCTCCGGCACGCTCGGCGAGCGGTGGGGGCGGCGCAACACCGTGCGGGTGGCCTATCTGGTCTACCTGGTCGCCTCGCTGACCTGCGGGCTCGCGCCCAATATCACGGTGTTCCTCGCCGCCCGGGGGCTGCAGGGCGTCGCCAACGCGTTCACCTCGCCGCTGCTGCTCGCCGGGCTGGCCGACATGGTGCCCCGGGAGAAGCTCAGCCGGTCGGTGGGCATCTCGGCCAGCTGCCAGGCCGCCGGCATGTCGTTCGCCCCGCTGATCGGTGGCATCGCGGCGGTGACCTCCTGGCGCTGGGCTTACCTCGCGGTTTCCGCGGCGGCCGGGGCGCTCGCGCTCGCCCCGCCGCCTGGCCGGCGCCGCCCGGGCGCCACCGCACCCCGTTGGCGCCCCCTGCTCACCGCTCAGATAGCGCTGCTCTCGGTGGCCGCGCTGGTGTCCTACATGGCCGCCGGTTCGCTGCCCTTCCTGGTCGCGCTCTACGCACAGGACCATCTGCGGCTGCGCCCCGACCTGACCGGGCTGGCGCTGCTCGGGTTCGGGCTGGCCGGGATGCTGTTGGGCGCGGTGTGGGGCGGCGTGGTGGACCGGACCAGCGCCCGCTGGTGTGGCGCGATCGCCGCCCTGGTCACCGGCGGGCTCGTCGCGGCCGTCGGGCTGACCGGCTCGGTCTCGGCGCTGACCGTGGCCTGGACCGCGGCCGGGGCGGGCTCCTCGATGCTCACCGTGGCGCTGCAGAACCTCACCGTGCGCGCGGTCCCGGCGAACCGCAGCGGCGCGCTGTCGGTGGTGTCGGCGTTCCGGTTCAGCGGTTCCGCGCTGGCCCCCCTCGCCTGGCTGCCCCTCTACCAGGTGAACCCATCGCTGGCCTTCGCGGTGGCCGGCTCCTCGCTGCTGGTGGCCGCCACCGCATTGCTCGCACTCCCCGCACCACCATCTGACCAGCTCAGCACCCGTGAGTGGTAAGTGGTCCTATAGCACCACTTACCACTCACGGGGTCTGACCAGGGCTTGTGCCGACCGCTTCAGGCGGACGTCTCCAGCAGTTGGCGCCAGCCGTGCGCGCCGAGCGCGTAACCGTCCACCGCGCCCCCAGCCAGGTGATCACGAAGCCCGGGGCGCACCAGCAACGCCGAGGTGACCGCGGCCATCAACAGGCCAGCCGCCGGATCCCGCCGCGCCGGAGTCAGCTCCTCCGCGCTGCCCCGGTAGCGGCCTCGCCTGGCCAGCGCCGCGCCCAGCTCACCCAACACCGCCCCTCGGCCGGACACCGAGGCCACGGCGAGCAGGTACTGGTGGGTACGAACCCCGGCTCGACCCTCCGCACAGAGCGCCGGGCGCGAGCCATCCCTGGCCGCGACCGCCAAGAAGGCGCTGACCAGGTCCACCCCGGCGGCGGCGGCATTACCCGGTTCGACCAGCCGGGGGTTGACGTCGATGACCACCGGGCCGGCCGGGGCCTCGATGACGTCGAGTGAGAGTCCGCCGTGCCAGCACAGCGCGGCGCCGAGCTGGTCCAGGAGCGGCCGCACCGGCCTGAGCGGCTGGCTGGTCTTGTGCGTCGCGCCGTTGCCCGCGCCTGTGCGGTCTCGTGAGTTGGCGTGTGCGGCGACCAGCCGACCGTGCTGGAAGACGGCCTGGACCATGAGCAGTCGCCCCGGCACCGGGCGCTGCACCAGCACGCCACCGAGGCCAGCCGGATCGAGTTCGGCGAACCGGTCGGCGAGCCGCGCCAGCTCGGCGTGGTCAGTGGCCAGGTGCACGCCGGCGGAGGCGGTCCCGACCGGCGCCTTGACGTACACCGGCGGCGTGGCGGCGCGCAGCTCGTCCGGCGTCCGCGCCACCCGTCCCTCCGGCCGGGATATGCCCAGCTCGGCGAGCAGTTCGTCGGCCGCGAGCTTGTCCAAGGTCCGAGCCAGCGCGGGGAACGGCGGCACAGCGGTGCGGACCCCTCGCGCCGCGACCTCGTCGGCGTACCGGGCGAGCACCGCCACCTGCTCATGCGTGGGCAGCAGCACGTCGTAGCGCCCCTGATCGAGGACCGCCAGGGTGGCGTCCATCCAGGCCAGTGGGTCCGCTCCGTACCTGGGCACCCGGTGCACCCGGCGCACGTATCGGGTGGCCCGGGCGAGCGGCGCGGCGCCGGGCGCCAGCACGCCGACCCGGTGACCGGCCGCGCCCAGCAGTCCCGCGCACTGGCGGGAGGTCAGCCCCGAACCGTCACTCAGCAGAACTCGCATCGCTCCTCCAGCACGTCTCGCACAAGTAACTATACGTCGTATATATACAGCAGATACTTATTCGGTGCTAGCGTGCCCGCATGCCTCGACCGGCGCTGCTGGATCGCGCGATGGTGCTGGCCGAGACCCTCCGGCTGGCCGATGAGCGCGGGCTGGATGCGGTGTCCATGCGGGCGGTGGCCGAGCGGCTCGGCGTCACCCCGATGGCGCTGTACCGGCACGTCGGCGACAAGCGCGCGCTGCTGGACGGGCTGGTCGAAGAACTGCTGGCCGAGCTGCCGCTACCCGATTCGGCGCTGCCGTGGCGCCAGCGCCTGGACGCGATGGCCGCCGCGCTGCGCGCCACGGCCCGGCGACATCCCACGGTGTTCCCGCTGCTGCTGCGCCGCCCGGCGGTCACCGAGGGGGCCTTGCGGGTGCGCGAGGCCGTCTACCAGGCGCTGCGGGACGGCGGCTTGACCGAACCCGAGGTGCGCAGGGCCGAGCGGATGTTGTCCACCTTCCTGATCGGGTTCGCCGCCTCCGAGTCCGGCGGCCGGTTCAGCGCGACCAGCGAGCAGCTCGACGCGGACCTGGCGTGGTTCGGCGACCAGCTGATCCGCGCGATCGCGCCTCAGGACCCGCGGCGGAACGCACGGCCGGGTGACTGCGCCCAGCCGGGGGAGACCGACGCGTCCACCTCAGCTATGAAGGATGGGTGACCACGTCTCAACACACTCCGTTTCACGAGCTGCCCGACTTCCTCACGCTGCCCCGGCTCACCGGGCTCGCGCTGTCGCCGGACGGGAAACGGCTGGTCACCACCGTGGCCCAGCTGAACGCCGAGCGGAACGCCTTCGTCAGCGCGCTCTGGGAGATCGACCCTGAGGGGAATCGGCCGGCCCGCCGGCTGACCCGGGGCGCGACCGGCGAGAAGTCCCCGGCCTTCACCTCCGACGGCGGCCTGCTGTTCGTCTCCACCCGCCCGGACCCGGATCGGAAGCCCGAGGAGGACCGGCCCGGCGCGCTCTGGCTGCTGCCCGGCGACGGCGGCGAGGCCCGGTTGGTCGGTGAGCGCCCCGGTGGGATCGCCGACCCGGTCACCGCCGGCGGCGTCGTGGTGGTCACCTCGATGACCATGCCTGGGGCGGCGAGCGGGCCCGATGACGAGCGGCGGCGCACCGCGCGCCGAGAGAAGAAGGTCACCGCGATGCTGCACACCGGGTACCCGGTGCGCCTGTGGGACCACGACCTCGGTCCGGACCAGGCCCGCCTGCTGGTCGGCGGCCTCTCGACGGCCAGCGACCCGACGGCTTCCGGCCCGACGCCCCGCCCGACGCCCGGCCCGACGCCCGGCCCGACTTCCAGCCCGACGCCCGGCCCGACTTCCAGCCCGGCGGCCGGCTCGACGTCGGGCCCGGCGGGCAAGCTCGAGTGGCGTGACCTGACCCCGTCACCGGGCGCCGCCCTGCGCGACACCAACACCGACCTCAGCCCGGACGGCACCACCGTGGTGGCCGACTGGCAGGTCGCCGAGCCGCACGGCGCGAGCCGGAGCACGCTGGTGGCCTGCGACCTGGCCAGCGGTGCCCGGCGCACCCTGCTGGACGACCCGGCCTACGAGTTCAACGCCGGACGGATCAGCCCGGATGGGCGCACCGTGGCGGTGATCAGGACCAGCCGAGCCACTCCGGAGCGGGCCAGCCAGACGGACCTGGTGCTGGTGCCGCTGGCCGGCGGCCCGGTGCGCGAGCTGACCGCCGCGTGGGATCGCTGGCCGCTGGAGGTGCGCTGGACCCCGGACTCCGCCGCGCTGATCGTGGTCGCGGACGAGCACGGGCGCGCCCCGCTGTTCCGGGTGTCCGCCGAGGACGCCGCGGTCACCAGGCTGACCGGGGACGACGGGGCGTACAGCGACCCGTGGGTGTCCCCGGACGGCCAATGGGTCTACGCGCTGCGCGGCGCGGTGGACGCCCCGCCCGCGCCGGTCCGGCTGGCCGCGCACGCCGTGGACCAGCGACCGGTGCCGCTGCTCGGCCCGGCCGAGGCACCGACCGTGCCCGGCTCGCTGACCGAGCTGCGCGCCAACGCCGTGGACGGCACCGCGCTGCGCGCCTGGCTGGTGCTGCCGCCCGGGGCCACCGAGGAGCCGGCGCCGCTGTTGGTGTGGGTGCACGGCGGCCCGATGACCAGCTGGAACTCCTGGCACTGGCGATGGAACCCGTGGCTGCTGGCGGCCCGGGGCTACGCCGTGTTGCTGCCCGACCCGGCGCTGTCCACCGGCTACGGGCAGGCGTTCCTGCAGCGGGGCTGGCCGCACTGGGGCGACGCGCCCTACACCGACGTGCTTGCGTTGACCGACGCCGCCGAGGCCCGCCCGGACGTCGACGGGAGCCGGACCGCCGCGATGGGCGGCTCGTTCGGCGGCTACATGGCGAACTGGATCGCCGGGCACACCGACCGGTTCGACGCGATCGTCACGCACGCCTCGCTGTGGGCGATGGACCAGTTCGTGCGCACCACGGACGCCGCCTACTACTGGACGACCGAGATGAAAGAGGAGGTCGCGAGCCGGAACTCGCCGCACGCGCACGTGGACAAGATCACCACGCCGATGTTGGTGATCCACGGCGACAAGGACTACCGGGTGCCCATCGGCGAGGCGCTGCGGCTGTGGTGGGAGCTGCTCGCCGAGCAGGCCGACCCGGAGACCCAGCCGCACCGGTTCCTCTACTTCCCGGACGAGAACCACTGGGTGCTCAAGCCACAGCACGCCGCGCTCTGGTACCAGACGGTGATCGCGTTCCTGGACCACCACCTGCTGGGCAAGGACTTCGAAATACCCGACCTGCTGATCTAGGCGGGGCTGCATGGAGAAGGGTGAAGATCATTGGGGCCGCCGTCGGGCCGTGGAAGAACCAGCCTCAGATCGCTAGGTCCAATGGGCGGAGCTTCAGCACTGGTTCGTCCTGGTCACCGAACCACGCCTCAAGGCGGTCGCCGGTCACTTGCGCGTCAGGGTTCGGCAGGCTGCGTTCACCCGGCCACGGTTCGGCGGTGGTGTCGGCGATCCAGTCCTGCACGTTCGACAGGATCGCGCGGGCGGCAGTCTCCAGGTTCGCTGGCAGAAGGTCCAGGTTCTCGGAGTCCTCGATCAGCTCCGCCATGTCGGTGGACCCGACGACCTCGCCGTTGTGGCGGAGCACCACGGACACGTTGTCCGCGATCACGGTGAACCCGTCGGGGGCGACCTCGTTGAGGCGTATCGCCATCTCGGCGGCGAAGTCAGGGGATGAGGCAGCCGGCATCTGGGGCACTGACGCTCTCCCTACCCGTCGTGTCGATGTGGTTCATGACGATGCGGAAAATGTAGCCGGAGCGGGCGTCGACGTTGGAGACGGACCCGTGGGGGTTGTACCACTGATCTTTGTGGTCGACCCGGCGCTTTCCTACGAACACGTCGCCGAACCAGTGGCCGCCGTTGTCGGTGTAGTCGATGATGTTCCACTGGATGAACCCGGTTGGCCCGATCTGGGCATTGATCACACCTGTGTCGCCGGGCCAGCGCATGTCGGTGGTGCATTTCCGCCAACGGGTGGGCCCGTCCAGCGGGTCCGCGTTCGCAGTTCCGAGGCTGACCAGCACCCCGGCTAGGCTGACCGTAACCGAGGTCACGAGCACGGCGGCTCGGCGGAATGTTCGTCTTCGGCGTGACATCGAGGACCTCTCGTGATCCGCGCCGACCCTTGCCGGCGTCAGCTACGGATCATGAGGAGGCGGTGCCGGCCCGGCCGGCCGTTCGAGGCTGGGCGTTCGCGATCGCGACTGACTTGTCCACGATCGGCTGGTCGATGCCAGGAACTGTCCACGATCATGGGTTATGGAAGCGGACCCGGCCGAACTCTTCGATACCGAGCCCGACCAGGGCTGGCCCTCCGGGCTATGGCGGCTCGGCACCGAGATCGTCACCGTTTACAGAGGAGGCGCTGAGGCTCGGTCCGGTTGCCTCGGCTCACTGACCTGCTCATCCGGACTCAACAGTCGGCCAGCTTTCCGACCTGAGGGTTACCTACGCTGAGTGCAGAGCCCCGAGGTGGCCGCCGCGGGCACCAGCCTCAGAGCGGCGCCTGGGCTCAAGTGGCTGTAGAACATCAGCCGTCCCACGGCCAGCCTGCGCCCGTTTTTTTCGTATCCGCCCGCGGCGATTGCGTGGCACGCCTGGTGTCCGATCCGCAGCGTGCCCTCTGGGTCGCCCCGATCGACGCCCCGCTCATGCGCCATGCGCAGGTACGTCTGCTCGGCGGTCTCGCCGGCCGCCTGGGTCGCCTGGACACTGGTTCTGCCCGCTCCGGACGCTTCCGTTATGGCAACGCCGGTGGCCGTGATGACCGCGAGCGCCATCAGGCCCAGGGCCGTGTACATCCAGGCCGGCGCCTTGGGCGGCGTGGGCGTCGTTGCCCCGGCCGGGGCCTTTGGCGGAGTGGGCGTGGTTGAGACGGCACGCCTGTCAGCGGGAGGCGGACCAGCCGGCGCAAGTGGGGAGGTGGTGAGTGGCAGTGGGGGCGTCTGTGCGGTCATGGCGCATTCCGTTTCTCCTGGTGGTGCAGTTGTGTATCGCTGCCACTGTGACCTGCGTTACTCGATGGTTCCGGTCCACACCGCCGGGCCGAACCTGAACTGCACCGTCGTCGACGAGTTGACGGACTTGGCATACGGTTGACGAAGGTGGCGGTGAACCTGGCGGCCCGGTCGCTGGTCACACCGATGCCCGTCAGGGTCGGCACCGCGCACACTCCGTACATTGGCGGTGTGGACAGCAGCAACCGGCTCGGCGCCTACCTTCGGGCACGGCGCGAGCTCGTCCAGCCGGAAGACGTCGGCCTGCCCTCGGGCGGGCGGCGCCGGGTCCCGGGCCTTCGCCGCGAGGAACTGGCGCTGCTCGCGGGCATCAGCAGCGACTATTACCTGCGGCTGGAACAAGGCCGCGACCACCATCCGTCCGCGCAGGTGCTCGACGCGCTGGCCGCGGTGCTGCAACTGGACACCGACTCCACCGCGCACCTGCACCGACTCGCCAGCCCGGCGCCCCGCCGAGAGCCGCCGAGAGCCGCCGAGCAGGGCCGTACCGGTCCCGCCCACCGTCGCGCAACTGATCAACAGCTGGACCTGCACCCCGGCTTACGTGCAGGACCGGCTGATGAACGTGCTGGCGGCCAATCCGATCGCCAGCGTGCTCTCGCCGCACTACGCCCCGGGTCACAACCTGTTGCGGGCGGCGTTCCTGGACCCTGCCGACCGGGCGTTCCGGCAGGACTGGGAACGGGCGACGGAGAACGGCGTCGCCGGCCTGCGCGCACTGATCGGCGCGGATGTCGACGATCCCGATCTGGTCGAGCTGTCGGCCGGTAGTGACCGGTTCCGCGAGCTGTGGAGCCGGCACGACGTCATGGTCCGCACCGGCGGGATCATCCGTTTCAGCCACCCCGAGGTCGGGCCGCTCGAGCTGCACGGCGAGAAGCTGACCATCTCCGGCACCGAGAACCTCATGATGGTCGTGTTCCACGCGGACCCGGGCAGCCGCGGCGCGGAGTCCCTGGCGCTGCTGGCCAGCCTGGTCGATCCCGTCCGTGAAGCGCCGAGGGTCTCCCAGGACTGAGCCGGCTCGGGCGCGGTCAGCGGGCGGCTTGGCTGCGCTGTCGGACTGCCTCGTAGAGCAGGATGGCGGCCGAGGTGGACACGTTCAGCGAGTCCACCAGCCCACTCATCGGGATCAGCGCCCGCCACCGGGCGGCGTCCAGCCAGGCCTGGGACAGCCCGTGCTTCTCCTCGCCCACCGCAATGGCCAGCGGCCCGCGCAGGTCCAGCTCGGTGTAGACGGACGCGCCTTCCGGGGTGGCGGCGAGCACTGGGATGTCCCGCTCGGCCAGCCAGGCCAGCACCTCGGCGGTGTCGGCGGAGACCACCGGCAGGGCGTAGACCGCGCCCTTGCTGGCCCGCACCACGTTGGGATTGCCCCAGTCGGTGCCCGGGTCGGTGGCGATCACCGCGGTGACCCCGGCGGCGTCCGCGGTGCGCAGCATGGCACCCAGGTTGCCCGGCTTCTCCACGCCCTCGCAGATCAGCAGCAGCGTCTGGGCCCCGGGCCGCAGCTCGGCCAGCTCGGTGTGCACCGAGGGCAGCACCGCCAGCCAGCCGTCCGGCGACTCCCGGTAGGCGATCTTGTCGAACACCGGGCGGCTGACCTCGATCAGTTCCGCCTGGGCGAACCCCTTCCGGGCGCGCAGCGCGTCCAACTCGCCCGGGCGGCTCAACTCGGCGCAGTGGTAGATGGTGATCGGAACGGCCCCGGCGCCGAGAGCCAGGGAGAGTTCCTCGAAGCCCTCCACCAACGTCTCGCCCCGCTCCTCGCGGTGCCGGCGGCGGCGCAGCCGGGCCAACCCCTTGATCCGGGGGTTGGCGGTGCTGGTGATCAGGTTCGTCACGTAGGCCGGGTCAGCCGGTGTACTCGAGCAGGCCGTCGTCCAGCACCACGCGCTGGTTCTCCCCGTTCGGCCCGGCCGCCTCGGTGCGGAACACCGCCAGCCCGTCCTCCTTGCGCCAGGCCGAGGTGGTCAGCGTCTCGCCGGGAAACACCGGGGCGGAGAACCGCGCCGACATGGAGCGGAACCGCGCCGGGTCGCTGTCGCACAACCCGTGCAGCAGGGCCCGGCCGGCGAAGCCGTAGGTGCACAGCCCGTGCAGGATCGGCCGGGGGAAGCCGGCCAGCTCGGTGGCGAACCACGGGTCGCTGTGCAGCGGGTTGCGGTCGCCGGAGAGCCGATAGGTCAGCGCCTGGTCCTCACGGGTGGTCTGGGCGGTGCGCACATCGGGCTCCTGATCCGGGTACGCGACCCTGGCCGGGGACTGGCCGGGCTGCCCGCCGAACCCACCCGCTCCCCGCACCACCAGCGTGGAGGACGTCTCGGCGACCAGCTGGCCGGTGCCCGGGTCGGTACCCCGGGTGGCCACCGTGATGATCGCGTTCTTCCCCTCGCCCTTGTCCTGGATGTCCACAATCTCGCTGATCACCGCCAGCTCGCCGGCCGGGGGCAAGGGTGTGTGCAGCCGCACGCTCTGCGAGCCGTGCACCAGCCTGCCCCAGTTGATGTCGCCGGCCTTGGCCAGCACGTCGACCCGGCCGCAGGCGATCACCCCGTAGGTGGGCAGTACCCGCTGCGGGGTGTCGTGTGAGTTCTCCGTGGTGAACGGCAGCTCGTCCAACCCGGCGCCCACGCCGATCGCGTAGAGCAGCGTGTCCCGGTCGTCCCAACCGCGGGCGTGCGGCCCGGCCGTCGCACCCACACTGCTCGGATCGATACCCACCCGGTCCTCCCCTGTCGGCGGTCCCACCGGCCGCCGCGACGGCGCCGTCCCGGACACTCTGACACATGATCGCCGCCGCGGCCCGGCACGCCCGCCACTGCCGGCCGACCCGAGGAGGGTGAAAACCGCCGGCCCCCGCCGCCAGGATTTCTCCTGGCGGCGGGGGCACCGGTACGCACCGCGGGCAAAGGGGGAGCGCCGCGCCACGAACCTGGTGGATTGACGGCCCGAGGGATGCCGGCCGGGGGTCCGGCGGACGTCGGGGGGCGTCCGTATCCTGTTCGTTATCGCGCCGTCATTAATCCGTGAGCGAAGTTACCGGACGGCCAAGTGCGGTCAATCCCGAAGTTGCCTGTTGCTAGCCTGCCGCGCGCCATTACGCGACGAACGGCCCCCGAGCGGTTGTCCTCTCACCCATCCTGGCCGCTCGGCGCGCAGAGCGTGCCTGCCCCCGCTTCGGCTGTCCCTTCAGTCCCACCAGTACCGCCGGACGCCCCGCTCGGGACGACGAACGGTCGAGCACCCCCACCGCCATCCAGAGCACACCGCGACCCCTGGCGTTCACCACCGCCACCCCGGGATTTCACCATCCCGAGTCGGCGGCTCCAGCATCCCGGGTCGGGATGTGCAACCACCGCGAGTCGGGGGTTTCAGCACCCTGAGTCGGGGGTTTCAGCACCGCGAGTCGCGGATGTCAGCGCCGGCCGGGGGCGCGTTGCCGAGGAAGCTCCCCGGCGGCGATGCGCACCGCGTTGCGGCCATCCCGCTTGGCCGCGTACAGCGCCGCGTCGGCCGCCTCCAGTACGTGGTCCAGGCCGGTGCCATGATCCGGGAACGCGGCCCCACCGACCGAGACCGACAGCCCGGCGATGGTCAGCGAGCCGGTCGGGGTGGACACCACCACGGACATCGTGCTGATCCGGTGCCGGATCCGCTCGGCAATCGCGTGCAGCTCGCCGGCGCCGTCCAGGTCACGGCCGAGCTCGGGCAGCATCACCACGAACTCCTCGCCGCCGAACCGCCCCACCAGGTCGTTCTCCCGGACCTCGGTGCGCAGCGCCGAGGCAACCGCGCTGAGCACCTCGTCCCCGGCCAGGTGTCCGTGGTCGTCGTTGACCGACTTGAAGTGGTCCAGGTCCAGGATCAGCACCGCGGCATTGGTCCGCCCCCGCTGCGCCCGGCGCAGCTCCTTGGCCGCCCGGGACTGCCAGGCCGCCGCGTTGAGCAGCCCGGTCTTGCTGTCCGTACTGGCCACCTCTTCCAACTGGCGGACCAGCACCGCGCGGTGCAACACCAGCAGCGGAGCCATCACCAGCGGAACCAGCCACGGGTTGGAGTCGAGCGCGAACGCGGCCAGCCCACCCAGGCACAGCGTGGCCAGCTCCAGCATGTTGTCGTCCCAATGCCCGATCAGCTGCGCGGGACTTGGTCGCGGCAATGGCGCGCTCAGCGCTATCGCGGCGGCCACCAACCCGGTATTCACCGTGGCGTAGGCCAGGATCGCCATGCCCACGGTGAGCAATTCCCTAGACCCCGCCAGCTGCGTCGGGGAGGCCCCACCGGCATAGCCCATCACCGCCGCCGCCGCATGGCAGGCCAGCACGACGGTCGCCGTGCTGAACGTGTGCCGGTAGGCCGGCACCTGGATGGACCGCCATACCCGGAACCATTGATGGGTGAATATGACCAACACCACGACGGTGGCCAGTGCGGGGGGAAGCAACACCGCGGCGGCGAAGGTCCACACCGAGCTAAGGTCGCCGTGGGGCGTGTCCGCGACCTGACGGCGCAGCCGCTCCAGGCCCACGGCAATCTCGGTGTGCACCACACCCAGCACGCTCAACATCAGGGTGCCGAATAGGGCTGATTGGGTGAACGAGCCGCGCGATACGTCCAGTAGGAACAGCCCTAAGGCGGTCAGTTCCACCAGAAGGACGGACGTCAGGACCCGAGCCGGGAGAGCCCACACCGCCCAACGGGTGAGCCGCCACGGGCG
>Ga0137413_10000234_pt1 | contig 16620 bp, 17 predicted proteins | sample CZODoug2_1_16fun_FD_108280 | JGI IMG/M metagenome (GOLD analysis project Ga0137413, IMG submission 108280) | Vadose zone soil fungal communities from Angelo Coast Range Reserve, California, USA - CZODoug2_1_16fungal (Illumina Assembly) | ecosystem: Environmental > Terrestrial > Soil > Vadose... | reverse complement strand
CCTTATGGCTCAATACAAGCTTTATGGACGGCAGGGCTCCGGTTCCCTCGCCGTGCAGGTAGCGCTGGAAGAAATCGGCGCGCCTTATGAACGTATCTGGATCGCCGATGACCCGGCCGACGTTGCGCAGTTTCGCAAGATCAGCCCCACCGGCAAGGTTCCTGCTTTGGCGTTGCCTGACGGCCTGGTGATGTTCGAGTCGGCGGCCATACTCGTGCATCTTTCGCTCGAGCACCCGAATGCCGGTTTGGCGCCCCCGCCCGGTACCAGCCAACATGCGCTCTTTTTGCAGTGGATGACCTTTCTGTCGGCGAACGCCTATGAGGCTGCGCTGCGCATGTACTACTCGGTGCGTTATTCGACGCGCGGCGAAGGGGATGCCGAGCCGATTCGTGAGCAGGGTACGCGCGACTTTCTAGGGCATATGGAACTCATCAGCCGACACTTGGGACCATACGTGCTCGGGATCCGCTATTCCATCGCCGACGTCTATCTGTACATGCTCGCGTCGTGGTCTTTGGCGGGCAAGGCGGATCTGTACGCGCGGCTGCCTGCGCTCGGGCTCCATGCGCGGCAATTATCGCTTCGACCCGCCATCTCGAAGGTGGAAGCCGACCACGTGGTTTAGCGGATTCTGCGCTCCTTGCCGCGAGGCCGCGCGGCCAGCCAGGGGATTACCAAACTGAGGACAGTCACCGCTAGCCGATACGTAACGTCCCTGCGCGAGGGAGGGTCATTGCCTGCAATCGTCGAGGCCGACGACGACGGCTTGTATGTGCTCAAGTTTCGAGGCGCCGGCCAGGGGCCGAAGGCCCTGATCGCGGAACTCGTTGCCGGCGAGATCGCGCGGCTGGCGGGGTTGCCGGTTCCGGAGATTGTGTTCATCGAGCTTCCTGCCGATCTCGCACGCACCGAACCCGACGCTGAAATTCAAAGTCTCATTCGCGCCAGCGGCGGTCTAAATCTCGCTTTGGACTATCTTCCGGGGTCCATCACGTTCGACCCGCTGATCTACACGCCGGACGAGGAACTCGCCTCGGCGATCGTCTGGTTCGATGCGTTCGTCTGCAACGTGGACCGCACGGCGCGCAATGCGAACATGCTGATGTGGCATCGCCGCCTCTGGCTCATCGATCATGGGGCTGCCTTGTACTTTCACCATGCATGGACCCAGCATGACGAGCACGCGACCAGCCCGTTTAGACTGATCAAGGACCACGTGTTGTTACGGCTCGCGGCCGTGTTGCCCGAGGTCGACGCTCGGATGCGATCCGTCTTGAGCGAGGACAAACTTGAAAACATCGTTCATATGATCCCCGATGCGTGGTTGCCGGATGATCCGGGATTCGCCGGCAAGCCCGGTCAACGAGCGGCGTACCTGAATTTTTTCAAGGTGCGCTTGAGATCATCCGATGTGTTCGTAGGAGAAGCGATTCGTGCCCGCACTGCACACGTATGATTACGCCATCGTGCGGGTGGTTCCGCGCGTAGAACGCGGAGAGTTCGTGAACGCCGGAGTCATTCTGTCGTGCGATGTTGAACGGTATTTGCAAGCCTGCATCGATTTGGATGAAGACGCTCTGTTGGCGCTCGATGGGAATGTAGATCTCGATCTCGTCAAGAGCACCCTCGCCGTCATTCCGGCCATTTGCGCGGGCGGAGCGGATGCAGGCGCCATCGGACGGCTGAGCGCCCGGGAGCGCTTCCATTGGCTGGTTGCCCCGAGAAGCACGATGGTGCAAACCTCGCCTGTACATACGGGCCGATGCAGCGACTTGCAAGCAGCACTCGATCATTTGATGTCGACCATGATTCGCCGGCGGGTGTAAGCCTCGCTTCGCAACTCAAGTCCCGCGCCGGCGCCGGTTGGACAGGTACATGCACTCCCCGACGACGGCTGTCGCCAACAAGGCAATATTCGAAGTGAGAAATACCCAGTTGTGCAGCAGATAGCTATAAATCGCGTAACCCGTCGAGGCGGTTAGCTGGCCGACGAAAAGCCATCGCGATACCCCCGCCGTGGCTTTTGTTCTCCATTGCGTGTAGGTCTGCCTCAACAGGGTGAGCAGAAGAACGACGGAACTCGTCCAGCCGATGATGTCCGCCTTCACGCACGGCACCCCGCGCTATTTGCGCGATTTTTTCTTCGGGACTTTCTTACCCGATCGACGCGCCTCGGATAAACCGATGGCTATCGCCTGTTTGCGGCTCTTCACCGTCTTGCCGGAACGGCCGCTTTTCAAAGTACCCCGCTTGCGCTCGTGCATCGTTTTTTTTACTTTGGCACTGGCGCCCTTACTATACTTTTTTGCCATACGCTTCTCCAATTTTAGCTGCGCGGCAGCATCCAGGGTCCGATCTGTTCGAAATAACGCGCACGATCGAGCTTCGGTGAACGCTGGCGCAAGTCATCGCGTAGGTCAAGTCGATGCGGCCGCTGGCAACGGTCGCAACACATTGATTGGTAAGAAGATGGAGCGCTTGTAGGCGAGCCCGGGAGGCACTTTGAGCGGGCGTCCGACACTCGCGCCGCGGCGCTCGCGCGGAGTAGGATACATCCGTCGCGGCATGCCAAGCATGACGACTGGTCGCTCGCCGCTTTGTGTGTAGAGTGCGGCGCAACCGGTCCCACAGACGATGGAGGAGTCGATGCTCGAAAAATTGCCCGAGAGCCTGGGTCATGCACTCGTCAACCAGCGAGCGGGTATGGAAAACGTTTTGTACAACCAACTGTTCCGGCTACGGCAGACAGCCCGCCTCCAGGTGCGCAGCAGCGCATTCGTTTTCAATGCGCGTCTACCGCCGCGGTTCACCGCCGACGGGGAGGGTATCTCGCCGCCGCTCGCATGGGATGACGTCCCCGACGGCACCGCATCGATTGCCCTCATCGTCGAGGATGCAGATTCGCCGACTCCTCATCCTTTGGTGCACGCAATCGTCGTAGGGCTGGGCGGCGTCGGCGGATCGATGGAAGAGGGGGCATTGAATAGTCCGAATCACCTGGGCATCGGTTTGGAAATGGGACAGAATTCGTTTTTCAAACAAGCCTGGCTGCCCCCGGATCCTCCGCGCGGTCATGGTGAACACCGCTATGTGTTTCAAGTCTTCGCGCTGGGGGCGGGGCAGCCGTTTTCAAGCATCCCTGGGCGTCGGGAATTTATCGACGTAGTCCTCGAGCATGCCATAGGCGTGGGCTGTCTAATCGGGACCTACGAGCGGGCGCAACGCGTGGGTATCCAGATCAAGGAACAAGGCGGGCGTCGATGGACTGCGGAGGCTCGTGTGGGGTAAGCGTCTTGGTGGACGGCGGTATGCTCCGCCTCAAGGCGTAGGGCTCGCCGCGGGGGGCTTCGGACGGTGTCCCTTCGGCGGGGCGCTGAACGACTCGAACCTGAGATCGATGGCCGATCCAGATTGCTGATGCGGAACGCAGGTTGTGCGACCATCGACGTTGCGCGTCGTAAACATTGGCAGCACATTGGATTTAAACTGTTCCACGAGTTCGCAGTCACCCGTGCTGAGATCTCGCGGCTTCCGCGCCGCAATGACGACGGGGAGCCAGACGCCGTCAACCGCCGGATTGTCGGCGGATTTGTCGGCGTTCGCCGGAGCCAGTGTGTAAAACGTGAGGTCAGCCCGCGCAAATTTGTCAGGCCGGCCAAAACCCGCCGCGCAGGCACCGGGCTGCGCCTTGGCGTCCGGACGTGCCCCGGATGCAATCAACAAAATTTTCAACTTGCCGGCAAGACCATCGCAGGAATAGGTCGATGTGAAACCCATGAATGCAAACGAGTATTCATGCTTTTGCCAAATCCCCGGCTCGTGCGGCGGGAGAGGGGATGCGCCGTCGGCGAGAACTGGACCTGCGGCGAGCAGCGCACACATCAGGCAGCGGCCGGCCAAAGTGCGTAAGTTCAAGGGTGTTTGCATAACATTTCTCCAAGGGATTGGCAGCTTGTCGTTCATCGCGCAACGCTCACACGAGCATGCAAGGCCATAGCCATCAGGGCGACCCCGCCGAAAGCCAAATTGATGCCTACCAGCAGGCCGATTGCCCAGGTCGCCGTGGCGGGAAGCCCGGAAAAAATCATGCCGGCCAAAATCAAGTCCACGATGCCGCTCACCAGCATGAAGCTCCAGCGCTGCGTGCGTTCGCGGCGGTGATCGAGTGCGTACATGATCGATACGATGCCCTCCATCACGAAAAACACGGTCAAGATCAACGTCAGGGAAATCGCCCCGGAGAGCGGCCAAGCCAGCAGCACCAGACCGGCGACGATCCCAACGACGGCCGAGGCCAGCGACCATCCGAATCCCGGTGCGCCGCGAACCCGCAAGCTCATTACCAGGCCGACGATGCCGCTCACCAATACGAGCCAACCGATGAGGATTTCAACCGCCATGGTGGCCAACGGCGGAACCAGCATGGCCACTACCCCTAAAGCCAATAGGACGATTCCCTCGATCAAGAAGAATACCCAGTGCGCCTGCAGAGAACCCGCCACCGCCGCCTGTAGTCGCTCGATATCTTTTCTATCCGTCGACATTCATGTTCCCCTTCGATGAGGCCGCCGCCAGGGCCTTGTCCAAGGCCACGATCGCTCCGACCAAGTGATAAAAAGTGCTCGCCGGCGACGGCGAGTCGACGAGTTCTCCGGTGGGGAGCTGGATGTCGAGCCACAGCCCCGCGACCGGAGTTTCGAGATACGGAAAAAGGCTGGCGGCAGCCCCGGCCGCCATAGCCCAGTACTTCGCCTCTCCGGTGAGCTGCGCTGCCAGCAGCGCAGCTTTGAGCCGTTCGGTTTGCGGCCAAAAGCGCGCATTGGCATCGTGGATCGAGAAATCGTCGAGCAATGCATTGATGGCGACTTGATTGTGCACGCCGGATTGTTCCCCGATGGAGATGAGCCGCAGGGCCGTCTCCCGCAGCTTACCCGGATGGCGGCTTTCGGAACGCAGCAATAACCAGGCCCATTCGAATTGATGCCCCGGCTCGAGGATCCGGCCGACGATCCCGGGAGCCGGCTGCCAGTCCGAAGTGAACGACTCTCCAAGCGCACCGGTGTCCTTGCGAATAAAGTTCCGCAGCGCTAGATCCACTAGATGCCGGGACCAGTCGGTCCAGCCGGGATCGTGACCGATCTCCGCCCAGGCCAGGCAAGCTTCCAGCAAATGCATGTGCGGATTGGATTCGAAAAGTCCTCCCGGAGTCTCGCCCGAGTGAAATGCGCCGTTGCTGGCTCGAAAACACGACTCGATCGCCCGACGCAGGTCGAGCGCGCGTTTCTCGAACTCGCTGCGTGCGTCGAGCGCGGTGGCTGCGGTGGCATATCCCAGCAATGCGAATGCTTGATCATAGAGCAGCGCCCGATCGTCCAAGGGCGCTCCATCGACCGCGGCCAGGGTTCGAAATAAGCCGTCGGGCCGCAGGTAACGAGTCGTAAAGTATTCCGTCCCGCGACTGACGATACCTTTCACATCGCCCTTCCAGCCAAACCCTCGCGCCTGCGCAAATGCATAGATCTGGCGTGGATGGACGCGAGCGCGACGAGGATGCGGCAGCCCGGCACCATTTTGCCCGAGCGTCTCGATGAAGCCGCCATCCTGAGGGTCGATGCCGTTGTGCGCCCACAAAGGGTATGCGGCGTCCGTCAGCCATGCAGCGAGCCGTGCGCGCGCGGCGGCAAGCCTGACCTTAGGAGCCGTCTTCTCGTTGATTGCCATCCACCAATTGTGACATGAGTCAGCGGGTCTTGAGCAGCGCGTCGTACCGCGCAGCGATCGTCAACCTCCGGCCGTCTGTATCACCCGCACAATGACCATCACCACGGCAACCACTAGGTAACCACGCAGCATCAGCATGAACCCCCGACGCATGGGCGTGAGTTGGATCGGGCCAATCGCGTCGAGTCCCGGCATGCGCCAAGCAATGCGGGCCAACTGCAGCTCGCTGCGATCACGGCTCCGCGGGCGTTCCGTGCGCAGTGCATACACGGCCACGCTGATGGCAGCCAGACTGGTCCCGAGCGCAAGAATCGTTCCGATCTGTCCGCCGCTGATGCCGGGAAACAGTACCGCCGCCGTCAGGATCAGCGATAGAGTCACCAACACGGCAACGATGAAGATTGTAAACGCGTTCAATTTGAAAGAGTTCACCCAGGGACCCAAGATGTCCGCATCGTTGCACAACAGCAATAGGAATACCGATGCGCTCGGCAGCAACACACCGGCAAGCGTTTGGACGGCATTCGTCAGCAGGCCGAGCGGTACTCTTGGAATCAGCACGAGCGCCGCAGCCGCCAAGATCAGGCAAAAGTAGAGGCCGTAAAAGAACTTGGCTTGGCGCGGACTGTGGTTGAGTGAATGCCGCAGCGAAAACAAGTCACCAATGGCATACACGGACGACAGCGACACGGCTGCCGCGCCGATGATGCTGGCATCAATCAAGCCGATGGCGAACAGGACACCCGGCAAGCTCGATCCATGCTCGCGCGCGAGCCCCGTGGCCACGGCACCCGCATCTGTAAAATGGCCGAACTCGGGTGTTCCGTGAAAGGCGTGCGCGCAGAAGGCGATCATGGCAACCGCGCCTACCGTCACCAACACGATGCCGATGATGAGATCCAGGCGTTCATAATTGATGAAGCGCGCCCCAATGCGCTTGTCGATGACGTAGCTCTGCTGAAAGAACAGCTGCCAGGGCGCGACGGTGGTTCCGACAATGGCGATGATGAGCAGCATCACGTCGGCAAGGTGGGCGCGAGGGGGTAGCTGCGGTACCACGAAATCATGGGCGATCTCCGTCCACGGCGGATGCACCATGAGAAACACCGGCACCAACAACAGGCTGCCGAACACCAAGGCGAGAGCAAATCGCTCGAAGCGCCGGAAGTCGCCGGTGCTTACCGCAGCCATGATCATCGCCGCAGCGGCTGCGAGTCCCCAAGTCTTGGGGACGCCCAGCACGCCAAGGCCGAGACTGATGCCGATAAATTCCGTAACCAACGTGAGTGCATTGAGCACGAAAAGGTCGATGACGCTAAAGGCGCCCCAGAATTTGCCGAATCGGTGCAGGATGAGCTTCGCGTGGCCGACTCCGGCGATGGCGCCCAGCCGCAGCACCATTTCCTGGTTCACATACAGAACAGGAATGAGCAGCGCCAGGGTCCAGAGCAAGCTGGTCCCGTAGTTTTGCCCGGCCTGCGCGTAGGTACTGAAAGCTCCGGCATCGTTGTCGCCGACCATCACGATGAGGCCCGGACCCAATATCGCGAGGAATGTGCGCAGCCGGTGCGCCCAGCCCACGCGTGGGCCTACGTCATCCTGCCGCAGACTGCCGAGTGCACCGCGAATATCGGTGTTGCGCGCCTGGGCGCGCACTGTGCGGGGACGAACACGTTCTTGGATATCTTCGATCATCGGGCGCCTCACGGGTCGAGCAATGGCCGTTTCCGAGACAGGCAGCCCCGCGTCACGCGCAGCCGGTTCCGGTGCGCCTAACTCAAAAGAGGGGATTGATGGAAGCGAAGCGTACGAAGGTACGATTCGACATGCGCTTCCCGCCCGCGGCGGAAAGCGCTTCTTACGCGAAGAGCCTTATCCGACGACGAGCGCGCTGCGGTCAACGCAGCGCCAATCACCTAATCTAGGGCTACTGTCCAAAGAAGCGAGCCTCACGTTGCGAATGTACGGGGAAAATAATTCGCAACGTGGCGAATGTAAAGAGAAATCTTACGAAGAAGGGCTGGTTCCGGTCGATTGCGAAGCCGATGGGCTCGCTAACCCGGGCGTTTCCATTCGGCCACCGCCGCATTGAAGGCAGCAACGAGCGATCGAACCGCTGCGTGCGTGTCGGCCTTATTGAGGCAGATAACTGATTGTTTTTGGTGCATTAGACCCAAACCTGGGTTGGGGGCGTGCACACGCCAAGCGGCGTAGTACACAATGCCTCTGCTCTCAACAGCTAGGAGTACAGCGTTGTCTTCGAGTTCGCCGCCCCTGATCGACCTGCGCAGCGATACGGTCACACAGCCGTCGCCCGGCATGCGCGCTGCCATGGCCGCCGCTCCGGTGGGTGATGATGTGTACGGTGACGACCCGACCGTGAACAGGCTGCAGCACGTCGTTGCCGAACGCTTTGGCTTCGAGACGTCGCTGTTCTTTCCGACCGGTACGCAGAGCAATCTGGCCGCGTTGATGTCGCATTGCGGCCGGGGTGATGAATTTATCGTGGGTCAGGAAGCGCACACCTACAAGTATGAACAGGGCGGCGCCGCGGTACTCGCCAGCATTCAGCCGCAGCCGCTCGAGAACGAACCCCACGGCGGAATTGCGATCGAGCGCATCGCCGCGGCGATCAAGCCGGATGACTTACATTTTGCGCGAACACGGCTATTGGCGCTGGAGAACACCATGGGTGGCCGGGTGCTGCCGGTTGCCTACCTGCACCAAGCCACGGCTTTCGCGCATGCTCGCGGCTTACGCACCCATTTGGACGGCGCGCGCATATTCAATGCCATCGTGAAGCTGAAAGTGAATGAACGCGCGGCGGTGGCGGGGTTCGATTCAGTGTCGGTTTGCCTCTCCAAAGGGCTGGGCGCTCCGGCAGGGTCGGTGCTGCTGGGTTCGAAAGAGGTGGTGAACGCGGCCCGGCGCTGGCGAAAAGCCCTGGGCGGCGGCATGCGGCAAGCCGGAATTCTCGCCGCGGCCGGCCTCTACGCGCTAGAACACAATGTTGAACGCCTGGCGGAGGATCATGCCAACGCGGCCTTTTTCGCCGACGGATTGCGTGACCTTGGGCTCCCTGTAGCGCCGCCGCAGACCAACATCTTCTACGTCGACATTCCGGTTCGTCACGTTGATCCGCTTACCGAACACCTATTGCAACGCGGGATTCGCGCGTCCATAAGCGCGCATACCCGGCTCGTGACTCACCTGGATGTACCGCGCCCGAAAATCGACGCCGCGCTTCAGGCATTTCGCGAATACCCAGACTGGTCCCCTTAGAGTTTGAGCATGTCGAGCGAACAGCGTCCCGACCCCGATTCGCTGCTGGCGAAGGTCAACTTGCAAGCATCCAAGGCGCGGCGCGGCAAACTGCGCATTTATTTCGGCTCCTCCGCAGGCGTCGGTAAGACCTTCGCGATGTTGGTGGCGGCGCGAAAACTTCGAGGCGAGGGCCGCGACGTCGTCGTCGGCGTCGTGGAAACCCACGGCCGATCCGAAACGGCGGCATTGCTCGAGGGTTTGGACATCGTGCCCCTCAAGACCGCCTCGCAGCGGGGCAGAACCTTCACCGATTTCGATCTGGATGCCGCGCTTCAGCGGCATCCGGCGCTCATTCTCGTCGATGAGCTTGCGCATTCCAACGTGCAGGGTGCGCGCCATCCCAAGCGTTGGCAGGACGTCGAAGAACTGCTGGCCGCGGGAATCGATGTGTTCACCACACTCAACGTGCAGCATCTCGAAAGTCTCAACGACGTCGTGGGCGGCATCACCAACGTCCGCGTGTGGGAAACGGTACCGGATACGGTGTTCGATGCGGCGGACGAGGTCGTGCTGGTCGACATACCGGCGGATGAACTTCTGGCGCGGCTGAAAGCCGGCAAGGTTTACATTCCTCAGCAGGCAGAGCGCGCCGCCGATAATTTTTTCCGCAAGGGCAATTTGATGGCGCTGCGCGAACTCGCGCTGCGGCGTACGGCCGACCGGGTCGAGGGGGACGTTCAAGCCTATCGCGTCGATAAATCCATCGTCTCCATTTGGAAAACCGCGACCGCACTGTTGACCTGCGTCGGTCCCGACGAGGGCGCCGAACGCGTGGTCCGCGCCGCCGCTCGTTTGGCGAGCCAATTGAACGCGGACTGGCATGCGATATACATAGAAACACCGGCGCTGCAGCGGTTGCCCGCGGCGCGGCGCGAAACGATTCTGGCGACCCTGAATTTGGCTCAGAACCTGGGTGCAACCACTGCGGTCATCGCGAGCCCGGAGGTCGCGGAGAGCGTGGTCGGCTATGCGCGCAAGCACAATTTCTCCAAGCTCGTCATCGGCCGCGACCCGGCACGGCGCCTGTGGCCTTGGCAGCGTTCGAGCGGTCAGAAGCTCGCGGCGCTCGCGCCCGACATCGACTTGATCGAGATCGGGCGTAGTTCCGGGACTGTTCAGAATGGCGGCTTGAGGCGCGGCGCGTTGGCGCTGGCGGGCGACTCCGCCGGTGCCGAGCGTCGTGCAGCCAAGCGCCTGCGCTATCTGTGGGCGGCAATCGGCTGCGGCGCGGTGACGCTGCTGTCGATGCCGCTGGCAGCGCACTTCGACCGCTCCAATATCGTGGCCATTTATATTTTGACGGTGGTGCTCGCCGGCGTCCGGTTTGGCCGCGGCCCGGCGGCTTTGGCGGCGGTGCTGTGCGTCAGCGCCTTCGATTTCTTTTTCGTGCCGCCGCGGTTCTCCTTCGCGGTCAGCGACGTGCAATATTTACTGACGTTCTTCATCATGCTGGCGGTGGGCTTGATCGCCGGGCAATTGACCGCCGGTTTGCGCTTCCAGGCGCGCGTCGCTTTGCATCGTGAAGAGCGCGCCGGCGCCCTGTATGAATTGGCACGCGATCTATCAGGCGCAGTCCAGCTCGATCAAGTGGTCAAAATCAGCGACGAGTCAATCGAACGCACCTTTCATGCGAGTGCGGCGCTGCTGCTGCCCGATGCGACAGGGCATCTTACCCTCGCATCCGCACGTGCCGAACCTTCTTTGATCGTCGACATCGGCATCGCCCAGTGGGCCTTCGACAAGGGTCATCCGGCAGGCTTCGGTACCGACACGCTGCCGGGCAGCGAAGTTTTATACATCCCGTTGCGCGCGCCGGCCCAACCACGCGGTGTGTTGGCCCTTCGGGCGAAAAATCGCCGCTTGCTCAAGATACCGGAGCAGCGGCAGTTGTTGGATACGTTTGCCGCATTGATCGCGATCGCGCTCGAGCGCGTGCACTACGTCGGCGTCGCTCAGGATGCGTTAGTGCGAATGGAATCGGAGCGTTTGCGCAATTCATTGCTGGCCGCGCTGTCGCATGATTTGAGGACGCCGTTGACCGTACTCGTGGGGTTGGCTGAATCCCTGGCGTTGACCAAGCCGCCGTTGTCGGCGGACCAGATGGAAACCGCGGAGGCAATCCAGGACGAAGCGCGGCGCATGAGCACGCTCGTCAGCAACCTCTTGGACATGGCCCGCATCGAGAGCGGCGAAGTCACGCTCGATCTGCAGTGGCAGCCGCTGGAAGAAGTAGTGGGGGCGGCGCTCGAATCCGCGAGAAGCATGTTGAAGCAGCACCGCGTCGAAGTACGGCTGCCCCGCAATCTGCCCTTGGTGCAGTTCGACGCCGTGTTGATCGAACGGGTGCTCGTGAATTTGCTGGAGAATGCCTCGAAGTACACGCCGCCCGGCAGTGAGGTGACGCTTTCCGCCCAGGTGGCCGCGGACCAGCTCGAGGTCTCGGTGTCGGACAACGGACCAGGACTGCCGGCGGGCAAAGAGGAGGCAGTGTTTCAAAAGTTCACGCGCGGCAAGCGCGAATCGGCGACCCCTGGGGTGGGGCTGGGGCTGGCGATTTGCCGAGCGATCGTCGAGTCTCATCGTGGCAAGATCGTCGCCATCAACCGGCCTGGCGGCGGCGTCACGTTCTCGTTTACTTTGCCTCTTGGCAAGCCACCCGCAGCGGCCGACGAACCGGAGTCCGAGACCGCCAATGTCTGAGCCGTTGCCCGTTGCAATTCTGGTCGAGGATGAGCGCCAAATTCGGCGTTTCGTTCGCACCGCCTTGGAGACCGAGGGTTGGAACGTCGTGGAGACCGAAACTTTGCGTCAGGGTTTGACGGACGCTGGGACGCGCAAACCCGACCTCATCATTTTGGATCTTGGGTTACCGGACGGGGATGGCATGGACTTCATTCGCGATGTTCGCGGCTGGTCAAAGGTGCCCATCATCGTGCTGTCCGCGCGGGTCGGCGAACAGGACAAGATCGAGGCGCTGGACGCCGGTGCCGATGACTATCTGATAAAACCTTTTGGCGTAGGGGAGTTGCTGGCGCGGGTGCGCGCGGCCTCGCGCCGCCTACAGGCAGCGGGCGCGGCGCACGGCGCAATCTTTCAGTTCGGCGACATCACGGTCGATATGAGCTTGCGCACCGTTCACAAAGGCGCGGCCGCGGTCCATTTGACGCCCATCGAATACCGCTTGCTGGGCCTTCTGGTCGCCAATGCCGGCAAGGTATTGACGCATCGTCAGATTTTGCGCGAGGTTTGGGGCCCGTCGCATGCCGAGGACGGGCATTACGTGCGGGTTTACATGGGTCACCTTCGGCATAAGCTGGAAGACGATCCCGCCCAGCCCAAGCATATCCTGACGGAGACCGCCGTCGGCTATCGTCTTCTGCAGAACGCTAGAGTTTAGGAGTTCCTGGGGCGTACCCGGCGCCGCGCACGCTCCAAGTCCCGTACGGTGTCGACGTCCGACTCCGCGGAAGGCAGCATTACCAGCGACACGGCGTCATTCGGCAGCCCGCGCACCAGGTCGCGCAGCCCCCGGTCCCCCGCCAGCCCGCGGGCGCGCGCGTACAGCCAGCGTGGCAGGATGAGCGGCGTTCCCGCCCGAGCCTGGACCCATCGCGCGACGACGCTGCGGCGGGCACCGCGCCAGCGCGCGATCAATCGCGCGATATCCCGACGCTGCAAGTCGGCCAGATCGACCGGGAGCAAGAGCACAGCGGCAGAGTACCGAGCCTGCGTGATGCCGCGGCGAACCGAACTCGACAGTCCGGCCGTGCGCGTCGGGTTGGCAATGAAAGCGACGGAACGCGCATGCGTGCCAATACGATAGCGGGCGGCGCCAGGCGGAATGACCACAATGATTTTCGACGACCTCGCGAAGGGCGCCAGCAGCCCGACCGTCCTCTCGATCAGGGTCGAACCGTGAACCCGCGCGAGTGCTTTAGGCTTGCCGAGACGCGCCGAAAAGCCGGCAGCGAGCACGACGATCCGCAGTGTAGGCAGCGTGAAGGCTTTCATTGGTATCATGCCGGAATGACAAGGAACTACGCGAGCTTGCAGCGCCGGCCGTTTTTAGCACCTATCTGGTTGTCCGTGCTCGGCGCGCTGGTCGGGATGTGTTTTTTGACCTTTGCAGCCTGGGCAGCCTGGGTTTGGGTCACCGCAGATTCGACCACGATTATAGTAGTGCGGCATGCGGAAAAGGAACTCGACGCCGGCGCCGATCCACCCTTGACCCCGGCCGGCGAGGCGCGCGCTGCGCTGCTGGCTAGCATGTTCGGCGACCGCAGCCCAGGGGCCATCGGTGCCATCTATGTGTCGCCCGTGTTGCGGAGTCGAATGACGGCTGCGCCACTAGCCGCGCGATTGGGGTTGACGCCCGTCGTCGGCCCGGCACACGACGCGCCGAACCTTGCGCGCCGTGTGCTGGACGAGCACGCCGGCGGCAGAGTCTTGGTGGTCGGGCATAGCGATACCGTGACCGACCTCGTCGAGTCGCTGACCGGGACAAAGCATTTGCCTCGGATCGGCGATGACGAGTACGGCACCATGTATATCGTCGTCGTACCTCGCGTCGGCCGCTCGAATTTTTTGCGCCTGACCTACTAGTGTCCTGAGTCAGAAATTCGCTGGCATTCGGGACACTAGATCGTTGCGCGCAACATGATGGCTTTGCGCACGAAGTCCGCATGCCGCCCAATCATGAAGTCCGCCAACACCGCGTCGCGAATCCGCCGGCTCCCATCGATCAAATAGGTGGCGCGGCGTACTCCGATGCCTAAGGGGCCGTTGACGCCGTACATTTTGATCACTTCCTTGCCCTCGTCGGATAGCAACGTAAAAGGTAAATTGTATTTCGCCCGAAACTTCGCATGCGTTTCCGGGCTTTGCGGGCTGACGCCGACGACGCGCAAGTTGGCGTTTTGAATGTCGGTCTGCAAGTCGCGCAAAACGCATGCTTGACGAGTGCAGCCGGGTGTGAAATCGGCAGGGTAGAAGTAGAGGACGGTGGCGACGGCGTTCAAAAAGTCCGTCAGCGATCGATCTTTGCCTGTCTCGTCCGGAAGCGTGAATTCCGGCGCACGTTCGCCTTCTTTGAGCATTTGACGGTACCTCCTTCATTCCATCGTAGCGAGTTTTCCCCTTCAGATGTGCAGACTTTGGCGCGGACCGGCCTTTGCTGCTAATATTCGTCGCCCTCTTAGGGGGAGTAGCTCAGTTGGGAGAGCGTCGCGTTCGCAATGCGAAGGTCGAGGGTTCGATCCCCTTCTCCTCCACCACATATAAGGCCGGAAATGCGTAACTTCCGGCCTTTTCTTCGCCTCGGTAGCTCAGTGGATAGAGCGAGTGCCTCCTAAGCGCTAGGTCGCCGGTTCGATTCCGGCCCGGGGCACCATTATCCTCTAGGGTGCGAAAGGACACGTAATAAAACCGGCGGCAACGTGATCGTGGCCGTCGCCGTCGAGCCGGCCTTACTCCAAGGTTGCAGCCATCACTTCCGGCACTGGCGCGGGAGGCGACCTGGCGCCGCCAATCCTGCGGTCGATGAGATACATCAACGCCAGCGAAACCACGGTGGTGCACACCAGAACGTAGCCCAGGGTATCGAAATGCAACAAATCGCCTCCGGGAGTCTGCACGACGATCAAACCTGCCACCACAGCGGCGATGCCGCCGGACATCTGCTGCAGCGAGGAGCTGATGGACATGTACGAGCCGCGATCGGCCGGCTTCGGTAGCGCGGACATGAGTGCGGAGGATGAGATCATCCGCGAGAAGATTCCGATCTGCAGCAACACGCTAACCACGACGAGCACCCACAGCGGATTGGAGTGCAGGTGCGTGTAGATAACTACCATCACGATCGTCACCGCGCAGCCGAAGCCGAACACCTTGAGTTTCCCGTAAGCATCGCTGGCGCGCCCGATGAGCGGGCCAGTCAGGATGGAGAACGCTCCCGTGATCATGTAAACCAGCGGCAGCTTCTCGGTCGGCAGTCCGATGTTGTGCACCATGAATACGCTCATGAAGGGCATCAGCATGAAACCACCCACACTCAGCAATCCCGTGGTGGCGAATCCCTGTAGATACAGCCTATTCGACACAGTCTGGATGAGGTGATGCAGCGGGCCGCGATCCGGATGGTGCTTCAAGTGTTCATCGACCGGACGCAGGTAAGTCCAGATGAGGCCGCCCACCAGCGCGCTGACGGCGACGAGCAAGAAGAAGGGCGCGTTCCATCCCCAACGGGTGGAGAGCAGCAGGGCCAGCGGAATCCCCAACACGCTGCTGGCGGCGAACGCGGTCTGAATCACTCCCATCACGCGGCCGCGCATTTCCAGCGGAAAGAGGTCGGTGACGATCGCGAAGGCGACCGAGCCCACCACGCCGGCGAACAGACCCGTGATCATCCTGGCGAGCAGCAGTAGGTTGTAAGTTCCGGCCAAGCCGCAGAGCAGGGTGCCTGCCAGGAAGCCGGAGTAGAAGAACAGCAGTAGTTTCTTTCGATCGAAGCGGTCGGCAAATCCCGCCGCGAGAAGTCCCGACAGGCCGGCGCTGAAAGCGTAAACCGAAACCAGCCATCCGAATTGCGACGGCGTGATTTTCAAAGCGGGTATGACCAGCGCGCCCAAGGGTGCAAGCAGCATAAAGTCGAGCACGATCGTGAACTGCAGGAAGGCCAGAACGGTTGCGACAAACTTCTGATAGCTGGAAAAAACGCCGGAGGTCTTTGCGGCGTCGGTTGATTTCGAAATGCTCACATTCGTCCCTATAGGATAAGAATCGTCGGTATGACCGGCATTCATTTGCCGCGGATTTCGTCGACTGCGCGCCGCAGGATATCCAGGACCCGTCGCTTTTCCTCCATCGAGGAGTTCAGTTTTTCATAGATGGCGGCCTTCATCTCGTCGCGCAATCCGCGGAATTCGGCCTTCATCTGCTGCCAATCACCTTTGGCCCCGGCACTCGAGCCGCTGCCGAAATGGTCTGCGACGTCCTCGTCTTCGGCGAATTGCTTTCGGAAGTGCGCGAGCTTGCGGCCAAAGATGGCCAGTTGATTCCATACTTCCGTGGCGGCGAGGTGGTGTTTGCCCAGATGCTCGGTGCCGTCCGCGCTAATGCTGTAGAGTTTTTTCGTCCCCTCGACAGCGGCGGCCGCGTAACCCATCTCTTCGAGATAAGTGAGTGCCGGATAAACCATGCCGGGGCTGGGCGTATAGACGCCGCTGGAATGTTCTTCGACGGCCTTGATGATTTCATAGCCATGGCGAGGTTTCTCGCTCAACAGCAGCAGAATGATTAGCTGCAAGTCTCCCGACGCGAGCATCTTCGCGGTGCGCATACCGGGGCCACCCCCGCGGAACCCGCCGCCGACGGACCCGCCGAAGAAGCCGCCTCGGCCGCCACCGCCAAAGTGCCGGTGGCCTTCTCGCCCGGCGCAAAAGTGATCTATATGTCGAAACATGGGTATCTCCTATCTCCTTAAAATATATCTCATGATATATCGAAAGTAAAGAAATGATTCAGGCCGCCCATCGCCGGTTTGTTCACAATACGCGCGAGATCGATCGCAGCGAT
>Ga0137413_10000232_pt1 | contig 16691 bp, 14 predicted proteins | sample CZODoug2_1_16fun_FD_108280 | JGI IMG/M metagenome (GOLD analysis project Ga0137413, IMG submission 108280) | Vadose zone soil fungal communities from Angelo Coast Range Reserve, California, USA - CZODoug2_1_16fungal (Illumina Assembly) | ecosystem: Environmental > Terrestrial > Soil > Vadose... | reverse complement strand
GACGGCGCATCCGGATGATCCGAATCTGAGCGACATTCGGGAAAAGCATCGCCTCATGAAGGGAGTCATGTATTGGCGCCTGTCGGAGAGCTTCAGAGCCAGACTGTGGAATGAACGGCGTTCGGTGAAGGAACTCGAGGGCCAGCTGAAGGAGACGCAAAAGCGCGCCGTCCTGGTCAAACAGGCCCGCGTCGGAACGCCGTTGACGACCGGCGGGTACGCATCGCGCGTGGCGGCCGTCCGCGCGCGCATCGATCAATTGCATGAGCGCATGGCCGATGTTTCCGGGCGGCAGAATCTATTCCTGCAATCGCTCGCCATCCGCGAACTCGAAGCCCAGAAGGTACGCATCGAGACTTACCAGGTGCAGGCGCGCTATGAACTGGCGGCGATTTATGACCGCATTTCGAACGGGCCGCCGAAATCACCGCCGAGCGCAGCGCCAAACGTGACGCCGGGCACGCCGCCGAACGCAGCGCCAGACGCGCCGCCAAACCCGCCGCCGCAGTCCCAGCCATGACGATTTTCGACTCGCGACTGACATGTCTCGCCGCCATACTGGCTGCCATGGCCGCAGCAACGGCGACGAGCGTCGCTGCGGAAAAAAAACCGGCGACCATCAAGGATCTCGACAATCAGCAGATCGATATCAACACCGATCCTCCGCGCAACGTGGATCCGGCCAAGACCATGGATAGCTACAAGCGCTTTCTGGATTTGAATGCCGGGGATGCAGCATTGCGCTCCGAGGCGCTGCGTCGTCTTGGCGATCTGAACCTGGAAAGCTCGGAATCCGAACGCATCGAGCGCGAGTTGGCCACCAACGAAGGATTGCGAGCCACCGAAGCCATTCATTTGTATTCCGCGCTGTTGAAGGCGTATCCCAAGTATGAGCGCAATGATTCGGTGCTCTACCAGCTCGCCCGAGCCTATGAGCTGAACGCGCAACCCGACAGGGCGCTGGCCTCCCTGGATCGGCTCGTGGCGCAATATCCGAACAGCCATTTTATCGACGAGGCGCAATTTCGCCGCGGCGAGCTGCTGTTCTCGGACAAGGCGTACCCGAAGTCGCAGGCTGCCTACGAGGCCGTGATCAAGGTCGGCGCCTCGTCTGCTTTCTACAACCAGAGTCTGTACAAGCACGGTTGGTCGCTGTTCAAGCAGGGCGAAAATGAACGCAGCCTCGATTCCTTCGCCGGCGTTCTCGATTCAGTGCTGATTTCCAAGCGTAACGCCTCGTTGATCGAGATCGATACGTTGAGCCGCGCCAATCGGGAATTGGTTGAAGACACTTTCAGAGTGATGTCGATCACCTTCTCCTACCTCGAGGGCCCGAAGTCCATCGCCGACTTCGTGAAGCGCCACACGCCGCCGCGGCCCTATTCGTATTTGATGTATGCGCGGTTGGGTGATCTGTACATGGAAAAAGAGCGCTACACGGATGCGGCCGACAGCTATCGCGCCTTTGTTTCGCAGGATCGCAACAACGAGAAGGCTCCATTGCTCGAAATGCAGGCAATCGAGGCGTATTCAAAGGGCGGCTTCCCGCAATTGGTGCTGCAGGGCAAGAAGGAGTTCGTGGAAAATTACAGTTTCGGGACGGCGTACTGGCAGGGACGCGACCCGAAGGGCGAAGCGAAAGTGGTGGCGGTACTGAAGACCAATCTCAAGGATGTGGCGCAGTACTATCACGCCCAGGCACAGCGCACCAAAGATGTCGCAGACTATCAAGAAGCGGCGAAATGGTATCGCAGCTACCTGCGATCGTTCCCGGACGATCCGGGCACTGCGGTGACCAATTACCTGCTGGCCGACACCCTGTTCGAGAGCAAGCAATATCTGGACGCCGCCCAGGAATACGAGAGCACGGCATATCGCTACGGCGATCACGAGAAGGCCGCGGCGGCCGGATATGCCGCGATCATCGCCTACGGCAAGCTGGAAGAGACTCTGTCGGGCGAGCCCAAGGCAACCTTGCACTTGAAGACCATCGACAGCTCATTGAAGTTTGCGCGATCATTTCCCGCACACCCGGAGAGCGCGCAAGTCCTGACCCGCGCCGCCACGGAGCTCTACGCCGCGAAGGACTATCTACGGGCGGTCTCCACCTCGGAAGCACTTCTGGCCAAGCAGCCCACGGTGGACGTCGCCAAACAACGCATTGCGTGGACGGTCATCGGCAATTCGAACTTCGATCAAGGCGTGTTCGACAAAGCCGAAGCCGCCTATACCCACGCGCAAGGTTTGATGCCGCCGAATGACCCGGAGCGCGGGGCAATTGCAGAGCGGCTTGCCGCGTCGATCTACAAGCAGGGAGAGCAAAAGAGCAAGTCCGGCGATAGTGCCGCTGCCGTGGAAGACTACCTGCGTGTGTCAGCCCTTGCTCCCTCGTCAAAAGTCCGCGCGAATGCGGATTTCGATGCAGCGGCGCTGCTCATCACGCAAAAGCAGTGGGACCGCGCCATCGTCGTTTTGGAAGGGTTCCGCCGCAACTTTCCGCAGAGCCCGCTGCAGGCCGACGTGACCCGCGATCTCGCCGTGGCCTATTCAGAATCGAACAAACCCGGCCAAGCGGCCGTTGAGTTCGAGCAGATGGCGCAATCCCCGAAAGAGACGCCCGAAGTGCAGCGTGAAGCCACGCTGCAGGCGGCGGATCTGTACGACAAGGCCGGCAACTCGGCGAAGTCGCGCACCATGCTGGAAGCCTTCGTGAAGCACTTCCCGCAACCCGTAGGTCCAGCCATGGAAGCGCGCAACAAATTGAGCGTGATTGCCGGCAAGGCCGGCGATTTCGGAAAACGTGACTACTGGCTCAAGGACATCATTGCTGCCGACCGGTCGGCCGGCGCGGCGCGCACCGATCGCAGCCGGGCGCTCGCGGCCAAGGCGACCCTAACCCTGGCGGCTCCGGTTCGCGAAGCGTTCAGGAGCATCAAGCTGGTCGTGCCGCTGAAGAAATCTCTCGCCGAGAAGCGCAAGGCGATGGAGGCTGCGCTGAAGGCCTACGAGGCCGTGGCCGACTATCAGGTGGCCGACGTCACCACCGCCGCAACCTTTGAGAGTGCCGAGCTGTACAGACAGTTGGGCAAGGATCTGATGAGCTCGGAGCGCCCCAAGAATCTGAAGAAAGATGAATTGGAGCAATACGATGTGTTGCTCGAGGAGCAGGCTTTCCCGTTCGAAGAGAAGGCCATCAAACTACATGAAGTCAATGCCGCGCGAACCAAAGACGGCACCTACGATGAGTGGGTGCAGAAGAGCTTTGCGGCGCTCGCACAGCTCAACCCAGGCCGCTACGGCAAGGTGGAAATCGGTGAACAGCAGGTTGAATCAATTCGCTAGCTTAGGTGCGATGGCGCTTCTGGCCGGTTGTCAGAGCGCGCCGGCGACTGCGCCGCCGAAGGCGCCTGCGCCTGTTGCGGCGAGCCCACCGAGCTCGGCGAGCCCGCCCACGGCGGCCGGCAGCGCTGCCGTGCCTGAGGCGGTTGCGGTCCCGCCTCGAGCTGCGCAACAATACAGCCAAGCGCTGCAGTTGATGAAGTCGGGCCGCAACACGGATGCGGAACTCGAGTTCAAGCAGATCGTCGTTGCCTACCCGCAATTTGCGGGGCCGCAACTGAACCTAGGGTTGCTGTACTTGCACGATTCGCGCCTGACCGAAGCCGAGGCCGCCTTCAAGGCTGCACTGACGTTGACGCCCGCCAATCCGGTCGCGGGCGATGAGCTCGGGATCGTTGAGCGCAAGCTCGGAAAATTCACCGATGCTGAGGCAGCTTATTTACGTGCGATTACCGCTGAACCAAACTATGCGCCCGCGCATCTTAATCTGGGCGTGCTTTACGACCTGTATATGGCGGAGCCGCAGAAAGCGCTCGAGCAATTTGAACGCTACATCGAGATCGCCGGCGAGAACAAACAGGTTGCCGGCTGGGTTGCGGAATTGCGCAAGCGCGTCGGCGCACCGGCGGCTGCCGCCAAGAAGGAGCCTGCATGAATACTCCATCGAAAACATTGGGCTTGAGCCTGCTCTGTCTGGCGATGAAGGCCTACGCACAGCAACCCGCGCCTGCCACGGCCCCCGCCAGTGACCCACCGGCGCCTGCCCCGGCCGCGGCGCCTGCCGCACCGGCACCGGTGGCGGCCCCGGCAAAACCCCCTAAAGCCACCGCCCAGTCCGAAGCCGGCGAACCGCGCGCGAATACCTCTCGACCCGCCCCGGCTCAATCCGAGGCCGGTGAGCCTCGGGCCGGTACACCCAAGGCGCCGCCCGCCGCCGCCCGTCCCCCTGGGGTGACGGGCCAGAAGGGCCCGGGCGCCTCGGATCGGTTGCAATTGGGTACCGCCACCGTAACCGGCGACCGCGAGCAGCCGAAGGTCATGTACGTCGTCCCCTGGAAGAGGTCGGATATCGGCGATTTGGCCGGAAAGCCCATGAATAGCCTGGTTGACGAGATCCTGGCGCCGGTCGATAGGGATGTCTTTAAACGAGAAGTCGGCTATTACAAGGCTGTGCAGGCCGATGGGTCCCAAAATGGTGCGCCGGGCCGCCCGTCGCAGCAGGGTGAGAAGTAAGTCATAGCCGATTTTACGGAATCTGGTTGAATTACATATTAGGACGAAGAGTCCATTTAGGAGCGCTTAGATGAATTTCATGAATTCGGCAGTCAATTTTTTCAAGGACGGCGGGCTGTTCCTGTACCCGCTGGCCTTGATTTTCGTGGTCGGCGTGTCGATCGCCATCGAGCGCTACGTGTACCTGACCCGCGAAACCATCCGCAATCGCAGCCTGTGGGAGTCGCTGGTGCCGGCGTTGAGCGCCGGAAACTTCAAGCAGGTGGTCGGGCTTACGCACAATTCGAAGGCCTCGATTGCCACCATCCTGAACTACGGTGTCGCGCGAGTGTCAAGCGCCCGGCGCCGCGATGACATCGAGAAAGCCATGGATGAAAGCCTGCTCGAAGTGATCCCGCGAATCGAAAAGCGCACTCACTATTTGTCGTCCCTGGCGAACGTCGGCTTGCTGATCGGATTGCTCGGCACCATCACCGGCCTCATCGGCGCCTTCAGCGCCGTGGCAACCGCCAATCCGGCCGAGAAGGCCAGCTTGCTGGCCGCGGCGATTTCGGTCGCCATGAACAACACCGCATCGGGACTGTTCGTCGCCATCACGCTGCTGCTGTCGCACATGTTTCTCGAGTCCAAGACCACCTCGCTGATCGACAGTCTGGAGATTGCGTCGGTGAAGTTTTTGAACTCGATCACCGAGCGCACGACGGAAAAGGCGCACGAGCCTGCGGCACCGCCGCCGTCGGTGCGATCTCCCACGGCTGCCCGCAGCAGCATCTAGGCCGAAGGCCCCGCCAGGTCCTCTTCCATGAAGTCAAAAGCAGCGCGCCTCGTCCGTCGCAATCACGCCCGCTACCATCAGGGGCGCGATGATCTGAACATCGTGCCGATGATCGACATGATGGTGATCTTGGTATTTTTCTTGATCTTTACAGCCGTGTTTTCCAAGACGAATATCCTCCAGCTCAATCTGCCGGCCACCAACACCGCTCCTGTTGAGCTGCCGAAGGGCCTGAAGCTCGAAGTGATCATTCGGCCCAATGACCTTGTGGTGAATGACCGCAATTCAGGGCCGCTCAAGGTCATTGCCAATACCGACACCGGTTATGATTTGGATCATTTGTCGGAATTCATGCGGCAGGTGAAGTCGCAGTTTCCTGAGATGACCGATGCGACCATCTTGCCGGGGCCCGCGGTGCCCTACGACACGCTGGTGCAAGTGATGGACACCGTGCGTATATATCAGATTCCCGTGGCGCCGTTTTCCAAAGCGGAGCTGTTCCCCGACATCGCCATTGCGGATGCGCCGATATGACCTCCTATCGCATCAAACGGCATCGGCAACGCAAGCACGGCGCCAGCCATTTTGCGTTGATTCCGTTCATCGACATGATGACCATCTTGGTGGTGTTCCTCCTGGCGCATACCGCCGAGGTGGATATTCTGCCGAACACGAAGAACATTTCGATTCCCCAGTCCATCTCCGACCGCAAGCCCAGCGCCGCGGTGGTCGTCATGATCACCAAGGATTCGCTGTTTGTGGACGGCGTGCTGGTGGGATCGCTCCGGGATGTCATCGCGAATCAAGGTCCGTTCTTTGCACCGCTGAAGACGGCGTTGATGGCGCAAAACGACCGCAGCATACGCAGTGCGCAGCAATCCGACATCGCCAAGCGCGAAGTCACGATCATGGGCGACAAAAGCACCCCTTACAGCGTGCTGAAGAAAATCATGTTGACGTGCAGCGAAGCCGAGTATGGCAAGGTATCTTTTGCCGTGGTCGAACGCGAACGGACGGCGACTTAAATGGCCGCTGTAACTGTGCCGACCGGTTTGGTGCCTTACTACCGGCGTTATGATTTGCCGTGGGCGCCGTCCGAGGAGACGGAGCGGCGCTTCCGCGCAATTTTGCGCAACCTGGCAATCGTGTTTACGATTATCGCGTTGATCATGCCCTTTCTGCCGCGAACCGAGCGCGTCACCAACACCGATTCATTGCCCGAGCGCGTGGTGCAGCTGGTCATGGAACCACCGCCGCCGCCGCCGCCCCCACCGCCTCCGCCGAAGGAGAAGCCGGTCGAGAAGGCGCCGGTTGCGAAGACGCCAACTCCTCCGGTCGATCCGCGCGTCAAAGCGTCCAAGAGCGGCTTGTTGGCCAACCTCGATGATCTTGCGGCGTTGCGCGATCAGATCGATCTCGACAAGTTTACGAAGAATCAGCAGAAGACCACTGATCCGGGCGATGTCAGCCAGGTGACGCGCAACGTCATCAGTTCCAAAGCCGGCGGCACCAGCGGCGGCATCAGCGCCCCCACCAGCAGCGGACTCGCCTCCGGCTCAGGCTCATTGCGCGGCATCTACACCACGCAGGTGAAGGATCCCAACCTCGCCTCGGGCCAGGCGGCTACCCGTGCGGGGGGCAGCGGCAAGGCGTCTCGCAGTGCCGACGAGATTGCCTTGGTGTTCACCAAGAACAAGGGGTCCATCGATGCGATGTATGCGCGCGCGCTGCGCGATAACCCGGCGCTGCAGGGCAAGGTCGTCATCGAGCTGACCATCGCGCCTTCCGGCGACATAACGGCGGCGCGCATCGTTTCCACGGAACTCAATGCGCCGGAATTCGAGAGCAAGCTGCTGGCGCGAATTCGTCTCTTCAAGTTCGAACCAAAGGATGTAGCGGCCTTGACTGCAACCAAACCCATCGACTTCTTCCCCGCCGGATGAACATTCAATCCGAAATCGAGTTCTTCAGCGACCTTGGCATCGTCGACAAGGCTCGGTTCATCACGCGCTTGATCTTTGAAATCGCCGAAGAGGCCAAGGTCGGCAACGGCGATGGCAGCGACGCAGTTCGTTACAAATTCGCCAACGAGATGAGCCAAAGACTGGCGCGTTTCACCTACCAGCTCTTGGGCGAAGACGCGGCGCGTCCGCAAGACGATGTCGTGATCCGCATGTTGCTTGGGGCGCGCGCCGATAAAAATGCGCAGCGCATCATGCACAATGCATATCGGCGCGTTTTGACGAGTTTTGAAAGTTTCGATACCACGGTTCTGCTCAACCCCCACTAGGCCGAATCCTCGCCGGCAGCCTCGAGGCTTCTAGGATTTCGCAAGAATGCCGCGCGCCGCGGGCTCCGCCGGCTGATCCGTGTCGGTCTCGAACAGGTGCAACAACTGTTCCGCCGATTCACGCGTGGTCGCCAAAAACTTGCTTTCATCGTCTTTAACCGCCTGCTGCCTGGCCATGGTGGCCTCGTCGTGGACGCGGAATTGGCGCACCGTTTCCATGGCATTGGATTTCGACAACCCTAGGGATTCGAGCACCTGCACGGACATCTCCAGGCTCGACACCAGGGTCTCCCGGATGATGTAGCGCACGTCCAAATCCATCAGGCGAAACGCGTGTTGGCGATTGCGCGCACGCGCAAAAATCTTCAAGTTGGGAAAATGCTTGCGGATCAATTCCGCCGTTCGCACCGACGCCTCGACATCATCGATCGCCAGCACGAAAACCTCCGCATTCTCGGCGTGAGCCGAGCGCAGCAATTCCAGGCGCGATGCGTCCCCGTAAAATACCTGATTGCCGAACTGGCGCAGGAAATCCACTTGAGTCTGATTGGCTTCGAGCGCGGTGAAGGAGATTTTCCTCGCCAGCAGGATGCGGCCGACGATTTGGCCGAACCGGCCGAATCCGGCGATGATGACCTTCGGATACAGCTCGACCGGGGTATCGAACGGGCGGCCGTCCGATTCGTGCGCTTTGAACGTGACGTCGTAAAGCGCCAGCAGCATGGGACTCAAAATCATGGAGGCGGTGACGACCAGCACCAACAGCTCTGCAATTTCGTTGTCCATGATCTTCAAGGTGGCGGCGAGCCCGAACAGGACAAACGCGAATTCGCCGCCTGAGGGCAGGCTGATGGACAGTCCGCGGCTGGCCGCGCGCGAGAGCCCGGATAGTCGGCCGATTGCCCAGAGAATGCTGATCTTCAGCAGCATGAAGCCAATGGTCAGGCCGATGATGAGGAGAGGCCTCTCGCGCACCAGTTCCAAATTGGCCGACATCCCGACGCTGATGAAGAACAGGCCCAATAGCAGGCCTTTGAAGGGCTCAATATCCGCCTCGAGCTCGTGGCGGAACTCGCTGTCGGCCAGCAGTACGCCGGCCAGAAAGGCACCCAGAGACAGCGACAGACCGACTTGACTCACCAGCAGCGCGGTTCCCAGGACGATCAACAGGCCCGCGGCCGTGAATGCCTCCGCCACACCTGAGGCGGCAATGATCCGCAGCATGGGACGCAACACGTAGCGGCCGCCGATGATGACCGTCGCCAACACGGCGATGAACTTGATCACCAGCCAGCCGCCGGGGCCCGCGGATTTGGCCGACGCGACGCCGAGCAGCGGCAGCAGCGCCAAAAGCGGCATTACCGAGACGTCTTGAAACAGCAGGATGCTGAATGCGGAGCGGCCGAACTGGGAGTTGAGCTGGCCGCGCTCCGCCAGCAACTGCAGCGCCAGCGCCGTGGAAGACATGGACAGGGCGAAGCCGGTGACCAGGGAGGATTGCCAGGTCTGCTCGAACACAAAGTAGGCGGCGGCGCCGATGCATACCGCGGTGACCGCGACCTGAGCCAGTCCTAGGCCGAAAATCGACTTGCGCAGCACCCACAGTCTCGAGGGCTGCAATTCGAGCCCGATCACGAACATGAGGAGTACGATGCCGAACTGCGCGATATTCTGGGTGGCGTCAATGCTGCTGATCAATCCTAAGCTGGCGGGACCGATGATGATTCCGGCAGTCAGGTAACCTAGGACCGATCCCAGCTTGAAGCGGCGGAAAATGGGTATCGCAATGACCGCGGCGGCGAGAAATATAGCGATCTGCGCCAACAAGCTCATACTATTTCTCCTTGAGATCTCCTGTGAGAGCCTAGCACTATGTATCGCCAAAGCATTCAATTTCCGGTCAAGGACGCCGCGCTGCGCGAGGACGTGCATGCGCTCGGCGGCTTGATCGGTGAAACGCTTCGCGACCAGGGAGGAGAAGAGTTCTTCGAGCTCGTCGAGGGCGATCGGCTTGCGGCCATCCTGCGCCGCGAGGGCGACCTCGAGGGCGCGGCGGATCTGCAAGAACGCACTCAGGGCCGATCGCCGTCCGCTGCCACCGATCTGACTCGTGCGTTTTCAATATGGTTCATGGCGGTGAACACGGCTGAAAAAGCCCACCGCGTTCGCCGGCGCCGCGAATACTTGAGCGATTCCAACACATCGCAGCCGGGCGGAATCGCGGATTGCATCGGACGGCTGCAGCGCTCCGGCCTGTCGCTTGAACAGGCGCAGCAACTCATCGGCAACATGAGCATTGAGCCGGTATTCACGGCGCATCCAACCGAATCCACGCGGCGCACCATCTTGCGCAAGCAACAGCACATTGCGCATGAGCTGCTGGACCGTACCAATCCCACTTCCACCCGGGCGGAACTGGACCTGCTGTGGGCGCGGGTACGGCTGGAGATCACCAGCATCTGGCAGACCGAGGAGCATCCTCGTGAAGGCTTGACGGTGGTTGATGAGCGCGAGCACGTGCTGTTTTATTTGATCGACATCCTCTACCGCGTCGTGCCGCTGTTCTATGAGGAAATCGAGGCGGCACTGGCGAACGCTTACTCCGTGCCGGTTGAAACGCTGGACATGCCGAACATCTTGCGTTTCGGATCCTGGGTGGGCGGCGATATGGACGGCAATGCAGACGTGCATGGCAAGACGATTCGCGAGACCTTGCAACGGCATCAGCAACTGATCGTGTCCACTTATTTCAGCGAATGCGAGCAGTTGGCCGAGTCATTGAGCCAAAGCGCGAATCGGGTCGGCGTGAGCGCCGCGCTTGCCGCGCGCATCGACTCCTACACGGCCGTATTGCCGGGAGCGAAGGCGCTGGCGCCGGCGCGGCACGATCGCATGCCATACCGCGTGTTCTTCGGGCAGGTGAGCGAGCGTCTCAAGGCAAGCTACGAGGGCAGGCCCAATGCCTATCAGAATCCCGATGAATTGCTGTCCGACATCGGGTTGGCCGCCAAGAGTCTGCTCGAGAATCGGGGACGCCATGCCGGATATTTCATGGTGCGCCGGCTCATGCGGCGCGTACGCACTTTTGGATTTCATCTGGCGACGCTGGATGTCATTCAACATGCGCGCGTTCACGACGAGGTGATTGCACAAGGCCTGGATCTGAAATCCTGGCCGTCGCTACCGGCCGCCGAACGGCTGCAGCAATTGCGTGATCTGCTGGTTCGCGATCAGGGGCCAACCACGGCATTCGATGCCATGGGCCGGCGCAGTCTGTGGGTGTTCGAAGCCATCGCCCAGGCGCGCCATAAATTCGGCGGCCGCGCCATCGGCGAGTACATCGTGAGCGGCGCGCGGGGGCCGGAAGACATCCTTGCGGTGCTGTTGTTGGCGAGATGGGCCGATATCACCGACAAGCGCACCGGGGAGTCCCCGCTCGACGTCGCGCCGCTGCTCGAATCGATCGATTCTTTGGAAACCGCGGGAGATGTTTTGGGCGCTCTGCATGCCGAGCCTGCCTATCGTCGTCATCTTCAGTCGCGTGCCAACCGCCAAATGGTGGTGATCGGATACTCCGACACGAACAAGCAGGGCGGCATCGCGGCATCGCGCTGGGCCCTGCAAGTAGCGCAGGTGCAACTGCTGGATGCGGCGCGCGCTGCGGGAATTAATCTGTTGATTTTTCATGGCCGCGGCGGCACACCGGCACGCGGCGGGGGGCGCACCGAACACCTAGTCGAATCGCTGCCGGCCGGTGCCATGCAGGGTGTATTGCGTCTGACGGAACAGGGCGAGGTCGTCAACCAGAGCTACAGCCTGCGTCCCATCGCGATGCGCACGCTCGAGCGCACATTCGCCTCCGTGGCGCTGGCCACGGCGCAGGCAGCACAGATGCCGGTTGCCCCGGATCAAATCGCGGCCATGCGCAGCATTGCGGCACACAGCCTCAAGGCGTATCGCGATCTGGTTTTCGGCAGCCCGGAGTTTTTCGAATACTTCCGTGCGGCGACGCCGCTGGACGTCATCGAGCGCATGCACATTGCTTCACGGCCGGCGACACGGGCAGGCGGCGCGGGCGTGCAAGCGCTGCGCTCAGTTCCGTGGGTATTCGCGTGGACTCAAAGCCGGCATATGTTGCCGGGATGGTTCGGCTTCGGCAGCGGATTGCAGGCGGCCTTGGAGCAACATGGCGAGGAGGTCATTGCCCGCATGACGGCGCAGTGGCCCTTCTTCGGGCACTTGCTCGATGACGTGGAAGCCATGCTGGGGCGCACTGACCTGGATATCGCCGGCCATTACGATGCGCTCGCGGCAGAGCCGCTGCGCACCTTCGCGCAGCCCATCGCCACGGAATACGCGTTGACGGTGCGCCATGTGCTGCACCTGCGGGGGTCAGCCCGGTTGCTCGACAGCGATCCGACGTTGCAGCGCTCGATCAAGCTGCGCAATCCGTATGTCGACCCGATGCATCTTATGCAGGTGGATTTATTGCGCCGCTGGCGCGCGACGCAGCGGCAGGATCAAGCCTTGTTCGGGGCATTGCGGGCCACCATCAGCGGCATCGCGCAAGGATTGCAGGCGACCGGATAGCCTGTCTAAGGTCCTAACACTCCGGCACGTTGACTGCGAGGCCGCCTTGCGAGGTCTCTTTGTAGATCGTCGACATGTCCAGCCCGGTTTGGCGCATGGTGTTGATGACCTGGTCGAGCGACACCTTGTGCGAGCCGTCGCCCCGCATCGCGAGGCGCGCTGCATTGATGGCCTTGACCGATCCCATGGCGTTGCGCTCGATGCAGGGAATCTGCACCAAGCCTGCCACCGGATCGCAGGTCAGACCCAGATTGTGTTCCATGCCGATTTCGGCCGCATTTTCGATTTGCTCATTGCTGCCGTGAAGCGCTGAGACCAAGCCTGCCGCCGCCATGGAACAGGCGACGCCAACTTCGCCCTGGCATCCCATCTCTGCCCCTGAAATGGATGCATTCTGCTTGTACAGCATGCCGATGGCGCCGGCGGTGAGTAAAAAACGCACCAACCCGCCATCATCCGCCCCTGCCTCGAAGCGCCGGTAGTAATGCAGCACCGCAGGCACGATCCCGGCGGCACCGTTGGTGGGAGCGGTGACAACCTGTCCGCCTGCGGCATTTTCTTCATTGACTGCGAGCGCATAGGCGTTGACCCAATCGAGCGCATGCATTGGGCCTTGAGGGTCGCCGCTCATCAATTGCCGATACAGCTTGGGCGCCCGCCGCCTGACACCCAACACCCCCGGCAGCAGACCTTGGGCGTCGAACCCTCGGCGCACGCAATCCTGCATGACCTGCCAAATGCGCAACAGTCCCTGATGCACTTCAGCCTCGTTGCGCCAGGTGCGCTCGCGGGCCAGCATGAGCTCATGGATCTCCAAGCCTTGCGCTCTGCCGTGCGCGAGCAATTGGGCGCCGGAATCGAATTCGAAGGGCGGCTGATGCCGTGCGGTGCCTGCACTGACTTCGGCGCCGGCTCGAATCACGAAGCCGCCGCCGATGCTGTAGTACTCCTCGCGCGCCAAGACCTCGAGCGCGGCGTCGTGCGCAGTGAATCGCATGCCGTTCGAATGGCCGGGCAAAACCTGATCGGTGTGAAACAGCAGGTTCAAAGGCTCATCGAAATCGACCTCGTGCCGGCCCAGCAATCGCAGCCGCTTGGCGCTGCGAATCCGCTGCAGCGTCGGTTCGACCGCCGTGGAGTCGATCGTATCGGGGCTCATGCCCTCGAGACCCAGTAGAATTGCGCGATCGGTGCAGTGGCCGCGGCCGGTCAGCGCGAGAGACCCATACAGTTGCGCGGAGACTTGGGCGGTGCTCGTCAGCAAGCCGCGTGTGCCGAGCAGCTCGGCAAAGCCGCGCGCTGCGTTCATGGGACCCATGGTGTGCGAGCTGGAGGGGCCGATGCCGATCTTGAAGATATCGAAAACACTCAAACTCATGCGTGCAACCATTCCAATGCGGGTAGCGCCCCATAATACGCTGCTGCAACCAGCCGTGCCTCAAGCGGAGCCGCGCCGATGAGGCACAAATGCTAAACTGCGCTGATAATCAAAGTGTTTCGCTGGCCGACAATTCAACGGAGTGTCCTATGATTCGCTATCCACTGGTTCTCGCGGCGTCGTTAATCGCGTCGCTGTCGCTTTCGGCGACCTGCGCTCGAGCAGCAAGCATTCCCGGCAATATCACCGCGGCGGTCGCCGACAGTAATAGACCGGATACCGATAAGCAGCGCGATGCCAATCGCAAGCCTGCGGAAACGCTGGCGTTCCTCGGCGTGAAATCCGGCGAGAAAATTGGCGAGATCATACCCGGAGGCGGCTACTTCACCCGGATTTTCAGCAAGGCCGTGGGACCGAAGGGCCATGTGTATGCGTTGGTGCCGGAGCGCCCGGCCAATGCGCCCGCGGACATGCCGGATCTCGCCGCGCGCGTGAAGGCGATCGCTGCCGATGCGAACTATTCCAATGTGAGCGTCGTCGTCGCGCCCTTGGCCACACTCGCCGCGTCGGAGCCGGTCGACTTGGTGTTCACGTCGCAGAACTATCATGACTTGCACAATTTTCCGGTCGATGTGGTGGCGTTCAACAAGACCATTTTCGACTCGCTGAAGCCGGGCGGATTGTATGTGGTGCTCGATCATTCGGCGGAAGCTGGATCCGCCGTGCGCGATACCAATACGTTGCATCGCATCGATGCGGATGTGGTCAAGAAGGAAGTGACCGCGGCCGGATTCGAGTTCGTCGGCAGCAGCGCTATATTGGCAAATAAGAGTGATACGCGTACCGGGAAGGTTTTCGATCCGGCCATCCGCGGCAAGACCGATCAGTTCATATTAAAATTCCGTAAGCCAAAGAAGAAATAGTCTGCAAACGCGCCTTGGATTCGTCACGGAAAACTCGCTGTGGGACCCAAGGCGCGGCGCCGCCGTCAAAAGCACCACCGTCAAAAGCGAACTCTGGGCCTTATTTCCTGTCAACTGGGAAGGATGTTGGACGTTGAGTGGGGAAAGGACGAGGGTTTGAACGCATGAATTTTGTAAAATATCCGCGTATTTCACGGGCGTTCGCGGTAGCCATCCCGGCCGCAATCCTGGGGCTGTTGACGGCCTGCGTAACGCCGCCGCCGCGTGTCTATCGGGCGCCGGCGCCGCCTCCACCGCCGCCGCAGCGGGTGTTCGTCTATCCCGCGCACGGCCAAAGTCCGGACCAGACGGAGCGCGATCGCTACGAGTGTCACATCTGGGCAGTCCAGCAGACGGGTGTCGATCCCAGCCGCGCGGATGCGAATGCCTATGAGCGTGTGGTCGTGCAGCCAGCGACACCGCCGGGTGCCAATACGGCGGGCGGGGCCATCACCGGCGCCATCCTTGGAGCGATCATCGCCGGACCGCGTAACGCCGGCGCCGGCTTGGTGATCGGCGGCGCCACGGGCGCCGTTGTCGGTTCCGCGGTGGATGCCAACGCCCAGGCGCAGGCGCAACAAACGCAGCAACAGATCAATATGAGCGCCGCGGAAGGGCGGGCGCGCGCCGATAGCTACCGCCGCGCGATTGGTGCCTGCCTGCAAGGGCGCGGCTACACGGTCACTTGAGGATTTGAGCCGGATTTACGCTATGAACAAGACATCTCAATTTGCGTTGCTGTCCCTGGTGGTTTTGTTTTTCGGTGGGAGCCTGCAGGTTGCAGCGGCAGCGGACCAACATGGACGCGACGAGCATTCACGCCCTGAACCGGCGCGGGCCGAGCCGGGCCGCCCCCAAGGCCGCGGCCCTGTGCAGGGACGCCCCGGGTTTGACGGGCACGGTCAAGTATTGGACGGCCGCTACAATCACGGCCGCTACTACCCGCCGATGGGAACCGTGAGGCCGGCGCTGCCCGAGGGCTACCGGCCTTATTACCGTGGCCGCGATCGCTATTATTTTCACGGCGGCATCTGGTATGCGCCGCGCGGCCCTGGCTTCGTGGTGATACGTCCACCCTCTGGTCTGGTCATTTCCGTGCTTCCTCCGTATTACTCCACGGTGTGGTTCGGCGGAGTCCCCTACTACTATGCGGACAACGTGTACTACTCCTATCAGCCCGATCAGAACGGCTACGCCGTGGTCGATCCCCCGGACAATGCCGATTCGCCTGCCGAAGCGCCCGACAATACTCAAGACAATCCTCAAACGGATCTGATCATTTATCCGAAGAACGGACAATCGAAGGATCAACAGGCTGCGGATCAGTATGAGTGCCACACGTGGGCGAAGGGTCAAACCGGGTTCGATCCGACGCAACCGGGCGGCGGACAAGCCGGCGGCTCGGCCATGAGCCGCAGCAATTACGATCGTGCAATGTCAGCCTGTCTACAGGCCCGAGACTATCAAGTTAACTGAACCTTCGTGAGTGAAATCCTACGTTCGGCGCCGTGCGGCGCCGACGGTAAATCCACATCCCCCGGGGCATGATTGAACCATGGTGCCAGATTTCCCAAACGCAGCCGTCAACGCTTTCGAGGACTTCAAGCGAAAGTTTTCCAATCAACGCCAGTGGCGCGAGTTCGTGTCGGCGGTTCAGTGCTCGGTGAATTATCCGGCTGCGATCAACACGCTGCGATCCGGCAGCAAGTGGTTCAGCGACGGATTGGCACAAGCTTCTTCCTGCCTTGCATCGACGCTGCGCGCCGCTCAATTCCGCTAGCGGCTCAATTCCGATACGTGACCGTCAGGCCAATGGTGCGCGGCCTGAACGTGTACTGCCGCTCGAGCTGACTGGCATCACCCGGGTAGATGGAGAAATTATAATTGTTGACCGTGTGCGTGTCGGTGAGGTTGTCGACGAATAGCGACGCCTGCCAGCCGCCAAAGTTCATTCCAGCGCGTGCAGAGGCAATATTGGTCGATGACAGGGTGTAAAACGCTGCTTCGAATTGTTGCGTAGTGGGGTCTTGGGCCGCGGGCGGCCACTTGTTTCGGCTCTGATATTCATCGTCGATCCGCACGTACGCCGGCAGATTGAACAGGTTGAATTTGTATTCCAGTCCG
>Ga0137413_10000229_pt1 | contig 16731 bp, 23 predicted proteins | sample CZODoug2_1_16fun_FD_108280 | JGI IMG/M metagenome (GOLD analysis project Ga0137413, IMG submission 108280) | Vadose zone soil fungal communities from Angelo Coast Range Reserve, California, USA - CZODoug2_1_16fungal (Illumina Assembly) | ecosystem: Environmental > Terrestrial > Soil > Vadose... | reverse complement strand
TACCAACCGCTTCGAATGGGCCCGACAATACCTCTAGGACGCGCACCCGATACGCTCGAATGGACCCGGCAGCGCCCCTGTGAGGTACTATCGACACGCTCGAATGGGCCTAACGATGCCTCTTGGACGCGCACCCGATACGCTCGAATGGACCTAGCAGCACCCCTGTGAGGTGCTATCGACGCGCTCGAATGGGCCGAGCAGCTCCCCTGGGGGTGCTACCAACCGCTTCGAATGGGCCCGACAATACCTCTAGGACGCGCACCCGATACGCTCGAATGGACCCGGCAGCGCCCCTGTGAGGTACTATCGACACGCTCGAATGGGTCTAACGGTGCCTCTTGGACGCGCACCCGATACGCTTGAATGGACCCAGCAGCGTCCTGTGAGGTACTATCTACGCGCTCGAATGGGCCGAGCAGCGGCTCTGGGAGTGCTACCGACCGCTTCGAATAAGCCCAACAATACCTTTATGACGCGCTCACGATACGCTCGAATGGACCCAGCAGCGCCCCTGTGAGGTGCTATCGACGAGCTCGAATGGGCCGAGAAATTTCCCTGGGAGTACGACCGACCGCTTTGAATGGGCCCAACAATACCTCTAGGACGCGCTCCCGATACGCTTGAATGAACCCAGGATTGCTTCAGAGGCGTGCTATCGATTCTCTTGAATGGGCCCGGCAACGCGCCTGGGAGCTGTTACCAATACGCTCGAGTGGGCCCGGCAATGCCCATTGGAGGCGCCGCCGATGGTCTCGAATGGGCCTTTGTATCAGGAACCATCAATGAGCCTGAACTGGTATCTCCGTTGAATTTTAAATGGCGTTATCAGGAGCATCAGTTGGCATCAGTTGATGCTGACCTGCTGATGAATTGAAACCTTATTATAAAATGCTGATGAAATGGAAGGGCGCATGTTAGGAGCAGCGAATTGCCTTATATCAGGAGCTGCCGACGAACTTCCGGGACCCACTGCTCCATACCAGTTCCCCTCACCCCATCTCACTCCCACCAGACTTCTCTCTGACAATGTCGACGTCGGACTTGACTCAGGAGGAACTTATTCTTTACCATTATGCTGCCAAGGTTAAGGATGACCTAGAAGCCTTTCGCAAACCTGGATTTGGACTTTCAGAGGATTTTCAAAGAATTGCCCTTGTGATGCGCCTGGTATTCTTTATTCTTGCAAGCTGTTGTTTCCAAAGCTCATACTATTTTAGGAAAAAGCAATAAATTACTTTGCTAGTGTCAGAAATAATACCCACATTCCTCGCATTCACCCGATATTATTGAGCCTCTCAGAGTTCTTCGCAAAGCCTGACAACTCCTCGAACTTAAGCACCGTCTCAGAAAATGACCCAAAGGTATGGGAAAGCGAGCACTACACATCGCCTGATAAATTTCCACAAATGGATGCGCATTTATCCGGAGAAGATGGTGCGTTTGTGTTCTGTGACTCCGGTGGATTTGCACTCACATTGGCATCGGCAGCTAATTGCCAAGAATGTAGACGTGTTTCGCAAGGTAAGTCTCTTGCTCTTTGTTTTTATTGCACTGGTTTGCTAAGGAGCACAATTCTGCCGAAGCAGTTCGGCAGGTACGCAATGCTCCTGGCGCCCTTCTACAGAACCTCAACAGTTCACAGAATAGGGATGTGAAATCCTTGCTTCGTACGTTTTTATGATTCTGATATACTTGGCGCATCTATCACACATGCTGATGGCTCAACTTCCACTCAAGGTGCACACATCAATGCAAGCATCAATGCCGCTGAAAACGTCAGAAGTGAAATCCTGGCTCTGCAAAGCGAACACGATGCAACGGTTAAGGGCCTCAAAGCCGAATTGAAGGCCCTGGAAAGCCGCTACGAGACGCTTGAGAAGACGATCGAAATGCTGACGGCCAAATGCGAATCGCAGGGAGAGGCCATCGAGAGCTACCGGCAGGAGCTCGTGGGCTTTATTAACGCCCATGGCGCCCTACATACCAACTATGAGGGGGAAACGTTTGATCTTGCCTAAGTAATTTGTTGTATTTTTGAGCGGTAGCCAAGGCGGCAGCATATCCCAGGAAGGCGGTTGGCTTGCGTAAAACAATCAGAAGAGTCTCTTTAAAGGAAGGGCATGCCCATTCAAGGCCATCAGTAGCAGCTTCCGGGGGTGTTTTTGGGCGCATTTGAGCGAATCGGCAGCCTCCCAGGGGCATTTCTGGGCCCATTCGAGCGTATCGGTAGCAGCTCCCAGGTGTGTTGCCGGGCCCATTCGAGGGAATCTGTAGCAGCTCCCAAGCGCGTTGCCGGGCCCATTAGAGAGCCTCGGATGGGCCCAGAAACGCCTGTGGGAGGCGCTACTGATTCCCTCGAAGCTAGTGAAAGGAAGGGAACTAGGATGATATTTTTCGAGTAGATACTAGGGTTTTTATACATTTATTGTACATACTAAAGTCAAACAGAATACAATATTGAAGTCATCAATTCTAGGAGTTGGGATAGAGTAGAAGCGAGATAGAATGAAAAAAACTGTGTCCGCCGCGAGTTTCACGCGGTATTCGGACTTTGGCCCCTGGATACGTCCGGGCGCGGACTCAGATGGCTCCTGAGTCGCGTTCAACCGGGTTCGGGTCGGCCGGGTCGAGCGTGCCGAAATGCAACAAGATGTCCTCGGGTCGAAGAGTTGGCGACACTGAGTTAACGCATTGGTGGGAACTCGACAGACACATGGCCGTTGTCGAAACAGGGGAAGGCGCAATGCCCGGGACTATTGTGCTGGGAGGGAGAAACTTGAGGCCGAGAACGCAATCCAAAGAAACCGAGAAAAGTGGGAATGTCGATGTGGAGGGCGTCGTTCCAGCGTGCTCTTGGTCACATGTGTCGCTGGTAGTGACTTTTTCGTATGATCCAGGGTTGCCTTGGTCACAGTCGGCACTGCATTCGAATCCAAGGGGCTTGCAGGTGCTGGTGTCGACAGAATTTCTGCCGTGATTGTCGCTTTTGTCGCATATGTCAGTGCTGAGGGGTGTTCTCGGGTCGAAGGGCTGTCGATGCTGGGACTCAACACGGTTGTACCCTGGCGCTGTGGGTGCTCTGTAGGCGTAGTCATAGACACAGGGAGATGGGGTGACCGGTCACCGGTGTCGATGTGTTCTACACTTGCGCTGATATTGCTGCGGCTGCTCCGGCCGTCGTTGGCTCGAGGGTCGTTGGTTCTGTCGCTGGAAATGGTGCTGGGGGTGCTGGGGGTGCTGGGGGGCAGTGTTGATGCCGCGAGGGGTGCGCCTGGACTTTGGGCTTTGGAAAGCATTAGCAACGCCAGAGCGGCGCTCGAATACGCTGCTGCCGCTTCTACTGTTGCTGCCCCGAAAGTTGCTGGCTCAAATGTCGGTTCTGTTGTGTTCGATACTGTATAACAATGACTGGCATAATCAAGGAGAGGGTTGGAGTGACGAGGAGCAGTCTTCCGCCAAATTGCTCCATTGATTGGCTGGCGGCACGGTTCGTGCCATAAAAGGAAATCTCAAAAATTCGCCTCCCTTTTCAGTCGGAATTAGCAAACGCATGAATGGGCCCACAATTCTGCATCAGATGGTGCCGATTCCATTGTGCGTGAATTATATAGTCATCGCTCATACAAAATATAGCTAAAGCTCCATTTGCACTTCTTCATCGTCCAAATTGTCCAGTATGGCATCCACCATCCTATCGTAAGATTCCCCCATTTCTGCGAAGCTCTGTCGAAACATCTCTCTGGCGCGTATGATTCTCGACCGCGTACTACGGAGCTGCCGGGCGGATGGCGGTCAGAGTTTACTACGGCAGCTTTGAATAATCTAAGTGCACCTTGTCTAGAAACAGGAACGACGAAGCTTCCCGAGAAGCGTCCTGCCAATGGCATTCCAAAACTGCAAATGTAGGGCAAAAGGTGTCAGTGGGGCGTATAACAAACCGGCGAGCATAAGATTGAGACTTACAGCTCGCTAAAAACTTCTGCTTCCACTCGTCGAAAGATGCAGGGGCGCTTTCTCCCCATATCCACGCTGGCACTATGTTATTCAATGGATATGACAGCTAGCGAATGTAATGCTTACCGTGCACCCCGATGGAGCTGCCGGCCTCATTGAAAGGCGGCAGTGAAAGGCAGCCCACAGGTCCAGGCAGAGGGTGCTCTTCGGGAGGGAGTGGGATCTCAAAACCGGACTGGGGGGGGGAGATGTCATACCCGAAGTCGCGCTTTTCTTCGCCTGAGGGGACGTCGAAACCGCGAGTGCTCTCGGTCCCCGGTGGAGGGGAGACGCTATACCCAAATTCACGTTTTTCTTCGCTGAAAGGGTCGTCGAAACTGCGAGCACTCTTCCGGGGGGAGACGTCAAACCCGGACTCGCGTTTCTCTTCGGGAGTAGTAGTCATGGGGGGATTCAGCAGTTGGTGAGCGCAAGAGTGAGCGAAGAGACGCTCGTGCTGGAGCGAGGAGACGCTCGTGCTGACTCAGGGTCTCATAATAGGCAATTTCAACCGCAGTTGGCATGCGGCAGCCGGCAGGTGCCATTTTCTTCTCTCTCCTTTCTTGGTATCACCTCAACCGGCAGAATGGACGGCGAGACACTTTTACATATTGCGGCTAGAGTCCAAGCTGGCATCAACAGATATCTCCAGGTACAGGACCATACCGACGAACGCAAATGGAGGAGTTTGTTCGAATTGGAGTTTGTAAGTTCATCATTAAAGCGGCGTCTGCTGTCAAACCCAATTGAGCCATTTTCTCCAGGATAACGCCCGAGAATTGTTCCGGAAGCTGGCGAGCAGGGGGCCCCAAGGGGGGCCCCGGCCGTTCCTACACCCCATTCTAATAGCGTTGGGAATAGTGTTCAAGGAAGACCAAGAACTTACCATGATCGACATGGACAACCCACTGATTCCCATGTCTAAAGACTTCAACCCCTCCTTCCCATATAAAAGAGACCTCTCTGAATTTCTGCCGCCAGAAGGGACTGGTTGGTGGGAGGAACTCGGTAAGCATCATTAAACTTTTCTCCTTTTCTTTTTGGGTATAATTCCGATTTTGAAATATAGCGCCAGCAACAAGGCAAGCAACGCCTGTGGCTGCCGCCGAAGGAACCCCTCCCCCTGTTACCCCCCCTGCTTCCTCTCTAGGGCCGTCTATCGTTCGCCCCCCTTCTGCGCCCTATATCGTTCGGACTCCCAGTCCAGAACCCCCTCCCTCTCCGCCCTATGTCGTTCGGACTCCCAGTCCAGAACCCCCTCCCTCTCCCGGCCTTCGGCCTGCTCCCTCTCCAAGACCCACGCGCGAACCACTCTTCCTCCCTTCTCCCAGCAGTTCTGAATCCTCAAATCATTCTCTGCCTGCCAATACCCCACCCGGTCGGTTTTCACCGGTCGATTCTCCACACTCGGCAGCTTCTCCCTCAGCTTCTACCCCCCCTGTTCCTTCTTCCTCGGCTTCTGCCCTCCCTGTTGCAACTGGATCAGGATTAGTGATCCGATTACCCAGACCTTATAGACCCATCGGTAAGTCTCCTCAGGGAGACAAGGAGTATGAGTCTGAGGAAGAGCAGGGGGAGGATGAGGTGGATGAACTCGAAGGGGACAGTGACTTAGCTATGGATGATCCGCCGCTGGCAGTAAGTGACTACCTTTGTGTTTCTGAAAAGTTCTGACTGTTTATCCCCTTTGCATCACGGGTGGTTAAAGCATCCTGAGTCCTCACAGAAGAAGCGAAAAAAGGCTTCGCCACTTCGCAGGTCCTCGAGGAAGAGGGGCAAAAGCCTGCACAGGTCGCGAAAACGTTCCCGGCAATCTGAAGCGACCGAAGAGGGCTCAGGACGAAGCTCTCGGACTTCCAAAGCGGTTGGAGAGGGTCCGAGCACGGGAAATCTTCCTGCTCGCCTAGAATGTCTCAACTTTACGGTATGTCTTTTCCTCTTTAGCAATCTGCTCACCGCTCACGGGATAATGTGCCAGTGCGATCAATGCGAAGAAAGGGGCGAGAAATGCAAGCTAAAGGAGACCGGGGCCTGCGCCTCGTGCAATCTCAAAAAGGTGAAGTGCAGCATGATGCCGAGAGACCCGGACACCTTGAAGCCCTACCGGCGAAAGCTTACGGCCGAAGAAGTGTACCGCTACCGGCTCCGCGTCTCGAAGGGAAAGGGAAAGCAACGGGCGCAGGATCAAGAGGAGGACCTGCCGGGTGAGGTGCATCTGACACCATCTCCGACTGCAGGTCTTTCTGCACTGGGCGAACTTTCGATTCACAACGGGTCAGGTGGAGAAGCGATTTTAGATGGCTATGTCGCTGAGCAAGCCCCGGTTGAGAATGACTCGCCCAGAACCCTGGCTAGCGAGTCCCATGTCCCAACCAGCTATATAGCTCTTGCTTCTGCCGCCCCCGATCTGGCTCCCACCCCCGCCGCTACTGCCGCTGTTCCTGCTCCTTCTCCTTCTCCGGCTCCTGCCCCCATCACCCCCGCTCCGGCTCCTACCCTCATCGCCCCTGCTCCGGCTCCTACCCTCATCGCCCCCGCTCCGGCTCCTACCCCCATCGCCTCCGCTCCGGCTCACGCCCCCATCGCCTCCACTCCGGCTCACGCCCCCACCACCTCCGCTCTGGCTCCAGCTCCCGCCACCATCACCGCCACCGCTGCCTCCACTCAGGCTCCCGTCCCCACTTCTGCCGCTGGTTCATCGCAGCAAATCGATACGAGGGTCGACGAGCTGGAGCGAACAATCCACCAACTCAATACCAGGTTTGGTGAGTTTGAGACATTGGCGGGCAGACGAGAAACCATGAATCGTTTTTTACTCACAAGCTTTATGGGGTTGGAAGAAGATGATGAGATGGGGGACAACCTCTGGTAGCTAAATTATGTTTTTTAAACAAGTCAGCACTAGCAGAGTGGCAATAGTAGCAGCATGTGATAGGACAATAGCGCAGCGATAGTAAGAATAAATTTGGATCAAAACAAAACAAAAAGCCTCGGCGCGGCAAAATACCACCAGATCTTACTGCCCCTCAAAGCCCTCCTTCAAGGGCCCGCTTTGAGGGTCGTTTATTCCGTGATGGACGCCCACTCGAGGGCTCTGCATTGCCCTGGTGATCAGGTTTCCGACGCTTTCCCGGGCGGGGTTTGACGGCATCAGCGGCACCTCCCTCGTTCTCTCCAGCCTCAGGTTTGCGACGTTGCTTCCTTTTCGTTTTGCTAATGCTTGGCGGTGCTGCCGACAACGCTTGGCAATTATCCGAAGCGTGCTGAGAAGGAGACGCTGAATTCCAGCATTTGATATAGTATTAGTAATTGCTTACCTGGTTGCTAGGGGCGCGCTCTTGAGAATGCGATGGGCTGAGTGGGGGGGCTGGCGAATGCCGAGCCGGCGGACTACCATCTCTCTGAGAATCCTCATTTGCTTGTGCCTGTGCCCTCTCGGCAGAGGCAGACAGCTGCTTACCACGAGTGGCCCAATCAGTCAGCGTCCACTGTCACCATGGATCGGGGGCCGGACTCACACTGGGTTGATCTCCGGCAGCATCTTCACCGGGTTGAACGCGTCCCTTGGGCCTGTTACCTGGACCGCCGCTACAATCTCCTTGAAAATCTTCGTTTCCCTGCACCTGTGCCTCCTCGGCAGGGGCGGGCGCCTGCACACCGTGGTGAGTAGCTCGATCTGTCAGCGCCCACTGTCACCATGGATCGGGGGCCGACTTACACTGAGCCGATTTCCGGCAGCACCTTCACTGGGTTGAACACGTCCCCCGGGCCTGTCACCTGGACCGCCGCTACAATCTCCTTGAAAATCTTCGTTTCCCTGCACCTGTGCCTCTTCGGAAGAGGCGGGCACCTGCACACCATGGCAAGCAGCGCAACCTGTCAGCGTCTGCCGTCACTATGGATCGGGTGCCAACGTACATGGAGATCCCCATTCGCTTGCACCTGTACTTCCCCAGCAGAGGCAGACACGTGCTTACCATGGCGAGCGGCCGGGACGTCTTGCTTTTTGAAAAGCAAAGGGCGTTCTCCGGCAGCCTGTCGCGTCGTCCAGTGTTGCAAAAGCGCATCAGCCTCCTTCAGCCGGATGTGATGGTTTTGGGTGAGTCCGATGTCCTCCGGCAGGTACATGGGATCGATGTAGTCGTCTCGGCTCTTTTCCATTTTTGCCCAGGGAATTCTCCCTTTTCCTCCCGTACAGATCTCTGTTAAAGGCAGGGTAAGAGACTGTTTTTGTGGCAAGCCGAGGCCTACGCACGGTACATGGTGGTCATAAACTTCCCTATAAGGATCTTCTTGAATTGAAGCGGCTTGCCCTCAATGTCTTTCCAGCCGGGCAGCACTGGAAACCCAAACCGGTCTGTGTCCAATTCGACTTCCGGGATTTGGGTTTTTTTCTTTGCGTCTGGCGTGCTAACATCGCTAGGAGCGCCCCCTGTGACAACGATGCATTAGCACGATTCCCCTAATGCACCATATAAAGACATACCGAATGACTCTGACGTCCACTTCATAAAATCGACAACCATCGGGTCTTGCTGCCAGTTTAGATTGCGCGGTTTAAAGCGTTTCCCCCCTCCGAGCTTGTCATTGTAGTCGTAGCTATGCCATGCTTTGTTAGATATGCAGGTGCATAAAGACTTGCACCTACTATGACATTGCAGCATCACCTTCACGATCTCGGAACGCGGCAAAAATGACCACCCGCATTCCGAATTGCTTATATATTGCCTCAATAATTTCACAAAATGTACGCTTGTTATGCTTTTCAAGCAGGCTTTCTCGGTAAAATAATTTAAGCGCTTGCCATCTGTTAGGACGACTGATATGCACGCACCGAATCTGCTCCGAAGGAGGAGGCCCCTCCCTAGTCCACTTCTTGGCCATTGCGTGGTACTTGGAACGCGACGCCTCGCTCAGATCCTCTTTGATCATCTTGACAGCAGATTTGTAGTGCGTCAAGTAAGGTATCGATCCCGAGGTGGAGCTCGATAGTTTGGAGGCCAAGGCGTCGATCTGGGCGCGCTGCACGACCTGCACAACGTCATCGTATGTCCAGCTGTTATCCAGCCTGAAACCGATTTTGCTCCTCTTTGCCCGTCTAGCTTGATCGAACATGAATTGGCGAACAAGCTTGAAGAAGTCGTGAGAACAGCCCAGCTGACCGGCAGCGCAGCGCACTTACACTCTCTACGTTTCCCCTGTCAAACTCTGCCTCTTCCAACCAACCTCTCTCTATCTGGTTGACGCAATCCTTGAGGATTGTCAGCTGAGTTTCCGCATTGGCCTTCAAGAATTCGGCAACACGTCTACGCAATATGCTGCACTGGCCTGCTGTCAGGGATCCTGCCAGCGTAAAATGTAGCCTAGAACAAATTTTAACTTAAAGCGCAAGCATTTAATAAATATACACACGTTTCTTCGTCGGGAGCTTCGTCGGGAGCGGCATCGTCTAGGATAGCATCGTCGGGAGTGGCATTGCCTGGGAAATCGCCCAAGAGATCGCCTCCTTTGGCTAAATTGAGCTCTCTCATTTCGTGCCCACCGTCATCTACATCGCTACAATACTCATCTACGAGGGGCTTCGTGGAACACAGTTTCGATATGTGGCCATGGCGATGGCTGTCTTCTTCGTCTTCATCAAAGACTTCGTTTGGCCAAGGACATAGGTCAGGGGGGCATGATGCAGGCGCTACAGCTGTTTTCATGGCAGAGGGTGAAGGGATAGAAATGGGCCAGAGCGAGCATTACGGTGCTTTTATTATATGCAGACAGACACCCGGTCTTGTGAGTCTGTTTACCGGCAGGTGACTGCACCAGAGTGGGCCCATTTCGGCAGCTTCTCTCATTGGCTCTAGGAGCCTCAGGGCATGAATGTGCCCGTCTCAGAACTCATTTCTTTGAATTGAATGTGCACGCTTGTCCCGGTCGATCGGCGCCTCAATGGCGAGGTGCTGGCGCCTTATTTGCTTTGTTGTTGCGCACTCATCAACGTCATCAAAATCTGCTGTAACCGCTGAAAGCCCAATTGAAAACCGGCAACTGGAGAGACTGAGAAACTGAATTGTTCAATAGGTTGAGAGTGAAAGGCTAGAGCATCGAGGGCGCTACGCTCCAGCTGCCGTGGAGCATCCCACGTTGGCATGTTTTGACAGAAGGGGGTTGTCTATGGGCGGCTAAAATTTTCGACGCGCGTTCTTTGGCCGCTTTCCTTGTTGCCACCCACCCTCGTCCTTGACGCTCTGAAATGCAAGCTGCCGAAATTTCTAGCGAAGTTCCTCAGACTCCCACGCTTACTCCCCTGGGTCTTGCCCATCTATGCGCAAGATATCTACAAACCAACTTCAAAATTGAATTATCGAATGCGCGCTCTCGCTCTTCTCAGCCGATCGGCGCCTCTATGGTGCCGCCAGCTCGGCGGGCTCTACTGCTCCCGCTTCGTCTGACATTAGAGCTGGATTGCATTGCGCTCACTCTTGTAAAAGCATTCTTGAACCCTGGTCGGTAAAATAACCTGGAATTCTCAACCTGCTAATATTGCCTCGGCAGTGGTGGTGAATTTGGATGCTGAACGCTACGCGTCAAAGCTGCCGAAAAAGAATATATATGGAGATAGCAATGCTAAGAAGAATAGAGAGGCGTCTCTAAGGAGACAATATCCCCCATTGAACGAAGTCAAAGTGTCAAGACCCTGCATTATTGTTGATATGCACGGCGTTATTGTGACTTGGTACCTTCCTGGAATCTTGTCGGATTCCAGACAGGTGGGTGCATCTATTTATTTCTTCTCATTAAAACAGCAAACCTGACGCATGTCAGGGTGAGATTTTGGCAGCGACAGAATATTTGCATCCGCTGCTCAAAGAAAGCTCGAAGAAGCTGGCAAATGGAAACTCCAAGAGGAGAAAGAAGGGGTCCAAGGAAAACTCCAGCGGGAGCAAAGGGAGTTCCTGGCGCGCCGATCCTACATCATTTCATTCGGGAAAACATATACCCGAAGGTTGGGTCAATATATCGCCCGCATGGTTCCAACAGGGTCATGAAGTGAGCGTTTCAGCCTGTTGGTTTGTATTGATCGGCAGCTTATTTTGAATGGAGACGGTGCAAAAATTCCCACAGGCGGGTGCAGTTTTCGAGTCGCCGGCTGCCTTAGAGTGGCTAGATCGCTTGTCAGAATCAAATTCGATTCTGAGCGCAATTCTGGCCGTAATTCATCCGACCCTTTACGACGCTGGTCGGGAGACATTCAATCGCTTGAAAAAAGCTCCCGGGATTAGGCGTCAGGATGTCATCAGCCGGTGGACATCCGTATTCAGTGGCATTGCTGTCATCTCCAACCGCACCACACCAACACACCGGGACAGTAACTCGGCACATCATTGGTACGACCTCTTGGTCACCCTTGGAAGCTACAAGAATTGCACTTTAGAACTTCCAGGCCTTGGGGTCTCGCTGGAGTACGGCCCTGGTACAGTGGTTGGATTGTCAGGAATGGCGCTGGATCATGGGGTTCCCAGCTTTGAAGGAGAACGAGTATGCTATGCATACTTTATGAGAGACAGCGTCCATGACTGGGCAAAAGTTCATTGGGGAACTTGGATGAATACAAGTCATTATAGCTAAGCTACTAAGATGTATGCTGTATGCGCGGGAGCTGCGGCAGTAGAAATTCTCATGGGAATGATAGGCAATAATATCGGTTGACACCAGCCTTCAGCGTGAAGAGGAGAGAATAAGCGTTTAGGGGCTGTCGGCAGTAGCTACAGAAGTGATATTACGAGTCTGGCGTGAAAGTAGAGAAGGAGGAATCGAGTTTCAATGACGCTTTGCGTAGTATTAGGATTTGGCGCATGTGTCCTTGAGGTGCCGGTGTTGTGCTTTAATCTTCAGCGGCTCCTCCATAAAAATGCTGTTTTTTCTGTGCTGCAGATCTATTCAGGAATTATCTGGGCCATGCCAATGGCATCTCTTCATGTCCTGGGATTCTTAGCTAGCGATAAACCGCGTGCAATGTCACGATGTTTAAGTGAGATGTGGTTTCTAGATTCTATGCATTGCTAGCTTGAGCCTGAGGCGCTGTGCTTAAACCCACTGGCAGCAGCATGGTTCCACTCATTTCAAGTTTCTATGCACTGCCGATCTATTCAGGGGTTTCCCGGGCAATTACCAACAGCATCTCTTCATGTCTTGGAGCTCTTGGCTAGCGATAAACCATGTGAAATGTCACAATTTTTCAAGTTGAGTGAGATACAGACATTGTAATCTATGCATTGCTAGCGTGAGGCGTTGCACTTAGACTCGCTAACAGGAGTATAGTCAAGAGCATAGTTCTGCTACTTCCTCTGAGCTGCCGATCTACTTCGAAGATTATTGGGGGCATTACATTGATATTAGTTCACCCTTTATCTGGCGAGAAATTCTGCCCGATGTTATGATAGCATATTGATAAAGTGCGGTTTTTGCTACTTGGGTTTTGACACCTTTTTCTCCCTGGCAGAATTCTTTTATTACAAACTTAAGACCTGTAACCCACTATCAAAGGGTCACCATCTCGTCGTATCGTGATGAACAGTTATAGAATGACAGGCAAGCTGGCACGCGGCAATGAGCTGCTTGACGGCTTCCTCGCCGGCAGATGGAAGATGCCACAGGTGAGGCTGCGACGCTCTCCCCAACAGGCCATTGCAGGCCACTGATGATCTGCGGCATTACGTCTCGTCTACGTGGAGATCCTCCACACCTGGAAACAACCGTAAAAGTTCCACCGCGTGGCCGTGCTCAATGTTAAGCTCAACCAAGAGCTCAACGTTACCCCCCGAACGAAAGGGATCAATCTCATGCTCGATGTAGAGGCGTTTCTCCATGGGCATGAAAGTCCGGGGGAGTGTCGAGCTTCTGAGCCTCACCACAAATGAAACCTCCGGATCCCACTGTTGGCTTAGGAGTGACAGATTGAGGACGGAGTTGAGTGGCGGACAAAAGAACGAATCTGGGTCGACCCCAAGGTCGACCTGCGGTGTTACGCTGCCGAACGGAAGCCGCAAATGCGTCAATTCAGGGAACGGGTGGCGCAAAGCTTTGGGGACTTTTCCCGACCCCCAGCTTGAAATAACCGAGAGTTCCAAGTAACGTATGGGGCTGTTGTGCTCGAGTGCCACAAGGATGCTATCTTCGGCCCACGGTGCTACCCAGTCCCGCTCCTGTATGAGATTGGAAATGGCGGCCAGATGTCTAACGAAGGCACTGATCTAGTAGATCTTCAGCAAAGTTGTAAATGATCCAGCCGACGCAGTGACCCAAAAACGAGGCTTGAAACGAGGATTCGCCATTCCAGCAGACGTGCACCAGCGTGAGCCACGAATTGAATTGTACTATCAATTCTTATAGGCATAGATCTCAAACATTTCTAGGAGAGCGATGAGGGAATTCCTCTTGACATGCTTCTCAGAGCTCATCGCAAAAAAAGTCGAGCCAGCCCCATTTGTCTCTCTATCTTACCGGAGCACTGCCGGCTTGGCTGCCGGCGTCGTTCTCCGGCGCCGGCAACAAACGAGGCGCCTTGGAGCCGTCCCGATTTGACCCGCTATCTTACCCGAGCGCTGCCGGCAATAGCGAATTTCCCTCATGTCGAGCCAGCCCTAGTATTTGGCCCAATATCTTACCAGAGCGCTGCCGGCGCCGTTCTTTGGCGAGCACATTCAAATTTCCAACCTGCCTTGTTCGAGAATCGAGATACCTGTGTCTGGGTGTACTCGCTTGAGCAGCAAAAGGAAGTGGTGCAGCGGTGGAAAAGGTCGAGCGAGAGGGGCACGGATTGAGCAGGGAACTGGATGACATTCAGCTGGCGCACACACAGACAGTAGTCGTGTTTGCTATTGTAAAGTACCGCACTGTATAATGGGAAGGAACCACGCGTCCATTAGGAGGGGACGTGCATGAGTCATTGAGACAAGTATCAATGAGAGAAGGAGAGACAGGAACGAGACATATGGTACAGTAAGCAGGCACGAAGCCTACGAGGGCAAAAAATTGGTATTGGGGCCTGTTCCAGACGGAGCCCCAGGACGCGGTGGAGCGTCGGGTGTGCGGTGCACAAGCCTTCGCCACAAAAATCCACCAAGAGGTCCTTACCCCTGGAAAGGCTGGAAGAAGTGTTCAAATGGGTTAGGCATGTCCCCATTTCCCCTGTCAATCCCCAGAACAGCCGCCGCAAGCCGCTTGAGAGCGAAGTTCTGAACCGGGGGCTTAAGTGCGAGTTTGCGGCAGGTGGGGCACGTATAGCGGGGCATGCCGGGGGCCTGGCCGTGGTCATTGACGGCTGCGTTGAACCAATCAGTGATACACCGCTGACAAAATGTGTGGCCACAGTTGGCGAGTCTACAAGATGGAATCAGCCTTCGACAAACCTAGGTGTGCGCTGGATGGATGGAGGACGCACATATAGGGCAACGGCATATCTTCCAAGCATACATCGCAGCTGGTGTAAAGATGTATCAGTTCTTCGAGGCGTTCGTTGTTTCTTTGCAACGTGCTGTTTTGCTAAGTTGGGACAAGGCTACTCAGTTCTACCGGATTTATGCAGAGTGAGGAGTACATACCTGTTTTAGGTTGCGACATTCCTGCTGCAACTCTCTCTCTCTCCTCGAGTCCGTGATGGATACCGTGATAGTCGGAGCGCTGGTGGCTGCACGCGAGCCCTGTGCTCCTTGTGAGGTACTTGTACGGCTAGGTACAACTTCCTCGTCGCCGGACGAAACGTAGATGACATCTGCGTCATGAATTGGTGCGGACATGATGGTGATGGGGTCAAGAAGTCGCCCCAGCATACAGCACGCGCCTTGGTACGCGCTGTAGCCGTCAGAATGAGGTAAAACGACGAAATACGACGTGCCGGCCCTGCCGGGCCAATTAATCACGATTATCGCGATCGCATTGACTAAAAACATGCTGCCGGCAGTTTACAGTAGGTCCTGTTCCTCGCCCTCGCTCTCGCCCTCGCTCTCGCCCTTGTGCTTACTACACATGTCCTTTCACGCGATGTCCACAAGCCGAAAATAGAAAGATGTTTTATGAGAATCTTTAAGGCGCGCGCGCGGTCACACGAGAAATAGAGAAGGGGAAAACAAACTTCCAGAACTTAATATTGATGAACCAATTTCTAATGTACTTTATACAACATCAAGGGGATGATCGAAGCCTGATTGGGAGGTAGAAAGCGGGCGTGAGTGCCGCGCACTGGGGAAGGAAGCCGTGGGAATGTGAGGGGCGGGAACCGGACCGTTCTGCGCGCAGTGCAGACAGAGTCGTTACATCAGTCCCTCAGGCTTGCCCTTGCGGCGAGCTGACCCAAACCGTAGAACACGTGCTTCTACACTGCCCAATTCACGCGGCCGCGCGCCACAAGCACCTGACCAACAACGGCCGCCCACGCAGCCTACAACTTTTCAAAAACCCCGCACGCACACTCGATGTGTTGCGATTCCTGGAGGAGACCGGAGCCTGCGCGAAACCGCGGGCGGAGTGGGAGCCAGGATAGGGGACATATCATAGAGAGAGACTCAGCCCTCTTTTGGGTTTACGCCGTCCACGGCGAGCACGCACGCTCTAAACCACCACACCACCCATGGCCAGCCTTCGGCTGGCCGGCCGATCCATTTCATACACGCCTGAGCATAAGATGTAATTAGTTACATGACCGCCTCTGTGCCTAAGTCGCACGCGCACGGGTTAATATCCAGACTCAAAAAAAAATAAAAAAAAAATCAGTCCCTCAGGCTGTGTCAACTACGCATCGACTCGAGAACAGCCGTCAACGCCGTCAACGGCGACAATCCCGACAGGAACCGGGGAAGCAAACACCATCGTCCTCAACACCTGTCGAGTCTGACGTTACAGTAAGCTTGCAGACGCACGCTTTGGCTGCAGCGACAGCAGGCCCAATGCCGCCCGTCCCGTTCCCCGAGAAGTGGAATAACCACGCCCACAGTTCGCGCACGCCCTCTCAATCCGATACAGTCCTGTGTGGTGACGCCAAGGAGGCCTCTGCAGCAAGGGTTCCCCTGAGGTACGCACCACTTTACCTCATCGGTGCTTGCTCACATGTTCCCTTTCGTCTGCAGCCGACAACGTTACGTGACATTGCCTTGGACCTCCCATCGGAGCCCGTGGCGCTTATCGGCCACCTCTCTTGACCCCTGCCAAATGCTCCGAGCCTGGAGCTATGGTACGGATGGGGTCGAGATAAAAGGTCCAATGGGATTGTTCGTTTGAGAGTAGGGGAGACGTCGACTCCTAATGTTACTTTTCACGAGCTTCTACTGTAATCTCACTTAAAATCTCATGCAATTGTTAAATTATCTGTCTTGCTACACCCCCTCGCCCCGCCGGAGCGTAGCGACGGCATGTCTTGCCCTCCTGACGCGGTGGTAGTGCGTCGGCGGCTCCGGCTCATTTTCGGCTCTAGCCGAAGCCACACCCGGCTCCAACATGAGCCTAGCCGAGCCGTATATGTCCAAGCCGGCATTTTAGCCGGCTCCGGGCGAGCCGGCTGAGTGGCTCAGCCAGTGCTCAGCCGCCTTTGTCACCCATCAAACTCCAGCAAGCAGCCGCGCAGCCCGCGCTCGCCCCTCCCCTTCCCCCGAGCAGCGCTTGGTGCCCTCGCTGATTCTCTCCCCCTCTAGTACACCCGTTCTTTTAACACCCTTTCCCTCTGTTCACCCGAACATCCTCCCTGCATTT
>Ga0137413_10000225_pt1 | contig 16773 bp, 16 predicted proteins | sample CZODoug2_1_16fun_FD_108280 | JGI IMG/M metagenome (GOLD analysis project Ga0137413, IMG submission 108280) | Vadose zone soil fungal communities from Angelo Coast Range Reserve, California, USA - CZODoug2_1_16fungal (Illumina Assembly) | ecosystem: Environmental > Terrestrial > Soil > Vadose... | reverse complement strand
GCATCGAGATACCAGTACACATTCTTGTCGAAGCGATGCTTCCACGCGATGGTGTACATGTTGGCCGAATCATCCGTGTTGGTCGGATTGAAGTTGTGCTGGCCGCCCGGATCGCCGGGAGTCCGGCCCGCGTGTGCCCAGCCGATACTGACATTGTCCTTGCTGAAAATATCTTGCGTGGCTGCGAACCAGATGCCGTTTCTTTGCCGTTCGTTCTGGAATTCCAGTACTTGCGGCAGGCTGCGATGCATGTACTCATAAATGCCGCTCAAGGCCAGCCCGAACGGAAACGTGTATTGCGCGCCCACTTTGAACGCTGTTTCGTTGCCAATGTCGGTCAAGTATGGCGGCGAGGCGCCGGCGCCGAAGCTGGTCGGGAACTCGGCCGACAGCGCGGCAAAAGTCGCGAAATCGAGCGCCGGGGAACCGATCGAATCCAAGTAACCGTAAATCGGATGGTTGGAACCGATGCCGTCGCTGTTGCGATTGACATTGTGGTGCCACTCATAAGCCACCGTCGCATAGACCGGGCCGCTCTCGAACTTCACATCGACGCTGAATGCATCGTCGAAGCCGCCGTCATCGCAATTGAGCAGCAAATTGCCGCTGCCGGCTTCGTTGCCGCCGTTGCAATCCGACGAGCCGGAGGATTGCACCACGTTGTTATAGGTGCGGTTCTGTCCCGGAGACAGCAACACATCGAAGCTGAACATGTTGCCGAGCTTCGGCGACTCGTACCAAATCGAATGATCGAGACGCGTACCGAACTCGACGCGATTGTCGCCGCCGCTATTGCCCATGACCACGGCGTAGTCGCCCAGCATGCCGGAGAACGGATTCATGCGGTCCGTCGACTTTTTATACGGAGAATACGTGGTGCCGACCTTCACCTTGCCCCACTCCTTGCCGGCAAAGCCGATGAAGCTATCGCCGTAGCCAATGCCGCCCTTCACCACGTTTGATTGCTGGAATTGCGAGGTGTTGAGACCCGGCGCAGAGGTGATGGACGGCTGTGTCTCGATCTGGTAGATGAGTTCGAAGTCCATGCCCTCGAACTTGTGCGAGCCGCGATATCCCAACACCGATTTGTTGGTGGAAAACGCCGGCATGTAGCCGACGCGGCCGACCGGACCGGCACCACCAGCCTTCGGAAGAGGGCCTCTCACGTATCCAGAATTCGGATTTGCCGGATCGACGAGAGCATAGGGGAAGGCAACAAAACCATTCATGCCCTTGGTGGTGTCGTCGAAAGACACGTCCAACGTGCCGTAGAATCCGCTCAGGATTTTGTGTAGGAGCGGCTCCTTCTCTTCGTACTTGACCGCGGGCGCGGCGGCAACTACCGGTGGCGGCACCGTCACCGGCGGCGGCGCGGTCACCACCGCGGGAGGCGGCGTTGCAGCCTGCTGCCTCGACAGCGCTTCGACCTGCTTCTGCAACGCATCCATGCGCTGCATCATCTGCCGCATTTGTTCCTTGAGCGCCTTGTTCTCCTGGGCGTCATCGGCCAAGGCGCTGCCCTGGACGAAAAAATTAGCGGCGCATGCTGCCAGCGTAATCAGCATAGGCCTCGCCAGTCTTATGTTTAGCATCTTGTGATCCTCATAAAGGTCGTTATGTTCGAATCGATCTGGAACTTCACTCTCATCGGTTGGGCGGAGATACCTTCCATGCAGCGGTTGACGAGTTTTCTGGTGAAAGGCACGGAGCGCTCTTAAAGGGGCGCCGCTAACCGTTCGATTGTCGCGAGTCGCAACCGGATACGGACGTGGGATGGCAGTGGTAAAGATACGAAACGCGGAGGTGTTTTGACTGATGCCATTTCACTAACTCCCTTGCCAGTGGCCAAATTAACGAGTCGGCGTGCCGCACCGCTTCATGTTGTATTCGTGGTATACCATATATGATTGTCTTTGCGAAACAAAGTCTCTTATTTGCAACACAAAGTGATGCACGGGCGAACGCTCAACTTCGCTTTGCAAAGATGTGTGAAGTCAACTAGAGCGCGGTGAGAATGACGCCGCCCGCAATGAGAATGGAGCCCAGGCCAACTTTCCAGGTGAGCCTTTCTCCGAGCAGAAGTACGGCGAATATAACGACGAGAACTACGCTGAATTTATCGATCGGGGCTACGCGCGAGGCGGGTGCCATTTGCAGCGCGCGAAAATAGCAAAGCCATGAGAGACCCGTCGCAATGCCCGACAAGACCAGAAACATCAGTCCCTTGTAGGACAACGTACCCGGCGCTTGCCACTCTTGGCGCGCCGAGACCAGCAGCGCACTGACCGCCAGAATGACCACTGTTCGATAAAAAGTGGCCAGATCCGAATTGATCTCGGACACGCCGACTTTGCCGAAGATCGCCGTCAGCGCCGCGAAGAGTGCCGAACCCAGTGCAAAGACCCGCCAATCCAAATTCATGGATTCGACTATGCACGCACGGCACCGAGGGTAGCAACCGACATGAGAGGCAAAGAAGGGGGCCGCCCCTTAGGCGGCCCCCTCGGCGTTCCGCGGCGTGCTGCCTAAAGCAGCCAAAGCCGCGTCTTTAGAATTCAGAGACGCGGTTGTCGAATTTGCCCTTGAAAAGGAAGGGCAACGGCGCGATCTGTTCCTTCCGCACCGCGTCCAGATCGTTGGGATCAAGGCCGAGGGCCTTGATGATGGTCGGCGCCACTTGCTGATTGCTCACCGCGCTCTTGACGACAGCCTGCTCGAGCGACGGCAAAGACACCAGCAATGCGGTGTGAATGTCATCCTCATTGAAGCCCCCATGTTCGGAGAGCTTGGAGCCGCCGGTGAAGATCACTCCGGTATCGACCTTGAGAATGATATCCGGCGTACGCGGGTCGGCACCCGGATTATCGAACTTGTTGCGCAGCGATTGACCTGCGAATATTTCTTGGATCCCAAGTATTTGCTGGTTCGCCGGCGCACTCAAGGTCGCAACCACCGCGGGCGTCAGCGATGGATCGGTGAGCCAAATCAAAGATCCATCGTCCGAGATGTCGAAGGCATCGGCCGAGCCGATGGTCGCGACAGGTTGCCCCCCGCCGATTCCGCGGCGCTTGCCGCCGTCGATCGGTGACTGACCGTGCTTCGCGCTGATGATGATGAGCGTGGAATCGAAGAGCCGCTGCGCCTTCAGTTCCCTCACGAACCGACCTATGGATTGATCGATGAACTCAAGCTCGCTCGCCAAACCCTGGCCCGGCGTTCCGAGAACATCGGTGTAGCCGCCCTTGAGCCCGGTCACGGGGTCGACCGCGAGCTTCTCACCGACGCTGACGGCCTGAAAGTTCGTGCCGAACAGCGCCGGGACGCCGACCTTGTGCGCGCGGTCGTGGGTGAAGCCGTCGATCTGATTGATCACGGCTTGAACGTGGAGCGAGTCATAGCACTTGATGTCATCGAAGCTATTGGTCCATCCATCATCCGGCGTCGGGTCGGCGAAGGGTACCGGCGAGCAGCCGGGAAACTGCGGCAGCGCCACCGGAATCGAATTTATCTCCGGGCCATAAAAATCATCGACGCCTTTGCCGCTCGGACCGTTGGTCCATTCATAAGAGGGATGCTTGTCGGTCCACGCGGTGCGTCCACCGCCGGCTTTCACGACTTCGAATATAGTGTTCACGCGCAAATACTCGTGCGGCAGGATGGTCTTGCAGCCGTTTTGGGGGTTTCGCACCAGAAATTTGGCGTTGAGACCGCCGCCTGCATCGAGTCGTGTCAGATCAATGTCCACCGCCTCGTCCCATGCGACGTTGGTGCCGATTTTGCCGGGGCAGCTGCCGCCGGGATTGCCGAGACCGTCGGTCTGCGCCGGGGGCGACAGCGCGCGGTTGTAGGTGTCGTCGTACCACAGACCCGTGGTGACCGGCGATCCACCCGTCACGAGCGATGCAAGGCCGGGGAATGAATCGGACGGGCTCGATGTGGAATTGTTCGAATACGTGACCCCATGACGGCCGAGTTCCGCGAGAGTTGAATCGGCGTGAGTCGCTACAAAATTCGAGAGATCGAGCGCATGCAATCCATCCACGCTGATCAACAGCACGTGCTTGATTTCATGCGACTCGAGTGGCGTTTCGTCCGCTAGGGCGGCGGTGGATGCGGCGACGGTCAGCGACGCTGCGGCTGCGGTAATCAATATGGAACGAATCATCTGTATGTCCCCCGGTGACCAATTGATATGGGCGACGCCGGCGGGCATCGACGCGACCTTGGCATCGACGCGGGGCGTCGTTACGCACTAGATTAGTTTCGCAATGTGACAATTTGGGGACGGCCGGCAGGCCGCCGCGCGGTCCTATAAATTTTTGTAAGAGCTTTTCCTTGAACCGTGAGGCATGGTAGTTTGCTTTGCTGCACAAAGCTTAAGGACCGAGGAATTTCCAATGCTATCGACGCGCGCCGCCTTGGGGCTCTCTATCAAACTGAGTTTCTGTTTGGCACCGGTTATCGCTCCGATCGCCGCAGGGGCGGCGGACGGTGCGAAAATGGAAGTACTGCAGCGCTGGAAACTGGGCGGAGAGGGAGGCTGGGACTATCTCCTCGCCGACCCCGCGAAAGAGCGGATGTTCATCAGCCGAGGGACGCGGGTTGATGTGATCAGCAGCGAATCCGGAAAGCTCATCGGTTCCATTCCCGATACACAAGGCGTGCATGGCATTGCGCTGGCCAGCGGCTTGAATCGGGGTTACACGAGCAACGGACGCGCGAACTCAGTGACTGTGTTTGACCTTGGCACCCTCAAGGTCATCCAGGAAGCAAAAATTGCCGGCCGCAATCCCGACGCGATCTTGTATGAGCCCGCAACCAAGCACTTGTTTACATTCAACGGCGCCAGCAAGGATGTGACGGTGCTCGACGGTTCGAGCTTGGGCGTAGTTGCCACGATTCCCGTACCGGACAAACCTGAATTCGCGGCCGACGATGGCCGCGGCCAGATCTTCGTGAATATTGAGAGCGAGCCGGGACAAATGGCCGTGATCGATACTGCAAAATTGTCGGTTAAAGCCGTTTGGCCTCTGCCCGGATGCAACAGTCCGAGCGGCCTTGCCATCGATCGCACTCATCACCGCCTGTTCTCGGTTTGCGACGGCAAGGTGATGGCCGTGACCGACAGCGTCAGCGGCAAGCAGGTGGCGCTCGTACCCATCGGCGAGCATCCCGATGCGGCGGCCTACGATGAGAAGCGCGGAATCGTATACAGTTCAAACGGCGAAGGGACTTTGTCGGTGATCCGCCAGGATTCCGCGGACCACTATTCCGTTGCCGACACCGTGCCCACGCAACGCGGTGCGCGCACCATGGCCTTCGACGGCAAAACCGGCAAGGTCTATCTCGTCACGGCCGATTTCGGACCCGCTCCCGCAGCCACCCCCGCGCAACCTCACCCACGGCCCGCGCCGATCGCGGATTCATTTGTGGTGTTGGTAGTCGGGAAACGTTGAGGGGAAGCCACCGCGCTTGAGCGTATGACGATGCAGCGCCGTCAGAGCGCGAATCGTGAGAAGGGCAAAAATTCCGTACGCCAGATAATCGCGCAGATTCTCCGGAGGTTGCTCGATCGCGGGGTGCGCAGCGCCAAACGTCCCCTGATTCCACAGAAATACGGCGAAGCGGATTATCTGATTCGCGCCGAACAAAATATAAAGCAGAAAATATACGGCTCGAGATGACTGCCGGCAAATCGAGTGAAAGTCCGCTCCATTCACGGGACTGCTGGAGCGCGCCTGCCGGAATTGCGCGACCGCCATGATCCACAACAGCAATCCGAAAACCGCGTGCAGGTTGATCCACGGCCCCTGAACCGGCCTGGGCCAGGAATCGAGTACCAGACCGGCGATGCCGACCGTGCAGACTAGAAAAGCGAAAACCCACGCGCGTGCGTGCGCGCGACCGCCTGGTTCGATTGATCTCATCGCGGCCAATTCTCACCGCCTTGCAAGTCGTTGCTTTTCGGAACTTTGTAGTACAAAGTAACACCTAAGCCGCGCGGCCCGCAACATCGCGCCGCAACAACCCAGTCGTCTTGCTTGCTTACCTAAGCGATCCCCTCGGGGCTTTTGCCGCATGGCGGCGCCATGCGCGCATTCTTGACAGGCCGGTGCATTTACCATGGAATGGCGGCAGAGTTACGAAGGGTCATTCATGACGGAACTGCGCCAGGCGCTCGACGACATCAGCGCGATTCGAACCCAGGTTGCGCGCGGCACGCAGTTTCGCGGCTATGGCCCTTTGTCTGTCGCCTCGAGCGGGGTCCTCGCGCTTCTCGTCGCCGGCGGCGAGAGCCGCTGGATGGCCGGCTCGAATTACGGCTTGAAGTCATTTTTGAGCGTTTGGATAGCAACAGCCGCCGTGTCGGTGTTCCTGTCGGCGCTCGAAACGATCTTTCGAGCCAGAAGGGTTCATTCAGGACTCGCCATGGAAATGATTCAGGCTGCGGTCGAGCAGTTTCTTCCCAGTATCGTCGTGGGAATTTTGCTGACGGTGGTGCTGATGCGCATTGCGCTGCAAGACTCGTGGATGCTTCCCGGATTGTGGGAAGTGATGTTCAGCCTGGGTGTGTTCGCCTCGTGCCGTTTCCTGCCCCGCCAAATGTTCGGGGTCGGCGCCTGGTATCTCGCGGCCGGACTCGTATGCCTGCTCGTTGCCTCCGGCCATCACGCGCTGTCGCCCTGGGAGATGGGCATACCCTTCGGCATCGGTCAGTTACTCGTCGCCGCCGTGTTACGCTATGGATTCGAGGATGCCATTGAAGAAAGTTAACCGCAAAACGCAAGCCGATTCGCCATTTGCCTATGACGGGCTTAGTCGCGTCATCCATGAGCGCGCCCGCTTAGGCGTGCTGACTTGCCTGGTGACGCACCCCAAGGGTCTACCGTTCCCACAGATGAAAAAACTGTGTGCGCTCACCGATGGCAACCTCAACCGCCACTTGCAGGTGCTTCAAGAAGCCCTGCTGGTGAACCTCGCGAAAGGGTCTGACCGAGAACGGCCGCAGACGTTGTATCGAATAACCGCCCTGGGGCGAAAGCGCTATCTGGACTATCTCGCGGTACTCGAACAGGTCATTCTCGACGGGGCGCCTGCCGCGAAGACGTCGCTGCTCGAGAAAAGCTCCTAGGCGTCAAGGGTTCGGGCCGGCGGCGGCGTTCCCTCAAACCAGGCACGGATACTTTGACGCATGATTTCCGCTATTCGACTGCCCGGTACGCTGCAGCGGCGCCTCAATTCCACCCTACAGTCCTTCTTGTACGGGCAGACGAGCCGCGAGAGTGACTTCAATCGGCCGCTCCGGGAGCAGGCGTTGGTGTCTCCGCAATCCGTGTCATGGCGGATATTCAAAAATCCGATCGCACTCTTCGTCGGCGGTACGGCCGCTGTCATTCTTGAATTGGCGGAGCCTTCGGTGCGAGCGGGCATCTGGGAATATTCTTCATTTCGCAAAAATCCCCTGGGCCGTTTGCAGCGCACCGGCTTGGCGGCGATGATCACGGTGTATGGCGCGCGCAGCATCGCCGAGCCGATGATCGCGCGAGTCGTGCGCATGCATGCTGCGATCCAGGGCAAGACACCTTCGGGAGCCAGTTACTCGGCAAGCGATCCGCGCCTGCTCACGTGGGTGCACGCCACCGCTGCTTTTGGGTTTGGAGAAGCATACAACCGGTATGTGAACCCGCTGAGCGATGCTGAGTTCAATAGCCTGTACCTCGAGGGAACTCCCGTTTCGCTGTTATATGGCGCAACCGACCCTCCGACGTCGGTGGATGAAATGCGCGGCCTTTTCGAATCTGCGGCACGGCAATTCGCGCCTTCCCCGATCATTTTTGAATTCCTGCACATCATGCGCAAAACCATCGCCTTCCCTCGCCCGCTTCATTGGATGCAACCCATGCTGGTGCGAGCTGCGGTGGAGCTGATTCCCGATTGGATTCGCGAGCGCCTGGGCCTGTCGGAAAACTATGGATTGCATCGCCATGAACGATGGCTGGCGAAGGTGATCGGCGCATCCTCGGATCGCATCGTTCTACCCGCCAGCCCGGCAGTGCAATCCTGTGTCCGCCTCGGGCTGCCCACGACCTACCTTTATGCGTGAGCCGGCGCTGCGCGCTTCAACCGCGTAACCAATCGGATGTGATCTCCGCGGTAATAGAGTCTTTCGTAATCCACGGGGCGATGGTTGCCGGAATAGGTGGTTCGCTCAATGAGAAAAATAGGGCTACCCGGAATGATGCCGAGCGCCCGTGCCACCGTGCCATGCGATGCAACGGCTGCGAGCCGGTATTCAGCGTCCAGGAGCGGCGTTGAGTACTTGTGCTCCAGTAACGACAAGATGGGTTGATTCTCCAGATCATCAGCCATGATTCTTTCGCCCAGATCCTGCGGCAGGTAGGTCTCATCGAAGGACAGCGGTACGCCATCGGCCAAGCGTACGCGCTGAATCCGCGCGACAGCGGTGCCCCGCTGCAGGGAGAGCTGACGGGCAACGGTTTCACTGGCAGCCACGATGCGGCGGTCCAAAACTGTCGCCGACGGGTCGCGTCCGAGCGCCTGCATATCATCGACAAAACCGGTCAGTTCGGTCAGCTCCTGCGTGATGACGGGTTGCGTGACAAATGTCCCCTTGCCGCGGCGGATTTCGATAAGTCCGCGTGCGACCAGGCTTTGGATGGCGGTGCGAATGGTGGTGCGGCTGACGCCGTATCGCTCGATGAGACCATCTTCAGGCGGCACGCGGGCGCCCGGCGGCAGCGCGCCACCCGCCATGGACCGTACCAACGACTCTTCCACCTGAGCGTGCAGCGGCAAATGCGATTGGGAGTTTATCTCCACAATGACATTGTGACATCATGATGTCGCAATGTCACGAAATCAAACAATCGGGCCTCCACCAGAGTGTTTTCTGGAATGCCCCACCGATGCCGCCGGTTACGAGTCCAAGGATTACTTTCTGTCACGGGTCAAGGGCCTTAAGCGCGGTAGCGAACAGATTTTCCGGCGTCGACTGGGTACGGTTTGCTTTCCGCACCAACAACCGAAGGAGGTGCCATGACCACGGACTTAACGTCGCCAGGCGATCTCATCGCCGCACTTCACTTGGAGTCGTTGTTCAATTCAAATGCGACGCACGCGGAACCTGGGGTTCATTTTCCGAATCGGGACGACGTTCGGCTATGCCATCGCCTGGCGTTGATCAATAAATGGGCTATCGATGCACAAGGCTTGTCCTTCAAGACAGAGTTGAGTTTGGCTGGGTCGACGCAGAATGGCAGGCATTGGCCGACCTAAGCAACTCGAGGTTTTCGGGGTACGACAGCTCTCTTTCGCACAATAACCGCCGGTCCAATCCCTTCGGATCGGTTTCGGTCTGGAAGTATCTGTCGTATCCCTTCTTCGTAAGTATCCTCATTTCGAAGACACGCTGCCTTCAGCACGGTTGGCATTCTCGGTCGTCCACCGCGATACCCCGTCGCAATAGTAGAGTACAGGCCTGGCCCGTCAATGGTTGGCTGAAATAGTAGCCTTGCCCGAAGGGGCACTCACGATCTTGAAGGAATGCAAGTTGCTCCCGTGTCTCGACACCTTCCGCGACGACACGAATATGCAAATTCTTCCCCATGCTGATCACTGCGCAGACGATGCCGGCATCGTCAGAATTCGTCGTGATGCCGCGGACGAATGACCGATCGATCTTCAATGTGTCTATCGGAAAGCGTTTCAGATGGTTCAGGCTCGAATATCCAGTGCCAAAGTCATCGAGAGCAAGCTTCGGCCCCAATCCTTTGAGGTCCTGCAGAACTGCCGATATGGCCGTCGAATCCTGCACCAAGAAGGTTTCCGTCAGCTCGAGCTCCAAAAGATGCGGATCCAGGCCGGTTTCCTCGAGGATCGCACGCACACTTCTTAAAAATTCTCGCGCGCGCAGCTCCGCCGCCGAGATATTGACCGCGATGCGAATCGGCGCAAGCCCGATTTCCTGCCAGGCTTGCGCCTGATGGCAGGCTTGACCCATCACCCACCGGCCGATTGGGACCATGAGACCGCATTCCTCGGCAATCGGAATGAATTCCGCGGGCGACACGAATCCGAGTTCCGGATGAAGCCAACGAATGAGCGCCTCGACGCCGACGATTTCGCCATTGTCCAGATTGACTTTTGGCTGGTAATGGACTGAAAACTCTTCCCGCTCCAGGGCGCGGCGCATGGAACCTTCGAGCGACTGCCGTTTCACCGCGCGCAGGTTCAGATCCTGCTTGAAGAACTGACGGTTATCGCGCCCATTATCCTTGGCGTGATACATCGCAAAATCGGCGTGCTTCATCAATGTCTCGCATTCCGTACCGTCGTCCGGATAGGTCACGATGCCGATGCTTGCCGTTACCTGCACATCATGCTTATCGATACGATGCGGCGCGCGCAGGGTCTCGAGTATCTTATCCGCACATACGCTTGCATCCTGGGCCTGTGTCAGTTCAGACAGCAGGATCACGAATTCATCGCCGCCCCGGCGGCTGACCGTATCCGAGGCACGCACACAGCCGAGCAGTCGCTGCGCGACCGACTGCAGCAGACGATCGCCGATCTCGTGACCCAATGAATCGTTGACATGCTTGAAGCGATCGATGTCCAGGAATAGCACGGCGAGTTGGCGTCGGTAACGACCGGCGAGCGTCAGCGCCTCGGTCAGCCTGTCCTTGAACAATATTCGGTTCGGCAGGTCGGTCAAGCTGTCGTGCTGAGCCAGGTAAGCCATTCTGAGTGTCGCCGCCCGGGCCGCGCTCACATCACGAAAGACCATGACGGCGCCGGTCACTTGGCCCTGACGGTCGTGAATGGGCGAGGCCGAATCTTCGATGGGGGACTCGGCCCCGTCGCGGCGGATCAAGACGCAATTGGGCGTCAGGCTCACGGTCTTATTTTCCCGGATCGCGAGTTCCATCGGATTGGGCGCTTGGGCGCGAGTCGTGCCATCAATGATCCGGAACACATCTTCAAGCGGATGACCCGCAGCCTCATGTTGCGACCATCCGGTCAAGGTTTGGGCAACGATATTGAGATAGGTCACATTTCCAGCAACGTCGGTACTCACGACCGCGTCGCCAATGGAGTTGAGCGTGACTTGCGCGCGCTCGTTCTTTTCGAACTGCGACTCCGTGTTCGCGGCACGCTCGATCACGCGGGTGACGGCTCTCGGCCATGAATAGGCGCTCAAGCGCCCTTTGAGAAGATACTCTTGGGCTCCGCGCTGAACGGCCAGCTTGGCGATGCCCTCGTCCTGTGCAACGGCGAGGATCAGCATCGGAATCTGCGGCGCCGCCAGAAAGAGCCGATCAAAAGTTTCGATGCCGCTGCTGTCAGGGAGCGAGAGATCCACCAGGATCGCCGCAAAGTGTTCCGCATCGCGGCTTGCCCGCGCCTTCGCACGGGCCAGTGCCTCAAGACCGTCCGAGCAACGCCGCACCCACGTTACGCGGAAAGACCCGTCGCTGGAATTTGCCAGCGCGTCGCGGACAGCGTTGGCCTCGGCACCTTCGTTCTGAATCAGGAGAACGTTTTGCAATGCACAATCTCGCAGCGTCCATATCCTTGGACGATTCGATGAAAGCAGACTTTTGCGAGCATGACTGTACGGCAGCGTACACTCGCCCAAAATTAAGTGGGCTACCGAACATACCCATCGGTTCGGTTGCCTCCTCGAGGGACTCCTAGATTGCAGTCTTCTGCGGAAGCAGCCGGTCGTATTCTTTTTTCACGACCGCGTAGCATTCGCAGGCGCGCTTCTCGAGTCCGGCGCGATCCAGCACCGTGATGTGCCCGCGCGCGTATCGGATCAGGCCTGCTTGCTGTAGTTTCAGCGCGCCTTCGCTGACACCTTCGCGGCGCACGCCCAACATGTTGGCAATCAGTTCCTGCGTCATCACGAGTTCATCGCCCTTCAACCGATCCAGGCTCAGCAGCAGCCATCGGCACAATTGCTGATCCAAGGAATGGTGTCGGTTGCAAACGGCGGTTTGCGACATCTGAGTGATCAGGGCTTGGGTATAGCGCAGCAGCAGGTGCAGCACGGCACCGGCTTGATTGAACTCCTGTTCTAAAAATTCCGCATTGAGCCGAAGGCTTTGGCCTGCACTTTGAACGACTGCGCGGCTGGGAGTGGATTTTCCTCCCATGAACCGGGATATCCCGACGATGCCCTCGTTGCCGACGACCGCTATCTCGGCGGACTCTCCATTTTCCATGACATACAGCAGCGAGACGATGGCGGTGGTTGGGAAATACACATGGGTCAATGTGGCGCCCGACTCGTATACCACTTGGGAAAGAGGCAGCTCTACCGATTCCAGGTGCGGTAACCAGCGGTCCCCCACGGAGGTCGGGAGCGCAGACAATAAAAAATTTCTCCCAAGATCGCGAGAATCGATGACACGGCCCTCCTGGCAATTCGCGGCAGGGTCTTTCCATTATGTCATCACACCGCTCGACGCTGTGTCACAGATTCCAACGACTTTGTGCGACAGCGGACATAAGGAAAGCCGTCAGCCGGCGGCAGGGGTGTCTGTCGATATCCCCCAGGCTTCAGATGCGCTGCAACACCGCCGCCTGGTGTGAACTACTCCGTCAGCGGGTGGCCCTTGGGCAATTGGTGCGCATACCAAGTCGCGAGCCGATGCCTAATCGTCTTCTCACTCACTTGATCCTCGGGCATCGGCGCGATCACTTTATCGTGAACCAGCAAGCGATAAACATACAATGCTTTATCACTCGCCGAGTCGGTCGCCTCGAATTCAACCGCTTTGCGGCCTTCCGCATACTTGACACCGGCGAGCAGCGCCGCCTTGAATAATTCCGATTCGTGCTTGAGTTTTTTCACTGGCGGGCGGGCGTGAGACGAATATGATCTTCCGCGTCGCGTTCGACGGCGGCGCGGCTGAACCTGAGCGGCACGTAGGATCCCTCGGCCCACATCGGGAACAAATCGCGATAGTGCGCGCTCATGGGGTCGTCCGACTGGCCGGGCGTGTTCACCACCACTGAATCATCCCACGCCCCCACATCCATCACCATGCGCACCGAGGCGCCGGCGGTCACGGAGAAGTCGGTTGGACGGTAGGCCTGCGCGCGCGGCGTGGAAGCCGATCCCGGGATTTCCAGCGGTCCGACCGAAATCTGCGCGCGCAGCTCACGGTCGGCCAAGACGGCAACCGCCGGTTCGAATATCGCGTGGTGCAGCCGGCCCCATGCCCACGAACTCATGGTCGGTCCCAGGATCTGCTTCAGCTCCGCGAGCGCGGCTTTCAGACTCTCCAATAAGATGGCGTCGCGTGCGGCGCTGGGATCCGCGCCCAGCGCGGCATCGGGGTGTTCAAGATAATCGATCACCGCCGCCAAATGCGCATCGCCGATGAGTTTGCGTGCCGCTTCCGGCGTGGCTCTCGCCACCGTAGCCCTACCCAGGTGCTTCGTCGCCCACACCTCGTAGATTGCGGCAGCCGTGCTGGACGTGCTTTCCTCGTGGTTCCATGCCTTGAGCAAGGCGAGCGCTTGCGAGAGCTCGGCATCAGGCGAGGACAAGGATCCCAGCAGTGCGACAGCACGCCGCGACTGGGTGCTCACCGCATCGGTCTGAATCGCCATCGAATCGGCCAGGGTCATTTTCGCTTTGGCGCCGAGGAGTTCATTGATGCGATCGATGCGCGATCGGTCGGTCCATTCGAACGCAATCCTGTTCCGCTCATTCGGGAACCCTGCGGGCAAGTTCATTTCGTTGGCGGTCCCCAAAAAACCCTCGGCGGGATTGAGCCGCGAGGGCAGTACATCGTTGCCGTGGAAACCGGCCCATTCATAGCGGCCATCTCCCGGTACCGGCATGAGTCCGTCCCAATGCTTGCGCACCGGCGCTCGACCCGCGGCGGCCCAGCCGATATTTCCTTTGACGTCCGCATAGACAATGTTCAGCGGCGGTGCACCCCAGGCGTTGCCGGCCGCCTTGAAGTCGTCCCAAGTCTTCGCCGTGAGCAGGCGCGAGGAGCCGAAATAGCCCGAGAGGCCGGGCTCATTCCACACGGTGCGCATGGCGAACGCACGCATGCTCGCCGCATCCACTGCCATCACCGGCCCGTGACGGGTGAAGCGCAGCTCGACGTCGCGAGAAGGACCGCCCTTCACTTCGATCGTTTCGCGGACCAATTTCATTCTTTCCCAACCGGACTTGTAGCGATAGCTGTCCGGATCACCCTTCTTCAACTCATAGACATACAGGTCTTCTTGGTCGATCGCGAAGATCGTGATACCGAAGGCGATGTCGGCGTTGTGCCCAATCGAAATCCCCGGCAGCGCAGGTTCACCCGCACCAATGATGTCGAGCCCCGGCGCGTTCAAGCCCACCAGGTAGCGCAGCGAGGGTACGCCCAGCTGGCGATGCGGATCATTGGCAAGAATAGGCCGGCCGGTTGCGCTAAGCGATGGCGCAATCACCCAGTTGTTGGAACCCTCCATGGACTGCGCATCGATCGCCGCAGCCAATTCCGTCTCGGGAAAAAGTTCGGCGTGCTGTTCTTTTCCGGCAAGGCTGTTGAAATCCACCTGCTTGGTGGCCAGCAAATAATCCTTCAGGACATTGGCGGGCACATCGCAGGGATTGAGGCCCGGAGGGATCACCATGTTGTGGCCTTCGGGTTCGATCTTTCGACGCAGCCGATCCGCCTTGAGGCCGGCTGCGCAGACGACGCGGGCGCGCGCGACTTCCTGTGTGATGTTCGACACCAGCGCATGGCTGCGAATGCGCAGCACATCCTCAGTCTGCCAGGTATCGGGCTGACTGTCCGTCAACTTGAATTCGAATGGCAACGGCTTATCTCCGCTACGCACCTCGGCGATGTAGGCGTTCACGCCATCGACAAAGGCGGCGACCCAGGCATGCGAATTGGGCGCATACGCGCCCCACTCCTTGTCCATGTCGCCGCGGTAGAGGAACAAGCGCGCGGCGCGGTCTTGATCGATGTAGGCCGAGCCTAAGGATTTCGACAGCAATCCCAGGCCGCGCTTGCGCCACAGGTCGATCTGCCAAAGACGATCGCGTGCGGCGTTGTAGCCCTGCAGGAAAAAGGCGTCGCGCGCGCTGGCGGCGAAGATGTGCGCGATGCCCCAATGGTCGATCACGATGTCGGCCGGAGCGCCAAGACCCGCGACTTGCCAGCTCTGTTCGCGCACCGCCGTTGAGGCCGCCGCCGCCGTCTGGGCTCGAACCGGCGAGGTCAGGTCAAGCGCCATCACCATCACTGCCAAAACCGTCCCGCTCAAGGTTTTCATTGCCAGAGGTTGGCTTGGCACGCTTCGCTTGTCAAAGACGGGACGAATCTGCGCCTCGAGCCGCGTCCTCTCTAGGGCAGAAGTTTCTTCGGCCTCGCCTATTCCTTAAGGTGCATCAGAGGAATGCGCGCCGTGCGTTTTATGGTTGCGAGCACAACGCTGGATTGCATGTCGCGAACATTGGGCACGCGAATGAGTTTCTTGAGGACCACGTTGCTCAAGGCATCCAAGTCCTTGCCATAGACTTCGAGAATGAAGTCGTAGCTTCCCGTCATCGCAAAGCACTTGGTCACTTCGTCCATGAGTTGAATTTCCCGCTCGAATCTCGCCACCGTTTCGTCGGTGTGCTCGGTCAGCTTGACTTGGACGATGGCCAACACCGCGAGTCCAACGCGAGCCGGATTGAGCACGGCCGTGTAGCCCTCGATGGCCCCTTCGGACTCGAGCGCTTTGATGCGGCGTGCACAGGGGGTGGCCGATAGCCCGATGGATTCGGCAAGGTCCACCACAGACAGGCGCCCATCACGTTGCAGTGCGTCGAGTATTTTTGCGTCAAAGCGATCAAACTTCATGTTTCAGGCACCTACTAGCTGAATATTAGTGATAATCACCAATAATACCGCAAATATGGGCCGTAATTGGCGATTCCCCGTGACCTGAGTGCATTAGTCTCACGCCGACCAATCGGCTTTTACGAGGCATCGCGATGGTTGCAAGCCCCCTTAAGATGCAGCAGGCGCCGCAGACCAACGCGATCGACTGGCGCGGCGTCCTGCGTCATGTCGCCATCTCCCGCGCGCTCGACGACCTGGAAGAATTCACGCTGTTGCGCGATCGCAAGGTCCTGTATCAATTTTCTGCTCGCGGACACGATCTCACCCAAGTGCTATTGAGCACTCAGCTCACCGGATCCCAAGATGGCGTGGGCGCCTACTATCGATCACGTCCGCTGTTGCTCGGACTGGGGCTTCCGCTGGAGGATGCGCTCGGCTCTACCATGATGCGGGCCGGCGGCATGAGCGATGGCCGTGATATCGGCGTGGTGTTCAACATGCCGCGCAAAGTGGGTGCGTGCGTTCTGCCGGTCTGCGGGGGCGTGGGCGCGCAATACACACCGGCGGTGGGATGGGCGCAAGCCCTGCGTTATCGGGGCGCGCGGCTGGGCGATCCGGCCTGCAGCAACAGTATCGCGGTGGCGCATGGCGGAGAAGCCTCGACCGCGACCAATGGGTTCTGGGCGGCTTTGAATATTGTCACCACCGAACGCCTGCCCTTGTTGTTCTTCATCGAAGATAACGGCTACGGCATTTCGGTCCCGTCGCGACAGCAGACTCCCGGGGGCAACATCGCGAGAAATCTCGAGAGCTTTCGCGGGCTTCGCGTACTCGATGGTGATGGATCGGATCCAGCGGCCGCCGCCGCCCTGATCCAGGACGCCGTCGCCGGCGTGAGATC
>Ga0137413_10000224_pt1 | contig 16801 bp, 14 predicted proteins | sample CZODoug2_1_16fun_FD_108280 | JGI IMG/M metagenome (GOLD analysis project Ga0137413, IMG submission 108280) | Vadose zone soil fungal communities from Angelo Coast Range Reserve, California, USA - CZODoug2_1_16fungal (Illumina Assembly) | ecosystem: Environmental > Terrestrial > Soil > Vadose... | reverse complement strand
CGAACCGTCGTTCGACCTCCCAGTGAGTAGCCCCCCAGGTCGAAGTCTTCGAGACCCAGATGCTCGATGAGCGCGAATCCATCGTCTGCCAGTACGTCCGGCGGATACGCCGCGGCATCGTGAGGCTTCGCGCTATCCCCGTGCCCACGTAGATCCGGCATCACCACGCGATAACCGAGCGCGGCAATCTTCGCTGCGTGCCCATACCGCACCCAGTTCACTGTCGCGGTGGAGAAAAATCCGTGAATGAGAACCAGCGGCCGCCCCTCGCCCATCTGGCGATATGCGAGCTGTAAGCCATCGCGGCCGTGAAAATAGTTGATCGGAAGGTCGGTGGGACTGGTTGCCATCAGCAATAGTGACGATTCCAGCGCACAAACGTCAACTGGATGTCCTACCGTAGTCCCCAACCGCAAATCGCCGTCCGACGCACAACGCTTCCTTAGATGGTGTGAAACACGTGGTCAAGTGACATATGCGGACTCGCCACGGTGCGTACGCGTGCTCTGCACGCGTGTTGGACGAGAAACCTGATCGCGCTCGCTCCCGACTCGCCGCTGTGGTTCTGGCAGCCTCGAGTCCACTACTATTTGTTCCACATGGCGGCCTTTTCCCAAGGCGAGTTGGCGAGACCCCTCGCACGGCACCGGGTGAACTTGTCCCGGTCCGGTATCTTGTTGGAGGTGAAGAGCATGCTGACGATCGATTTTGAATCCTCGAAGCAACAATGGCTCGCCGAGGGCAAGGCTGAGGGAAAGGCCGAAGGAAAAGCCGAGGCACTCATTTGTCTCCTGGCGCAGAGATTCGGTGCGGTGGCGCCGTTCCGGCAGAAGCGAATCCGTGGAGCCACGCTGGTAACCCTTGAACGGTGGTTCAAGCGTGCCATTGTTGCACCGGACCTGCGCTCGGTCTTCAACCCGCCGCGTTGAGACAAAGAGACGTTGTCAGCGCGCGCAAGGGTATGGGCTGCGCCTCTAAAAATCCGACTAAAGTCAGCGGAGAATCGGGTAACCCGCATCCACCGCGCCGCGCTCCAACGCCAGCACCTCCCCAAACCCCGCCACCGGCTCCAAATCAACTCCCTGCAACAGCAGCTTCGCCCGCACAGGCGCGAGGGTTTCGTCAGCAAACACATCGGCGAGCGCAGTACGCAGCGCCTCAACGATCGAATCGCTCGCGGAAAGCGCGGTGATGTAGGGCAAACTCGGCGTCGAGGCGGTCCAGCCCAACACCCGCAACTCTCCAACGAGCGAGGGATAAAGTCGTTGGAAGTGGGCAAAGCTGACGCAATCGATGGAGGCCACGTCTGCCTGACCAGAGGCGACCATCTCGACGCTGCGCAGATGAGAGCCGCTCACAGCAACAGACGCAAAGAATCGCTCGCCATTCGACAACCGAGCGATGGCGGCGCGCAAAAGATTCATGCCGCTGTTGGAATCGAGCTCGTTGACGACACATCGTTGACCACGGAGGTCTGCAAGCGCCACAGCGGTGCCGCCAGCACCTGAGTCGGCACGAAGGCCCGCAGGCGCTGCGCCACCCCCATGCGCCGTGCCACCGCGACGCATAACGACAGCGCTGCGATACCGCGCCCCGTCACACCCAGCAGTCGAATAAACCGGGTGCGCAACCACCCGAACGCGGTCGCCAAACGCTTTAGCCAATGGATACTCACACCCCTGCGCGAACAGCAGGGAGGGATCAGCCCAAACCTCGGCAGGCCAAACACCGCGCGTGAGCGTGCGAGGTATGCCCTTCAACCCTGCTGCGCGGAGCCGCCCGGCAATCGCATCCCAAAACTCATCATGCGCCTCCCGCAACTCCGGGAAATCATACATGGGCAGCGATGCTACCCAGTCAGCCCCCATCGTGATCCAGGCGGATATACGGGCGAAGGAGATACTTCTGCATCACTTCCCGATACCCACCTGCAAACACCAGGCCGCGCTCCAACGCGGGTGCGCGCATCTGGTGCCAGACGTGCGGGAGTTGAAACCAGGCCAGCTTCGGTTTCGCATGGTGCGCAATGTGCAGATTGTTGTTCAGAAACAGCAATGCCCAGAAAGGATGCGCCTCGACGACCCGGGTCCGCAACCGGGAATCGGAATCTGCAACGTGCTCAGCGAAGGAGCGCACATGGTTCAACGAAATGCTCGGGTATACGATCAAAGCCAAGTACAGCCATAACGGTATGTGGCACACGACCCCGACCCAGGCCAGCACAAAACACACGCCAACCGCGTGCCGCGCCCAGATTCGCATCCGCCGCCTGTCGCCGGACCGCACACGACGAAACTCTCCAGACCAGAACGAAGTCACCGCCAACGCAGGTCCGAGTATGAGGCGCCCTGCCAGCGTGCAGTTCGCGCGATAGATCCAACGCCGCAGATGTCCGAAACGGGAATGCTCTTCGGTCGGCAGATAGAACGACTCGGGATCGTAGGCAACCTGAGTCAGGCGGCGTCCACCGTGGCGATGATGGCGAAGGTGGGTTTCACGATAGACGGTGTATGGGATCCACAGGGACAGCGGCACTGAGCCCAACATCCCGTTGAACCGGCGAAATGGCGTGGGATGTCCGTGGATGGTTTCGTGTTGCAGCGAGCCGTACCAGGTCAGTAAAACACTCAACAAGGGCGCCGACACGAGCAGTGGCAGGTCGGCGAAGAAGAGTGTGACCAGGAGGAGTCCGGCATAGATTGCGAGTGCCACGCCCAGTGTCGGCCACTCGATCCGGCGCCAGGTGTGGCGTGCTCTTGCGTGCGTGGGGATCGCCGCTACGGCGCCCACGGAGGCAGGAACTAGAGAGTCGGTTTGCATTGCCGCCGGGATTCTCAATCGCCGTCCGAAACCCCGCCAATAGCGGGATTTCATATGCAGATTCCAAGTAAATCAGGCGTTTAAATGTTACCGAGCCGTTACCGCCGCGGGTCGTGACGTAACCGAAATATTATGTCGGCCAGATTGAGAACTGCTTCCCAGTGCGGTTCGGTAGCTGACCCCAATGGTAAGCTCCCCCCTCACCCCGAACGAGACCCACCGATGCTGCAGCACACCTCCACCTGGATGGACGACGATCTGATCGCATTTCGCGATACCGTCGCGCGATTCGTCGAGACCGAGATGCTTCCCCACGACGCACGGTGGCGAGCGCAGCACCATGTCGATCGCGACACGTGGAAACTCATCGGTCAAACAGGCTTGTTGTGCCTGGACATTCCCGAGCAGTACGGCGGCGTGGGCGGCGACTTCAGACATGAGGCCGTGGTGTACGAAGAGATTAGCCGTCGAGGCATTAGCGGATTCGGGCAAGGCGTACACAGCATCTGTGCTCACTATGTCCTGAACCACGGCACCGAAGCGCAGAAGCAACGTTGGCTTCCGCGTCTGGCGTCCGGAGACCTGATTGGCGCAATCGCCATGACGGAGCCTGCAGCCGGTTCGGACTTGCGCGGCGTACGCACGCGCGCGGTACGTGAAGGCGACGTCTATCGAATCAACGGCTCAAAGATCTTCATCACCAACGGCGGTTCCGCGACGTTGTTGATGCTACTCGTCAAGACGAATCCCGAAGTGCCTAAGGGCGGCATGTCGCTGATCATGGTCGAGACCGAAGGTCTGGCCGGTTATCGTGTCGGTCGCGTGTTGGACAAGATGGGCATGCAGGCCCAGGACACCGCCGAGTTGTTCTTCGACGACGTTCGCGTGCCTGTGGATTGCCTGTTGGGTGGCGAGGAAGGCAAAGGCATGCATCAGATGATGGCTGACCTGCCGTACGAGCGATTGATTGTTGCGTTAGCGGGTGTTGCGGCGATGGAAGGCGGGCTCGAAGCAACCATCGCTTACACGAAGTCACGCAAGGCGTTTGGTCAGGCCGTCAGCGATTTCCAGAACACCAAGTTCAAGTTGGCGGAGACTGCGTCGCTCGTGCGGATTGCACGTGTGTTTATTGACGACTGTATTGAGAAGCGCCTGAAGGGAACACTCGACACGGAAACCGCTGCGATGGCCAAATGGTGGATCACGGACACTCAGCAGAAGGTGTTGGATGAGTGCGTTCAGTTGCACGGCGGATACGGGTATATGAACGAATACCTGGTGTGCCGGCTGTTCGCGGACTCGCGGGTGCAACGAATCTACGGCGGCACCAATGAGATCATGAAGGAGTTGATTTCGCGGAGCCTGTAACTACTTCTGCGCCAACCCATCCTGCGCATCATGAAGCCACCCATCACGCTCGGGCCCCGCAGGCAACGTCTGCGCTAAATCCATGGCATGCTGGTAGCCCTCATGTGCGCCCTTCGCATCGCCGGTCTTCGACAACGCCTCTGCGAGCGCGAGCACATTCGGCGGATAGTCCGGCTGCAGTGAAACAGCCTTACGCGCAGCCGTAAGGCCAGCATCCGTGTCACCCGGCCCTAGCGGCCACCCGGGCGCGCGTATCAACACCAACGCGCGTACGCGTGAAGGGCCGGCCTTGTCGTAGTTAGGATCGGCCGACTCGGCGGCGCTCAGGCTTTGGAGCATGGTGTTGAGCAGTCCCACAGCCTTGGTGGGATGCGCACGCGCTTCCATGCCCGTCGCCACGGCCTTGCCGTATTGGCAGGCAGCGGATTGAGCATCCAACGCCAAACAAGCGTCGGCGGCCCCCGTCGATTGTGTCGCTAGATCAGCACGCACCTTGCCGTCGGACTCGTGATCACTGCGGTCAGAGTTGGCCTTGATGACGGCGGCGTATTGCTCAACCGAGCGAGCGTTAGACCCAGAACCCACGGTCGGAGCAGAAGCAGCCGTAGGCGTTGGATGCCGCGATATTGACGTGCACCCCGCCAAAACAACGGCTGCCAAAGCGAATGGCCCCAGCCACCGCGCCGCCCCGCCATAGAGCAACAAACGCGCACTCACGGCTTCGACTTACCCGGCGCCGGTGGCTTCGTACCCGGCGCCTTCCCTCCGCCGACCCGAGGCGCATCAGCCGGCAGGTCAGGCATTACAAACCCCGCCAACTTCAACGCCCCCAAACTATCAGCCCCCGCGCCCCCCTTCCCCAACTTCAGCAACCCCGCCTGAAACGCCTTGGCGCGCGCGGCGGGCAGGCGGTTGTCGACCACCGCGATGATGGCAACGGGAAGGTCAGGTGACTGCATGACCGCCTTGAGGTCACCAGCAAAAGGAAGCGTTGGAACCGCCGACGCCTGTGTCTGGTCCAGCAATGCAGCGACCGGATCGCCAGACGCCACTCGCCGCAGGGCACTGAGAATTTGCCCAACCGGCTCAACTTTGACGCCGGCGGGCACCTGCCATGCTGACAACGCCGAGTGCAGAACAAAATTCGGGGAGTAACCCGCGACGCTTACGATCGTGTACCCCGCCAATGAGGGAGCAGCGGTCACGCGACCCGTCTTGGCGACCAGGGTCCACTTCTCTTTCGTACCGACGCCAACGACATCAGCCTGCGCCAGAGGCGACAGATGGAGCTGAGCCGCATGCTCGACGTAAAACGGGTAAGGGACGAATGCCAGGATAGCATCGGCCTGACCGAGCTTCGCCAGCCCGCCCTGCTCCGTGGGGTCGTAAACGGCGGAAAGCCTACCTGCGGGCCAGCCCGCGGCCGTCACGGCCGCCTTGGCGAATTCATCCACGTAGGGTTGTGCGTCTCCGGCCGCACCGGGATACCCGGGAGCACAGAACACCAAAGTCGAAGCAGCAGCGGCTAATAGAATGCTCATATCTTTAGGCTATCATCCCCCCGCGCCGAGGGCCTATGCGGTCGATAGAAGCGCGCCCAAGTGCTCGACAAGGCAATGAATGTGCACGACTCGCCTAAGGTCCTCGAATTCTTCAGACGCGTATTGCAAATCCGTGGCTGGATCGTCTGCACATTCGTTCTTCTGACGATAGCAGGCATCTACGGCACCACGCGGATCCCCAATGACCCGGCCATCGACCGTCTGGTCGTGGCGGGCGACGCGACCGCGCAGGCAACCATCGAATTCGATCGCCTGTTTCCTGAGGGGGAGCAAGCGCTGATCATGCTCGAGGGGCCGGACCCTCTCTCTCCTGCGGCGCTCCGTACGGCGAATCAACTCGAACACCAGATCGAGCAGATCAAAGGTGTGAAAGCACACACCCTCCTGGACTTCTTCCGACGCACCGATCCAAAAGCAGAGCTCAGCGACACAGAGACCCAACGCCTGCGACCGTTTGCAACCGGCACACCGCTCTTCAAACGTGCTGGACTTCTGGGTGATCACTACCTGGGGATAGGACTGGAGCTGCGTGTGGAGTCGCCAGAAGAGCGAAACGTTGCATTGGCCCAGATAGACTCATTGGTCCTCCCGCAAGAGAAATCCAACGGCCCGTTTACCACCGTGCGCCGGGTGGGCTCACCGTGGCTCAATGCGTGGCTAGAGAAACAAACAGGGGTCGCCACCAAGAAGTTCATGCCGTTGTTCGGTATCTTTCTGGTCGCCCTCGTATTTATCGTCTACCGCTCCTTCCGCGCCCTGGGAGCAATCATCCTTACTCTCGGCTCCGTGGTGGCGATCGGCGTTGGTATCGCTGCCATCTTCGGGTGGTCCAATACGGTGGTCTCCACGCTGGTCCCACTGACGGTGATGGTCACGACTACAGCCACACTCGTATATCTCCACTCAAGATATATGGAACCCGACGACGCGCTGACCCCACTCGAGCATCACGCACGAGCGCTCGCCAACAAATTTCTGCCGTCCACTGCGTCGATGTTCGCCACAGCGGTAGGCTTCGCTGCACTCGCGGTGTCAGAAATCCGACCTGTCCGCGAAATGGGCGTGTGGACTGCATGCGGTCTTGTGGTCGCCTGGGTCGGCTGCTTCACCCTGTTCCCTGCGCTCCAATCATTGTTTAAAGCACCACTACGCGCCGAAGGTGTCCGTGTCGGACGGCGATATGCGCGTTTCGTTGACGCCCTGCTCCCGTTTACGCGCCGCTATAGCTGGGCGCTGATCATCGCAGCTCTTGCGTTGATGGCAGCCGGTGCCGCTGCGTTGTTCGGCATTCCAGGGAAATTAGCGCCACTTGCGCTCGAAACGGATGCTTTGACCTACGTGAACCCGGCCGAACGCGTGGCCCAGGACACGCGGCGCTTCCAGGAATTCAACGGACTGGACGTGGTCGATCTGTGGATCAAGACTCCTGCGGGTAAAGCCCTGGATCCGCAGTTCCTGCGCGCCATCGACCGATTCACCCAACAGCTCGAGTCCGACTCGCGGCTTACCGCCGTCGACGGCCCAACATCCATCCTGCGATGGGCGCGCTACGTCGAATCGGGAAACGACGAGTTGCCTGCTGACGCCGCTGCCTGGACGGGGCTCGCCGCCGACCTGGAGCAGATCATGCTCACCGTGGAAGGCGCCCGCGAGTACGTGGATATCACGAACCTGGCGAGCGTCCGCCTGACCGTACGGGGCCGGGCGGAACTGTTTGGCCGTACAGGCGCAATGAAGAAATTCGTGCAGCAGGCCTGGATCGAAGCGAAAACGCACAATCCGGCGCTGCGGGACGCCGACGGCATGTTGGTAGGTAAAGGCGTCCTCGCTACCGCGATCACGGAACGGCTGCTGCCCACTCTGACCGAAAGTTTCGCACTCACGGCGAGCATCATCTTTTGCGCATTCCTGGTCGTGTTCCGCAGCCCCTCCGCGCGCCTGATGACCATGATTCCGTCGCTGTTCGCGATCCTGAGCGTGTTTCTCGTGATGCGCCTGACCGGCATCCCACTCAACATCGCCACGATTCTCATTGGCTCGACCGTCCTGGGCGCCACCGAAAACGACCAGGTACACTTCTTCTACCACTTCCAGGAAAGCCGCAACGCCGGCCACCAGACCGCCGGCGCCTTGCAACACGCCATGTTGATAGCCGGGCGGCCGATCGTGTTTGCTACACTCATCAATGCGAGCGGGTTCCTGGCACTGTCGTTCTCCGATCTGCCGCCCATGCGCCAGTTCGGCATAGTGACCTCGACCGCGTTTATTCTTGCGTTGCTGGCGGATTTCACGGCGTTGCCGGGAGCATTGTGGATACTCAGTCGTCACGAACGGGCCAGACAGTAGAAGACCCGCGGACTGCGGCCGTGGTCCGCAAGATCGTCCGCCACCTGATGCCGATTCTCGGCATCATGTATCTGATCGCCTATATCGATCGCCAGAATATCGGCTACGCCAAGCTGCAGATGGTGGGCGATCTCGGCATGACCGAGACAGCGTACGGGCTGGGGGCGTCGCTGTTTTTCATCGGCTACCTGCTGTTTGAATTGCCCAGCAACCTGTTCCTCGCCAAAGTCGGCGCACGGGTCTGGTTCGCGCGCATCATGGTCTCCTGGGGCATCGTTACCCTGGCGCTCGCATTCACGAAGAATGCGGCGATGTTCTACGTACTGCGGTTCCTTTTGGGCGCGTTCGAAGCGGGTTTCTTCCCGGGTGTTTTGTTTGTGCTGACACTGTGGGTGCCGTGGGAGTATCGCGGCCGGCTCGTCGGCATGTTCATGGGATGGAGCGCCATCGCCAATATGGTCGGTGCCGTCATCGGCGGGCTGTTGCTGGATGCCGATGGACTGCTGAATCTGCGGGGTTGGCAATGGGTCTTCCTGATGACCGCCCTGCCTGCAATCATCATGGGAATCATTGCATTCGTCATTCTGCCCAGCACTCCCGAGCACGCGAAATTCCTGACCGCTGACGACAAAGCCCAGCTGCGAACGATCCTGGATCGCGAAAGCCAGGAGCTCGGCGCCCGGTCGCATGTTGGCGTGCTGCAGGCCCTGCTCGACCGCAGAGTTGCGCTGATCGCCCTCTTCTACATCAGCCTGCCACTCGGGGCATATGGGTTGAGCTACTGGCTGCCCACGGTAGTGAAGGGATTTGGTGTCACCAACACCGTCAATGGTTTCCTCAACATCATTCCATGGGCTTGTGTGGCCCTGGCGCTGTGGTGGGTGCCGCGCCACGCTGCGCGGACCGGCGAGCAGACCTGGCACATCGCGCTTCCCGCATTTGTGGGTGCGGCGTGCCTGGCCGCCAGTGTGTTTGTCCCCGGAAACGCCGCGAAATTTGCCTTGTTATGCGTGGCCGCCGCGGGAATCTTCGCGGCTCAACCGGTGTTCTGGTCGCTGCCCTCGACTTTTTTGAAGGGCGCGGCGGCGGCGGCCGGCTTCGCGGCCATCAACTCAGTGGGCAACCTGGGCGGGTTCTTCGCGCAGAACATCGTCCCCTGGATCAGGGATCAGACGCACAACGACATGGCGCCCATGTTGTTTCTGGCCGCGTGCCTCACCGCCGGCGGCCTCATGACGTTCGTGGTGCAGCGAACCCTGCGTAAATACGCCAGCACGCCCGGCTGAACCGCCGCGGCCCATTCGAGCCCCGGCGGCCGCACGATCCATCAACCGCGAATGGCGGCGATGATCGCCTCCGACACCTTCTCGTCAATCTCAGCGGCGTGTTGAATCTCCACCGGGTAGCGCACCACCGCGTCCACGGCGGATGCTGAAAAACGCAACTGCACCTGCGGATGCGCCGATGCAACGCCCACTGCATTCGAGGACGTCGTCCGCAGAATCTCCTTGGTCTGTCTCACGATCTCGTCGTGGTATTGCTTCACGACATTATTCACGGCGTTGTACAACCTTTCCTTGAGAGCCGCATAGTCGGCGCCCGCCGGCAGCGCCACGCTCGACTCGTGCCAGACGAAATTCACGCCCGAGATCTGTTTGAACAGGCCGCCGGAAGCCTGAAACACAATCGAGTTTGCGAAGGCCACCACCCGCCCGGTAGCACCCAGCGCCCCCTGTGAATTCAACTCCATCAGGTGCATCCGCACCAACCCGAGATCGATGACTTCACCGGTCACGGTGCCGATCTGCACCCGGTCACCGACCCGGATACCGTATTTCCCGATGAGGAAAAAATAGCCCACGATCGACACCAGCACGCTCTGCATGGCGACGGCCACACCGGCCGTGATCAGTCCGGCGAACGTCGCGAAGGAGCTCAACTCGGTCACAAAGGTGAGACCCACGATGACAACCACCAGCACCCATGTGACCACCTTGCGAACCATCAACAACTGGTTGCGACGTCGGGTCTCATGCGCATATCGAAGCACGGCCCGCCGCCATAGTTCAGCGCCGGCGAACACGACAGCCAGCATCGCCGCCAGGATACCCAACCGCACACCGAGAGCCGCGAGCGCATCGTGATACTGATGTTTGATGGCATCGCGCCAATTGCCCAGGTTGTGGCGGTACTGCTTCAGCAGCACGCCTTCCTTACTGAGCGGAATCATTACGGCCGAGGTCTGCTGGAACAGCCACGCAAGGGTATCGAACTGATCCCGCACTCCCTTCAGGGTCGCGCTGTTGGCATTGTCCGCCTGCGCCGCCAGGGCATCGCTTTGTGACGCATATTGTTTGAGCTGCTCCAGGGGCTTGGTGCGGATCTTCACAAACGTCTCTTCGAGAGCCGCCGTGCGCTCATCGACGGCATCAATGGTTCGCATCTTCCTGGCCAACCGCAATACATTGCTCCCCAGCTCCCAGACTCCGATCCGGTCCGAGGTGCTGTTGGAAGTTGAGATGGGGTCGGCGGCGGCCGCGGCCGGTTGAACGGCCTGAGCCGTCGTGGCAGCGGACGTGGCGCCTGCGGCCCGGGCCGCAGGAATCGAAACGGCAATAGCGTCGATATGCGCCTTCAATGCGCTCGCGCCGGCACGCTTCACATCGCTCTCGTTGACGAACTGCGTCATGGTGTCGAGCAGATTTTTGCGCGCATTGATCATGTCGAGCTCGCCCTGCAACTCCGCGAGCTTCTCCTGCATGTCAGGTTTGGCGGCAGCTTCCTTCTTGCCGGCCGCGATCTCGTCCTGAATGGCCTTGCGCCCGGCATCCAGCCGCTTCTGTTGGTCACTCAAGGTCTGCGGCGAATCCGCGGCGCTCTGCGTCATCTGCGCTTCACTGCTCAACAACTCCGCATTCGCCCGGGCCAGCTCGAACGCCAGCCCGATCACCTTGTCGGCGGTCTGTTGGTTGGCATACAGGATGAGCAGGTCGCTCGGCTGGGTGGCCGACTGCTGCTGCGCACCGAGAGTGCGATACCAGTCGACAGTTTCATCCAGTATCTGAATGACCTGGTCGCCGGTCAGCACCGAAACATGAGTGGGTTTGACGGGCGTGACCGGCTCGGCGCCGGACAGGAGCACCGGGAACGTAAAAAGCGCTGCAAGGATTGGGATACGCATCCGGTGAATTCTATAGAAAACCCAATTCCCGGAACCGTTACAATTCGCGTGGCTACAGCTTGCATTGGACCGGCAGCACAGGGAGTGGACCGTCAATGCCAATTCGCGCCGTACTATTTGACCTGGGCGACACGCTGGTTTCCTATTACCAGCCGCAGGACTTCCTGCCCATCCTTCGACGCTCACTGGATGCCTGCCTGCGGGCCCTCGGCCTCACGCCCCCGAGCGGTGAAGCGCAGACTGAGCTGCTACATCAGGCTCTCGAGCTGAACCAGGAGCGGGCCGATCTCGCCGTCTGGCCCCTGGAAGAACGGCTGCGGGTGCTGTTCGCTCAATACGCGCCGGCCATGGACTCCGCGTTGGTCGAGCGGCTGTCGCAGGCATTCCTGGAGCCCATATTCGCGACTGCACAGGTCAGCCACGATGCCCTGCCGGTGCTGTCAGGGCTGAAGCGCCGTGGTGTGAAAACCGCCATTGTGTCGAATACACCCTGGGGCAGCCCCGGGCGGATCTGGCGATCCGAGCTGGCGCGGCACGACCTGCTCACCGCGGTCGATGCTGTTGTGTTTTGCCGGGATGTCGGCTGGCGCAAGCCCCACCCCACCCCGTTTCGCCGGGCCCTGGAAATGATCGGGGTCGCGGAGAAAGACGCCGCTTTTGTAGGAGACAATCCCGTGTGGGATGTTGAGGGTGCGGAAAGCGCGGGGTTGTTGCCAATACTGTTAGGTGGGCGCCACCCATTGCGGATATCGGGACGCGCGCTCATCGCCCCGTCGCTACCCGATGTGCTCTTGACAGTCGATCAGTTGAATTCGACCGCAAGCACCGGCCCCCAGCCCATGCTCGCCTGAAGCTCAGCGCTCGACCACGAGCTCCGTCTGACCGAAGCTCAACCTGCGGGAGAAGCGGCGCTTGATCCGCACCGCGGCCACGGGCTGCGGCTGCTGAGAGGTCTTTTCGCTTTCAGTGGGCTCCCACTCGACACCGAGCTTCGTGAGGGCGGTGCGTGCGGCGCCGGCGAAACCATCCGGATGATGCAGCGTCGGCCGCTCTGTCGAGCCCGACGACGTTGCCAGACCGTACACGCCGCAGCCCAATCTCACGAGCCGGCCTTCCGCGACGATCTTGCGCAGCGCGCGCAGAACCTGACGCCGTCCGCTCAAGTCAGTGAACTCACGCGTGAGAAAAACGTATTCGCGGCTCTCCGTGATGCGCTTTTCAATCCTTGACTGTAGAGAATTGGGCCGTGCCATGTCGTCCTCTTGGGCTAGCACCAAAAGACATCGAATTAGCGGGGGCGATCCCGACATGACAGCACGCACCCGAAGTTCCCCGCCGCACGCGCCGGACCATGTCGGGTTCTGCGAAAGTCTCTCGCGCTGGCGCTAGGCTGAGATTTCCGCACCGGACAGACACTTGTGCAGAAATATGCGCGCCTTCTCCCAATCCCGCTGGACGGTCCGCTCCGACATGTTCCACATTGCGGCAATCTCGGCGAACGAGAAGCCGCCGAAATACTTGAGGTCTACCACTTCCGCCAGGCGCGAGTCGGCGGCCGCGAGACGGTCGACGGCATCGCTCAGGCGCTGCAACTCGCCGGAGTCGGCGACCTGCTCGGGAATTTCCGTGGGGAGCGAGGTGATCTCGAAGCCCGCGCCGCGCTTCAGTGCCTGCCGGCTGCGCGCGTAGTCGATGATCAGGCCACGCATGGCCCGCGATGCATACGCAAGGAAACGCGCGTTGTCCGGAAATACGACCCCGTCACGGGCGTGCACTGTCAGATACACCTCGTGCAGCAGAGTGGTCGCCCCCATCGAGTTGGCCGCGCCTCCCTGGCGCAGCTTGCGTTGCGCCAGCCGGCGCAACTCGTCGTACAAACTGACAAACAGTTGCTGGTGATCGACGGAACCGGCCCGTTCGGCAAGCTGTGTCATGCTCCGGGCTCCCTGGACAGCACGGCGAGCTCCGGCTGCCGGTACACCCCAACACCCCGCTTGCGTAATTCTTCGAGCAGCTTGTCCCCCAGGACCGCAAAACGCTCGAGGTCGCTCACCGCGACTCCCAACAAGGTTGCGGAGAATGCACTTCCCAATGCCGTGTGCAGCTCCGCGTTCGTCCGCGTATTCATTACATCATCCTCACCGATCATGAGACTTTCCAACCCTGTACCAACTGTCGCGCCAGCAGCAACAGCGGGTGATCCGGGTCCACTGTGTTGGACAGGTGGTCGATGGCCGAGAGCAAGGCCACCCGCGCGCCCACACTGTCACCCTTTTTCGCCAACACCTTGCCCAGAGCGAGCCACGCGAGTCCGGTCCGGTAGGACCGCGGTACACCCCCCTGCGCGCTGCGGGCGAGAGACAGTGCTTTGCGCGCATCCGCCTCCGCTTCGACCAACTGTCCCTCTCTGAGGTTCAGCTCGGAGCGGGGAACCAACGCTGTCATCTGGAAGAAAACCGTGTTCCCGTCCGCGAGCGCCGCATCCAGGCTGGTGCGGGCGGTGCTCAGTTGGTTGTTGGCCAGCGCAATGCGGCCGCGGGCGATTTTCAGGACTGTCTGATGGGGACCCACGGCGGGCGTGGCGGTCCGGGCCAACTCGCTGGCCTCGCGCAGATAATGTTCCGCGGCCTTGATGTCGCCGGTCTCGCGCAGCAGCCACGCCATGCCGGCGAGGCACAACAGCCGCATGATCGGCTGCTCACCCCGCACACTCAACTCGATGCAGTGGTCATAGCCTGACTTCGCTTCATCGAAGCGGCCGATCAGCTCCAGCGTCCGGGCGCGATTGGCCACCATGACAATCGGCAGCGCACCCGACTGATTGCGGGCCGCGGACTCCAGGATCTCGTTGAAAAGCTGCAGGGCGTGTTTGGGATTGCCCGTGGCATCGTAGGCCAGGGCGAGGTTGTTGCGAATCAACGTCGCATCGGGTCCGTACTCGCGTCCGGAACGGGCATACTGCTGCAGCGACTGGCGGAAATACTCTTCCGCCGCGGCAATGTGGCCCGAGAAGCGCTCCGCATCGGCGATCGCTCCGAGGATCCCCGCTTCCATGGCCGCCGATGAGTTGGGGGCTGCGCGCAGTCGTTCCAGCGCCTGGTGAGCGTAGCGGATCGCGCCCGGCGGATCGCTTTCCAACTGCGCGACCGCGGAACGATAAGTCAAACATTCGGCCACCTGCCGCGGTGTTGACTGGGGATCGTCGACCACCTGCGCCAACATGCGGCGCGCGTCCGCGAGATTGCCCAGGTTGCCCAGGGTCAAACCGAGATCACAGATCACCTTGCGCCGCAGATCGGCATCCGGCGAGCTTGCAATGGTCTCGAACGCTTCCTGTAACAACCGCAGAGCCCTCTTTTCATCGCCCATGGTCCGGTAGTACACCCCGACCAGATCCAAGACCGCCGTGCGCTGCTCCGTATTCCCGCGGAACTCGGCGCTCACCACGGCTTCGCTGCGAGCTAACATCTCGCCGTTGGTGAGTGGCCGTTCGGAGCCCGCCGATTCAGTGATGAGCACATTTAAAAAATCGGCGATCGCCTCGTTACGAGATGACAGCGCGAGGGCCCGGTCCCGTTCGGCGGCAGCCACGAGGGCATGTCGGGCGGCGATATGGGCCTCATAGGTAGCAATCGCCGCCGTGGCAATAATGGCCAGCAATGCCGCGGCAGCCCCCACGACGGCCGGTTTGTGGCGCGCCATGAACTTGCGGCTGCGGTACCAGCGATTGCTGCGGCGAGCCGCGATCGGCTCGCCTTCGAGAAAACACTCGATGTCGGCGGACAACGCATCGGCTGTTGCGTAACGCTCGGTGGGGGCCTTGCGCAGCGCTTTGAGAGTGATTACATCGAGGTCACCTGTAAGCTGTGCCGTGAGGCCACGGACCGTACAACTGCGAGCGTTGGCGGCCGCCTGCGCCATTGCAGACTCGCGCAGCGCCTGGCTCGGACTGCGCGCGGGGCGGCTGAGAATCACCTGTTCGAGCTGCGACCGTGTCAGTCCAGCCGCCGAATACGGCCGCTCGCCCGTCAACAATTCAAACAACAGTACGCCGAGTGAATAAATATCCGAAGCCGTGGTTACAGGCTGTCCGGCAAGCTGCTCCGGCGAGGCGTAGTCCGGTGTCAACGCACCCCCCGCCTGACCGACGAGCGCGCGGCCACTGTCATCGCGCGGCTCGATGGCGATGAGGTGCGCAATCCCGAAGTCGAGCAGCATTGCGCGGCCGTCGTTCCCGACAATGACGTTGGATGGCTTTATGTCACGGTGAATTACGAGGTTGCTGTGCGCGTATTGCACGGCGCGCAACACCTGTTGAAACAGACGCAATCGCTGCGAGACATCGAGCCGCTGCTGATCGCTATATTCGATGAGCGGTGCGCCGGCAACATACTCCAGCGCCAGGAAAGGCTGGCCGTCTTCCGCGAACCCCGCATCGTAGAGCCGCGCGATGTTGGGATGAGACAACTCGGCGAGAATGTCGCGCTCGCTGGCAAAGCGTTCAGCGAGGTTCCGGCCGACCGGGCCGGGGTGCGGCAACTTCAGGGCGACGGGCCGCTTGATCAGGCCATCTTTGCGCCGCGCCACCCACACCGCGCCCATACCGCCGCTGCCGATCTCACGCTCGATCACATACGGACCCACGGCTGTACCGGGTCGCAGCGGGCGGGCGTTGACGGCCGCCCGCGCATTGTCCACCGCGTCCTTCAGATTGGGCAGGATGTCGAGGAAATCACCTGTCTCGCCGACAGACCCATGCCGCAGCAAGGTCCGCAGCTCATCTCTATAGGGCCAATCCGCGGGCGGCAGGGTCTCCAGCCAACGCTCACGGGCCTCGGCAGGCATTTCGAGCGCCTCATCGAGCAGGCGCGACAGGATCGGCCAGTGTTGTGGATTGATCAGCATGCCCCCGCCCGATTGACGCAATCGTGCTCGGTTAAGCAGACGCTCAATTTGCGGCAAAGAGGACAGGAGGGAGCATCTAAAAAACGCTCCCGGGAGCGCAAAAATGGCCATTATGGATCCAGTGGATCTGTAGCCATTTGTAGCGCCGGAATGGCGCAGGAATATGTGACCTACGCCGCAGCGCAGCCGCCCCTGTCTATCATCGAAGAGGCCACGCTTTTTGGCGGCGGAAAAGAACCTCGGCTCCGCGCGGCCAATGCCGCGCCAATTAACGAAGAGACTCGGCGAGCAGTAGCCGCGCCTTCTGCCAGTCCCGGCGGACAGTGCGCTCGGTAACGCCCATCGCCGCGGCCACCTCGCTCTCCGTCATGCCGGCGAAGTACCGCATTTCCACCACGCGCGCGAGGCGCTCATCCACTTTCTGCAACTCATCCAGCGCATCACTGATCCTGACAACCTGGTCTTCATTGACACTGAGGTTCTCGGCAAATTGCGTGGTGAGCGGCACGTGCACAGCGTCACCCCCGCGCCGCTGCGCCTGGCGCTGCCGTGCGAAGTCAACGATCACCGAACGCATGACGTGAGCCGCGTAGGAGAAGAAGTAGCCGCGCTCCGCGTT
>Ga0137413_10000215_pt1 | contig 17054 bp, 13 predicted proteins | sample CZODoug2_1_16fun_FD_108280 | JGI IMG/M metagenome (GOLD analysis project Ga0137413, IMG submission 108280) | Vadose zone soil fungal communities from Angelo Coast Range Reserve, California, USA - CZODoug2_1_16fungal (Illumina Assembly) | ecosystem: Environmental > Terrestrial > Soil > Vadose... | reverse complement strand
TGGGTGGCCAGGCCGACCTGCGAAAACAGCCGCTCCGACCCGCATCCGGGAAAATAGAAGACCGCCTCGGCGTCGACCGCCGTCTTCAACGGGTCGCGGATGATCGGCACATAGCGGGCATCCTCGACGTCCAGCAGCGCGCGCGCGGTGCGGGTGGGCAGTCCTCCCGGCAGCTTGCGGTTGACGAAATGAACGATCTGCTGCCGGACCTCGGGCGCCCCGGTGCTGGCCGGCGGCGCTCGCCGCTGCAGCGCGGCCGGCAGCGCCAGCAGCCGGTGGGCGATGCGCTGCAGCCGGTAGCCCCAGTCGACCACCACCTTGCGGGCAAGCTTGACCTGCTCGGGGCGGGTGGCATTGAGCAGCAGCATGGCCGCGGCGGTTGCCGGAGCAAATCGCTTGCGCCCGATCCGCCGCAGCAGATCGCGCATCGCCATCGAGACATCGCCGAAGTCGATGTCGACCGGGCAGGGCGCGGCGCACTTGTGACACAGCGTGCAGTGGTCGGCCACGTCGGAAAACTCGTCCCAGTGCTTCAGCGACACGCCACGGCGGGTCTGCTCCTCGTACAGGAACGCCTCGATCAGCAGCGAGGTGGCCAGGATCTTGTCGCGCGGCGAATACAGCAGGTTGGCGCGCGGCTCGTGGGTCGCGCACACCGGCTTGCACTTGCCGCAGCGCAGGCAGTCCTTGATCGCATCCGACACGCCCTTGATGTCGCTTTGCTGCATGATCAGCGACTCGTGCCCGAGCAGGTTGAAGCTGGGCGTGTAGGCGCGCGACAGGTCGGCACCGGGCAGCAGCTTGCCGCGGTTGAAGCGCTGGCTGGGGTCGACCCGCTGCTTGTACGCGCGGAAGTCTGACAGTTCGTCATCTTGCAGGAACTGCAGCTTGGTGATGCCGATCCCGTGCTCCCCGGAGATCACGCCATCGAGCTCGCGCGCGATTCGCATGACTCGGTCCACCGCGCATCCGGCTTCCTGCAGCATTGCGTAGTCGTCGGAATTGACCGGGATGTTGGTGTGAACGTTGCCGTCCCCGGCATGCATGTGCAAGGCGATCACCACCCGACCCTTGAGCACCTCGCCGTGGATTCGATCGAAGGCAGCCAGCAGCGGCGCAAAGGCGTTGCCGCCGAACAGGCGCGCCAGTGGAGCCCGCACCTCGGTCTTCCACGAGATGCGGATCGAACGGTCCTGCAACAACTCGAACAGGCGCACGCCCGGCGCATGCGCGCGCGCATCAGGGGCATCTGGCTCGGCCAGCTGTCCGATCGCGGCGTCGGCCGGCGCGTCGATCAATTCCATGAGCAGCGTCCAGCGGTGCCGCACCCGCTCGATCAGCTCCAGCGCGCGCTCGACGCGATCGCCCAGCAGCTCGCCGCGCGAGAGCCGATCGAAATCCGGGTCCGCGCTGTGGCCGAGCGAAAATGGCGTGCCCAGGTAGGACTGCAGCTGGTCCAGCACCCGCAGCTTGTTGGCGGTCGAGCGTTCGATGTTGATGCGCTCGATGGCGTCCGTATACTCGCCCAGTCTGGCCAGCGGGATCACCACGTCCTCGTTGATCTTGAAGGCGTTGGTATGGCGCGCGATGGCCGCGGTCTTGGCCCGATCCAGCCAGAAGGTGCGACGCGCCTCCTCGCTGACCGCGACGAATCCCTCGCCCCCGCGTCCGTTGGCAAGGTGCACCACCTGCGATGCCGCGCGCCCCACCGCGTCCGCATCCTCCCCGACGATGTCGCCCAGCAGCACCATCTTGGGCAGTGTGCCGCGGTGCGACTTGGTGGCGTAGCCCACCGCCCGCAGGTAGCGCTCGTCCAGGTGTTCGAAGCCGGCCAGCTGCGCGCCGTCCGGCCGCTGGTCCAGGAAACTCTTGATTTCGAGAATGCACGGAATCGCGCTGCGCGCCTGGCCGAAAAACTCCAGGCAGAAGCTGCGGGTGTGCTGCGGCATCCGGTGCACGATCCAGCGCGCGCAGGTGATCAGCCCGTCGCAGCCCTCCTTCTGCACGCCCGGAAGTCCCCCCAGGAACTTGTCGGTGACGTCCTTGCCCAGGCCGATGCGGCGAAAGCGCGCGCCTGCAATCTCCAGCGTCTGGCGACGCAGCTCGCGCGCGCGCGCCGCCGGCTCGCGGCCGTCCTTCCAGACCAGTTCGAAGCGTGTCAGCGCCACCTCGTGGATGCGCCCGAGGTTGTGTTCAAGGCGCGAGACCTCCAGCCAGTTGCCGTCCGGATCGACCATGCGCCACCAGGCCAGGTTGTCGACCGCGGTGCCCCACAGCACGGCCTTCTTGCCGCCGGCGTTCATCGCGATGTTGCCGCCCACGCAGGATGCATCGGCCGACGTCGGATCGACCGCGAACACGCAGCCGGCGCGCTCGGCGGCCCGGGCCACGCGCCGCGTCACGACGCCGGCCTCGGTCAGCAGGGTGGGCACCGGCTGAGCCAGCCCGGGCAGCAGCTTCGACTCCACAGCGCCGCAGCGCTCCAGCTTTTCTGTGTTGACCACGGCCGCGCGCTCGGTCAGCGGGACCGCCCCGCCCGTGTAGCCCGTTCCGCCGCCGCGAGGCACGATGGTCAGGTCGACCTGGGCGCAGGCGCGCACCAGGCCCGGGATTTCGTCTTCGCTATCCGGGCACAGCACCACGAACGGGTACTCGATGCGCCAGTCGGTGGCATCGGTGACGTGGCACAACCGCGCGAAGGGGTCGAATCGAATGTTGTCGTCGCGCGTGTGACGCCGCAGCAGCCGCCGCGCCCGCTGGCGCAGGGTTCGGGTCTGCGCGAAGCCATCGGCGAACCGCGCCACCGCGCGGCGCGCCGCCTCCAGCAACTGCCCCACCCGGCGATCGCGCTCGGCGTCCGGGCGCTGCAGCTGGCGCAGCTCGATTTCCTGCAGGCGGTGATGCAGCGCTTCGATCAGCAGCTTGCGCCGCCTCGGGCTGTCGAGCAGATCCTCCTGCAGGTAGGGATTGCGATCGACCACCCAGATGTCGCCGAGCACCTCGAACAGCATGCGCGCGCTGCGACCGGTGCGCCGCTCCTGGCGCAGCGCGGCCAGCAGCTCCCAGGCGGCCGGCCCGAGCAGCCGGATCACGATTTCGCGATCCGACAGCGACGTGTAGTTGTACGGAATCTCGCGCAGGCGCGCCGGCGCCTCGGAGGAGTCGCCGGCGCCGCTGGTCGGCCCGGGGAAATGCAGCCCGTCCATCACAACGTCGACTCAGAGGGTCCGCGGATCACGGCGAAGGTTCGAGCAGCATCGTATGCGGCCGACGGCCTGCTAAGCCACCAGTGCCGGCTCCTGCATCGCCGCAATCTGTTCGCGCAGTTCCAGGATGCGCGCTTCCCAGTAGCGCGGCGAATCGAACCACGGGAAGGCGGCCGGGAACGCGGGATCCTTCCATCGGCGCGCGATCCAGGCCGAGTAGTGGATCAGCCGCAGCGTGCGCAGCGCCTCGACCAGCTCCAGCTCGCGCGTGTTGAACGGTGCGAAGTCCTCGTAACCGGTCAGCAGATCGGCCAGCTGCAGCTGCATCTCCTCGCGGTCGCCCGATAGCAGCATCCACAGATCCTGCACGGCCGGCCCCAGGCGGCTGTCGTCGAAATCGACGAAGTGCGGCCCCGGCTGGGCACCCGTTTCGGTCCAGAGCAGGTTGCCCTCGTGGCAATCGCCGTGCAGGCGCAGGTGCCCGATCTGGCCGGCCCGCACGAAGCAGCCCTGGGCGCCGGCGATCGCGTCACGCACGACCCCGCGATAGACATCGGCCAGGTCGGGCGGCAGCCAGCCGCCGTGCGCGAGCAGGTACGTGCTGGGTTCGACGCCGAAGGTCTCGACATCGAGCGTCGGCCGGTGCCGGTAGGTCGCGGTGGCGCCGATCGCGTGCAGCCGTCCCAGGAAGCGGCCGATGCGCTCGCGCACCGCGCGGTCCGACAGTTCCGGCGCCCGGCCTCCGCGACGTGCGAACACCGAAAAGCGGAAACCCTGGTATTCGTGCAGCGTGTGGTTCCGTATCACCAGCGGCGCCACGGCCGGCACCTCGCGCTCGGCGAGCTCGGCCACGAACGCGTGCTCCTCGAGGATCGCGGCATTGCTCCAGCGCTGCGGACGATAGAACTTGGCGATCACCGGCGGGCTGCGCGTCTCGGCCTGGCCCTCCAGACCGATCTGGAATACCCGGTTCTCGTAGCTGTTCAGCGCCAGCAGCTGGCCCGATGTCATGAGGCCGATCGAATCGACCGCGTTCAGGATCAGGTCCGGAGTCAGACCCGAAAACGGCGCGGAATCGGTAGCCTCGGCAGTGTCGCTCATGCTCCGAGCTTACGCGTGGCGCAGGGGTCCGGTCACCATCGGCGGCCCCAGGTCGTGGTAAAAGCAAAAGCCCGGGAACAACCGATGCCCTTGACCCTGCTGCGAGAACTGTACGCCGGCTTCGTGCGGGCGCGGGGCATCTCGCGCCATTTCCGGCGCTTCACGCTGTTCGAATCGCTGCTGCGCGAGACCGCCTCGCGCGAGGTCCTGCCGCCGCTGGCCGAAGCCTTACAGAAGGCATCAAAAGGCTCCGTCGAGGATGTGCTGGCGTCGCTCCGCAGCCATCCGAACGGCCTGACCGAATCGCAGGCCTCCGACGTGAGGATGCGCGTCGGGCAGAACCAGGTCCAGCAGGACAAGCCGCTGCCCTGGCAGGTTCACCTGTGGCACTGCTACCGCAATCCGTTCAACCTGCTGTTGACGGTGCTGGCCGCCATTTCCTACTACACGGAGGACGTGCGTGCGACCATCGTGATCGGTTCGATGGTGCTGATGTCGACGCTGATCCGGTTCGTCCAGGAGACGCGTTCGAACCGCGCGGCCGACAAGCTCAAGGAGATGGTCAGCACCACCGCGACCGTGCTGCGGCGCGATCCGGCCGAGATTGCGGCCGAGGAGGCACGCCGCTTTTTCCAGGCCACGCTGCGCCCCAAGCCGCCGCGCAAGGTCGAGATACCTCTGAAGCGCTTGGTCCCGGGCGACATCGTTCTGCTGTCCGCCGGCGACATGATTCCAGCCGACGTGCGCCTGCTGTCGGCCAAGGATCTGTTCGTCAGCCAGTCGGCCATGACCGGCGAGTCGCTGCCGGTGGAGAAGTTCGCGGAACACCGCGGCGCGCCGACCGCCAGCCCGATGGAGCTGGACAACATTGCGTTCATGGGCACCAACGTGGTCAGCGGCTCGGCCACCGGGATCGTGGTAACGACCGGCAACCTCACCTACTTCGGAGCGCTGGCCCAGAAAGTCACCGCGGCCGGCCCGACCACCACCGCGTTCCAGACCGGCGTGAACAAGGTGAGCTGGCTGCTGATCCGCTTCATGATGGTGATGACGCCGATCGTTCTTCTGCTCAACGGCTTCACCAAGGGCAACACGCCCGGGGCCTGGACCCAGGCTTTTCTGTTCGCGATGTCGATCGCGGTGGGCCTGACTCCGGAAATGCTGCCGATGATCGTGACCTCGACCCTGGCCAAGGGTGCGGTGTACCTGTCGCGCAAGAAGGTGATCGTCAAGCGGCTCGACGCGATCCAGAACTTCGGCGCGATGGACGTGCTGTGCACCGACAAGACCGGCACGCTCACGCAGGACAAGATCTTCCTGTCGCGCCACTGCGGCGCCTTCGGCGAGGAATGCGACCCGGTCCTGGAATATGCCTACCTGAACAGCTACTACCAGACCGGCCTGAAAAACCTGCTCGACGTGGCCGTGCTCGAGCACGTCGAGGTGCACCGCCAGCTTTCGGTTGCCACGGCCTTTCGCAAGGTCGACGAGATCCCCTTCGACTTCACGCGCCGGCGCATGAGCGTGGTCGTTGCCGAGCAGGACCAGCATCATCTGCTGATCTGCAAGGGCGCGGTCGAGGAGATCCTGGCCGTGTGCACGCACGCGCAGCGCGGCGAGAGTATCGACCCGATGACCGAGCAAACGCTGGCCCGGATGCGCGAGCTCACCGCGGATTTGAACGAAGAGGGTCTGCGCGTGGTCGCGGTCGCGATCAAGCAGATGCCGCCCACGCGCGAGACCTACAGCGTGCGGGATGAGTGCGATCTGACGCTGGTCGGCTACATCGCGTTCCTGGATCCGCCCAAGGAGTCAACCGCGCCTGCATTAAAGGCCTTGGCCGACCACGGTGTGGCCGTGAAGATTCTCACCGGCGACAACCACCTGGTGACGCGCAAGATCTGCAAGGAGGTCGGCCTGCCGACCGACAGCATCGTGCTGGGCTCTGATGTCGAGGGTATGAGCGAGGACGAGCTGGCCGTGGCGGCCGAGCAGAACAATGTATTTGCCCGCCTCACCCCGGCGCACAAGGAGCGCATCGTCCGCTCACTGCGCTCGCGCGGTCACGTGGTCGGCTTTCTGGGCGACGGCATCAACGACGCATCGGCGATCCGGGCCGCCGACATCGGCATCTCGGTGGACAGCGCGGTGGACATCGCCAAGGAGGCGGCCGACATCATCCTGCTCGAAAAGAGCCTGCTGGTGCTCGAGCATGGCGTGGCCGAGGGGCGGCGCACCTTCGCCAACATCCTGAAGTACGTCAAGATGACCGCGAGCTCGAACTTCGGCAACGTGCTCTCGGTCCTGGTGGCCAGTGCGTTCCTGCCGTTTCTGCCGATGCTTCCGCTGCAGCTGCTGGTGCAGAACCTGCTGTACGACATCTCGCAGACCGCGATCCCGTTCGACAACGTGGACCCCGAGCTGGTGCAGTATCCGCAGCGCTGGCGCCCGGATGACATCGGCCGCTTCATGATCGTGTTCGGGCCGGTCAGCTCGGTGTTCGACATCTGCACCTTCGCGCTGATGTGGTTCGTGTTCGGGGCCACGACCGAGGCCCAGGCGCCGCTGTTCCAGGCCGGCTGGTTCCTCGAGGGGCTGGCCACCCAGACCCTGATCGTGCACATGATCCGCACCCAGAAAGTACCGTTCATCCAGAGCCGCCCGGCGCTGCCGCTGATGGTGACGACGATCGCGATCGTCGCGTTCGGAATGCTGATCGTGGTCGGACCGATGGCCCACGTGTTCAAGTTCGCGCCGCTGCCGCTCGCCTATTTCCCGTGGTGGCTGGCCATCGTGGGCGGCTACGTGGTGCTCACCCAGGTGGTCAAGACCTGGTACCTGCGCCGGTTCGGCTGGCAATGACTAGTCCAGCCGTGGTTTGATGCCCCGGATGTCGTTGAAGGAGACGACGGCCACCAGACGGTTCTGATCGTCCGTGATCGGAATGGCGCGAAAGCTGTAGCGGGCGAATATGTCGACCGCGTTGCTCAATGTGTCGCCCGGACTCAAAGTGATCACGTTGTCGGTCATGACTTCCCCGATCGGCTGATCCGGCTCGGCGGCGATCAATTCCCGGAAATCGACAACCCCTTTCAGGACGCCCCGATCGTCCGTGACATAAACATACATGATCACATCCATGTCCTTGGCGATCTTGCGAAGATCCGTCAACACCTCGCTGACCGTCGCGGCCTCGCGCATCTCCAGGAATTTCTGGCTGGCGAACAGCAAGATGTTCTCGTCATGCTGCTCGATGATTTTCTGCACCTTGGCGGCGCTGTCCTTGTCGATCATCTGCAGCAGTTCGTCGGCCTCGGTCGTCGGAAGCGTCGCCAGAATGTCGGCGGCTTGCGCCGGACTCATCGCGGCGATCAGCTGGGCCGCATAGCGCTTTTCGATCGCGTGGATCAGCTCGCGCTGCACGCGCGGCTCCACTTCTTCCAGCGTATCCGAGGCATGTGCCGGATCCAGCTCCTTGAACACGGCCAGCCGCTGATCGCCTTCGAGTTCTTCCAGGATGTCTGCCAGATCGACGGGGTGAATATCGCTGATGTTTTCCTTGAGCACGTTCAGCTTGACGTGCCCCTTGAATGTGCCCAGATGCTCCGGCAGAGGCTGGACATACATCCAGGAGACCGTGGTTTCCTTTCTTTTCTCCGAGATCCAGTCGGCGACACTCTTCAGGCCAAATCGGCGCAGCAATCGCTTTCTGCTGAAGTCGACGTCGCTCACATAAAGCCTGCCGCCCTGGAAATGAAGGCCGATGTCATAGACCACCTCGACTTCGTGATCGTCCATGTCCAGGATCTTCTTGTCCAGGATGTGCGCGCGAAGCAGGATCGATCCTTCCGGGGGTGTACGCTCGTACTCGCCCGGATCGTTGACGTCGAATACGATCTCCGTATTCGAGATCAAGGTCAGCTTGTCCCACGGCAACAGCAACGACGGATAGCCGAACGCTCGACCGACAACGAACTGGCTGACCTCGGGGAATTTTCCGGTTTCGACGATCACGATGTCGTTCAAACGGCCGATCCGCCTGGACTTCAGATAGACCTTGCGGTCGAGTATCTCGCTCAGAAAGAACTTCGGTTCCAGCACCGCGACCATTGCGCTGTTCCTCAGCTCAGGATCAGAGCGAATTTGTAAACGATGAGGGTCACCAGCAGCACAAGGTAAATCCGCAGAGCCATCAGCGAGATCCTGATGGCGCGCGACATCTCGATGTGCGGAGTGCTGTAGCGCTTGTTGATTTCCTGGATCTTCCTGATCAGGCGCAGAGTTCGAAAGGCCATTGCGCTTCCTCGGATCACTGGAACAGGCTGGGGAACATGACGCTGACCCCGTACAGCGTGGACAGAATCACGATGGACACGACGATGAATCCGCCGATCAGGTTTTCGCCCGGCGAGTTGCAGTACTCGCCCATGCGCTTCTTGTCATTGAGCAGCAGTATCAGGAACACCAGCGCCGCAGGCAGCAGGGTCACGGCGATGACCTGGACGAACAGCGTGATCAACACCAGCGGCGCTCCTGGAATCAGCACCACCAGGCCGGCGGTGATCAGGGTAAAAAAGTAGCAGGCATAGAACCACGGCGCTTCCTTGATGTTGCGGTTCAAGGAATGGGCCCAGCCGAAGATCTCGCCGAACGCCCAGGAGCTCGCCAGCGAAATGCAGATGGCGCCGAGCAGGCCGGCATCGAACAGCCCGATGGCCATGAACGTGCCAACATAGTGATTGGTCTTGAGCAACTGCTCGGCGGCCTGGGAGGCGCTGTCGATGTCCACCCCTTTCAGGACTGTCCCGGTCAAGACGACGATGAAGATCGCCACCACGACCGTCACGGTCGAGCCGAGCAAGGTATCGAACTTGCCCCAGGGGATGTCTTTTTCCAGCATTCCCTTGTCGACCACGGCACTTTGCTGGAAGAACAGCATCCAGGGCGCGATGGTGGTACCGATGTTGGCCATCAGGAAGAAGAACAGTTCGCCATTGAACCCTCCAGGGAAATTCGGAACCAGCCCCTTCTTGAGTATGTCCGGGACCGACGGGTGGACCATGAACGCGCCTGGAATGTAAATAAGATTCAGGGCGCAGAACAGCAGGGCGATTTTTTCCCAGGTCCAGTAGCGACCGTGCAACACGATCGTTCCCATCAAGGCCACCACGGCCACAACGGTCACCCAGGCGGGCACGCCGAAGATCAGCAGAGCGGCGGTCATTCCGATGAACTCGGTGACCAGGGTCAGCCAGTCGACGATCATCAGGTCGATCAGGGAAAACCAGCCCCAGAACGCGCCGAACCCGTCGAAAATCGCCTCGGCATGTCCGCGTTTGGTGACCGCGCCCAGCCGTACCGTCATTTCCTGAACGTAGTACGCGACCGGAATCAGGATCAGCAGGAACCAGATCAGGTTGTAGCCGTACTTTGCGCCGGTCGCCGCGTAGGTGGTGATCCCCCCCGCATCATTGTCGGCGACCATGACCACCAGGCCCGGCCCGGCAATGACCAGATAAAGCCGGATGGCTTTCCAGTACTTTCGGAATTTGTAATAGAACCTGGAAAATAAGTTCATCAGCCTCTAAGCGCTGGCCCGATCCAGCTCTGCGCGCACTGCGCGCACGAGCGCCGGGTCCAGGCAGGCGTCGCGCTGCGCACCGGGGCACAGTGCACCTCGGAAGCCCAGGTAGTCCGGGCCAAGCGCCGCCAGCGGCCGGATATCGTCCCTGCGCAGTGAGCCGGCCAGCCCGACCAGCAAGCCCTGGGCGCGCGACTGCCGCACGAAGTCGGCCAGCCAGGCCTCGTCGGTCCATTCACGCAGGCCGCCTCCGAATTTGCGGGCCGTATCCAGCATCACGCCGTGCCAGCCGGCCGCCGCCAGCTGCGTGGGCGTCAGCTGAGGCAGCGCGCGGTCGGTAAACAGGACTGCGACCAGCCGTACGCCGGCCACCGCGGACGGCAGCGCAAAAATCGGCGCAAGCGGCAAGCCCTCCTCGAAGATGCCGACCTTGACCAGGTCGGCCCCGCATTGCGCGGTGCGGCTCACCGCTTCGCGCATCGGCTCCAGCGCCGGTGGTAAATCGCCGACGGTGGCGCTGACCGGCCGCCGCCCCGCGACCGCCGTCACGATCGCGCGCAGCGTCTCCGGGCTGACCGATCCAAGCGTTCCGCGCGAGGGCTCCTTGGCGTCGATCAAGTCGGCGCCTGCCTGCAGCGCGAACACGGCCTCCTCGGCCGTGCGCACACTGGCCAGCATCCGCACTCTGGGCGAACGGTTCATGGGGTTCATGGCTCCCGATGGCGCCCGCTGCGATGAGCGGCGATCGCCTCCATCAGCCAGCTCCAGGCCTGCAGTTCGGCTTCGCCAGCCGTCTTGTCGATCGCGATTTGCAGGTACTGCAGCTCGGCTTCGAGCTTGCCGGCCGGTAGCATCGACAGGCGGCTCACCAGGATCGACGCCTCGATCACGGCGGCCTGGGCCCGGCTATAGCCGCGGAACGCGGCATGCGTTTCACGGTGAACCGAGCGGCACTGCAGGCGGGGGCGCTGCACATCATCGATGAGGTCGGTGAGCTCGATTTCGTCGTGCGCCAGGCACGAGGCCAGGCGCACGCCGTCGACCCGCGTGGCCGGCACAAGGGGCCAGTCGCGCCGGCCCACGATGCAACCGGCGAAAACGCGCACGTCGTCGGTGCAGTTGACCACGGCCACCCTCGATTGCAGCAGCAGGTCCAGCGTCGCAGAAGGCCGAAACGGTGCCAGCAGCACCGAGGACTCCTGGTAGCGTACGCCCAGCGGGGTGATATGGGTTCGCCCGTCGGCGCCGCGCAGGGTGACGATGGTCTCGAAGATCCGATTCATGCGCACCTCATCTTCAGCTCAACTGCCTGCCTTGCGTCGGCGGCGCGCGGCCAGGGTCGGCCCCGGCGCCCGGTGCACCATCCGGTCCTCGGCCGGGCGCTCGTACGCGCAGCCCCAGTCGAGCTCCTCGTCCTGCGAATAGCGCTTGCCCAGTTGCCAGGCGATCTGCGCGCGCGCCAGCTCGACGCCCAGGTAGAACGCGTGTGCGCCGTCCTGCTCGACGTCCAGGCTCGGGTACAGATGATAAGGATCGGTTCCGACCGACAGGCCGTTGCGATTGAACACGTGCACCCCATTGTGGCCGACCTGGATCCGAAAGTTCGGATCATGCACGTCGGCGGCGATCTGGGCGATCTCCTCGCTCGAGTAGGGAAACGGCCGGCGAGCATGAACCGTGAGCAGCGCATCGGTCAGGTCGCGCGGCAGCGACTGCGCCTGGCGCGCAGCAAACATCATGCGCCGCGCCCAGTCGGCCTCCCGCACCGCGCGCCGGCAATGCGGACTGACTGCGGTCGTCAGGATGGCGTTGACTCGCAGCTCGCTGGCCACCCCCAGCAACACCGCGGTGGTTCCACTGGAATCGGCGTCGGTGAGCTCGGTGATGTTGCCGGTGCCCATCAGGATCGGCACCTCGGGGTCGCGGTCGCGCAGTTGCTGGTAGCGCATCAGCGAGCGGGTGAAGCCGAACTGGATCGGTTCCAGGATCGGGTCGGCCAGGAACGGTCGGCCGCGCCGGCGCATCAGCTCGATGGCGCGCTCCAGCGAGGCCAGGTCGCTGGGTTCGGAGGGAATCAGCACCGGCACCGAGTCGACCTGGTCGGCGATGTCGATCGTTTCGGGCTTCAGACTCAGCAGGTAGTCGGCCCCGGCCCGGCCCGCGGTCAGCAGGTCCTCGCGCGCCAGCGAATCGACGCTGACCCGCAAGCCGGCCGCGCGCAGGGCCTGCACCGCCTCGGCCAGGTGCGGAAACGCAGTGTCGGGCAAGCAGCCCAGGTCGATCACATCGGCCCCGTCGCGCCGAAAGTCCTGCGCGCGCGCCAGGATCGCGTCCAGGCTCAGGCTCGGCGCGTCGACGATTTCGGCGAAGATCTGCACGTCGTGCCTGGACAGGTCGGTGCCCTGGCGCTGGCGGCCGAAGTGCACCGGCAGGTCTTTCAGTTCATCGGGACCGCGCTCGATTGTCACGCCCAGTCGCTGGCCCAGTGCGGCCAGATCGCCGCGGCAGCGACCCGGCACGATCACGCGGTCGATGCCCTCGGATTGCGAAAAATGCCGGCCGATGAACTCTGCGGTCATCAGGCCCGCCACGTTGATGGGCAGGCGAACCACCTGGTAGGTGAAACTGCCGGCAGCCAGATCCTCGAGCACGCCGCGCAGATTGCGCTCGGCCAGCTTGCCGGTCAAAAAGACGATGTGCTCCGGCATGCGCTCAGCTCGAAGCCGGCTCCTGCATGCGCCGCTCGGGGGCAACGACCAGTTCCCCCATGTGGGTCACAACGGTCCTCATCTGAGAGGGCAGTGTCCTCACTAGGTCGCCGCGGTGATGACCTGCTGACCCAGCTGGACCGTTGACCTCGCCCCGCGAATGGTCTTGGCCTCGTACAGGCCGCGATCGGCCGCGCTCAACAGCAGTTCCGCGGTTGCCCCATCTCGCGGGTACACGGCCAGCCCCATGCTGACGGAAAGCTGCGGCTGTTCGGGATCCACCTCGAGGCGCTGTGCAAGGCGACTGGCCAGTTGCCGAGCACCCACCTCGGATGTCTCGGGAAGAACACAGGCGAATTCATCTCCGCCGAAGCGCGCGGCCGTATCGCCGGCCCGACCCGAAGCCTGCAGCGAGTCGGCCACCCGGCACAGCGCCCGATTACCCACCAGGTGGCCGTGACGGTCGTTGATCTCTTTCAGGCCGTCCAGATCGAGCAACAGAACGGCAAAGGATCGGTTGGCGCGCTCCGAGCGCTTGATCTCGCCAACCAGGACGCTGATCATCTGCCGATAGTTCGCCAGGCCCGTCAGCGGGTCGATCACCGCCTGACGCCGCATCTGCAGCTCTGCCTGCCGGCGCTCCCACACCACGCCAGCCACGGCCAGCATGGTCCCCGCCTGGACCGCCAGGTAGGTCTGCAACAGAACGAGCGATTCGTTGTGCGACGCACGCACGAATTCTCCGAAACCGTGCAACGTGCCCCAGATGGCGATCCACGACAGCAGGAACACGCAGGTCGTCACTGCGCGGCGGCCGAGGCGGAACGCGGCCCAGAAAAGAAGCGGAGTGCAGAGAAATGCCAGGGGCAAGTGCTCTGACCGGACGGCGGGGACCAATCCACCGAACACGACCAGCGCCACCCCCGCCAGGATGCAGGCGAGGGCGCCGGCTTCCAGAGGCCAGCGGCCCTGCCACTGGACGGGGCCAGAGGTCGACCAGAGAACGAGCATGGGCGCCACGATCAGGTCGCCCGCCGCGTCACCCAGCCACCAGGTTGACCAGATCGGTCCGAAATCCTCCAGCCGGGCGAAACCGCCCAGCGTGAGGGTGACAACGCCGACGCTGGCGCTGACCGTTGTACTGATGATGGCGGCCAACCCCGCAAAGACGAAGACGTCCCGCGTGCGGGCATAGAACAGGCGGCCATTGGCGAACCGGTTGACAAGGTAGGCACCAATCAATCCCTCGAGCGTGTTGCCGATGCCGATTCCGATCGATGTGGCCAGCGAGCCCTGTGTGGTCAGATTGGCCGCGAACGCGCCGACCAGGATTGCCGGCCACACGTCATAGCCGAGCACGAGGAACGCTGCCAGCGCGATGCCGGCGGGCGCCCAGATGGCAGTCGCGCTGGCGTTGACGAAGGCGAACGCCAGACCTAACTTGGCCGCTGCGAAGTACACGGCCGCCAGGGCCGCGAGCGTCAACAGCCGTGCCAGGGGCAGATTGTTCATCTGGGTGCAACGCTGTCGAGTCGGCGACTCGCCTTTTTAGCATGTTGCGCCCATGGACCACCTTCGGCTACACCCCTAAGATGCCCGGTTTACACGGATGCCATCCGCTACAAACCGACGATGTTCAACCTCCCTCCTGCCACCCGGTCGCTGTTGCTGGTTAACGTTGCGGTCTTTGCGCTGCAGTATTTCGGAGAAGGCAGCCTGGAGCGCTACTTCGCGCTGTGGCCGATCGGCTCCGCGGCCGTCGGCGCCCCCAGCTTCGAGCCCTGGCAGCTGATCACCTACAGTTTCCTGCACGATACGAGGACGGCGACTCACCTGCTGTTCAACATGCTGGCGCTGGTCATGTTCGGCGGTGACGTCGAGCGGGTCTGGGGCCCCAGGCGTTTTTTGACCTACTACTTCACCTGCGTGTTGTCGGGTGGCGTGGCGCAGCTGCTGGTGGCGTTGCTGGACAACGCGTCCGGAGAGACCATCGGCGCCTCGGCCGGCGTGTTCGGCCTGCTGCTGGCGTTCGCGATGATGTACCCGCGCCGCACGATCCTGCTGATCTTCCCGCCGATTCCGATGCCGGCCTGGCTGTTCGTGACGGGGTACGGTGTGCTCGAGCTGTATCTAGGCGTGACCGGGGGCCAGGCCAATGTGGCGCATTTCGCGCATCTGGGCGGAATGCTGGGCGGGTACCTGCTGATTCGCCTCGGTCGCGCCCGCCGCAGGTAGCGGGCTAGCCTCACCCCCGGCTTCAACGGGCGAAGCCCGGGGTGAGGGCGCTCGTTGCATCACTTCGGGTTGGGCTTCCAAAGTCCCAGGGGCGCTCCGGTCGGATCGACAATGATGCTGAGCTTGCCTGCGCCCATGACGTCAGTGACGTCCTTCATCACCGTGGCGCCCAGCGATCTGGCCTTTTGAGTCGCGGCGACGATGTCGTCCACCTGGACATAGGCCAGCCACGCGGACGGCGCACCGGGGATCATCTGTTTCATGATGCCGCCGCCCGTGCCCTCACCAACTTGGATCAGGTTGTAGGTTTCCGCCCCCATCGGAAAATCCTCGAATTTCCAGCTGAACAACTTGCCGTAGAAGGCTTTGGCTTTGGCGACATCCGTGGTGCTGAGTTCTACATGTACAAAGGGGTTTGCCATGGCAGGTCTCCCGGTGAGAGTCCGGAAGAATAATCCAATGCCTTTTAACCTCCATGTCACACAAAAACTCCGGCGACCCCGCCCCGCCACCTCGAGCCGACGCGGCGCCGAGCGCGCGCCTAGCCCGCCTGCTGCTTGGCCACAGGCTCGGAAGACGATGGCCCGCCGCAACGGGCGCGCATTCCGGCCCGGAACTTCTCGCGCTCCTCCGGGGTCATCTGTTCCAGACGTTCGGCGAGCCGGCCACGCCAGTGCCAGCGCGCGGCATGGGCGCCGCGCAATCCGCCAAACAGGATTCGGGACAGGATCAACAGTCCGACCGCCTGCACAAACCCGATCGGGCGCCACCCGAACAGCTCGGGTGCAAGCCAGTTCCACAGGCTCATGACGGCCAGGCCGACCGCGCCGACCGCAAGAACGATAAAGGCGAGGATTTTCAGACCCCATTTGACACGGTTGGGATTCACGTTTCTCATCCTTAGTCAGGTTCAATCAGTTCCACTGGGTTTCGCTACGCTTCAAACTCCCGGTAAATCTGCTGCAGCTGCGCGCGAAGATGCAGCACCGCGTAGCGCTTGCGGGACAACAGTGTGTTCACGCTCAAACCGGTTTGCGCTGCCAGTTCGCGAAAGCTCTTGCCCTGCAGCTCGTGCGCGATGAACACCTCGCGCTGTTCGGCCGGCAGATCGTCCAGCGCCGCGTCCAGTTCCTCCAGCAGCAGGCGGCGCGCGTACTGAGCCTGCGGCCCCGCCAGCGGCGAGGGCAGCAGGTCGGCCAGGGCCGCCACATCGTCGTCGCCGTCGGCGACGTTCGGAATCGGCAGCGCCCGCGCGGACTTGCGCCGGAAGCGGTCGATGATCCGGTTGCGCGCCACCTGGAACAGCCAGGCACCGACCTGCTCGATCGGGCGAGCCAAACGGAACGATTCGACCAGCTCCGACCACACGTCCTGCAGGATGTCCTCGGCGTCTGCCGGATCCGGGACCCGCTGCCGGATGAACCGACCGAGCCGATTGCGCTCGCGCGCGAGCACTTCGGTGATGGTCTTGTCCTGGTCAGCCATGACCGGACTTGCGGGCAGCGCAGCGTCCATGGTGAGAAGACGCGCGGCGCGCCGAAATATTGCAGCCATCCGTCCCGTCTTTACGGGCTGACTCAGGACACCAGGGTCCAGTCGATCATGCCGGCGGCGACCGTGTCGAAATGCGCCGGATCGACCAGGATGAAGCTGCCGGTGGCGCGCAGCGCCTGGTATGCGTCAGCGGCAATCGGGTGCTGGGTCCAGACCTCCAGCCGGGCGATCGCATTGGGCTCGACCGCGTCAGCCCCGGCGTGCCAGGCCAGCGTTTCGATGTCCAGGTGCGCCGCAACCTGCCGGATGCGGGCGCGGGTCTCTCGCGTGCCGTGGCGCAGCAGGTATTCGCGGCGCGGATCGAGCGCGCGCTGGCCCAGCCAGCATACGATCGCGGTGAAGGTCGAGCGCAGCTCGGGGGTGCTGGCATCGGCATGCGCGATCAGATCGCCGCGCGAGATGTCGATATCGTCGGTGAGCTGCACCAGCACCGACTGTCCGGCCACGGCCCGCGCGAGTTCGCGCTCGCCGATGCGGATGCCTGCCACGCGGCTGGCGCGGCCGGAGGGCAGCACGATGATCGGATCGTTGAGCGCGAGCGACCCGCTTTCGATGCGGCCGGCGTAGGCGCGGAAATCCAGTCCCGACGGGCGGCAAACCCATTGAACCGGCAGTCGTAGCGGCGCCTGGGTATCGGCCTCGTACGCCGGCGCTTGCTCGAGCAACTCG
>Ga0137413_10000214_pt1 | contig 17072 bp, 12 predicted proteins | sample CZODoug2_1_16fun_FD_108280 | JGI IMG/M metagenome (GOLD analysis project Ga0137413, IMG submission 108280) | Vadose zone soil fungal communities from Angelo Coast Range Reserve, California, USA - CZODoug2_1_16fungal (Illumina Assembly) | ecosystem: Environmental > Terrestrial > Soil > Vadose... | reverse complement strand
ATCCCGGAACAACGGCAGATTCAAATCGCGCTCGATGACGGGAGCGGCCAAACCGAAATGCGCATAGGCGGCGCGAGTGGCCACCCGTCCGCGCGCGGTGCGCATCAAGAATCCTTGCTGAATGAGGTAGGGCTCGATGACATCTTCGATGGTGCCGCGCTCCTCGCTCATTGCGGCCGCGAGGCTGTCGACGCCCACCGGACCGCCTTCGAACTTTTCGATCACCGTCAACAGCAACTTTCGGTCGAGCATGTCGAATCCTTCCGGGTCGACCTCGAGCATGGTGAGCGCCGCCAGCGCGACCTCGCCACTGATGATGCCGCCCGCTTTGACCTCGGCGAAATCCCGCACCCGGCGCAACAGCCGATTGGCAATGCGCGGCGTACCGCGGGATCTCTCCGCGATTCGATCCGCGCCGTCGGGCTGCAGGTGCAATTTCAATATCGATGCGCTGCGGATGACGATCTTGGTCAATTCCTCGGTGGTGTAGAACTCCAGCCGCTGCACGATGCCGAATCGATCGCGCAGCGGCGAGGTGAGCAAGCCGGCGCGCGTCGTGGCGCCGACCAGGGTAAATGGCGGTAGATCCAGTTTGATCGAGCGAGCGCCCGGACCCTCGCCGATCATGAGATCGAGTTGCGAGTCCTCCATGGCGGGGTACAGCACCTCCTCGACCACGGGACTCAGGCGGTGTATCTCATCCACAAAGAGCACGTCCCGCGGCTCGAGATTGGTGAGCAACGCCGCGAGATCTCCGGCGCGCTCCAGCACGGGCCCCGATGTTTGACGCAAATTCACTTTCAGTTCATTGGCAATGATGTGCGCCAGCGTGGTTTTGCCAAGACCCGGTGGTCCGAAGATCAGCACATGATCCAAGGCCTCGCCGCGCATGCGCGCCGCCTGGATGAAGATGTCCATCTGCGTTTTGACATTCGGCTGCCCGACGTAGTCGGCAAGCGTTTTTGGGCGCACCGCCCGATCGACGATTTCGTCGTCGCGGCCCCCGGTACTGGCGATGATGCGGTCTTGTTCGATGCCCATGCGCGATTTTAGGCTTTCACGGCCGACTTGAGGGCGCGTCGAATGATTTCGGTGGTCGACAATCCCGGTTCATCGGCCGACTTGAGCAGCCGCGTCACCTCCGGCGGCTTGTAGCCCAAGGCAACCAGCGCGCTGAAGGCCTCGCTTTGCGGGGACTGCATCACCCCGGGACCCAGCGGATTGCCGGCAAGCGCAGGCATCGAGAGTTTCTGCACGCTATCGCGCATTTCGATGATGATTCGCTCGGCGGTTTTTCGCCCGATCCCGGGAATTCTCGTCAGCATCCCTACGTCTTCTGCCTCGATGGTGCGCAGAAAATCTTCCACGCTCGCTCCCGAGAGAATTCCCAACGCGATTTTCGGTCCGACGCCCGATACCTTGAGCAGCCCACGGAACAAGCGCCGCTCAGCCTCAGTGCCGAATCCGAACAAGATGTGAGCGTCCTCGCGAACCACCAAGTGGGTGAATAACGCCACCGCCTCCCCCGTTGAGGGCAGGCCGTAAAACGTCGACATCGGGGCTTCCAACTCGTAGCCCACGCCGTTCACATCGAGCATCAGCATGGGCGGCTGCTTCATCGCCAGCCGGCCCTTGAGAAAACCGATCATCCGCGCAAGCCCGCCTGCAGCAGCATCACGCGGCCGCGAAGTGCATGACACACGGCGGCGGCCAAGGCGTCTGCGGCATCCGCGGCCACCGGTCCGTCGAGTTTCAGGATGCTCCTCATCATCAGTTGCACTTGGGCCTTTTCGGCATTTCCCGATCCAACCACGGCTTGCTTGATCTGGCGCGTTGCGTATTCGAACACTCCCGCCTTGGAATCCACAGTACCGCAAATGGCCGCACCGCGAGCCTGGCCCAACTTCAAGGCACTGTCCGGGTTGCGGTTGACGAAGACCCTTTCGATGGCGATTTCTTGGGGTTGATATTGCGCGACGATGGTTTGCATGCAGCGGAAAATTTCGCACAGCCGGGCGGCAAAATCGACCTGACCGGTGCGAATGACGCCGCTGGCCACGTAGGTCAACCGGGACCCCGCGGCATCCAATACACCAAACCCGGTGCGCTGCGAGCCCGGGTCGATGCCGAGCACGCGAATGGTCGCGATTTCAGGCGCGCGCAATTTGATTCGTCGTTGGAACTGGCATGGCCCTAGTATGATACCGGCAATAGGCACCTTATCCCACTCGCAGCAATCGCTTACATGGAAACCACCGCGAGCACCCGGACGGCCAGCAGCCGACTGCATGCCGGCATGGCGGCGCTGCATGACATAGCACTGCCGCCGGAGGGCGATTTGGTACGCAGCGCGGCGTTGGAGGTGGCCGAGATCGTGCGCGCCCTGGATGCCGACGACGATGTCGTCATCGCCGCCATGATTCAGCCGCTGCTCGACGGCGGCTACATCGACCAAACCGGCGCCGAGAAACGCTTCGGCAAAACGCCTACGCGGCTGGCGCTCGCCTTAAGTCAGCTCGGGCAGTTCGGCTTGCCGGCCGATTGGACTCCGGATCGAGGGCTCGAAGCGGCCCAAGCCGAAGCCCTGCGCAAAATGTTGCTGGCGATGATCGGCGATGTGCGCCTGGTCGTGGTCAGGCTCGCCGAGCAGCTGCAGAAAATGCGCTCCGCCAAGGGCGTGGGAACAGCGCGCCAGCGCAAGCTCGCGATCGAGACTCGCGAAGTGTATGCGCCCCTCGCCAATCGCCTCGGGCTATGGCAGGTCAAATGGGAACTGGAAGACCTCGCGTTTCGCTATCTCGAACCGCTGCAGTACAGGCGCATTGCCGCGGCGTTGAAAACGCGCCGCGCCGAGCGTGAGCGTTATATCGAGGAGTTGAAAACGCTGCTGCAGTCCGAGATGCGCAGCGCCGGCATCGAGGCCACGATCGAGGGCCGGCCGAAACATATTTTCAGCATCTGGCGCAAGATGCAGGTGAAGAATCTGGCTTTCGAGCAGCTCATGGATATTCACGCGGCGCGCGTGCTCGTGGGCAGCATCGCTGAGTGCTACGCGGCGTTGGGCGTCGTGCACTCCCTCTGGCAGTTCATACCGGGTGAGTTCGATGATTACATCGCGACGCCGAAGGACAATCTGTACCGTTCGATACACACGGCGGTGATCGGCCCCGGCGGCGAGCCGGTCGAAATCCAAATTCGCACCCACGAGATGCACGCCGGCTCCGAGCGCGGCGTCGCGGCACATTGGCGCTACAAGGAGGGCGGCCGCAGCAATCAGGCCTACGAGCGAAAGATCAATGAGCTGCGCTCGTTGTTGGCGCCGGCCGAGGGTGCGGAAGGGAGCCGCGACTTCCTCGATCGCGTGCGCGTCGACCTGTTTCAGGACCGCGTTTACGTGCTCTCGCCCAAGGGTGAAATCGTCGATGTGCCCGTCGGCGGCACGCCGCTCGACTTTGCCTATCAAGTCCACACGGATCTCGGCCATCGCACGCGTGGCGCCAAGGTCAACGGCCGCATGGTGCCGCTCGACTACCGCTTGAAGAACAGCGAAACAGTGGAAATCATTACCGCCAAGACCCCGCAGCCCTCCCGCGATTGGCTGTCGACACAAACCGGTTTTCTCGCCAGCCCGCGCCACCGCAACAAAGTGCGTGCCTGGTTTCGCAAACAGGATGAGCCGCAGAATAAAACCGAGGAAGTCAGCGCCGCGCAAGCGGCCGGCACGGCCCAGCGCTTGCTGCATGCGCGCGAGGCGCCGCCCGACCACTCCCCGGTGCGCGAGGCCAGCGTGCGAGCGCCCGACGTCGAAGTACAGGGCATCGGCGACCTGCTGTCCACCTACGCGCGTTGCTGCAATCCTGTTCCACCGGAACCCATCGTGGGCTATATCACGGTAGGCCGCGGGATCAGCATCCACAGTCAGGCGTGCGCCAATTTGGCGCGGCTCAAGCTCAAGTCACCGGCGCGCGTGCTCGCGGTCGACTGGGGCAAGACGGGGCGCAGCGACTTCGCGGTCGACATCGAGGTACACGCCTTCGATCGGCGCGGTCTGGTGCGTGACGTCAGTGCCGCGCTGGCCGACGAGAAAATCAGCATCCGAGGAATGACGACGGTCACCGACAAGCGCGACAATATCGCGCGCCTGCGCATCGGCATTTCGATCGCGGGGCTTCCGCAGCTGTCCAACGTGCTGGCACGCATCGCCCGGTTGCCGAACGTCATCAGCGCGAGGCGCAAAAAATAGCGCCCTTGAGCGGGTCACGGCATGGCATGGAGGAATTCGCAGGCGCTGTATCACGCGTGAAATCTGGCCAAAAACCACCGCGGTCAGCGATTCAAGCCGTCGATCGCTTTTTTGTCCACGGCCAATGCCGCTTCGTGAATGGCCTCGGACAGGGTCGGATGCGCGTGGATGGTGCGTTGAATGTCTTCGGTGCTGGCGGAATATTCCATCGCCAGTACCGCTTCGCTGATCAATTCGCCGGCCATCGGCCCAATCACGTGAATCCCCAGTACTTCATCATCGTCCTTCGCCGACACGATCTTCGCCATGCCGGCCGCCGCCTCCATCGCGCGCGCGCGGCCACTGGCGGCGAAGGGAAATGTGCCGACTTTGTAGGGACGGCCGCCGGCCTTGACTTGCTCTTCTGTCAGTCCTACCCAGGCAATTTCGGGCGCGGTGTAGATCACCGAGGGGATCACTTTGTAATTCACTTCGCCGTAGTTCCCGGCGATCAGATCGGCAACCATCACGCCTTCTTCCTTGCCCTTGTGCGCGAGCATGGGGCCGCGCACCACATCGCCCACCGCCCACACCTTGGGCGCATTGGTCCTGCAATGCTCGTCAACCTTGATAAATCCGCGCTCGTCCAATTCGACGCCGGTGCCCTCCGCCAGCAACTCCTGGGTAAACGGCCGGCGTCCGACGGCGACGACGAGCTTGTCGACCTGCAAGGTATGCTCGCCTTGCGCATCCGTGTAGCTGACATCCACGGCGTTGCCGGACACCGCCGCGCTCGATACCTTCGCGCCCAGTTTGATGTCCAGACCTTGCTTCTTGAAATGCCGCTGAGCTTCTTTCGCAATGGTCTGATCCACCATCGGCAGAAACTGCTCCAGGGCTTCGAGCACGACCACTTCGCTGCCCAGCCGCCGCCAAACGCTGCCGAGTTCCAGGCCGATGACGCCGGCGCCGATCACGCCCAACCGTGCGGGCACGGCATCGAATTCCAAAGCGTTCCAAGAATCGACGATGTACTTGCCGTCGTGCGGTACGGATCTCAATCGAATCGGCGTAGACCCCGATGCCAGCACCACGTTCTTGGCTTCCAGCGTTTTTTCCGTGCCGTCAGCCCCCTTGACCTGCACCTTGTTTCCGGGCAGCAATCGCCCATGACCCTGTATGCCGACAACACCATTGGCTTTGAACAGGGTGTTGATGCCATTGGTCATGGTCTTGACCACCGAGGCACGCCGTTTCTGCATCGCGCCAAGATCGAGGGCGAGGCTGCCAACCTTGATGCCGTGTATGGCGAACTCATCCTTCGCCCGCTGAAACAGCTCCGAGGATTCCAACAGCGCCTTGGACGGAATACACCCCGCGTTCAAGCAGGTGCCGCCGAAGGCATACGTGCCATCGGTGTTCTGCCACTCATCGACGCAGGCAACCTTCAGCTTGTTCTGTCCGGCACGAATCGCCGCCGGATATCCGGCCGGCCCTGCGCCAATGACGATCACATCGTAAACATCACTCATATGTGCAGCACCATGCGTGCGGGATCCTCGAGACATTGTTTCACCGTGACCAAGAACTGCACCGCCTCGCGGCCGTCAATGATACGGTGATCATAAGTCAGTGCGATGTACATCATCGGGCGCACCGCCACCTGTCCGTCAATGACCACCGGGCGGTCCTGAATCTTGTGCATACCCAAGATGGCGCTTTGCGGCGAATTTACAATGGGCGTCGACAACAGCGATCCGAACACGCCGCCATTGGTGATGGTGAACGTGCCGCCCGTGAGCTCTTCGATGGTGATGGAACCGGCGCGCGCGCGCGCCGCAAAATTGCCGATCGACTTCTCGATGTCGGCGAAACTCAATTGATCCGCGTCACGCAGCACCGGAACGATCAATCCACGATCGGTCGAGACGGCGACACCGATGTCGAAATATTCGTGATACACGATATCGCTGCCATCCACCGAGGCATTCACCGCGGGGAATTTCTTCAGCGCCTCGACGCAGGCCTTGGCGAAGAAGGACATGAAACCCAACTTCACGCCGTACTGCTTTTCGAACGGGTCCTTGTAGCGCGCCCGCAGCTCATTGACGGCGTGCAAATCAACCTCGTTGAACGAGGTCAGAAGTGCCTGGGTGGCTTGCGCCTGCACCATGCGTTCGGCAATGCGCGCGCGCAGGCGCGTCATCGGCACGCGCTGCTCGGCGCGCGCCGTGCGTGCACTCGGTGCGGGGACGAATTGCGCCGGCGCCTTGGCCGCGAGGCCCGCGGCCGCGGCGGCTGGGGCTGCGGCTGGGGAAGCCGCATCCTTGGTGGTCAGATAATTCACGACATCGGACTTTGAGACGCGACCGTCCCGGCCGGACCCTGCGACCGTCTTCGGATCGACCTTGTTCTCCTCGGCCACCCGCTTCGCCGCTGGACTCAACTTACCGCCCGCCGCGTCCGGCCTGACGCTGTCCGCCTTGGCGGTGTCTGGTTTGGCGGCGTCCTTCGCGACAGCGCCCTTGGCAACCGTATCCTTCGCCGCAGCCGTGGCTCCGCTCGCGGCTGCGAGAATCGCGGGCGCGCTCGCGCCCGGCACGGCCGCCGCTCCCTCCTCGATGATGGCCAAGATTTGACCGCTGGTGACCGTCGTGCCGTCGCTCAACCTGATTTCCTTCAGCACCCCGGCCACCGGCGCAGGCACCTCGAGCACGACCTTGTCGGTCTCCAGATCGACGAGATTTTCATCCCGCACTACGCTGTCGCCGGGCTTTTTATGCCAGGAGACAAGCGTGGCGTCAGCCACCGACTCGGGCAGCTGCGGCACGCGAACTTCGATAGTCATGTCAAGAACCTGTCCTTTGAGCGGGCGGGATGCGCATCGTTTGCCGGGAGGTCTCTTCCGGCGGCACACCCTGCAGGGCCGCGGTGACCAAATTCTTTTGCTGCTGTTCGTGCAGCGCCGCGATGCCGGTTGCAGGCGCGGCGGCACCGGCGCGGCCGGCATACAGAAGCTCATGCTGCGCGCCGAGTTTCGACTGTAGGCGATGGCGAATCTGATACCAGCTGCCCTGATTTTGCGGCTCTTCCTGGCACCAGATGATTTCCCGCGCATTCGAGTACTTGCGCAAGACAGCCTCGTATTCATCGGACGGAAATGGATAGAGCTGCTCGATTCGAACGATGGCCACCGTATCGGTCTTCGCCTCGCGGCGCGCCTTCAGCAGGTCGAAATACACCTTGCCGCTGCACAACACCACGCGCGTCACCGCGGTTGGTTTGATGTCATCGATTTCATCGATGACGTTTTGGAATCCGCCGCCGGACAGCTCTTCGAGGCGCGACACGGATAGCGGATGACGCAGCAAACTCTTGGGCGTCATGATGATGAGGGGCTTGCGCAGCGCGCGCAGCATCTGCCTGCGCAGCATGTGAAACATTTGCGACGGTGTCGAGGGCACGCATACCTGCATGTTGAACTCGGCGCACAGCTGCAAAAAGCGCTCCAAGCGCGCGGACGAGTGTTCCGGTCCCTGGCCCTCGTAGCCATGCGGCAGGAACAACGTGATTCCGGAGACGCGGCCCCATTTAGCCTCGCCCGAACTGATGAACTGATCGATGATGACTTGCGCGCCATTGCAGAAGTCTCCGAACTGTCCTTCCCAAATGGTCAGGCAGCGCGGTTCGGTGGTGGAGAAACCGTATTCGAAACCCATGACGGCTTCTTCCGACAGTATGGAATCAGTCACCGTGAACTTCGGTTGATTGCTCGCCAGGTGCTGCAGCGGCACGTAAGTGCGTCCGGTGGTTTGGTCGTGCAGAACGGCATGGCGGTGGAAGAAAGTGCCGCGGCCGCTATCCTGCCCGGTCAGACGGATCGGATACCCCTCTTGCACCAGACTGGCGTACGCCAAATTCTCCGCACAGCCCCAATCCAAAGCCAGGTCGCCGTTCACCATCTTCTCGCGCGACTGCATGATGGCGAGTACACGAGGATGCAAAGTCCAGTCCGTGGGATACGTCGTGATGGCCTTTCCCAGGACCCGCAGTCGTCCCATGTCGACGCCGGTCTTCACCGCTTCCCAATCGCCACCCAAGTACTCGCTCCAGTCGACGGTGTAGCGGTTGCCGATGAGGCCTAAGGCTGCGCGTGCCTGAGGTTTGCCCTCATCCAAGCCGCTGCGATACTGCTCCATCATCGCCGCCGCGTCAGCCGCGCTCAAGACGCCCTCGGCGACCAGCTTGTCGGTATACAGTTGCCGCACGGTCGGTTTCTTGCGAATGATTTGATACATGAGCGGCTGCGTGGCCGCCGGCTCGTCCGCTTCATTGTGACCATGGCGCCGGTAGCACACCAGGTCGATCACCACATCCTTGTGGAATTTCATCCGATATTCGAGCGCAAAGCGCGTCACGAAGCACACCGCCTCAGGATCATCGGCATTCACGTGAAGAATGGGCGCCTCGATCATCTTCGCGACATCGGAGCAGTACAGCGTGGAGCGCGCATCGCGCGGGTCGCTGATGGTGAAACCGACCTGGTTGTTGATGATGATGTGAACCGTGCCGCCGGTGTAAAAGCCGCGCGTCTGCGACAGCTGCAGGGTCTCCATGATCACGCCCTGCCCGGCGAAGGCGGCATCGCCATGGATCTGCACCGGCAACACCTTGTCGCCCAGCGTATCGCCGCGCCGCTCCTGGCGTGCGCGGGCGGAGCCCTCGACGACAGGGTTCACCACCTCCAAATGCGAGGGGTTGAATGCCAGGGCAACGTGCACATTGCCCGATCCCGCCTTGAGGTCGGCGGAAAATCCCTTGTGATACTTGACGTCGCCCGACCCGCGCAGCTTGGCGAGGTCGTACTGACCTTCGAATTCACTGAACAGGTCTTTCGGCGACTTGCCGAGCAAATTCACCAGCACATTGAGGCGGCCGCGGTGCGCCATGCCGATGATGGTTTCTTCCACACCGCTTTTGCCGCCCTGCTGCACCAAATCGTCCAGCAAGGGAATCAGACTGTCGCCGCCTTCCAGGGAAAAACGCTTCTGACCCACGTACTTGGTGTGCAGATAGCGCTCCAAGCCTTCCGCCGCGGTCAGCTGCCAGAGAATGTTTTTCTTCTCATCGACGCTGAAACGCCGCTGCATGCGCGCCACTTGAAACCCATCCTGCAGCCACAAACGCTCTTCGGTATCCGACACATGTGCAAATTCCGCGCCGATGGTGTCGGTGTAAATGAATTTGAGATCGGCAAGAATTTTTCTCAAGGTGGCGCGTTCAGGAATCGCGTGATTGCGGCTGCCGGTGAAAAATTCGGTGTCAAGATCGGCATCGGACAAGCCGAAATATTGCAGGTCGAGCACATACGGCTTGGCGCGCTCCTGAAGACCCAAAGGATCCAGGTTGGCGATCAGATGACCGCGATTCGCATAAACCTGAATGAGGCGAGACACCGCGCCCTGTTTGGCGCTTGCGCCGGCCGATTGACTGCCTGGGGCGGCGGCCGGCGTCGGCGGTTGTTGAACGCGCGCCAATAGGCGTTCGCGAATGGGGCCGTGGGGGATATCAGCGCCGCTGCTCCCTAAGCCTTTGAAATACTCCCGCCAGGCAGGATCGACTCCGCCCGGGTCCCGCAAGAACTGTTCGTAGAGATCTTCGATGAAACCGGCGTTTCCGCCGGACAGCGCCGTGGTGGCTAATTGGTCAGCAAGTGATTGGCTCATGAGCGCAGCGGGCGGTGAAAAACCTCAAGTATATCAATATGATGAGGAGAAGACGTGAACTTTGAACAGCGACATTGAGTGTAGCCGAAGGCGCCATAATATGGAATGTGACGGCGCGCGGGGAATTTACAAGAGCGACTGTCCGCCTGGGCCTCCCAGCATCCAGATCTCGTAGCCGATGAGCCACGCATAGACGGTTAACACGGCATACAAGACCAGTTCGACCCGAATCACGCGCATAAATCGGTAGCGCGCCAAAAAGACCATCACCACGATGCCGGCGCCGGTCATGGCCATTTTCAAGGCCGCAAACATGGCGACGCTCCGGTACAGGAGCACCGCCATGACGGGATTCAGCTCGTCGGCGCCGTGCACCAGCAAGATGCCCGTCAGAAATGCGTCCGCTGCGCTCAGTAACAAGATCCCCACGGATACGGCCAGCAAATGCGCGGAATACCAATCAACGGGATGAAAGCGAGAATCGCCGAGCCGCCGCGCGGGCCTGCGGCGGCGGGGGTTGAAACTGCCATAGAAGATCGACCACCACTTTTTGCGTCGGCGATCCGTTCGTTCACGGCGCTCCGAATCTGAAGCCGGATCCCGCGCCGCGGTGTCCTGCAATTGCCGGCTGACCCAGTCGTTCATTCGCCGCGATCGGCTCGCATCTTTCATCCCTACCACTATCCGGACCTGCCGCCATTCTAGGCAAGCCCAATGCGTCATAATATGTGCCATCGGACGACTATTTTTTTCAACACGCGGTCACCAGCTTCGCCACAAAGTCGCTGACCGGCATGGCCGCCAGCGTCCGTTGATCCGCAAACATCCCCTTGATCGATTCGGTTTGCTTGGGTTGGAAGTGGGCCGCAACGCTGGTCTCAAACTTCTTCACCAGCACCGGCATGCCTTCGGCGCGGCGCTTGCGGTGTCCGATCGGATAGTCGACCGCCACGCGCGCACTCGACGTGCCATCCTTGAAAAACACCTGCACCGCGTTGCCGATGTAGCGTTTGTCCGCCGCATAGTAGTCTTCAGTGAATGTGGGATTCTCCCTGACCTGCATCTTCGCCCGCAGTGCGTCGACCCGCGGATCGCTCGCGACTTTGTCTTCATAGTCGGACGCTTCCAGCCTGCCGAACAGCAGCGGGATGGCGACCATGTATTGAATGCAGTGATCGCGATCGGCCGGGTTGGCGAGCGGGCCCGTCTTGTCGATGATGCGCACGCCGGGTTCTTGCGTTTCGATGAGCACCCGATCGATCGCATCGATCTTCGTCAGGATCTGCGGATGCAGTGTCATCGCAGCTTCCACCGCCGTCTGCGCATGAAACTCCGCCGGAAATGAAATCTTGAACAGCACATTTTCCATCACGTAGCTGCCCAAGGGCTGGGGCAGCACCACCGGCTTCCCTTTAAACAGGACATCTTGGAAGCCCCAGGTTTTTGCAGAAAGCGCCGACGGATATCCCATCTCGCCCTTGAGCGCGAACAGCGCATGACGTACCGCGCGGCTCGTGGCATCGCCCGCGGCCCAACTCTTGCGCGAGCCGGTATTCGGCGCATGCCGGTAGGTTCGCAGCGCCCCGCCGTCGACCCAGGCATTCGACACCGCGTTGATGATTTGCTCGCGCGAACCGCCCAGCATCCCCGTGACGACGGCGGTCGAAGCCACCCGAACCAGCAGCACATGATCCAGCCCGACGCGATTGAAGCTGTTCTCCAGGGCGAGGATGCCTTGAATTTCATGAGCCTTGATCATGCCCGTGAGCACATCGCGCACCACGACTCGCTTGCCCGAGCGCGACAGGTAATCGGCCACGGCGAGAATACCGCCCAGATTATCGGAAGGGTGCCCCCACTCGGCCGCCAGCCACGTATCGTTGAAATCCAACCAGCGAATCATGGCGCCGATGTTGAATGCCGCCGTGATCGGATCGAGTTCGTAAGCCGTGCCGGGAACCCGTGCACCCCCGGTGAGCGTTGCGCCCGGAACCACCGGGCCCATCAACTTCGTGCAAGCCGGATACTTCAGCGCCTGAAAACCACAGGCCAGCGTATCCATCAGGCAATACGCGGCAGTTTCGTACGCCAGTGTGCTCGTGATGTCGTAACTCAGCGCGTAATCCGCGATGGCGGTGAGAACCTGATCGGGAGCCGGTCTCTCGGCGGACTTGATATCGTGGGATGACATGGACTTAAGGGCGCTCCGCAAGGGGTATGAATTTCAAGTTTTCAGGTCCGATGTAGTTGGCGCTGGGGCGGATGATTTTTCCATCCTCGCGCTGCTCGATGACATGCGCCGCCCAGCCGGAGGTGCGGCTGATGACAAAGAGTGGCGTGAACATCGCGGTGGGCACGCCCATCAGGTGATACGACACGGCGGAGAACCAGTCCAAATTGGGAAACATTTTTTTGCTGTCCCACATGACCGATTCGATTCGCTCGGCCACCTCGAAACCCAGCATGTCGTTCGCCTCGCGCGCGAGTGCTCGCGATACTTCCTTGATGACCTGATTGCGCGGGTCCGACACCGTATACACCGGATGGCCGAAACCAATGATGACTTCCTTGGATGCCACGCGCCGGCGGATATCCTCTTCGGCCGCGTCCGGCGTCGAGTAACGATTCTGAATCTCGAAGGCCACTTCGTTCGCGCCGCCGTGCTTGGGTCCGCGCAGCGCGCCGATCGCACCGGTAATACAGGAGTACAGATCCGAACCCGTGCCGGCAATGACCCTGGCCGTAAACGTCGAGGCATTGAATTCGTGTTCGGCATATAGGTTCAGCGAAGTGTGCATGGCCCGCACCCAACTGGCCGAGGCCTTGCGGCCGTGCAGCAGGTGCAGGAAGTGAGCGCCGATGGAGTCATCGTCGGTCTGCACATCGATGCGGCGGCCGCTCTTGGCAAAGTGGTACCAGTAGCACAGCATCGAGCCCAAGCAGGCCAGCAGCCGATCGGCCAGGTCGCGCGCGCCTTTGCCGGCATGATCGTTCGCCTCAGGCACGCAACAGCCCAGCGCCGACACACCGGTACGCAACACGTCCATGGGATGGCTGGTCAGCGGCAGTTGCTCGAGGATCGTCGCGACCGGGGCCGGCAGCATGCGCAGGCCTCTCAGCTTGGCTTTGTAAGCCGCGAGCTGCGACTTGTTCGGCAATTGCTCGTGCACCAGCAAGTGCGCTATTTCCTCGAACTCGCATTGCGCGGCGATATCCAGGATATCGTAGCCGCGATAGTGCAAGTCGTTGCCGGTTCTGCCGACCGTACACAACGCCGTATTGCCTGCGGTGACGCCGGATAGGGCGACGGATTTTTTCGGTTTGAACGCGCCCGCAGGCGCCGCGTCGGATTGGCTGCTCACTTTTCCTTTCCTTCCGCAAAGAGTTCATCCAGCTTCGCTTCGTAGGCGTAGTAGTCAAGGTACTTGTACAGATCGGCGCGCGTCTGCATGGTGGCAAGCACATGCTTCTGCGTTCCGTCGCGGCGAATCGCTTGGTAGGTGTTGAGTGCCGCGGCGTTCATCGCGCGGTAGGCGGAACAGCAGTGCAAAACGATGTCGACAGCGACGGTCGCCAGTTCATCTCGTGTGTACAACGGGGTCTGGCCGAACTCCGTGATGTTGGCAAGAATAGGCACTTTGACCGCATCCTTGAAGCGCCGGTACATGGCGAGTTCCGTGATGGCTTCCGGGAAAATCATGTCGGCGCCCGCCTCGACGCAGGCGACCGCGCGGTCGAGGGCTTTATCCATGCCCTCCACGGCCAACGCGTCGGTGCGAGCCATGATCACGAACTTATCGTCGGTTCGAGCATCCACCGCAGCCTTGATGCGATCGACCATTTCTTGTTTGGAAACGATTTCCTTGCCGGGGCGATGGCCGCAACGCTTCGATTGCACCTGATCCTCGATGTGCATGCCGCCTGCGCCGAACTTCGTGAAGGATTTTACCGTGCGCGCAATGTTGAACGCGCCGCCCCAGCCGGTATCCGCGTCGACCAACATCGGCAACGGACAGGCATCGGTGATTCTGCGGATATCGACCAGCACGTCATCCATGGTGCTGATGCCTAAATCCGGAACTCCCAAGGAATTGGCGGCGACCCCGCTGCCGGCCAAGTACAGCGCCTTGAAGCCGCACGCCGCCGCCATCCGCGCGGTAAACGCATTGATGGCGCCCACCATTTGCAGCGGGTTCTCCTCGGACACGGCGGCGCGCAGGCGCGCACCGGCGGACGGCTCATTCGAGCGGCTCATACGCGCCCCGCAACGGGTATCAGGGCACCCGTGACTGCGCCGGCGGAATCCGAAATCAGAAAGGCAACGACCTCGCCGATCGCGGCAGGCGCGACCCAACGGCTGAAATCCGCGGTGGGCATATCAATGCGGTTGCGCAGCGTATCCAGCGTGCTCGGCAGCAGTGCGTTCACGGTAACGCCTCGATCTTTGAGTTCATCAGCGAGTGCCTCCGTTAATTTCGCGACGCCGGCCTTCGAAGCCGCATAGGCACCCATGCCGGCCCCGGCCTTGACGGCGGCGAGCGCGCCGATGTTGATGATGCGCCCGTGCCCGGACTTCATCAGATACGGCAGCGCGGCCTTGCAGCAGGCGACGGCGGTACGCAGGTTCGACCGGTACTGTGAGTCCCACGTTTCCAGCGCACCTTGCTCGAGCTTCTCGAAGCGAAAGCCGCCGGCAATATTGACCAGTCCGTCCAACCGGCCGGTCTCTTGAACAATTTTCCGTATGGTTGACGCCGCGACCGCATCGTCCGCCAAGTCCAGGCCGCCGTACGACAGCGAGCCCGTCGGCGCTCCCGGCGGCACGGCGGCATGATCGAGCCGCGCCACTTGCGCGCCAAAACCGGCGAGTGTCGCCGCAACTGCCGCGCCCAAGGCACCGAACGCGCCGGTGACTGCAAGCACCTTTCCGGAAAAATCGACCTGGATGCTGCTCACATCGTGTCCTCGTGGGTGGCCCAAAACTATAGAGGAAGCCGGTTCAAGCCCCGTGACAAAAACGCTCAAAACGAGTGCGCGAAATTGCAACACGCGAAAGCGTTGGGCGCAAGCTCCCGGAGCCTCAAGGCTGCAAGCGGCGACGAAATTCGCCCGGCGATGCACCGGTCCATTTCTTGAATGCGCGATGAAAGGCGCTGCGCTCAGAAAAGCCGAGTTCCAGGCCGATGTCCATGGCGCTGCGCTTCGAATGGCTCAAGTACCCGATGGCCAGGTCTCTGCGCAATTGATCCTTGATCGATTGATAGAACGTGCCTTCTTCGTGCAGCCGCCGGCGCAAAGTTGCAGGGGTCAAATTCATCTCTTCTGCCAGCGCTTCGAACTCAGGTAGGTCTCCCGGCAGCGATTGACGCAGACGCCGCCGGATCCTCGCCCCCAGGCTGCTGCCATTTTTGTACTTCACTAGAATGTTTTCCGGCGCGTTGCGCAAAAATTCCTTCACCGTGCGTTCATTCTGGACGATGGGGAGTTCGAGGAACGCGGCATCGAAAATGATAGCGGTATGCGGAGCTCGAAAACCGATGCTGGTGCTATACATCAGGCGATACTCCCCGCTATGCGCCGGCTCCTCGTAGCTGAACTGCGCACGCTTGATCGGGATCCGGCGTCCGACCAGCCAACAGGCCACGCCGTGCAGCAGCATGAGGAGCACTTCGTGCGCAAACACGCGCCGCGGCGCGGCGGCGTCGTGCAGCGTGATGCTCGCCTCGGCTCCATCCCGTTTCAGCTTGCCGTAAATGTCATCCAGAATCAGCGCGTAGAATCGCAGACTGCGATCGATCGCCTGCCTCAAGGTTTTGCAGTTGAGCAACGAGTGGCAAAGCATCGCAAAACTCCCCGCCTTCATGCGGCGCGAATCTTGGCCGAAAAATTCGTCGTCCAGGGTCAGCGCAACCAAGCGCCACAGGGCACCGTAATGCTTGGCCGACACGCGCGTCTGCGGTGACTGCAACAGCCCCGGGGAAAGTCCGATCTGCCTCAGCAGGCCGTCCGCATCCAGGCCGCGGGCGCGCACGCTTTCCAGCGCTGCTGCGACGAAGCAAATCGCGATCGTCCCCGGTTCGGACCTCGCCGCCTCGGCGCCGGCCGCTCGGCTCAAACCCTTCGGCAACTGTTGCATTTTCGCTCACGCATTTTGAACGGTTTGGGCACGCCGCGCTGACAACTCCACCTTATAGTTTACGCGATACGGCCATCCGCCGACGCGCTCGGGGCTTCCCTATGGATTTCTACACCGACGAGCAACGCATGATCCGCGATTCCGCGAAGGATTTTGCGCTCCAGGAACTCAAACCCCACGCCGCCCAATGGGAGAAGGACGGCTGGATCGGCGACTCGGCGGTCGCCAAACTCGGGGAGCTGGGGCTTCTGGGCATGATGGTCCCCGATGAATGGGGCGGTTCATACACCGACTACATCGCCTACGCGCTGGCGATCGAGGAGATCGCCGCCGGCGATGGCGCCACCGCGGCGCTGGTGAGCGTGCATAGTTCCGTGGGTTGCGGGCCCATTCTCAAGTACGGCGACAGCGCGCAGAAGCAGCGCTATCTCGCCGACATGGCGCAGGGCCTCAAGATAGGCTGCTTTTGCTTGACGGAACCGCAGGCTGGATCGGAAGCGCACAATTTGAAAACCCGCGCCATCCTGGACGGCGGCACCTGGGTGCTCAACGGCGCCAAGCAGTTCATCACCAACGGCAAGCGCGCGAAGGTGGCGATCGTATTTGCAGTCACGGATCCGGAATTGGGTAAGAAGGGATTGTCGGCTTTCATCGTGCCGACGGATACAGCGGGTTTTCTGGTGGGGCGTCCGGAGCACAAGCTCGGCATCCGCGCTTCCGATACCTGTGCCATCACCTTCGACAATTGCAGGATCGGAGCGGATTGCCTGCTGGGCCCACGCGGCAAGGGATTATCGATCGCATTGTCCAATCTGGAGGGCGGGCGCATCGGTATCGCCGCGCAAGCCATTGGTATTGCCCGGGCGGCATTCGAGGCTGCGCTGGCCTATGCGCAGACCCGCAAGCAATTTGATCAGCCGATCGTGAAGTTCGGCAGCATCAGCAACATGCTGGCGGATATGCACACTTCCATCAATTCCGCGCGGCT
>Ga0137413_10000213_pt1 | contig 17073 bp, 18 predicted proteins | sample CZODoug2_1_16fun_FD_108280 | JGI IMG/M metagenome (GOLD analysis project Ga0137413, IMG submission 108280) | Vadose zone soil fungal communities from Angelo Coast Range Reserve, California, USA - CZODoug2_1_16fungal (Illumina Assembly) | ecosystem: Environmental > Terrestrial > Soil > Vadose... | reverse complement strand
GCGGCCGATGGTGCACGGCCACGTTGTCGACCAGTCCGGCGCTGTCGAAGCTGAGGACGGTGATTCCGTCGAACTGCTGATCCAGAGCCTCGAGCCTCCATTCGAGATAGCTGCGGTCGGACGTCGTCGACTCGTGAGTGAAACTCAACGCGTCAGTGATACCGCCAGCGGCACGCAAGCTCGTCCATACCTTCTCGCGCCCCTCGATCGGCGCGGCGAAGATGCTCCCTTCCAGCCTCACGTGCGGCGCCACCACTTCGCCGAAAGCCACCCCTGACCGGTCGCTCAATGCCTCTCGCCAAATCGGCAGGAAAGGACTCGCCACACGAGCGCGTTCTTCGTGCATCTTCCAGCCCCTCATTCAAGCGGAAGTCCCGCCACAATGTCGTTCGACAGTGTTTCTACGCGCACCGCTGCACGCTGTCAATGTCACTCAACATTGCGATCGGACACCGCGGCGTCGACTAGCGCGGTCGCGACGGCGCGGGCCGCGGCCTCCACGCTCGGGTCGCGGTCCATCCACGCGCTGACCGCGGCGCCATCGAACAGCAGTACGAGCTGCTGGGCGAGGGCTTTGGGATCACGCGCCCCGGCCCGTTGGGCCAGGTCGAAGAACAGCGCGTGTATCCAACGGCGGTAGGTTTCTGACTCCTGTTGGGCCGTGCTGCCCGGACGGGCTTCCGCGCTGGCGGAGATGAACGCGCACCCGTGGAAGTCCGGGTCGGTGAACGACTGCCCCTGGATTTCGAATGCACCGATCAAGCGTTCTTTCGCTGTGGCGAAACGCCTTTCCAGTTCGTTCTCCATACGCTGTCGGTAAGCCTCGTGGCGTGCTTTCAGGTAGGGGCGGATCAACTCTTCTTTGCTACCGAACGCGCTGTAGAGCGTCGCCTTGGCCACGCTGGCGCGTTCGATGACGCGGTCAATACCGACGGTGTTGACGCCCTCGGCGTAGAACAGTTCGTCCGCGGCCTGGAGCAGGCGCCGGCGTGCGTCTTCCGCACGCTCTTTGGCGCTCATACCCATAACGCCAGGGTATCCAACCAGTCTGCCTCCCGAGGGACGCCGTGGCCGAGCTCCGGCGAATCAGGTCACGGTCCCTCGGCGAGCTCGGCGAGCTCGGCGATCCGCGCGGTCTGGTGCACTGTGCCGGGCGGGTCGGGTGCACGGTCTAGCCGGTCGAGGCGTTGGCATCGTGGTTAGTCAGTGGCCGGCGAACACGGCGTGCCCGGGGCCCTTGTCGGCGAAGGTGTCGAGGGCTCCGCGCAGATCCTTGGTGTCGAAGAGCGCCCCGGCGGCCGCGGGAGCGATCCGATCGGCTTCCTCGACTCCGCCGCGAGCCCAGCCGCGCAGGACGGCCTTGGTCGCCGCGTGGGCACGGGTCGGCCCGGCCCCGAGTGTCTCCGCGAGCCGTAGTGCCTCGGCGGCGAGAGCGCCATCGTCGACGACCTGGTCGATACCGCCCCATTGCCACAGCTGCTCGGCGCCCAGGCGTGCCGCGGTCATCACCAGTCCGCGAGCGCGTCCTATCCCGACCCGTTCGGCCAGGCGTTGCGTGCCGCCCATCGACGGGGTCAGCCCCACGGTTGCCTCAATCAGTCCGAACGTCGCGGACCGGGCTGCGATGATGAAATCACATGCCAGGGCCAGCTCAAAGGCCCAGGTCAGGCAGAGTCCGTGGGCGGCGAACACAGTCGGGCAGGGCAGCCGGTTGACCTGTGTGGCCAACTCGATCATCTCGGTGAAAAGCCGCTGCCCCTCGGCCGGATCCGCGATCTGGCGAAACAGGCCGATGTCCACGCCGGCGCTGACCACCCGACCTTCGGCCCTCACCAGCACCGCTCTCGGCGTGCGGGCCTCTAGCTCTTCCAGCGCGGCAGCCAGTCCAGTCTGGACACCACGGTCCCAGAGGTTCAGCGGGGGGTTGGCCAGGGTGAGGATGGCCAGGCCGTCGTCGCCGATTCGCACCGCCCAGGCTGAGTGCACTTGTCCTCCTCGTCCGGTCTTGCGCGAGCCGGGACTGGCCGACCGCGGCGGGGGGACCCCAGCCAATCCCATGGCGGTAGCGGATCAAGCCGTGCTGACTGCTGCCGCGCTGGCTGCTCAAGAAGAAGTTAGAGGCCATGCTCCGGGCGGTCAACCCTTACCCTTCGAGGCGTGCGGTGGCTGGAATGTGACACGTTCAATTGCTCGGTGCAGCGCGCCGTCGACGTCGTCGGTGACCGATGGTCGCTGCTGATCCTGCGCGAGGCCTTCCACGGTGTCCGCCGGTTCGACGATATGGCGACCCACCTGCGGATCTCCGAGTCGGTGCTGACCCGCCGGCTGCGCGGACTGGTGGAGGCCGACGTCTTAACCCGTGTCGCCTACCGCGGTCCAGGTGTACGCGCCCGGTACGAGTACCGGCTCACCGAACGGGGCATGGACCTGTTTCCCGTGATCACCGCGCTGATGCAGTGGGGTGATCGACACCTCGTTGACGAACCTGCCAGCGCCTGGAGTGTCACCCACAAGACGTGTGCGGAACCCGTGGAAGTGGTCGTCCGCTGCGTGCACGACCACGAAGTGCTCGACCCCTACCAGACCCGCACCGAACCCGGCCCGGCCGCGCGACGCCTGCCCACCTCGACCGGAGCGAACTGAACAACTCCGCCCAACCTCCGGATCTCACCCGGCACACTCGTTCGACCCCGTTCAGCTCCGATACCGACCACGGGCTTCACATCATCCTTGACTTGTTTAGACCTGTCTGTCTAAATTGTCCTTCACGTTGCGATCCGGTTGAGTGACCCCCCAGCGGAGAGGAGCGCAGGCTAGGTGAGACTGTCCTGGGCGTTGCGGACGATCTCCTCCTCGACCACATGCAGGTGCAGGCTCCACTCCGCGGCCAGGCGCTCCCCGTCCCCCACGATGAACGCATCATGCAGGCTCCGGTGATCGCGCGAGGGCTGGTCGGTACGAAACGCGGCGGCGGTGAGCAACACGTAGCGATCGGAGACGCTCCAGAGCTGGCGGATAATCCGAGCCGACACCGCGCCAAGGTCGACGTCCAGAAGAGACCAGTGGAACCGCCGATGGGCATCGAGCCATGTCGGGGCGTCGCTAGCAGCGGCTTTCTCCAGCTCCTCGAACGCCTCAGCCACCCGATCCGACGCGGCGCGGGATTGCTTAGCGGCGGCCTGGCGAGCCAGCGGCGGCTCGATCAGCCGCCGCAGAGAGTAGACATCGCGCAACTCAGCAAGCGATACGGGACTGACCCGCGTACCGCGACGCGGGAGCGTCTCGACCCACCCCTCGGCCTCCAGCGTACGAAGCGCTTCGCGCAGTGGGATGACCGAGACGTTGAACCGCTCTTGAAGATCACGGAGCACAAGCCGCTCGCCCGGTGCGATGACACCGGCCAGGATCATCTGCCGGATGACGCCAACGAGATCACGGCTCAGGCCAGGCGAGCACACCGGGGTGTCGGGGAACATGCGCATCATCATCCACCTCCTTCCACCGATTGACAATTTATAAATTATGAACTAGCTTCGCGATATGAAGGTGCTGCTCACAGATCAGGCTTTCCCGGACACCGACCTCGAACGCGAGATACTCGCCGAGGCAGGCCATGACCTCATTGTCGCGTCCTCTCCCGAAGACGTGTGGAAGCTCGCCCCTGAGGTCGACGCCATCCTCAATGCACTGGCCCCTATCGGGGCGGATCTGATCGCGACAATGACCAAGGCTCGCATCATCGCGCGCTACGGAATCGGAGTCGACAACATAGATGTCGAATCGGCGACCGATAGCGGGATCGTCGTCACCAACGTGCCGGACTACTGCGTCGAAGAAGTCGCATCCCACGCGGTAGCCATGGCGCTGACGTTGCTGCGAAACCTCCAGCGGGCCGACGAAGCCGCGCGAGCGGGTCAATGGGGCGTACGTTCGGTCCGCCCACTCCACCGCATATCGACACTCACGGTCGGGCTCTTAGGATTTGGCCGCATCGGAAGACTGGTCGCCACGAGTATGGCCAGCTTCGGATGCGGCATCCTTGTCTACGATCCCTATGCGGGACAGATTCCCGAGCCGTTTCAGCGCGTGGACCAGGATGAGCTGTTCACCAGATCCAATATTTTGTTCCTGCACGCACCTCTCACGCCTGAGACTCGCGGGGTCGTGAATGAGGGGATGCTCTCGAAGCTGCCAAACGGGGCGATCGTCGTCAATGCCGCGCGGGGTCCGCTCGTTGTCCTGGATGATCTGGTCGTCGCACTTCGCTCCGGCCATCTCAAAGGCGCGGCACTGGACACTTTTCCGGTCGAACCACTCGATCCGACTCTGATCACGGATGTGCCGAATTTGCTACTGAGCCCGCACACCGCGTTCTACTCGGAGGAAGCAATCAAGGAGTCGCAGTTGAAGGCGACGAAGCAGATCGTCAAAGTCCTCGCGGGGGAACCGGCGGACTATCCGGTGAAGGCGGTGGCCTCGCGGTGACGACCATGCCAGCCGTTGACCACCGCACGGCCCAGTTGAACGGGATCAAGATCCACTGGGTCACCACGGGTTCAGGACCGCCCGTCTACCTGCTACATGGCTTCCCAGAGACCTGGTTCGCCTCGCGCAAGCAGATCGCCCCTCTCGCCGAGTCCTTCACCGTCGTCGCTCCTGACCTCCGCGGCTACGGGGCTACCGATAAGCCGGTGTCCGGTTACGACAAACGCACGATGGCCAACGACGTCATCGCCCTCATGGACCACCTCGGCCACGACAGGATCGCCCTGGTGGGACACGACCGGGGCGCGAGAGTAGCGACACGGCTGGCAAAGGACCACGTCTCCCGTATTGACCGGCTCGTTGTGATGGAGAACATCCCGACCAGGGTAATCGGCGAGAACGCCGCCAACCCCAAGATGCAGGCGGTCGGATGGTTTCTTCAGTTCTTCAATGTCCCCGATCTTCCCGAGGCTCTTATCGCCGGAAACGAACGCGAACTTTTGAGCTTCTTCTACCGGACGTGGTCATACAACCCGGACATGCTCACCCCTGATGAGATCGACGTCTATGTGCGAGAGTATGAACGACCGGGTAGCGTTCGGGGATTCTGCTCGGACTATCGCGCCCGGTCCCTTGACATCGCGCAGGACACCGAAGACAAGGACGTGCTCATCAAATGTCCTGTCCTATCAATATGGGGAGTCGACTCCGAAGCCGTCGGCCAGGCATTCGACGTGAAAGCCGTATGGCAGACGATGGCGTCCGATCTGACCACGCTCGCCATCGACAGATGCGGCCATCTATGCCAAGAGGAGCAGCCCGAAATCGTGAACGACTCGCTTGCGGCATTCCTGTCAACCTGGTCGCGCTAGGCTTCATGCCCTCTGCAATGAATACCAGTGCCCAGCAATCCACAGCCACCGATTGGAATAAACCTACCGTGCGCTTCCTCAGACTAGGAGAGCCTGGCCATGAACGGCCGGCCGCTCTCATCCCGGGCAGCCAAACCGCATACGACATCTCCACCGTTACCGATGACATTAACGGCGAGTTCCTGCGCACCTGGCATTCCAAGAGAGATATCATTAACTCCGGCATTTTCCCGGTACTCGATTTCAGTGAAATCCGCATCGGACCTCCTATCGCGCGGCCGCAGGCCGTGTACGGCATCGGACTCAACTATGCTGATCATGCCGCCGAAGCGAAGCTTGAGCTTTCCGCTGAACCTGTGGTGTTCTCGAAGACACCGAACAGCCTGTGCGGCCCTCACGATGACGTGGTATTCCCGCTCGGCTCGGAAAAGGGAGACTGGGAGGTTGAACTCGGCGTCGTCATCGGCGCACCGGCATACCAGCTGTCATCGGTCAGCGACGCCGCAGACGTGATCGCCGGCTATGTGGCCGCGAACGACGTCTCGGAACGAGCGTGGCAACTCGAGCACGGTAGCCAAATCATGAAGGGGAAGACGTTTCCGACAGCCAATCCGGTCGGCCCGTTTCTGGTCACCGCGGACGAGGTCCCCGATCCGACTGCTATTTCCCTCAATCTGTGGGTGAACGGCGTCGAGCGGCAGCACGGCACCACGGCGAATCTCATCTTTCCCGTTGAACACATCGTCTGGTACATCAGTCAATTCGCTCAGCTCGAGCCTGGCGATCTCATCAACACTGGTACACCCGCTGGCGTCGGCATTGGACGCACCCCTCCAGTATTCCTCAGGGACGGGGACGTCATCGAGCTCTCGGTCGGAGAATTGGGGACGCACAGAAACCGTGTCGTGATACCCAAGGCGGCATAGCGCTGAGTCGGAAGTTCCGGAGACTGACACCGCAATGAATAGAGGTCCACGCGGCACCGTCTCGGGCGATGCCGCGTGGCCCTCAGCGCTCGACCGCGCCTTACATCAGCCGCCGTCGGCGTCGTTGACGTACGGGATCGGGATCCACCGATAGCCCTTGCCGTCCCGTCGCACGTGCCCTATCCCCGGGAAATGTGCATGTGGCATGGCGAGCAGGTAGCCGTGCTCGGCGGCATCCGCCAGGGACCTCAGGCGCTGAGCCGCCGCCTGCGTCTGATCCACATCAAATGTGATAGTCACAGTAGGGACCTCAAACTGCACTTCCGGCACGTGAATCAGGTCCCCCCAGAAGACGATCTTTTCTCCCCCATCCTCAAGGACGTATGACACCTGGCCCGGCGTATGTCCATACGCGGCCACAGTGTGAAGACCAGGGAACAGTTCAACCTCACCGTCGTAGGTCTCGACACTCCCATCCGCCAGATACGGCCGCACCGTCTCCTCAAAGAGATTGAACCAGTCGAGTGTATGGCCGGTCGCGCGCGCCGCGTTCTCCTTACTTGCCCAGTAGTCGAGCTCTTTCTTGTTCACGTGCAGCTTGGCGTTGGGGAAGACCTTGCGGCCGCCGACCATAAGACCTCCCGAGTGATCGGGATGGATATGCGTCAGCAAGATGTCGGTAACGTCTCCAGGGCCCAGACCAATTGCACTCAAGCTCCGCGAGAGCTTGTTCAGTTTCGGACCGAGCGCCTCGCCAGCTCCGACGTCGACCATGAGAAGCCGGTCACCAAGTTCGATCAAAAATGAGTTCATCGAGGCGCGGTTCGGCGACTTCTCATACGACTTGGCTAGGAGCTCGTCCACTTCCTCGGGGGTTGTATTGCGCAACTGATCCCGCTGATACACCCGCACCGTCCCGTCCGACAGTGCGGTGATATTGATGCCCCCTACCTTTACGCGGTGAAAACCCGCCTGACTACGCGCGAGCTCGGAAGCCTCGGCGAAGGCAATCGGCGGATCGGGCGTCAGAGCCGTTGACATAATTCCTCCCAGGACCTGCCATCAGGCAGGGACGGCAACTTCCGATGAGACGCACGCTAGCTTCGGGCCAGTAGCAGAGGCAATCATAATTCATAATTTATATGGTGTCACCTGGGCCTCACACGTCGACCCAGGTTCACACGTCGGACAGAGAGCTTGACCGGGAGTGACCACACCTTGTTCGCGGCAGCGACCTACGGCTACCGAGAGTGACGCACAGTCATCACCTGACCGCTGGTGTGACCTCCTTGCCGTTTCGTCGGTCCGTGCATAGTCTCTCATTTAGACCTGTCTGTCTAATCGACCGTTGCGTAGGGGAAGGAGCGATGTGTCGAAGTACCGGTGTGTCGAGGTTTTGGAGCCTGGTGGGGCGTTGGGGTTGGCCGAGCGTGAGCTGGTCGAGCCGGGCTTCGGGCATGTTCGGGTCACGGTTGAGGCATGCGGGGTGTGCCATACCGACTCGGAGTTCGTCCAAGGCCATCTACCTGGGCTGAGTTTCCCGGTGACTCCGGGTCATGAGGTGGCCGGGCGGATCGACGTCGTGGGTACGGGCGTGCGACGTTGGCGAGCTGGTGATCGGGTCACTGTGGGCTGGTCGGGTGGGCATTGCGGCTACTGCGACCCGTGTCGACGTGGTGAGTTCGTGCACTGCGAGGAGGGCTACACCACCGGGGCGGCGTATCCGGGTGGCTACGCGGAGTCGATGGTGGTTCCGGCCAGCGCACTGGCGAGGATTCCCGACGAGCTCTCCGCCACCGATGCCGCGCCGATGGCCTGTGCCGGGGTGACGATGTTCAACTCCCTGCGCCGCAGCGGTGCCCAACCTGGTGACCTGGTGGCGATCCTGGGTCTGGGTGGGCTGGGGCATCTGGGGGTTCAGTTCGCGGTCAAGATGGGTTTTCGCACCGCGGTCATCGCGCGCGGTCAAGAGAAGGCCGGGTTGGCGCTGCGGCTCGGTGCGCACCACTACATCGACTCCACCACGACCGACGTCGCCGACGCGTTGCGCCAGCTGGGTGGGGCGCGGGTGGTGCAGGCGACCGCCGCCAACGCCGACGCGATCACCGCCACGGTCGACGGGCTATCCCCCTACGGGGAACTGTTGACCCTCGCGGTACTGACCGACCCGCTCGCGGTCAGCCCGCTACAACTGATCCTGGCGTCCAAATCCATCAAAGGACACCCGGGCGGGACCGCGATGGACGTCGAGGACACCCTCAACTTCGCCGCGCTGCACAACATTCGCCCCATGGTCGAACAAGTTCCCCTCGACCACGTGGACAGCGCCTACCAACGCATGCTCGCCAACCAGGCCCGATTCCGCATGGTCCTCACCACCGACCAGTGATCGCGGCGAAATGGCATGGACGTCGCCGGCGTCGTGGACCGGGTTGGCGAGCACACCGATGGCCGCCTCGCCGTCAAAGAACCACCGGTCGCGCTGGTCACCTCACAACAGTCGCAACGGCCTCGGCATGGACCACGGCCCCGGTCTCAGCACGGGCGGACACGACAACCTCCTTCTCTACCGCCGTCTCGACGCGGCCGGAGATGCGCAGCACCTCCCCCGGCGAGGCGGGGGCGCGCAGCGTCGTGACCAGCCGACGCAGCCGCGCCGCGCCGGTCCATTCGCCCACGACGCGAGCCAGCATCGGGGCTTCCGGAGCGAAGTGGAGCACGGCGTGGCTCGTACCGACTCGTCGAGGTCGCCCGGCTCCGCGGGCCCGCATCGAGCTTCTTCCGGCGTGACGTCGGCCGGCGCGGATGAGCACACACAAAGCACTACTAGCGACCTGACACGATCTTCGCCAATAGAGGCGCAAGGGCGGGGTCCGACATCCGGGCATTCCGTAGCGCGGGGATGGCTTTGAGCTGGGCCGGAACAGCATTATGAAAGGCTGTGAGAGCCGTCTGGAGCTCCGCGCGATCACGGCGCTCCAGAGCGTCAGCGATCGCCATACGGTACTTGGAGGTCTCCTTCGCCCAGCTCCGCCAGAACCGCGCGGATGTCCGCTTGTAGCTGGTTACTTCCAGCTGCACGAGGAGCGTGACCAGAAATCCGCTGAGTGCGTCGAGCAACGGTTGGTGGGCCGCACCGGCGAAAGCGATAATAAAATCAGGTACGGCCGCCGTGACGTCTTCGATGGTCGTGCAATGCGCCGTCGCCTCGGCGCGTTCCCGTACTCGGGCAACATCCGAGTCCGTGGCTCGGGTCACTGCCAGGTCTGCCGCATAGAAGTTGAGCACGCTCTGCAGGCCGAGCAAGTCCTCGAGCTCCACGTCCTCAAGTTGCAGGAGCATTCCCATCGCGCTCGCCATGATGCGACCCAAGTTCGGCGCAACGTACGCTCCGCTGCCCTGCCGAGCCTGAACCAGTCCCATCGAATTAAGCGCACGCAATGCCTCGCGGACTGTCGGTGAGGTAACCCCGAAATCGAGGCCGAGCTCACGCTCAGTCGGAAGCTTGGCGCCAACGGGTAGCGCACCGGTGAGGATCTGAGTCCGGAGCTGCTCGATGATCTGGTCTGCCGCGGTCTGCCGGGTCACCCGTCGCGTAGACGGGGCCGGTACATCGCGTGCCGTCGTGCCGGGTCCTGGCATTGCGAGTCCTCACGATCAACTTGGCGTTCTGTTGCCCGAGCCCACTCAGCCAGATCGGCGTAGTGGAGGAAGACTGCCCTTAGCTCTTGTTACCAGGTTACCTTGGATCCTGGAAAACACGGCGATGGCGGCGTCCACCTCGAGTCACCGACCACACGGTCGCCGATTCAGCTCACGGACCGCTGACTCGCGTCGGCTCCTGTACCTACGGCGTCACACCGATGGCCTCGGCGAGCTCGGGCGAGCGGAATATGAACATGTCAAAGAGGCCGAGCTCCCGCATGGTTGGGACACCCTGCTTCAGCTGCTCAACGATCGCCTCGCGGCCTGGAGAGTTGATCGACATCGCGTTCAGTGCCCTGAGGTTAGCGAAAAATGCACCCGCCGTTCCTTTCCGTACCGTTATTCCGTTCAGGTCGGCAAAGCTCTGGTCGTCGGGCAGGAGGTGCTCGGGAAGAACTGGCTCGGACATCTTGACATTACCTCCGTTTCGCCGCGCCGCCCTGCGCAAACGCGGAACTGATTATTCTACGATCGTTGCCATGGTCACGTGAGTTCAGCAATGGCCGCCGCCCCCGCTAGCCGACCGGAGTAGAGGCAGGGGCCGAACATGGTGCCCTCAAGTGCCGCGCGTCCGTTGATGCATCCTCCCGCCATGCCGGCAACTTCACCTGCCGCGAACAATCCACGAATAACGGCTCCGTCCTGGTCGATCACCCGACATTCGTGATCTGTAAGGACTCCACCGAGGGTCTTTACCGCGATCGGGAAGAACTGAATTGCAATCAAGTCCGGGCCGGCGAGCGGTAGGGCACCGGTCAAGGAGCGCTGTTGTTCGGGGTCACGATCCTCTCCGGCTAGCACGGCGGCGTTGAACGCAGCCACACTTTCTTCCACAGCGGTGGCGGGCAGCCCAATCTTGCCAGCCAGATCCGCCGGAGTATCTGCGCGCCATACGAACTCGGACCTGCGCCAGAACTCGGTCAATCGGGTTGGGTCAACCTTGGCAGGTGTTCCCCAGCGTTCGTTGCCGAGCAGTACCACGTTGGGCAGCTCCGCCGAATTGAAGATGCTCCACGCTGTCTGGCCGGGTTGGGCGAGCAGCGCCCTAGCTCCGGACCCGCCATTGCGATTGCCTTCGTCGACGAATCGCCGACCGGTGCTGTTGAGCCAGATGTCTCCGCTGACACCACGCACACCGACACCGCGTGTTCCGGTTTCATCGTCCGGATCGGGCGTGCCATTCGGGTAAGTCCAGATGTGGTCAAGACAGGTGAACTGTGCTCCCGCACGACAAAGAAGACGGTGCCCGTGGCCGAGCGCGCCAGGAGCGCCACCACTGAGCAGTCTTGGAAGTCCGCGCAGGTGGGGAGCGACCTCGCGCATTAGATCATGATTGGAGGCGAACCCGCCCGTGCACACAACGACCGCCGGCGCGTCACATTGCAACTTCTCACCTTCGACGGAGGCGGCGCGTACGCCCGCGACGACGCCGTCATGCACGACGACCTTGTGGACATCGACGCCGAGCTCGATCCTGACCCCCAGCGATGTGGCGCGGCTGGTCAGTGCCTCCACGATTCCTCGCCCCCAGCCGGCGGGCGTGTGTACCCGAGGCACGCTGTTGCCCTCAGGCTGGGAAAGTTCCATCCAGCCGATGCCCAGGTCCTCGCACCATTCGTAGATATCAACTCGGCTTCGCTCGAGGTAGCGGCGCGCCCAATCGACGTCCGCGGTCGGGCCGCCTACCCGAACCCAATCGGCGAGGGCCAGCTGCACGTCATCGTCGACCCCATGCGCGTGCTGCAATGGGGTTCCTACCAAGTTGCACGCCGCGCCGCTCATGGCTGACGCCCCTCCAACAGCAATATCACGCTCGAGAACGAGAACCTGAGCGCCGGCCTCGGCCGCTTCCACCGCCGCGCACAGGCCAGCCACACCGGAACCGATCACGACGACGTCGTGCACACCCTCTGCCCCGAGTGGCGACGCGCCCTGGTCCTCACGGCGTACCAGTCGCATCGCGGCCACCCTTCAGTCATGTCCGGACCGAGCACCTGAGCCCCGACCGGAGCGCGCCCTCGCCAGGTATCCCGCCAGATACGAGCATCTTGCGCGGTGCCCAGGATTGTCAAGGTTCTCTTGTAACTTAGTTTATTTGGCTCGCGGTTGATAGTTTTGAGCCCTGGGGCAACTGAGGGACCCCTGATCACCTCGTTGACAACGCTCTGTTCCAGGTACAAAATTACCAAGTTAACTAGGTAATAGTGATATGAGAGAGGCTCTGATGATCGTCCATGTACTGCGCTTTCGTTTCAAGGACGGGACTGCCGCGGAGGATGTCGCGGCCTGCATGGAGGCGCTCAAGAAAGTGGGCCAGATGGATAGCGTGTCATTCGCCGCTATCGGCCGGTACGCCGGCCCCGCGGCCGACGAGTACACACACTCGTCGGCATACGCGCTGGCCGACATCGATGCCTTCTACCGGTACATGCATGAACCGGTCCATCGAGAGGCAGACTTTATCGTTCACCCCCACGTGACCAACTTCGATGTGTTCGACATCTTGGACGAAGACAACCCAGATCTTTCGTCCGAGATAGCGGATATTCAGAGACGTCGCCTCGCGGCGGACCGAGAGTTGACCAGGCTAGTCACCTCCCAACCAGAGGATTGAGCGCTACCTGACGTGTTTGCCCCTTCAGGGAGGAGCGCTCGAGCTCGGCGACGTCGGCAGATCGCGGGTTGCGCCGGCGGTCACCAGCCGGCAACCACGCGGTTCGTGAGTCGACCGACGTGTTCGACCTCCGCGGTGATCACGTCGCCGGGAGCCATGAATTCCGGCGGGTCCCGAAAGTAACCGATACCGCCCGGTGTGCCTGTGGAGACCACGTCACCGGGGTATAGCGTGATGTCGCGCGTCAACGCGGTGAGCAGTTGAGGTATACGAGCGAGCATCTTCCCGGTTATGGCATCCTGCCGTATTTCGCCATTGAGGTACGTCGCGATCCGAAGCGCGTGCGGATCGGCGATCTCATCCTTGGTGACCACATGCGGGCCAACTGGCACAAAGGTGTCCACAGACTTGCACAGCATCACCTGGTGGATCTCGCGTTCCATGACATCGCGCGCACTAACATCGTTCAGGATCGTATAACCGAACACGTAGTCCATCGCGTTCTCCGCGGTGAGGTGACGGGCTTTTTTCCCGATAACCACACACAGCTCGACCTCATAGTCGGTCAGTGCGTCCGGGCGCGGGATCACGATCGCGTCATCGGGACCAATAATCGCCCCCCACAGGAAGGGGAAGAATACCGGCTCGCGAGCTTGGATCTCATCCTTCGCCTCGTCAAGATGGTCGCGATAGTTGCCGCCGGTGGAAATGATCTGCGCGCGGTCCACCACGGGCGCGAGCAGGCGGTCGGGTGATGCCACCTCGCCCGCGCTCAGGTCGATGTCCAACAGCGCCGCGTACGGGTCCGCCTCGGCGAACAGACCGTCGAAACCCGTCCACGGCGTGGACACAATCTTCCCTGACTCCAGAACGACACCCACATGTCGTCCCTGTTTGTCCTCATAACGTGCCAGTCGCATTGCGGCCACCTTTCCAAGTTCACCCAGGGGTCGGGCTCGACCCGTGACACCGAATCAGCTTGATGATCTCTGGCCGAACTCACGCAGCGGCAGCATGACCTGGTTTGTCGCTGCCCGGCGCTCGGCCAGATGTTGGCGATAGGCGGCGCTCATATCCTCGGGCGCCCAGTCGAACTCCGCGTCCAGTTCGATGTTGATGAGGCCGATTCCGGGAAGGGCGGCGAGGAGTTTACGAGCCTCGGAGGCGAACGACGGGGCGAGAAGGCAGCCGTACTCGGTCACCCCGATCACCGCATGGACGTCCACGGTCCCGGCGCCCGGGTTGACGGTCAGGCGACGGAGCAAACCCATGTCGACCAAACCGACCGGGGCGCCGGCCACCCGGCTGCACGGGTCGATGATCTGGTTGAGGACGGCGCGGACGTCCCGCTCCGACGGCGTCACACCCCGCTCCACGGCTCGGCGAGCTTCTTGTGCAGACCGAACTCGTCGCCGTCCAGTTTGGCCCGCAGCGCGGCCACGTCCCAACCGAGGACGCGAGCATGGTTGCGGCCGAGGATGTTCTCCTTGATCTCGCGGGTCAGCGGCGGATAGTCGTGCTGCTCCCGCAGATCCTCCGGAATCTCGAAGTCCCAGAACATCTCCAGGTACGGCCGCGGGTGGCGCGCGGTGGCGCCGGAAGACCAGAAGATCTTGTCGGCCCCGCCCCAGAACAGCAGGGTTCCGAGCATGTGCGCGAACTGGCGGGGTTGGCGCGCGAGCATGAACGCCGCTGTGGTCTCGAGGTTGACCGTCACGTTGGGGAACCGCTGGAGCTGCCAAGCCGTCTCTTCCAAGTACGCGATTCCGCCGTGCACGATCTCGAAGGTCAGGTCGGGGAAGGCCGATGCCGCCCCGGCCACGTCGTAGGGTGCGAAGGGCTCGCTGGGCACCTGGCCCTGCGGGACGGCCTTGTGGGTGGCCACGATCTTGCCGCCGAGCTGCTGGATGCGCTCCAGGATCGGGAAGGCGATCTCGGGGTCGTCCAGGCGGTAACTGTTGACCTCGCCGTTGACGATGTCCATCGGATACATCTTGATCCCGACAGCCTTCTCCTCGACGATCATCTGCTCGACGACGTCCAGCGCATCCGGCTGCCAGGGGCTGACCGGTCCGTAGAGCGCGACCCGGTCGGGCCACCGTTCCCGCATGGCTTTGCCCACCCACAGCGCGGAGCCGCCGTCCTGGTAGATGCCGTACAACGGCACCCCGTGGTAGATACACACGTCGGTGTCGGACTCGGCGAACAGCGCCGCGCCGAGCATGTCCGGGTCGTGACCGTTCTCGAATCGCTCGCGGCTCAGGATGTAGCGCCGGTCACCGAACGGCACGTTTCCGATGTGCCCGCCCCACAGGGTTTCGGTGAGCTGCGCGGCGATCCGCTCCTTGAACGGCCCTGGGACATAGTTGTCGGCGCGGAAGTTGTAGCCATGCACCGTCGAGTCGATCACGAACACGTCCTCGAGGGGCCTCGTGGCCTCTGTTGCGGTCACCGTTGCTCCGCTCTCGTGCCTCGGGTCCACTCGCGAGGGGCGACGTACCGCCGACACACTGGTGCCGCGGCTACCCGAACCCCTCGAGATCGTGGAGGTGGGCGTAGTAGGACTTGGGTCAACTCGGACAATTACCTAGTTAACTTTGTAACTAACTTCCTACGGCAGTGGCAACCGGCTGTCAACAGACCGGCCCGGAACGGCCGACCGGCCTGTGCTCACCGGCCAGGTCGCCCGAGCCGGCCTCGGGCGAAGGCAACGAGGCAGCCGGGGCGATTCGCGCGCTCGCCCAGGCAAAAGCGACTATCACGGGCGCGCCGAGGAACCCGGGACACGATTGCGCGGCTCATCTATGCTGGTGCGATGTCGACCCGTCACAATGCCGATACGCGGGCCGTTGCACAGACCGTCGAACGCCCCGTTCGCTCGCGGCGCGGTGCGGCGGAGGTCGAAAAGGCGATCTCTGATGCCGTCCTCGCCGAATTGGCTGATGTCGGGTTCGGCCGGCTCACCTTTGAGAGCGTCGCCGAGCGCGCGGGCACCGGCAAGAGCCCATTGTACCGACGGTGGCCCGACACAACGTCCCTGGTCATAGACACGCTGGAGAAACTACGGGCCGAACCGGCCGACTACGTACGAACCGGCATACTCCGCGAGGACCTGATCGGGTTCACGCAGCACATGACCAAGTCGCAGAAGGGTGTCAGAGGCAACGCATTCCGCAGTCTGCTAGGGGAAGCGCATCGTTACCCCCAACTATTATCTCAATTCAAGTTGGAAGTTCTCTACCCACTCTTCGACGCATTGACCGAATTACTACAGGACGCCGCCGGCCGCGGCGAGATCGCCGCGGAACGCTTGACACCAGTCGTACTCGAGGTGCTCCACGCACTGATCATCAAGCGCGTTTTGCTCGAGACTCACGATCTGACGAGGAAAGACATCACCGAGATGGTTGACGAGGTGCTCCTACCTCTCGTCACCGCGTGAGAGTTTTTGGCCGTACCTCGTCCGGCACCTGCTCAAGCCGCCTCGTGGACCAGCTCGCCGGCGAACCAGGTGCGCAGTACCCGGGTGCGGTGGACCTGGTCCACGGGGATCTGGAACAGGTGGCGGTCCAGAGCGATGAAGTCGGCCGACAGGCCGGCCCTGAGCATGCCGGTTTCGCCCGCCAGGCCGATCGCCCGGGCCGGTTGCACGGTGTGCGCCCGCAACGCGGTGGGCAGGTCCAGGGCCTGATCAGCGGCGAGCGTCCCGGGAAAGGCCGGGTCGGGGTTGCGACGGGTGATCATGGTCTCGATGCTCAACCACGGATCGGGTCGCTCGACGGCGGCCGGCCAATCGCACCCAGCGGCGATCAGGACGCCAGCCTCATGCAGCTCGCGCAGTGGCCAGATCCGCTCCAGATAGTGCGGCTGGACCTGGCCGGCGATGGCGGCGTTCATCGAGTTGGGGAACCACAGTCCAGGTGAGGCGTCGGCGACCACACCGAGCTCGGCGAACCTCACCACGTCGTCCGGGTGGACGAACTCGGGGTGCGCAATGTGAAAGATGGGGTCGTTGCCGTGCCGTTCCCGGATCGTGGCGATCGCATCGAGTGCTTGGCGCACCGTTCCGTCCCCCGTGGCGTGCAGCTTGGCACTCAGGCCTCGGGCCACCGCCTGCTCCAGCAGTTCCAGCAGCTCCTCGTCGGTGTAAAAGGAGTCCCCGTGGTAGCAGCAGCCGGTCTGGCCTGGTGCCGGTAGGTACGGCTCCAGGAACGCGGAGCTGCGGGTCATCGGGATTCCGTCCAGTACACCCTTGACGAAGTCCGGGCGGACGTGGCGGCCGCGGCGCCGGGACGCCGTGTCGAACAGCTCAACCCCCGCCACCCCCGGGTCGACGAACTCCCTGGCGGCCATACTCGCCACGATCCATGCGGTGAGTTCGCCCGCGTGGTCGAGATGGGTGAACGCATCCAGCCAGTGCCCCATGGTGGCCGCATCCATGGTGGCGGTGATCCCCTGACCGTTCAAGATC
>Ga0137413_10000212_pt1 | contig 17089 bp, 14 predicted proteins | sample CZODoug2_1_16fun_FD_108280 | JGI IMG/M metagenome (GOLD analysis project Ga0137413, IMG submission 108280) | Vadose zone soil fungal communities from Angelo Coast Range Reserve, California, USA - CZODoug2_1_16fungal (Illumina Assembly) | ecosystem: Environmental > Terrestrial > Soil > Vadose... | reverse complement strand
TCTGGCCCGGCAGATTCGCCTTGTGCGGCCCGACCTGCCGATCGTGCTGATGAGCGGCTACAGCGGCGCCCAACTGCATGAGCGGGCCCGCGAAGTCGGCATCCGCGAGGTCCTGCGCAAGCCGCTGCAGAGCAAGGACATCGCCGAGTGCTTCGGCCGCGTCCTGCATTGATCACAAACCGAAGTAGGCGCGCTGAATCTGCGGGTCGTCCGCCAGCGAGCGGGCGGTTCCCTCGCGCACGACTGAGCCCGTTTCGAGCACGTAACCGCGGTCGGCAACCTGGAGCGCGAAGAACACGTCCTGCTCCACCAGCAACACGGTGACGCCCTGGTTTCGGATCTCGAGCAGCACGTCGCTCAGCTGGTCCACCACGACCGGCGCCAGGCCCAAGCTCATCTCGTCGATCATCAGCAGCTTCGGGGCGGCCATCAATCCACGGGCCAGCGCGCACATCTGCTGCTCCCCACCCGACATGCTGCCGGCACGATGCGTGCGGCGCTTGGCGAGGTGCGGGAACAGCGCATAGACGCGATCCAGGCTGGCGCCGATGTCCGACCTGCTGGCGCGCCGGTATGCGCCCATTAGCAGGTTCTCGTGGACCGTCATGCGGTCGAACAGCTGGCGCCCCTCCGGCACCTGGACCAGCCCAAGGCTGAAAACCTGCTCGGGCGCCAGCGCGCCAATTTCCTGGCCGTCGAACTCGATCCGCCCGCCAGAGCCGATGAGCCGCGACAGTGCCCTGAGCAACGTCGTTTTTCCAGCCCCGTTGCTGCCAACCAGGGCGACGATCTCCCCTTGCTCGATGCTCAGCTCGACGTCGCGCAGCACCGGCATCTCGCTGTAGCCGGCGCACAGCGCTCGCGTGTGCAGAAGGGCTGCGCTCATGCCCGCCTGCGCCCGAGGTACGCCTCGACCACCTGCGGGTCGTTCAGAACGCCGTCGGGCGGTCCCTCGGCGATCTTCTTGCCGTGATGCAGTACCAGCAGTCGGTCCGAAAGGCTTCGGATCGCCTTCATCACGTGTTCGATCACCAGGATGGTGATCCCGCGGCCTTGCACTTTCTTGATGATCGCGACCACTTCGTCGATCTCCGAGTGGTTCAGTCCGGCCATCACTTCGTCGAGCAGCAGCAGCCTGGGCCTCATCGCCAGAGACTTGGCCAGTTCAAGCCGCTTGCGGTCAGGCCCGCCCAGCTCGTCGGCACGCTGCAACGCGCGGTGGCCGAGGTCAACGAAGTCGAGCCAGTGCCCCGCCTCATCGCGCGCTCGTTTGAGCTGCTTGTGCCCACCACCGGTACCGAACAGGGCGCCGACCGCGACGTTGTCGAGGACGTTAAGCCCGGGGAAAGGCTTCATCACCTGGAAGGTGCGACCGATGCCCAGGCGCGAGCGGCGGAAAGCGGGCAGATGCGCCATCGCGGCACCCTGAAACAGGATCTTGCCCGCGCTCGGCTCGAGTGTGCCGCTGATCAGACTGACGACGGTGGTCTTGCCTGCGCCATTGGGACCGATCAGGCCGAGGATCTCGCCCTCGGCGAGGTCGAAGCTGATGTCGTCAACCGCCACCAGCCCCGCAAAGCGCCTCGTCAGCTGTTGGATTTGCAGAATCGGCTTCGCGTCCATGCTTCAAAGCCGGTGCGCCCGGACGTTCTCGCGAAAGTAGCTCCACCCGAGGCGCTTGAAGCGCCGCGCCACGTCCGCCAGACCGCGCGGCATGAAGATCACCGCCGCGACGATGACGAGTCCGAAGAACAGGCTTGCACCGGTCGATACCTCGGTCGACAGTACCTCCGAGATCGCTGCCAGCAGCAGCGCACCGACCAGCGGGCCCAGGATGGAGCCGGGTCCGCCGAATATCGCCATGATGATCATCTTCACGTTCAGGGTGATGTCGAACGCGCTCACCGGGTCGATGAAGGTGATCCAGTAGGCGTGGATGCCGCCGGCCAGCGCGCTGAAAAAACCCGCAAGCGCGAACGCCGCCGCCTTGTACAGCGTCGTGTTCACGCCCATGACTGCCGCCGCATCCTCGTCCTCGCGAATGGCGATCAGGCCAAAACCGAACCGGCTGCGCGAGATCCAGATCACCGTCAGGGTGACCAGTGCGAGCAGTCCCAGCGAGAGCTCGTAGAATAATGCATCGCCCCTGAGCAGTGGCAGTACCAGCCCGATGTTGCGCCCGGCGATTTCGAGATTGGAGACGATTCCCGACATCGCCTCCGCCAGCGCCAGCGTCGCGATGGCGAAATAGTGTCCGCGCAGGCGCAGCACCGGAAATCCGAGCAGCAGCGCGAACAGCACGGCCAGCGCCGCGCCCAGAGCGAGTCCGACCCCGAACGGCAGATTCAGCTGCACCATCGCGATGGCGGTGCCGTAGCTGCCAAGCCCGTAGAACACCGAGTTGCCGAACGAGGCATAGCCGGCGTATCCGCCGATGATGTTCCACGACTGGGCCAGTGTCGCGAGCAGCAGCGTGGCGATCCCGAATTGAATCAGCGCGGGCGATGCGATCCACGGTACCGGCGCAAGCACGACGGGTACCGCCGCCAGGGCCAACCAGCGCAGCGGGCGCGTCACGTCGTTCTCCCCAGCAGCCCCTTCGGGCGCACGATGAGAACGAGCACCAGCACGCCAAAGCTTGCCACGTCCGTATAGGTCGGCCCGATGTAAAGCGATGTGAGCGATTCGAGGATTCCGAGGAACAGGCCACCGACGACCACGCCCAGTGGATTGTCCAGCCCGCCGATGACGGCGATGGCGAACGATTTCGCGGTCAGGGCGTCACCGATATACGGGTTGATCTGCGACACGACGCCATACAGATCGCCGGCGGCGCCGGCCAGCGCCGCCCCGAGGCCAAAGGTCAACGCGTAGACGGTACGCGGCTGCACACCGTACAGGCGCGCCGCGACCAGGTTCTGGGCGCACGCGCGCACCGCACGCCCCAGGCGGGTTCGGTTCAGGAGCAGCCAGACCGCGCAGGTCAGCGCCAGGGCCACGCCGAACGCCAGCGCGCGCACGAGCGGCAGGGTGGCGCCCCCCAGCGTGAAATTGGCCCCCGCGTAGCTCGGGTTGACGACGCGAAAATCGGCGCTGAACACGATCTGCGCCAGGTATTTGAGCACCACATCGAGGCCGAACGTGATCAGCAGGGTGTTGAACATCGGTGCGCGCACGATGAGGTTCAGCACGTGGCGCTGCAGCAGGTAGCCCAGAGCGAACAGCGAGAGCATGCACAGCGGCAGCGCGGCAAACGGATCCACGTGCAGCAACGTGAACAGGTAATAGGAGACGTAGGCGCCGAGCATGATGAAAGCGCCGTGTGCGAGGTTGACGATGTTCAGTACGCCCCACACCAGCGCCAGCCCCAGAGCCATCAAGGCGTACAGTCCTCCCAGCAATATGCCGTTGGCGAGGATCTGAAGCAGTAGAGGCATCGGCCGCGTTCTTGTGAAGTTTTCCGGCCCGGTGACTCGCCTGGCGCGCGACAGATCGCGAGCGCCCGGTTGTGGACGAATCGGGTCCGGGCAACTACATCCGCTTGTCCCACGACGGCATCGGATACAGCGGCTTGCTGATCAGGCCCTTCTGTCCGTAGATCGCCACCACCGCGTCGCTTTGCACCTGCACGACCGTCTGAGGCAGATTGATCTGGCCCGCGGCATTGAACTGGATACGCCCGTACAGGCTGTCGAAATCGACCCGGGCGATCGCATCGCGCACTTTCTTGGGGTCGAGCGTGCCGGCGGCCTCGATCGCCTTGACCAACGCTTCCACATCCGCCACCGCGGAAGCAGCGTGGTAGTCCGGGTCATATCCGAACTGCTTCTTGTACTCCGCGGCGAAGCTCTCGGCATTGGAAAAGTAATCATCCTTCAGTGAAGCCGAAGGCAGCCACGATGTCATGCCGAATGCATAGTTCGCGTCGTGGCCCAGCGCGTGGCGGAAGTCAGCGGTCGGAACGCCGACCGTGAATGCATACAGCTTCGGGCTGAAATCGAGGCTTTTCGCCTGGCGGATGAAGTTCAGCACCTCCGTTTCGTGTCCCGCCACCAGCACGGCATCCGGAGCAGAGGATTTGATCTGCGAGATGAGCGAGCTGAAGTCCGAGGTATTGGAGCTGTAGCGCTCGTCCTGGGTGATCTTGAATCCGCCGTTTTGCAACTGGTCCCGCGCACCCTTCGCCACCGCCACATCGAAGGCGTCATCCGCGTAGAGCAATGCCACGGTCTTGGGCTTGGGGTCGAGCTTGGCCAGAGCCTCGACGGTGCTTTCGAAGTACCTGCTCGCCACCGGGAGCGTGCCGAAGATGTACTTGTAGCCGCGGCTGAAGATTTGATCCGACGCGCCGCCGCCCTCGATCATCGGGACCTCGTATTTCTCGGCGACCGAGGAATCGGCCAGCGCGTAGTCACTGGCGAACGGCCCCAGCAGAAGGTTGACCTTGTCCTGGGTCAGCAGCTGGGTGTACTGGCGTACGCTGAGGTTGACGTCGGACTGGTTGTCGAAGATTTTCAAGGCGAGCTTGTAACGCTCGCCCCCCACCTTGACGCCCCCTCGTTCGTTGATTTTCTGGACTGCGAACTCGTAGCCGTCGCGATAGTAGCGCCCTGTGTTGGCCAGCGACCCGGTTTCCTGAACCGAGGCGCCCAGCGTAATGGTTTGTTCGGCGGATGCCGGGTCGACCAGAGCGAACACCACGACCACGTAAAAGAGCAACGTTTTCATTGTGGGTCTCCTTGGGGAAGCTCGAGAACCGGTCCCTTGATACCCGTGGGTCGGCATGGGCGGCTACCCAACAAGTTTACAGACGCTGCCGTGCTGCGCGCCCGGGAACGGAGCAAATCAACAAATCGCGGACGATTTAACAAGACAGCGGCTCGGGGTCATGGTTATTCTGCAACCCACCATCACCTTGCACCAACTCGCAGCAGGCATACCATGAATGAGAACAGATTCGATGGCGGAGCCGATCTCGATTCATCTGATAGAACACAGCCGAACGCATTCGGTCTCGACACGGGCCCGACCGTGCACGGCGGGACCTCGCGCCGGGATTTTCTCCGGTCGAGTGCAGCCGGACTCATCGCCGGGACCATCTCCGGCGCAGCCCGGGCAGACGATGGAGCCGATGACGAGGTGCTCGAGCGCCTCGAGCACGTTCCGGGTGACTCGCGACAGCGGATCCTGCTGAGAGGCGGAGTCATCATCAGCATGGACCCACAGGTAGGAAACTTTGCCAAGGGCGACGTGCTGATTGAGGGTAAGAAGATCCTGGCGGTCGGGCCGAACCTGCGTTCCGAGGCCGAGGTCATCGATGCGACCGACATGATCGTCATACCGGGGTTCGTCGATCCGCACCGGCACTCCTGGGAGGGACAACTACGGGGACTCAACCCGAATGCGGTCACCCTGGCCGACTACAACGCGTACACCAACGATGGCTTCGGGCTGTTGTATCGACCCGAGGATATGTACGTCGGCAACCTGGCGACGGCCCTGGGCTGCATCGATGCCGGCATCACCTGCATCATCGACAATTCGCATAACTCGCGCAGCTCCGCCCACTCCGATGCCGCGATACAGGCCCTCTTCGATTCCGGCATCCGGGCCGTGCACGCCTCCGGCGCGCCTCAGTTCGGAGACTGGGACCACCAATGGCCGCAGGACTTGGTCCGGCTGCAGCAGACCTATTTCACCTCGGATGATCAGCTCGTCACGCTGCGGATGTTCGCGGGCGTCGATCAGACGCTGTGGCAATTTGCCCGTCAGCTCGGGTTGTGGGTCACCACCGAAGGCGGTGGCGGCGCTGCGCTGCCGGCAGTGGCGGCCCAGGGACTTCTGGACTCGCGGCATACGTTCAACCACATGGGCGCGACATCGGATCTGAACTGGAAGCTTATCCGGGATGCGGGTGCGACAGTCGACGTATGTCCGCGGTCCGATCCGCAATATGGGCTGAGCGCGGGAATTCCGGCGCTGCAGGACGCACTCGATCATGGATTGCGGCCCGGCCTGAGCGTGGACAACGAGACGAGCTACAGCACGGATATGTTCACCGAGATGCGGGTCGCCTTCTTCTTTCAGCGCGGGGTGCGACAGAACGCGATTTTCAATAAGCTGCCGAATCCACCGGCGCCAGTCAAGGTACAGGATATGCTCGAGTTCGCGACGGTGCGCGGGGCATGGTGCGCGGGCTTGCTGAACAAGATCGGCACCCTGACTCCCGGCAAGGAGGCTGACATCGTGCTGATCCGAGCGGAGGACATCAACACCATGCCGCTCGCCAATGCGTTCGACACGGTCGTCCAGCAAGCGAACACGAAGAATGTAGACACCGTCTTCATCGCCGGCGCGCTCAAGAAGTGGCGGGGAAAGCTGGTTGGGGTCGACCTGGCCAGCCATCGGAGGAGGGTTTTCGACTCGCGCCAATACCTGATTACCCAGAAAGGCTTCACGCTGGATATTTTTGCCTAGGGCATACAGGCGGCCGGGAGCATTTCGCTCAACCTCGAGCGCTTCGTTAGGTCCGCCTTGCCGTCGTCCGATCGGCGCGCTGGGTTCGCTTACGCCGCCCGTTCCTCGATCGATCCGACCCGATCGGGATAGAAAGCCAGGTGGTCCTTGATTTGCCCGACCGCGGGGTACGGGTCTTCATAGGTCCACACGGCATTGACCGAGCGCTCGCCCCCCAGCGCAATGCTGTAGTACGCGCAGTCTCCCTTGTAGGGGCAGTAGGTGGCGTGGTCGGTACGCTCCAGCAGCGACATGTCGACATCCTTGCGGGGGATGTACTGGACCGCCGGATACTTCGCTTCACGCAGCGTGAGCGCCTCTCGAGAGTCGGCGATGATGCGACCCGCGATGGACACCACGACCCGCGACGGATTGCGCTCGACGCTGATCGGGTGGTCGGGTCCAGGGACCCTGGTCGGCTTGGCTGTCATGGCTTCGGACTCCTTGAACGGCACAGGAACGTATTATCAGGTAGATGGATATCTCGACCCCCTTCATCCAGCGCCCGATCGCGACGTCGCTGCTGATGTTGCTGGTGCTGCTGCTCGGTGTGGCGGGCTATCTGTTGATGCCGATCGCGGCCTTGCCGCAAGTCGAACTGCCGACCATCCAGGTTTCTACCGACCTGCCCGGGGCCAGTGCGGAAGTGATGGCGACCTCGGTGGCCGCACCGCTCGAGCGCCAGCTTGCGCTGATTTCCGGTATCACGGAATTGTCCTCGACCAGTGCGCTGGGCAGTTCCTCCATCACGATCCAGTTCGATCTGAGCCGAAACATCGATGCCGCGGCCCAGGATGTCCAGGCCGCAATCAACGCGGCTGCCGGCCTGTTGCCGAGGAATCTGCCCAATCCTCCGACCTACGAGAAAGCCAATCCCGCCGACTTTCAGATCATGTCGCTCGCGGTCACCTCCAACACGCTTCCCCTGTCGCAGCTGAACGTGTACGCGGACTCGTATATCGCACAGCGGCTGTCGCGGGTCAGGGGGGTCGGACTGATCGATCTGCATGGCGAGCAGAAACCTGCGGTACGGGTGCAGATCAATCCCAACAAGCTTGCGTCGCTCCAGCTCGGCCTGGAGCAGGTCCGCGCCGCGCTGGCGACGGCGACGGTGAACGAACCGAAGGGCACGCTCGATGGGCCGCGTCGCTCGGTGACGGTCGATTCGACCGATCAGATCACGCGAGCCAGCGAATACGATGCTCTGATCCTGGCGTACCGCAACGGTGCGCCGATTCGAGTGCGGGACGTCGGCCAGGCGATCGATGGCGTGGAGGACGTCAAGCAGGCCGCGTGGGTGCGCGACCGCCCCGCCATCATCGTGGACATTCACAAGCAGCCCGGCTTCAACGTGGTCGAGACGGTCGATCAGATCAAGCAGCTGTTGCCGGAGCTGATGCGCTCGCTGCCGGCTTCGGTCGACGTCGAAGTCGTCAACGACCGCACCCAGACCATTCGCGCCGCGCTGCGCGAGATCCAGCGAACCCTCGCGATCACCGCGGCGCTGGTGGTGATGGTGGTCTTCGTGTTCCTGCGCGGCGTCTGGGTGACGTTGATCCCGGCCAGTGCCATTCCGCTTTCGATACTCGGAACCTTCGCAGTGATGTACGCGCTCGGTTACAGCGTCGACAATCTGTCGCTGATGGGCATCACGATCGCGGTCGGCTTTGTCGTGGACGACGCAATCGTGGTGATCGAAAACATCGTGCGCCACGTCGAGAGCGGTGCAGCGCCGCTGCGGGCGGCCATCGACGGCGCACGGCAAGTCGCGTTCACCGTGGTATCCATGACGCTGTCGCTGATCGCGGCCCTGATTCCGCTCTTATTCATGGGCGGCGTCGCCGGCCGTCTGTTCCGGGAATTTTCGGTGACGGTGAGCGTAGCGCTGCTGGTCTCGGCGGTCGTCTCGCTGACCGTCACGCCGATGCTGTGCCGAATTTTTCTGCCGCTCGACCGTCGCCGCGCGCCGGGGCCCCTGGCCGCGCGCAGCGAGCGGGTCTTTCAGTCCGTGCTCGCGCTCTACGACCGCACCTTGGCCTGGGTGCTGGCGCGGCCGCGCGCCACCCTGACCCTGACGCTGGCAATCCTCGTGCTGACCGTCGTGCTGTATGTCGTGATTCCGAAAGGCTTCTTTCCGCAACAGGATACCGGGCAGATCCTTGGCGCGACCGAGGCGCCGATCGACATTTCGGTTCCCGAGATGTCGCAACGCCAGCTCGCCCTGGTGCGTGTGGTCAAGGACGATCCGGATGTTCAAAGCGTCTACAGCTGGATCGGGCCGCCGGCAATCGGCAACGGCCGGGTCGTCATCAATCTGAAGCCGTTCCGCGACCGCCGGAGCACGGCGGGCCAGGTCATGACCCGTCTGAAGCGGGCCGTGGCCGGCGTGCACGGTATCCAGCTGCGCATGCGGACCCGACAGGACCTTCAGATCGGCGGGCGAGCCAGCTCGACGCAGTTCCAGTACACGCTGCAGGACGTCGACTTGAAGGAGCTGTACGCGATGACGCCGAAGCTGATCGCGCGCTTAAGTTCGTTGCCGCAACTGTCGGACGTCACGTCGGATCTGCAGGACGGTGCGCCGCGAACGACCGTGATCATCGATCGCGACCGCGCAGGCTCCTTCGGAATCAGTCCCCAGGTGATCGACGACACGCTCTACGATGCGCTCGGTCAGCGGCAGGTCGCGACGATTTTTACGCAGATCGACCAGTATCGGGTCGTCCTCGAGATCGATCCGGCGCACAAGCTGGACGCCGGCGCCCTGCAGGAGATGTATGTGCCGGGGGCAAACGGGCGCCTGGTGCCGATGGCGGCCTTTACCCGCCTGGAGGATTCCCGCATTCCACTGACAATCGGCCACCAGGACCAGTTTCCCGCCGTGACACTGTCGTTTAACCTGGCGGCCGGCGTTGCGCTGGGAGATGCCGTCAACGCGGTCGAGGCTGCGCTCGGGCGCATGACTGACATTCCGGTGACGCTGCGCGGCAGCTTCGAGGGTACCGCGCAGGCTTTCAAGTCATCCCTGGGCAGCCAGCCCTACTTGATCGCGGCTGCCATCCTGGCCGTGTACATCGTGCTCGGCGTGCTCTATGAAAGCTACGTTCATCCGATCACCATCCTGTCGACGATCCCGTCGGCGGGCATCGGCGCCCTGCTGGCGCTGATGCTGTTCGGCTACGACCTGGGTGTGATCTCGCTGATCGGGATCATCCTGCTGATCGGCATCGTGAAGAAAAACGCGATCATGATGGTCGACGTGGCGCTGGAGTCCGAGCGCCGCGATCGAATGTCGAGCGAATCGGCGATCCGCCACGCCTGCCATCTGCGCTTCCGGCCGATCATGATGACCACCGGGGCGGCGATCCTGGGCGCATTGCCACTGGCGCTCGGCACCGGCGCCGGATCCGAGGTGCGTGCGCCGCTCGGGGTGGCAATCGTCGGGGGCCTGCTGTTTTCGCAGTTCCTGACCTTGTACACGACCCCGGTCGTGTACCTGTACATCGACCGCATCAACCGGTTCAGGATTCGCGAATCGCCCGGGGCAGTGTCCACCCCGGAAGCTCGCAGTAGTGTCTGGCCGATATGAGTGCCTTTTCGTTCTCGAACGCCAAACTGGCGAAAATCCCGGAAGGCGCGGGTGCGCTGTTTTTCGTCCAGACGTTTTCCACGCTGGGCTTTGCGGTGCTGTATTCGACCCTGGTCCTTTATGCGACCCAGCACCTGCATTTTCCGGACAAGCAAGCGTCTGCGATCATGGGCGCATTCGGCGCGTTCAACTACGGATTGCACCTGTTCGGCGGCTACCTGGGCGGGCGCTTCTTGAGCAACCGGAACCTGTTTGTGGGCGGCATGCTGCTGCAGGTGCTGGGGTGCGCGTGCCTCGCCGGTGGGACGGTCACCCTGCTGTACTGGGGACTGGCGCTGTTCCTGACCGGCAGCGGCCTGAATGTCACCTGCCTGAACATGATGCTGACGCAACGCTTCGCGCCGGGGGACATCCGGCGGGAAGGTGCCTTCCTGTGGAACTACGCCGGCATGAATGTCGGGTTCTTCATCGGTTTCACGGTCGCAGGCCACTTTCAATTGACGCAGAGCTACGCCAGCTTGTTCGTGTTTGCGACGATCGGGAATGTTCTGGCGATTGTCCTGGCCGGTTTCAACTGGAAGGTGCTGGCCGACCGGAGCACGCCTCTGACGGGAGTAACACCAGGCCAGTTCAAGGCGCGATTCGTCGTCGGGGTCGTCATCCTGCTCGGCCTTGTGCCGACCGTGTGGATTCTGCTTCAACACCTGGAGTCGACGGAGACGCTGATCAAGGCGATCTGCGCCGCGGTGGCCGCCGCGCTCATCTTTCTCACGGTCAGGCATCGCGATCCGATCGAGAAAAGCAACATGTGGGCCTACTTGATCCTCACGCTCGGGTCGCTCGTGTTCTGGGCGTTGTACCAGATGGCACCCAATGGCCTGCAGCTGTTCGCCGTGAACAACGTGAATCTGCGGGTATGGGGCGTCCAGGTCGCGCCCCAGTGGATTCAAAACATAAACACGGTGGTGATCGTGGTGGGCGGACCGCTCATGTCGGCGCTGTTCAGTAGGCTGCGTGCACGCGGCTGGACCATCGACGTGCCCAAGCAGTTCGCCGTCGCGCTGCTGCTGATGGGGCTGGGCTTCCTAGCGCTGCCCTTGGGCATCTCCCTGGCCGACGACAAAGGCATGGTCGGCTTCGAATGGCTGTTCGTCAGCTATGTACTGCAAAGCGTTGGGGAGTTGCTGATCTCGCCGGTCGGATACGCGATGATCGGCAAGCTGGCCCCGCGCCAGTACCAGGGAATTATGATGGGCAGCTGGATGCTCGTTACCGGTTTGGCCTCGCTGTTCGCCGGCGACTTTTCCGGCATGGTCCCGGATGACAACGGCAATACCGCGCTGTCCACCAACCCATCCTATTCGACCCTCTTCGCGCAACTGGGCTGGGGCAGTACGGCGGTCGGAGTCCTGCTGGTTTTTCTGATTCCTTTCCTGCGCAAGCTCATCAAGGACAAGGAAACCCCAGCCGACGAAGCGCTGGTGCCGATCGCCGCAACCCGGTAGCGATCCGATCGAATGGAAAGAACTTCCGGCGTTCCGAATATCTGGCTGTGCTGGTGGGCGAGGCAATGCAGGGCACCCTTATCCAATTCCGTACCGTCCCGGCCGCCAGCGCCGATGGCCGATGTCGGCAATGCGGCATTCGGAAATTGTACGGCCGGATCGGGTACCCGGAACAGATCATTCGACCCTCGTCTCCTCGATGGTCAGCCCCGCCAGGATCCAGGCATCGATGCCGCCGGCCAGAGGCCGCACTCTGTGGATGCCGCGCTCGCGCAGCTGCATGGCGACCCTGACGGCGCTGGCTTCGTTGGGACATGCGCAGTAGACGACGACTTCGCGGTCGCGCGGAATCTGGGCCAGCGTGCGCTCCAGATCGTCCAGATCGACCGGTAGCGCGCGCGGGATCCTGCGCCCGTCGAGCTCGCGGTGGGTGCGCGAACGCACGTCGAGCACGATCGGATCTTCGCCCTCGGTCATCATCCGGTCCAGTTCGCCCACGCTGATACGCGCGGTGCGCAGCGTCTTCATGAACCGATAGCGATCCCACCAGCGATACGCGATGTAGAGCAGGAACAGGAGCGCAACGACGATCGTGGCATGGCCGCCGAGCGCGCTGAGCCGCTCGAGCAGCCTGTCGATCTGGCTGTGGAATATGAACCCGCCGATGAGCCCCGCCCCGCAATACAGCGCGGCCCCGATCCCGTTGTAAACGAGGTAGGTGGTCAACCTGAACCCGAGTGCGGCGGCAAGGGGCGGTGCGACTGTCGCCAGGCCTGGAACGAATCTGGCGATGACGAGCGTCGCCGGCCCGCGGCGCTCGAACACGCTTTCGGTCTGGCGTACGCAGGTATCGGGCGAGAGCGAGATACGGCACAGCAGCTTCAGGATGCGGAATCCAAAGTGCCGCCCGGCCCAGAACCAGGCCAGATCCGCCAGCAGGCAGGCAGCCGTCGAGACCGCGAGCGCGTAGGCGCCATAGATCGGCTGCTCGACCGACTGCGCGCCGGCCACCAGCAGCACCGGCAGCGACGGGATCGGCATCCCCAGCGTCTCGAGCAACACGAACCCAAAGACGGCGGTCAGGCCATACTCGGCGAAGAACCGGCTAATCCGCTTTCCCCAGTCTGGCGCAGCGCCTCATTGTTTCAATGCGGGCGATCCGGTTCCGACCGGACCTCCCGGACGATCGCCTCGGCCAGTTGCGCGATCGCATCGGCATAGCCATCGGCGATCGCTTGATAGCCACCCTGGGTTGGGATCTTCATGGCGAAGTCGCCTTGGCGGACGGCGGTGTGACTTCGATCATGCAGCACCCATGAGGCCTGCAACGAGGTTACCGGACCCGGACCGCTGAGCAGTTCGGTGATGTCGACTTCGAGCACCTGCTCGGCCTTTTTCGCCTGCGTCGCTTCGGCCGATTCGAAATCGAGTCCAGCTCCGCTGTGCTGCAAGCTCGCAATCAATGCACGCGTCAGATCGGCCGCCAGGGGCTCGGCCCAACGGTGATTTTCCAGGATTCCGACTTCATGCGCACTGGTTCGAACGACCAGCTGCGGCCGATCGATCAGCGCCGGGACGGTCACCAGCAAGACCGCGATCAGCCGCTCGCCGGCGATACCGCCGCTGCTCGGCACTTGCCCGGGTTTGGCCTCGACGCTCGAGACCGTGTAGAAGTGCTCGATCGGGCTCGACGCGCAGCCGGCGAGGGCCAGCGCACAGGCGAATGCCGCAACGCAGGTCGCGCGGCGATTGGTCATCATCGTGAATCTTCCGGCTTGCCGCGAATCAGGGCCTCCGGGTGTCGTTCAAGATAATCGGCAAGGCCGGCCAGGGCGCGGGCGGACTGGGCCACCTGCTTTAAGGCCGCTTGAACGTCCTTTTGCAAGGGCGCATCCTGGCTGAGCACCGCGTTGGCCGCTCGCAGCGCCTGCTCCGCCTCGCTGAAAGTGCGGGTTGCCTGCGGGGCGACCTGGGAATCCAGCTGTCCGATCAGCTGCTGGCTGCTCTTCAGTGTTGCATCGACCGACTGCAACGCTTGCGAAAGCTGCGCCGACAGCCGGTCGATCGGGACCCGGTCGAGCTTGTTTGCGATCCGGCCGACCGCGTCCTGAATTTTGGCCAGACCGCCGGGAACCGTCGGCACGACCGGCGGAGCGCGGGACCAGTCAACCGATGCCCTGGCAGCGTCGGGATAGAAATCCAGGGCGATGTAGAGCTGGCCGGTGAAGAAGTTGGCCGCCTTGAGCTCTCCGCGCATGCCATGCGCCACCAGCCCATCGACGATCCGCTTGTTCTGAGCCGCTGAGTACGAGCGCGGCGCGCTGCCGTTGCGCACGCGCGAGCGCAGGCGGTCGGGGTACACGTCGATTTCAACCGGAAAGCGGATGTAGCCACCCCCCTCTTCGTACTCGACCCCCAGCGAGCGCACTTCCCCGATCACGATCCCGTGGAAATCCACCGGGGCGCCGACATTCAGACCGCGCAGCGAGTCGGGGAAGTACATGACAAACCGCTCGCCATGCTGATCCGGAAGCCGCAAGGCCTGGGCCCGATCGGGATAGAGTGTGAACGAGGTTCCGGCCGGCGCCGGCCCTGGCGGTGATGGCCGGTCCGGCAGGTCCTGGAACGCGACCCCGCCTTCGACCAGGGAGGCCAGCGACTCGGTCGTCAGCTTGAGCCCGGTGGCGTCGACCGAGAAATCCACGCCGCTCGCATGCCAGAAGCGTGTGTTCAATGTCACGAAGCGATCATACGGGGCATTGATGAACACGCCGATGTCGACGCTGGCGCCCTTGGAATCGAGCGAGTATCGCGTGACATGGCCGACGTTGATGTGGCGATAGAACACCGGTGTGCCGTAATCGAGCGAGCCGATTTCCTCGCCACGCAGATTGAATTCGCGGCCGGGTGCGTCGCCGGTCACGACCGGCGGACTTTCGAGGCCCACGAAGGTTTTGGAAGTCTCCTTGGAAGACCCGGGATCGATGCCGATGTACACACCGGACAGCAGGGTACCCAGGCCCGACACCGTACCGCCGGAGATGCGTGGCCGCACGACGAAAAATTTCGAGTCCTCGACCAGGAGGTCGCGCGCGCTCTTGATCACCTGCGCTGAAATCACCGCCGACTTCCGATCGTCCGACAGCGAGATCGCTTTGACGTCGCCGATATCGACTTCCTTGTAGCGAATCTTGGTTTTGCCAGCCTCGATTCCTTCGGCCGTCACGAACCGGATCGCAATGATCGGTCCCTGCTCGAGCCAGGTATTGACGACCAGCCACAGGCCAATTAACGCTGCGACGATCGGGACCAGCCAGACCAGGGACGGAAAACGCCGGCCGTGCACTGCGAGCCTCGGCAAATCAGGTGGCGCGGCTGACTCAGGCATTTTTTTCGAGCGGATCCCAGATGGAACGCGGATCGAAGCTTTGCGCGGCAAGCATCGTGAGCACCACGACCGCGGCAAAGGCCATCGCGCCGGGACCGGCCGAGACCGACGCAAGCTTGCCCATTCGCACCAGCGCCACCAGCAAGGTGACGACGTAGATGTCGAGCATCGACCAGCGTCCCACGAACTCGACCACCCGGTACAGACGGGCGCGCGCCAGCTGGTGGCCGGTTGCGCGGCGCGCGCTCATCCAGACCAGCAGGCTGAGGCTGAACAGCTTCAGAAGCGGCACGACGATGCTGGCGAAGAACACGAGCAGCGCCAGCGGCCAGGAACCGGTGTGAAGCAGCACCACCACGCCGCTCAAGATCGTATCGTCCTCCTCGCCCAGGACGGTGCGGGTATGCATGACCGGCAGAAGGTTTGCCGGAGCGTAGAGGATCGCGGCGGCCACCAGATAGGCCGACGTTTTCTGAAGGCTATCCGGAATACGCATGTGGACAATCCCGCTGCAGCGTGAGCAGCGCGCCGACAGCTGATCGCCGATCTCGCAGATCGCCAGGCAGCCATCGCAGATCGCCAGCCCGGCCTGGCGCCCGCGGACGGGCTCAGGCGATTCGCGGTTCATCAGTCCAGCCGAACAGCCAGTGCGGTTGTGCATAGGCGTTCAGGAACGCGAGTGCAGGCAGCAACGCCGCGCAAGCCCAGAGTCCCGGGCCCACCACGATATCCGCCAGATGGGCCAGTTTGACGATAGAAACCAGGCAGCCCAGCATGAAAACGTCGACCATGCTCCAGCGCCACAGCATTCGATACCAGCGGACCATGCGGCCGAGCAGGCCGGCCCGGGCCAGGGCATCCAGACTGCTCAAGACGCTGAGAACGACGAGGATCTCGACCGCAGGGGCGATCACCGTGGTCAACGCGACCAGGGCCGCGAGGGCTTCCTTGCCATTGGCCGCCAAGGTGATGGAGGCCCCGATCAGGGTGGTCTCGCGCCGGACGCCACCGAGCGACATCGTGACCAGCGGGAACACGTTCATCAAGAGCCACAGCTGTGCTGCAGTCGCTGCGACCGCCAGTGCTGCGCCGCGCGAAACAGAATGGCCGCGGCCGGCGTTGGCCCCGCAGCGCGGACACTGGGAGGACTCGCCCGGATGCAGGTCAATCGCCCGCGCGACCAGATCGCACTTCGGGCACAGGTAGATGTCGGATAATCGCGCAGCAGCCATCACCCCGCTAGCCTATCCGAATTGGACGCCCTCTAATACGATACAAGTGCGGTGACCATCCCGAGGGTCGATCCTGGGGTCGATCCTGTTCGGCGCAGCCGGCGGGCCTACGAAGGAGTTGCATGATTTCTCTGACCACCGCGGCGCCCGCGGTAAGCGCCGCCTTCCTCGCCTCGCTGGTCGAAGTCGTCGAGGCGTTCACCATCGTTCTGGTTGCCGGGACGCTTCGCGGCTGGCGCGCCGCGATCGCAGGCACCGCAACCGCCCTGGCGGTGCTCGCACTGATCGTCGTTGCGCTGGGACCGGTTCTCGACCAGGTCCCGATCCGCTGGCTCGAGCTCGTCATCGGCACGTTGCTATTGCTGTTTGGATTGGGATGGCTGCGCAAGGCGGTGTTGCGCGCGGCTGGAATCATCCCGCTGCACGACGAGAACGCCTCGTTTGCGGCCGAAGCAGCCAACTTGAGCGATGCGGCCACACCGGGTCGCGCCGGCTTCGACTGGCTCGGTGGGGTCATTGCGTTCAAGGCAGTACTGCTCGAGGGACTCGAGGTTGTGTTCATCGTGATCGCCGTGGGCGCAGGTCGCGGTCTGCTCCTTCCGGCGTCGCTCGGCGCTCTGGCCGCCTGCATCGTGGTTCTCGCTGCTGGCGCGATCCTGCATCGCCCGCTTGCGCGGGTACCCGAGAACACGCTCAAGTTCGCGGTCGGTTCAATCCTGGGCGCGTTCGGCGTCTTCTGGACCGGCCAGGGTCTGGGAATCGCGTGGCCGGGGCAGGACCTGATGATCCCGTTCTTTGGCGCCGTGTTCCTGGGGGTCGGGCTGTGCGCCGCACGGCTTGTCCGCCCATCGACCCGAGT